>Ga0209048_10005475_pt1 | contig 11980 bp, 13 predicted proteins | sample FrelakmetCRP12CR_FD_187146 | JGI IMG/M metagenome (GOLD analysis project Ga0209048, IMG submission 187146) | Freshwater lake sediment microbial communities from the University of Notre Dame, USA, for methane emissions studies - CRP12 CR (SPAdes)... | ecosystem: Environmental > Aquatic >... | reverse complement strand
TCTCCCTCGTCTGGATGGCGCTTTGGCACGCTGCCTTGACGCCTAAAGTTACAGCCGCGCAAGCGGCAGTGTGCATCGGGCTCACAGTGAGGCGGAAAGCACCTTTGAAAGAGGCTGCCGCTTCGATCCCCAATAAAACGATGCGAACAAGGCTCAACTACCTGCTGAAATCGATTGGCTTAAGCGTTTGACGTCATGACTTTTGCGTCGCACCTTTGCAGTTCATGTGCAGTCGCGAGCTAAAGGACGCGTCATAGGACGGAAACTGAGCGCTCCCGGCCTGCCCCTGATCGAGGGTTGAAAAAACTACGGCTTTTGTACCGATTTCGCGGCGTCGAGCTCAAAAATCGCGGCCTTCACATGGCTCGCTACGCCCGAGAGCTTCGCGTAATCAGCCAATATTTTGATCTCGCCGAGAATTGTTGAAATATAATCATTCAATTCATCATCGGAGATGCCATAGGTGCGCATGAGGCTGTAGGCCTGCGCTTCGTCAGCTGGAATCGAGAATTTGGCGGTCATGAGCGTCCCTCTACTGCGAAAAAGAGATTTTTTGAATACGAAAATGACGGCTGCGTCAAAAAGCTTGGCCTTTTGCTGAGTGAATGGAAATCCTCTGCGGGCTCGCCCTCGCATCCATTGCAGAGCAGCCTATGTTATGCTCACGGTTTTAAACAATCTCTGCCACGCTGAAGTTGTGGGTGTTTGGCATCAGCAGCCAAGCGATGCTTGCCTTGTTCGTTAAATTGTCTCCCGCCAGCCAAGACGCTCACGCCGTGGTGTGAGAATGCCGCTGACGGCCAGATCATCGTTTCGACGCGCGCTGATGCCAAGCCCAGGCACTGGAGACGATATTATCAAGGTCTGTGATAAGAGGTTGCCAGCCCAGACCTTCCCGCGCTTTCACGGCGTCGCTAACGAGGACGGCCGGATCGCCTGGGCGACGGTCTCCGATCTTTGCCGGAACATCAAGCTTCGTGATCCGCTCCACTGCGTTGATCACCTCTCGGACCGAAAAGCCGCGACCGTTTCCAAGATTGTACACGGCTGAAGGCATTCCCTGTTCCAAGGCCTGTAGCGCCTTGACGTGCGCATCCGCAAGATCGGAGACATGAATGTAGTCCCGGATGCAGGTACCGTCCGGCGTAGGATAATCTGTGCCGAAGATGGTGACATGAGCGCGATTTCCGGAGGCTGCATCCAGGACGAGCGGGATGAGATGGGTCTCAGGATCATGGCATTCGCCGATCTCGTTATCGAGATCGGCGCCGGACGCATTAAAATATCGTAGCGCGACGGAGCGAATACCGTCAGCGGTGTCGAAATCCTTTAGCATGCGCTCAACGAAGAGCTTCGAGGCGCCGTAGGGATTGATCGGGTTCTGTGGAGCATCCTCCCGGATAGGGAGAGAGTCCGGGATCCCATATGTAGCGCAGGTGCTGGAAAACACGAAGCGGTTGACGGCGTGGTCACGCGCCGCCTCAAGCAGCGTGAGCGATCCCATCGCATTATTGCGGTAGTATTTGCCGGGATCGATCACGGATTCGCCGACATAAGCAAAGGCCGCGAAGTGCATCACAGCCTCAGGCTTGTAGCGGCTCAACACATCGTCAAGCCGACCGCGATCGAGGACGTTTCCGCGCTCGAAAGGCCCCCATTTCACGGCCCACTCATGACCGTAAACAAGGTTATCATAGGTTATAGGCAAGTAGCCCGCGCGGCTCAGGGCTTTGCAGGCGTGAGACCCGATGTAGCCAGCCCCGCCGGTCACGAGCACTGCTTTCCTAAACTCGTCCATTATAATCCCCAAAAAATGACGTGGCGGCGCTTAATTCACCTATTTCCCAACGTTGTAGATCTTTAGCGTTCATCGCCTTTTGACACAGAAAAAGCTGCGGCGGCTGTGCCTTCCCCGTGCATGGATACCAGCTTTTAGGCGAGAATAAAGCCCTTTCCGAACTCGATCCCGGCCTGCGGCTCGGCGGTCAGCTTGCATCGAGAGAGCCGAGATACCTGCATAGGGACTTCATACGGTCAGCACCCGCGAAATTCCATTCTTCAGGTGTTCCCTACGGAACAGCGTCCGCGCCCAGTCCGTGAGACGACTATCCAAAACGACCGAGGCTTTCTAAGCCCGGCGCAAAAGACTCGAGGCTTTTACAGGTGATGCATATGCTTTTGAGGCTCGCTGCGATACTCGCACTGTCCCTTCTCATCGCGTCTATCGTCCTCGTCCTTGTGGTTGAGGAATTGAAGCAAAGGCAAAAAGACTCTGAACAGAGTTCCCCAATGCAAGGGAGCGACGTGCGCCCTCCTGACGCCGAAGACACTCACCGCAAAACCCTGGAGGCTGCGGACGCAATGAGAGGTAAGCAGGCAGAAAGTTTTTTACGGCATCAGCACTGACAGCTTTTGACGCGGCGCCGAACGCACTCGCTGTTTTCCCCCGCCTGCTTGCGATCTGAATAGCAACGCCAGCCAAAAGCGTTCGGTGACGTGCGCGACGATGCGCCCCTTAAGGCAAAAAACAACCTGAAGCTTTCCGTTTGCCGCATCGATAACCCGCCATTGCCTCAATAACCCGAACCCGTAGATCGGTACTGTATGCCCGTGCCATCGCCATCCCAAGGGCGGATGTGAAACAGGCATGAGCGCGTTTCTCACCATCAGCGCTTTTGTTGCATGACTACCTGGGGTTGCTGAACTCGCTCAAGATGAAGGCCGGTAAACCAAACATCGCCAGAAATAAACTCCTCAGTGGCTGAACGCGAGTCGTGGAAAAGACGAAGCGTTTGGCCATGGCAGTCGTCGGCCTGACGGATCTCCACTTCCAGCGAGAAGATGCGCCATTGCGGCGACTGGCCGAGCAACATGTCCGTTTCCCCGAGGCTTCTGCGCGCTCCACTCGCGCAACGAATCTGCCATCGTAGACCGCGCTTCGCGATAATCGAACCGCGAAGTTTACCCTCCAGGCGATACTTTCCCGCAGCGAGAAGGATAACCTGGCTCACCTCGGGGAATTGCACGCGCCCCACGCCGAAACTGACGTGAAGCGCTCGCTCGCCCTGGGTTCCAGGCGGCACGAATTCTGCAACCGAGTTGAGCCCGCGAGCGATTTGCCAGTCAAAGGGCAGTCCACTTGGGTCCTGTTCGAAATCTGGATGAGTGAGAAGGCCGAGAGTATCGAGTTCGGCCCTGGGAAGGAATTGGAGCCAGGCGTTGTAAGCAGCGTCGATGAGATTTCTATCGATCAAAAAGTTCACGTAAGGCGTAAGCTCTTTATTGGCCGGCGGTTTGCCGCTTTCCTTGAGCGCTATCATCACTTTCAGCGGCGAGCTTGGTTGCTTAATGTGTCCAGGAAGGGCCTCGAAAAAGGAAACGCGCCAAGCGGGAGTCTTCGTCAGCTGTTGAACGAGCAAGGGGCTTCCTTCCGGGTCTTCAGCGATCAGCGCAAGAAAGTTTAAAACGAAAGGTGAAAGCTCTGGATGCGTGCGCAATAACAAATCGGCGTGGTCGAGAGCAGACCTGAAATCCTTATGGTAAGCGCTGTCATTGAGAAGCCAGACCAACGCAAGAGCGTTCCGGCGGGACCGCTTAAGCGCCCCCTGCATCAACATGCCCACGCCGTCGGGACGGTTCGTCGCTTCCGCAAGGAGGCTGAACGCTGGCGCGTTGAGGGGATCGTTCGCGATGGTTCGGATGGCAAGGCGCCGGATGTCCGTCCGCAATCCTTTAATCTTTTCTACGGGCGCGGGGACGCTTCCAGCGCCCGCTTTGGGAAGGTGAGCAATGGTGCCGCTCTTTGGGAGAGCGCCTTCTGGTAATCCGGCTTGTTCAAATGCACCTTGCGTTTTCAAGAGCTGAGCGCGAACGATTTCTGCCTTGGCGATGAGGGCAGCCGGGTTATCGGGGTTCAGAATGAGCGCAAGATCCGGGGCGGATGGCGCCAAGGCGTAGGGAAGGCTTTTGGTCAGGACAAGCCAAACTAAAGCGAGACTGAATGCTCCGAAAGAGGCGGAACGAAGCTGATGCTCGCGAAGGTGCAAAAGACCACTTTTCAGTGTCTCCAAGACTACGGCAGTACGCCGCCTCCCCCGACCATGCTTTCTCATGGCCGGCCTGCAAACAAAAGAAGGATGCGGGTCCAGAAGGCATCGCGCTTAAGGAGAGGCAGACTCTGTCCTTTTTGCAGTCTCGTTTCGGCAACAGGCGCATCCTCAAGCGGCGGCGCGACGGACGAATGCCTTGAACGCCCCGCAGGCCTCGCTCCCTCCCAAGTCATGCTCCCGGCAAGCGCCGAATCATAAGCCGCCCGCCGTTCATTCGTCTTGAGTGCTTCCCACGCTTCCGTCACCCGGCTGGCATAGAGGCTCTTGTCAAAACGATAGGCCGGCGCGCCGCTCGAAATAACGTCTGGGTGCAACCACCTCATAATCAGCGCCATGTGACGCCGCAGGTCGGCATTCGAAGACTCGCAACCGCACCCGAGAATACGATAATGATCCATGGGCTGACTGAGCAGCACTTGCTCGACAAAGAAACCTGCCGCCTTTCTGAGATGGGCCTCCGGCTGCCCGGTGAGAGCACTGGCTTCGCGCAGCGCGTCACTTTCTCCGGCCGCTACTTCGAGCAGGAAGGTCAACCCCTTTGGTAACGGAGAATGCCTTGCCCGGCGAGTGACATGCGGATAATTCATCATGCCAAGGGCGGTGACAAGAGCCTCGGAGCCCCGCATCGTCAGCTCAAGTGTTCTGTGTCGAGCCGTTTTTGATCGGCCGATGCAACTGAATGGCCGTAGGAATATGCATAAGCCTCCCCCCCGTAACCAAAGCCATAACCATAACCGTATCCATAGGTATAGCCGACGGATTTGGGATCGAATTTGGAGAGAACGGTGCCAATAACCGAAACGCGGGAGATCTGAAGACGGCGGAGTGCTGCCATGATCATCCCTTTTCTCTTCTCGCCCGCCCCAACAACGAAGGCGGTTGCAGACGAGGCCCCGGCCAGCAAATGCGCGTCGGCGAGGCCCAGCAGCGGCGGAGTGTCGAATACAATGAGGTCGAACACCTCAGAGCCGAGTGAGACAAGTGAAAAAATTCGAGTTCCGCTCAAAAGCTCCGATGAGTTCGGCGGCAGGGGACCTGATGCCATAAACATGAGATTGGGCTGGTCGGTCTTTTGAATAACCTCTGGTGGCAGCGAGGCTCCGATAAGATAGTTGCTGAGTCCGGTCTTATTGCTCAACTGAAGTTTGTTATGAAGCGATGGCTTGCGGAGATCGGCATCGACAAGGAGCACCTTCAACGCGGGGGATAACCCCAAGCGTTGCCAATCCCGTGAGTTGTTCGATTTCCTCGGGAGCGCGTACACGATCATCGAGCTTTTCAAGAAGGAGAGCGCCACCCACCCCTGCCCCGAAACCAAGTGCGAGTGAAAGCACCAGCGCCCGAGATACTTTGGGCTCCGAGGGAGAGCCCGGCAACATCGCCTTGTCGACAACAAAAATGTTGTTGGTGCCGACGCCGCCCGCGATACCGACCTCCTTGTAGCGCTGAAGCAGACTGTTATAAAGGCCGCGGTTTGTCTCGACCTCGCGCTTGAGGATGTTATGCTGAATGCCCTTTTTCTGAAGATCGAGCGCCTCCTCTCGCAACGTTTCTATCCTTGCTTTCATCTGATTTTCCTGAGCAAGCGATGATTCGTACGCTGCCCTCAGCGAATTTTTGATGGTCTTGACTTCTGCGGCCAGTTGCCGATCAACCTCTCTAATTTTATTCGATATCTGAACCATCACCGGATAACCCGGTTTGAAATTTTCAAGCTTTTCCTGGTACTCGGTTTCGAGCGTTTTGCGCTGGCCGCGAAGCGTTTCGATGACACTATTGGACAGGAACTGCGGCAAATTGATTGCCGTCGCACTCTCAACCTGCCGCCACAGTTGTTCGTTCTTGATGCGCTCCGAAATCAACTGACCGACGGCCACATTTGCGGCGGCGAGATTGTTTTCAGCTATGGATGTTTTGTCGCTGACCTCGACCATTTTCTCCTGCTCTGTAAAATTCAGGAGCGCCTTCTCAGAGTCTTCCAATCTGAGTTTCAGTTGGTTGACCTGATCTTCAAGAAAAGATTTCGCGTAGGAGTTGGCCTCGAATCTTTTGTCCAAGTTGGAGGCTACATAGGCCTCGGCATATCCATTGGCGATTTGCTGAGCGCGGGCCGGGCTTGGGTCGATATAGCTTACATCAACCAGCCTTGAACCTTGCACGGGCACGACTTCCACATTGGCAAGCACAATGCCCGAGGCCCGCCCCTGTTGCGCCGATGCTGAAGGAATTTGAGACGCACCAGAGAATGTTTGGCTTATCAGGCCGAGTGCCGACACATCCCGCGACCGAAAAAAGCTATTGTCTTCGTAAAGGTGGAGCATTGACACCACGCGCTCAGCCAGGGCTCGACTTTTGAGGAGCTCATATTGCGTCCTCAAGAAATCGGGACTTCCGGTTACTTCACTCGGTGAAGTCGTTCCGCCCTCGACGATTTTGGCGGGCTCCCGCTCGATCTGGATCCTCACTGTCGCCGTGTAAAGCGGCGTTTGTAGTAGTGTCCGGACACCTCCCAGAACAAAGAATGCAAGAACAATGCCCAGGATGAGCCATTTGCGCTTGAGGACCATATAGACATACTGCCGCAGCGTGACAGCGAAGTCATTCCCTTCGTCGAGAGAAGCAGATCCCCAACCAAGAGCAGAAAAGGGATCTCGGCTGTCCTGTGAGACAGCAGTTGCGGCCGCCTTAATGAGAGCGCGTCCCACATCAGGAGACTCCCGAGCGCTATTTCCGAGAACGTCTTTCATTCGATCCGATCGGTTTGTTACCGCATCTCGCTAAATGCAAAGGGAGCGCGCTATATCAACTGGCTTCAGGATCTCTTTCCAGAGGTCGCCACCGCTCTCGGCATTGGCAAAGCAAATGTCCAACACTGGGCCGTTTCCGTGCTGCGTCGCCTGCGTGATCTCGCGCTGAGGTATGCCGACGCAAATGTCGTACTCGGCGAGCACATGGCTGCGCGGCTCAGAAAGCGCCGCATTCCCGAGGAGCGGATAACGATAATCGCCAACTGGGCCGATGGAACCCACATCCACCCCGTCGAGCGCACACGCAATGCGCTTCTCAAAGAGTGGAACCTCGCGGATTCTTTCGTTGTCGGCTATTCGGGCAATTTAGGTCGCGCTCACAACTTCGAGACGTTTCTTACCGCAGTTGCTCATCTAGCAGCACAGGAAAAAGTAACGCACAAAGCCTTCACTTTTGCAAACGCGGGTGGCGATGCTTCGCAGGATACACCTGATGAAGAGTCACGTCGCGATATCCGGTGGCTGTTCATCGGTGGTGGCGCCCAAACAGATAAATTGAGGCGGGCTGTTCGGGAAAGGGGATACGGCAACGTCATGTTTCGCCCCTATCAGCCGCGCGAACGCCTAAGCGAAAGCCTCTCGGCTCCCGACGTGCACCTCATTTCTCTCAAACCTAACCTCGAGGGTCTCATTGTCCCCAGCAAATACTACGGGATCGCTGCGGCCGGCCGCCCTGCTATTTTTGTCGGAAATCCCGATGGCGAACTTGCCCGCATTATAAGGGACAGCGAAACAGGGTTTGTTATCCGCGATGGGGACGATGCTGGCCTTGCAGAGGCAGTCCTTAAGCTTGCGCGAAACCCAGAGCTAGCAGTCGCGCAGGGAGTTCGTGCAAGACGCCTATTTGAAACGAGATACGATTTTGCTCACGCTGTCAAAGCTTGGGAAAATCTGATCCGCAAAACATCTGGAGATACCAACCTTCGGTAGTGATGCATTTCGCGGCCTTCACCTACGTCGGCGAATCCGTTAGCCGTCTTTATTCATGAAGGCCGGTTTGCTCGCGCCGCTTTTTCGGTGGGTTGAGTTAGGTCCGCGCTCTGCCGTTCGGGTTTTTCACCGCGCGATGAACTGTACGTGTTGGAGACACGCTTGAGGAATGGGGGATGGCCGAACGGGGGAGCATGCCCTGGCGGTCACGGTCCGAGTGGCGTCAGTGCGCGAGGCAGGCCGCAGAACAGTATCGACTCCGGCCGAGCTGCTGCGAATGCGGGGTGCACGCGGCGTCCGCCCGAACTGACTTGCTTGTCGTGGGCTCGAGTCTCTTTTATGCAGTTCCATAGGCTGACAAGCCTCGCGTCTGCGGCACTCTTGGCCAGGAGATCGACGAGGCCTATGATATTGCAAGAAGGCCGGTGTTGGCTGTCCCTTCTCGACATGAGCAGGCCGCGCTGAATCAACGGTCCGTTACAGAAGCTAATCACGAGACGCTGTGGGCTAGGACAGTGAGATGCAAGTCGAGCGCAGCATCTTCGTTTCGATATGCACGCGTGTCTGCTGATTGAGAAGATTGAGAAGCAGCAGAACCCGGTCGCTCTCGCGTACCTCCAGGATCTGGCCGACCAGACCATCGAAGGGGCCGCCATTGATAGCGACAGACTGACCGGGCTTAAACGGCGATTCGGGCTTCCGGATCGCGCCGTCCATTTCGCGCAACTTCAAGCTTTCCACGAAACCGGCCGGAAGCAGCGAAGGTGTCTCGCCATTGCAAACAACCGAGCGCACTCCAAAAGTACCGAGCAGCGGTCGCCACAGATGGCGCTGAGCGGGACGCTCAACGAAAACATATCCCGGAAAGAGCGGCCGCTTCGCATCATAAGCGCGGCGGGCATGCTTGATGCGTTTTACAACCATAGGGCAGTAGGCTTCGTAGTCTTGCCGGACCAAGTTCTCAATTGCAAAATCTTCGCGATGAGGATGAGTTGCTAGAACGATCCAGTTGGAAGTTTGAGCAATAGGACTTGTTTCCATCGAGAAACCCCACAGTATGAAACTTGAACATTATTTACAGCTAGGAAATTCACCACCTCACGGTCAAGAGCGGACGACGACTCTCATCCATCCCGCTCGACGCGATCCCGTTCGAGAAGAACAGACTTCAGATCTTCGGTAACCATTTCCTTCACAAGCTCTGAAAACGGAACCGTAGGCTTCCAGCCCAGAACATCGTGGGCCTTTGAGGCATCCCCAAGGAGAATATCGACTTCAGTGGGCCGGAAATATTTTGGGTCGATTTCCACCAAGGTCCGCCCGGTTTTGGCGTCGACGCCAGTTTCTTTAATTCCCTCGCCTTTCCAGTCGATGCAGTAGTTGGCCACAGCAAAAGCCGCTTCGACGAATTCCCGCACCGTGTGGGCTTCTCCGGTCGCGAGAACATAATCGTCGGGCTGGTCTTGCTGCACAATGGCCCACATGCCCTTGACGTAGTCCCTTGCGTGGCCCCAGTCGCGTTTCGCGTCAAGGTTCCCAAGGTAGAGCTTGTCCTGAAGACCGAGCGAGATGGAAGCAACAGCGCGCGCAATTTTACGCGTTACAAAGGTTTCGCCGCGCAAGGGGCTTTCATGATTGAAGAGAATGCCGTTTGAGGCATGCATTCCATACGCTTCACGATAGTTCACCGTGATCCAGTACGCGTAGATTTTGGCGGCGGCATAAGGCGACCGCGGATAGAAGGGCGTCTTCTCATTCTGCGGAACCTCCGCCGCCTTCCCATAAAGCTCCGATGTGGAGGCCTGATAAAACCGCGCCTTCTTTTCCAGGCCCAAGATTCGGATGGCTTCAAGGATGCGTAAAGGACCAATTGCATCTGCATTGGCAGTGTATTCCGGCGTCTCAAAACTCACCTGGACGTGGCTCTGCGCCGCGAGATTGTAGATCTCGTTAGGCTGAACCTCCTGAACCACGCGAATGAGGTTCGTGGCATCTGTCATGTCACCATGGACGAGCCTGAAACGTGTATCACCGACATGCGGATCCTGGTAAAATGCGTCGACGCGCCCGGTGTTGAAAGAGGACGACCTTCGCTTAATGCCCCAAACTCGATAGCCCTTTTTCAAAAGGAAGTCGGTCAAATAGGCACCGTCCTGGCCGGTCACGCCAGTGACCAATGCACGCTCTTCCATAATCAAGTCGCTCTGAGTTGTCTGAGATTGTCGCTATACCAGCGATAAGTTTTTGTGAGCCCCTCTTGAAGGGATGTTTTCGCTTTCCAGCCCAAGGCAGAAAGCCGGCTGACATCGAGCACTTTGCGCGGTGTACCATCGGGGTAGGACGGATCGTAGGTCAGTTCTCCCTCGTAACCGACGACCGACCGCATAACCTCCGCAATAGACCTGATCGTCAAGTCCTCCCCGGTTCCGACATTAAGGGGAACCTGCCCACTGTAGGTTTTCATAAGAAAGGTGCAGGCGTCTGCCAGATCATCCGCAAAGAGAAGCTCGCGGCATGGCGCCCCGGTCCCCCAAACCTTGACCTCGGGAGCGTTTTCGACTTTTGCCTCATGAAACCGCAACATCAGCGCCGCCGCCATATGTGAGTGCTGCGGATGAAAATTATCGTTTGGCCCATAAAGATTGGTCGGCATCGCGGAGATGAAGTCGCAGCCGTGCTGTTCCCGGTAGGACTGACAGAGCTTGATGCCGGCGATTTTCGCGAGCGCATAGGCCTCGTTCGTTTGTTCGAGCGGTCCCGTGAGAAGCGCCTCCTCCTTAATGGGCTGAGGGGCTTCGCGGGGGTAGATGCAGGAGGACCCGAGGAATAGAAGCTTCTCGACCCCATGCTTGAACGCCGCGTGGATGACGCTCAGCTCGATCATGAGATTCTGGTAGAGGAAATCCGCTGGATGAAGCTTGTTGGCGAGAATGCCGCCTACCTTTGCTGCGGCCAAAAATATGACTTGCGGCCTCTCGGTCGCCATCCACTGTTCGACCGCAGCGCCGGATTGAAGATCGACAGTGCTTCCGTCCGCCGTCAGGAGAACGCAATTTTCGCCCGCGAGCCGGCGCACCAGCGCGCTTCCGACAAGACCACGGTGGCCGGCAACCCAAACACGCTTTCCGTTCAGATCAAGGCTCACCCAATCCTCAAAAGTTCTTTGCACTATCTGTGATGGAAACACGAAACTGCAACACGCTAAGGTCTCCCTCGTATAGCTATGGACTATTCAATTCGAGGGGAGTCCTCAACTGACTTTGCCGCGCAATGCACATGTTTATGCGGTTAAGCAGCGGGGGAGACAGGCACGGCATCCGGACATTCACGCGCACCAATCCAGCGAGCCGCTGGCAATATCTTTGAGCCCCTCGGTCTGAAGTTTTGTTGGCAGAAAATCCGCTGAAACGAGGAAAATGACGCCCGCTGCAATCGGTGCAGTGCAACTCAATGCGCTACCGATGCCGGCGGATCGCAACCATGGCCATGGACACAAGAAAAAATGCCCCGCAGGTATCGAGCACCACATCTCCGAAATGGCCCGTCCGGAAGGGAGAAAAGCTCTGGTGCCACTCGTCAAGCGAGGCAATTGAGAAGGTGCACGCAATGGCCAAAGCAGCCCAGATGTATCGCGCACCCTTCGGAAATGTCGCCGAAAAGGCGCGAAACCAGAAATAACCTAAGATGCCGTAGCCGAGGAAATGCCCTCCCTTTCGCAGGATGGTATGGAGCCGATCGAAGCTCATCGGGTCCAAATGTCCGAACAGCCAAACCATAGCGGCTTCCAGGAGCGGCCCGGTGTTCGCCGACGATCCGAAGAAGGACTCTATGGCAATGAACGCTGTCCAGAGCACGACCGGAAGCCAGATGCGGAGCGTCGATGTCTCTCTTTTCAAATCAGATTGCCCCCAAACGGTGACACACACGGCGCAGAAAGGCACCGTGCCCTCCCCTGGCACTTCGCGACGAATTGGCCAGCGATGTATCATGGTTCGAGCCCAGAGCGACTATCTTTTTTCTTCAATGTCAGAACTTGGAGATCGTTACAGGCCAGCTGGCTTTTTGTATGCATCGTGGGAAAGTCGGCATCTCGTTTCTCAGCCTGCGCCTGCGTTCGAGCCGGATTGTTGAGCG
>Ga0209048_10005474_pt1 | contig 11982 bp, 6 predicted proteins | sample FrelakmetCRP12CR_FD_187146 | JGI IMG/M metagenome (GOLD analysis project Ga0209048, IMG submission 187146) | Freshwater lake sediment microbial communities from the University of Notre Dame, USA, for methane emissions studies - CRP12 CR (SPAdes)... | ecosystem: Environmental > Aquatic >... | reverse complement strand
TTGCTGAGTCCGGGGTATATACCGTGTATGCTGCGCTCCCGACCGGGGAACAGATCCTTGCCAACATCGAGAAACTGGTTGCCATGGCCCGGACCCGCGAGGAATCCGGGCTGTATTCACTCGCTGATTTCACCGCCGATCTCCGGATAGCGATGGACGAGGACGAGCGGGAGGGTGAGGCGCCGCTCGATGCCCTTGCGGAGAATGCCGTCAACATCATGACCGTGCATGCAGCCAAGGGACTGGAGTTCCTCATTGTCTTCGTGCCGGACATGGGAATGACCTTCCGTGAAAAATATCCCCCGATTATGATCGGTGACAACCCGTTGATGGTTGGTGTCAAGGTCCCGAATTCCGCTGCCGATTATGAGATGACCGAAAGCGCCATGCTTTTAACATTACGCGAGCAGCAGCGGCAGAAGGAGCGGGCTGAGAAGAAGCGGTTGTTATATGTTGCCCTGACCCGGGCCCGCGATCATTTGTTTATGAGCGGGACTATGCCGGAAGATGACGGATTATCTTTTGATCTTTGTAGTTCGCGGATTGAGTGGGTGTTCACGGCACTTGGCGTGACCGGGGATGCGATTGTGTACGGTGGGCTTACGTTGCCGGATGGTCTCCGGCTTGCGATTGTATCGGACCCGGCGGCGATTCCGGCTGAGACGGGGCGAATCTCGCCTGCGCTGCTTATTGTACCGGATGAATGTTTGGGGAAGGTCGGGACCTGGACTGCGCCAATGTATTTCTCCGGGCCGGAGCGGGTGAAGGTTGTTTCGGTTTCGGAGCTGGAGAAGGGAAAGGGATCGGGGCCGGCCCGGGAACCGGTGGTGTCGAAGTATTTACCGAGGGTTGACAGTACTCTTAAGGGTACAATTATTCATGAGGTGCTCCGGGGCCGGGATGCTGCGACTGTGCTGAAAGAATATGGCAAATATTCTGAGGAGCATGTCCGGCAGTGTGAGGAGATCGTGGCCCGGTTCCTTTCTTCGGATTTTATGAAACGGGTAAAGCGGTCTTTCTGTGAGATACCGTTTGTCGTTACTATTGAGAGAAAACGGGTTTCAGGAAAGATTGACCGGCTGTGTGAACTGGACGATGGATCGTGGGTGGTGATTGATTATAAGAGTGAGGAGATTTCCCAAAGAGAAAACGCTGTTCTCGATGAAGAATACGCGGTTTCCATGTCAGTGTACTGCGAAGCAGCACGACAGAGTGTTCACAAACCGGTTAGTGCGATGTTGTACTTAACCGAGATAAGCGAGTTTCGTCGACTGGAGATCGATGAAGAGAAATTTTTGGAAATAAAAAAGTAGCAATGTCAAAAATTAAAAAGGTGAATCTTGCATTTTTCTTTTTCTGGTATGCTGATCATAATCCGATCCAATATTTTTTTATGATATTAAAATCTCCAATCAAATTGTAATCATTTTGTTACATCACTATTTCCGGACAAACCACTAACTCATACAAATTCAATTCGGAAGTGAAATCTCCGTATCAATATACCTCTTCGCATACTCTGCAATCTGCAAATTCTCCGGCACGAACTGATCATACTTCTCTCTTGTCCGACCCTGGAACTTCTCTGCAATCTCCTCCGGGGACGGGCACGATTCAAGCATCTCTTTGTATTTTTCAAGAATCTGTGATGGCGACACACCCTTGAATTTTAAAGCAATCTCCTCATCTTCTACATGAAGTTCAGCGAACTCTTTTCCCAAAGTAAAAAGCGTCCGGTGCTTTGCCGATCCGGTCCAGGTGAACCAGTATGTGTGAGCCCCATCGATAACAAATGGATTCTCCGCGAGTCCGGCTTCACGTGCTGCCCACTGCACTTCCCTGAGCATTTCCTGTGCTCTTATATCGAGATATGTAGGGACATAATCAGAAAGTACGATTTCTCTCATCTTCTCCCGGATACGGGGATGGATTTCTGCCCCGCCTCCGCCAAAATATTTCGGAACTTTCCCACCTTTTGAAGGCTCGACAAAAATCTCGCATCGCTTGAAATCGATCGAAAGAATCTCCCACCGGCGTCCTGCGAGAATCAGGAACTCATGGGTTTCAAGATCAGGGGCTGACTGGATGCTGCCAATCTTTCCGCCTTTGTGGACAACGCTGAATTCCTTCGGCGATGTAAATGCTGAATAAAATTCAAAATTATTGACTATTCGCTCTCCTTCAAGACCGAGCATCAGTACACCTCTATCATCCTGTTCGATAAGATCTGCGCTTCCCATGCTCCGTAAAATCTGGAGGAAGTCTTCCTTCTGGACATTCTGAAATGATCCGTTTTTTACGAGTGTATCGAACAAATCTTTCGCTGTAGATCCACCATGCTCTTTGATGACACTAAGAATCTGTTGGATCAGTGTTGAAAAATGGTAATAGCCGATCTGGGGCGGTTCATTCCATTTGCTGATCATCAGCTCTGACATGGCAACCGCCCGGAGCAATTCAGGATGGAGGCGGTCCACGATCGAATTTTCTTTTGATTCTTTTTCGATAATGAACATAATCAGGACGGAAGATTCTCCCTCTTTTCGCCCGCTCCTTCCGAGACGTTGTGCGAGGGAATTGACCGACCATGGGGCTCCAACCTGCCCAATGATTGAAACATTCCCAACATCGATTCCCATTTCGAGCGTGCTCGAACAGAATGTTGCGGTAGGCCGGTTCGATTTGAGGGCATCTTCCGTATCTTCACGTTCGCTCTTCGAAAGCGATCCGTGATGAATCCGGAAACAATCCTGTAAGCCCTTTCTTTCAAGGTAGTTTCTCGCGCTGTCCGTATAGAATTCAAGGAGTTCACGGCTGTTCACAAAAATAAGGGCCGTTTTTCCATAGAAATACCGGACAATATCTTCGATGACCGGAGATGCCGGCAGGTCCTCTTTTGTCTGTTTGTCTTTGGATGGTTGTTCAAGGACATAACCCCGGACGAGGTATTGTATCTCTTTCTGTTCATCTGGATCGGAAATGATCGTAACAGAATCCGGGTTGCGGGGGATAAGCCACTTTTTTGCCAGTTCCGGATCGCCAAAAGTCGCGGAGAGGCCAATGAGCCGGACCCCGTTCGGGCTCTTATGTAGTACTCGGAATAGCAGGCTTTTTAGGTGTGCTCCCCGCTCAGAACCGATGAACGAGTGCATCTCGTCGATTACAATGAATGAGAGTGAACCAAAAAGCCGTGAGAGTTCATTGGGATGATTGATGAACAGGGACTCGATCGATTCAGGAGTGATGAGGAGTACACCGGAAGGATTTTTCAGGAACTTTGCCTTCCCGCTGCTGCCGACATCGCCGTGCCATTTGAAGACCGGAATTTCAGCCAGTTCACATAATTTCTCAAGGCGCTGGAACTGATCGTTGATCAATGCTTTCAGAGGACCTACATAGATCGCTGATACTCCAATACCTTTCTTTTCGACAATCTGAGAGAGGATTGGCAGGAATGCGGCTTCAGTTTTGCCGGATGCAGTTTTTGCAGAGATAATCAGGTTTTGGTTAGTGGTGAACAACTTTTGGATTGTATCCGTCTGGATTGGCCTTAGTTCCGTCCATTGCATCTTGTAGAGTTTTTCCTGAATTGTTGGGTGAAGAAATGAGAATGCGGATTTTTCCATACACTTCCTCTCAACGATTATAATTTAAATGAGACCAGTTCATCGCTCGGTTTTGGTTCTGCAGATTTTTCGACAAGCTTTTTGTCCGGTTCGTTCGGTGTTTCTATAGGTTCCTGCGTTTTTTTAACGGTACAGCTGCCGACAAGGACTTCCCAGGATGCCCCGGGGTTTTGTTCAAGGATTGAGAGCAACTGGACATAACTCTTAACGATATCCCCGGGAGTCAGGTAGAAATTTGCTCCGAGTGTTTTGGCACAGTGATTAAGATAACCTTCAATTCCCTTGTCCGGGATGAGATATTTTGCGGGATCGTACGAGGCGAAAACGTTCCTGATGTTTTGAAGAAGAAGATATGTATCTTCACTTGAAAGATTTTCAAGTTCTATTACCGGGCCACTAAAGTCTTTTAGACCTTCAACATTGAACGAACTTCTGACCAGTAATCTTCGGGCAAGGGCTTCATAACTCGCAAGTCCTCTCCGTTGATCTTTGAGAAATTCATCTGTCCCGGCAAATATGAATCCCAAAGAGGAAACATTTCCCTGAAGACAGTCATTGACAATTTTCAGGATTACCTCATAATTTGAATTCCTTGATTGCGAGCTGTTAAGCCGGTGAGAAAGGACACCCATCTCATCGATATTGACGATGAGTCCCGAGTACCCCGCCATCCGGATAAACCGTGCCCAGAGTTTCAGGTAATCGTAGATATTTTCATCATTGATGATCGTCCGTACCCCGAGATCCTGCCGGGCTTCGGTCTTGGTTGAGTATTCCCCGGAAAGCCAGCGGATCGCATTGGCCATCGATGTATCGTTCCCTTTTTGGAATCCTTCGAAATATTTTCCCAACACCGTCGCAAAATCATATCCGCTTACAAAATCCTGGAGACCTCGTAATTCCTGCGGAATCTGAAGAAGGATCTCCTCAGTAGTTTTGCCTTCTTTGCGGAGACGGCATTCGAGATCCGAGATCCATCGTTCGATAATTCCCCGAAGTGCGCCCCCCTCAGGTTTTGCTTTCACTGCGAGATTATGAATTAATTCCGTATAAAGCGCCCTTGCCTGATTATCTGACGAGTACAGCCGTTTTTCCAGAGTTATATCAGCTTGTGCGACGACAAACTTTTTTTCCAGAGCGACAGTTCTTGAGAGGTTAAGAAAAAAACTCTTTCCCGAACCGTACCGCCCAATAATAAACCGGATTGCGGCACCGTTATTGCTAACCCTGTCGAGATCAGCTAGAATTGCATTAACTTCGTCTTTTCTTCCGACCTGAATATGCTCAAGTCCAATCCTCGGCACAACACCCGCACTGAGTGACTGGATAATGGCATCGCGCTCCCGTTGTTTGATCTTTGGCATTACTTTCTCCGCGTACTTGACTCAGGATTATTTCCTGAAATTTATTATGATCCGATCTTCGTGGTCTTCGAGTAGATAATCCTCTAATTCATCATCGGCCCAGGCATTAATATCGTCAAAGACTGCCTGAGGCATCAGGTTATGTTTTCTGACCAAAATGGTGAAATCGTCCTTGCTTATTTCTTTTGACATCATGAGATCATTCAATATCGTGAGGTATTTCACATCGAGGGAAACCAAGGAAACAGGAGGGAACGGAAGATTGAGGTTATTGGCGAGAACGACGTATCCGCTTGTAGGCTCGAGTACTTTTGCTGCCGATTCACATTCAATTCTTGTTTCTTCATCATGCTCCTGCTCGAAAACCGTCCCTAATATTTCATGAACTTCCTGCGTCTCAATAATTCGTCGCCTTAATTTTTCTTCATCGATCTTAAATGCCGGGGGTACAACAGGTTGTGGTATTGCTTCTCCTTTCCGGGATTTTTTTTCCTTTACTACTGTGGTTGGCTCTTCGGTCGTATATCCCACAAGCGCTTTTTTAAACAATTCATCAGAAATTAAAGGATCTATCTCCAGTGCCTTGAACACAGATTTCAGGGATTTTTGTTCATCTTTCGTAGATTTCCCGTCGAGAAGAACCATATCAATAAGGAAATTTGCGATCTTTGCCTTCTGATCCTGATCTAGGCGTTTACTCAACCGCTTGCCGATTTTCGACAGAGTTGGCGGTTCGATCTCAAGGACCTTCTGAAGAGCTTTGAGGCATTCAATTTCAAATGAATTCAGAGACGAGCGTCCGGAAATAAATTTATTCAGAAAATTTTCTTCATTTTCGGAAACTCTTTCGTCAGAAGCTGCAACCGCATATGCCATTTCAAAAATTAATGCAATTCTCTGGAAATTCTCAGATATTTGAATCGCTTTGTCCGGAGTCGGGATTATCGCAACTGAATCATTCCATCTATAAGGTGACCCGGAAATCGTGTGATCCGGAACGAGGACAAACCCGACATCATGTGCGGTCGATGTGATGATGCTACTCTGAAGTGCAGTTAAGTTTTGCCGTTGTTCCATTCCAAGCAGTATAGCAAGTTCCGAGATATGGATGATGACTGTATCTTTGACGGGCACCTTCGATGAAACGAGACTTTGCCATGATTCAAGATCGGGATGTTTTATCCCATCTTTCAGCATATCCGGGAGCACGCTATAAACTTCCCGGGTAATTTTTCCGTTGGTGTTATTAAGGCGGTTACTCGCAGGTTTAAATTCGTCAATGCTTTCGGCCCACAAAGAAAGAACCGTCTTGAAGGGCTCTGTGCTGATATCGGGAATATTGAAAACTACGGGTTTTATTAACTTTGATCCATCGGAAAATCTTGAATATCTATTCAGGGAAGGACTTGAATGTCTATAATCCAAAGAGTATTGGTGCGTGGCCGGAATTGGCAATAAACCTTCGGGGAAATGTATTAAAAATTTCTTTTCAAAAAGTCTTTTGAATGAATCCGGGTATTTTTTCGGGATATTACTTTTTATCGTTCTTTGGATTCTGGTTATCGAGTACGCCAGTTCCCAGGGAATTTTCTTCGCGTTTAAAGTGTACCACGCAAGTACTGTCATAGATGAGCTGATATCGAGTTCATCAAGTGCGGGGAAAAATTTCAGGATTTTTGAATCATTTATTTCTTGAATTTTTGACGCGACATTGAATGCAATAAAATTATTCAAATATGAATTAAACGAGTTTGAAGTCGGATATCTTGACAGAAGACGACGTGTTTCTTCAAGGATATTCTCGATATCTTTTTTGTCAATTATTGCCCGGCGTTCGAGACCGTAAAAAAAGATGAATGCATAGCCAATTTCATCTAGGGTAGTATTCCTTCCGCTGGACATCCATGAAAGGTACTTTCCTTTTTGAGCGGGAGTGAGCACGGAATATCTCGGCCAATAGGGTAACGGGGATATATCTTTATCGTTCGGATTTCCAACAATTAACGATCGATTGATGCATGATGCTTCATCAGATGATGCGTCATCAGACCAATACGTCATCGGGTTTTTTATTGTGTATCCCTGTACCGTTATTTGTTGTCCGGTCCCAGCCCAGGTCAATGTCCTAGATTGAACATTTTTGTATATAATATTGGATGAGGGCACAGGTTTGACTGCGGGATTGTAACTATCTGATTCCGATTTGATTACTGGCTGAGATTTTTGGCGGACATTTGTGTTAGAACTCTTTTTTTTTGAAATAATCGATGCCAATATTTTAACTATTATTGTAATGAGTGCAGTGATACCTCCAACAATAAGGACGATGAGTGAAACGAAAAGTTTGCTATCACGTTTTGTCATTTTTCCTGTCCTATAATGATTCCTTTCTGTTATTTTTCGTATTAAATAATGTTTTTATAAAATTTGATTTCTGAAGAAATCATTTTGAGAGATCAGGTTATCAAATACTCTCTTGCGAGATAATTACTCTAATTTCTATTCTTTTCTATAATATGCTCGTGGAGATTCCTACAGAGCAATTTATTGATTCTGCATAAAACATTCTTACTTTCTTCTAATTGCTGAGTCCGGACATATCTTAGCAAACCTACAACTCAAACACTCGCGTTGCGAAGGTCTCGCCGGAAAATCCCCATACTCATAACTCGTGTTCATCGCCACAAATTCCCGGGGGATCATCTACTGCACCTCGCGTAGCTGCTCCTCGAAGAAGGCATAAGGCTTCGTTGCGCCAGTCTTCAGGAACACGAGCTCGGTGCTGATCTCATCGGCACTCATCTTGTAATACTCCTTTGCCCACAACACATACGCTGCCATCTGGAGTTCCTTCTCGATTTCGTCATCGTTCCCTTCCGGTCTTCCAGTAAAGCTTCCTTCACATCACACCATATCGCAAAATCCGGCCAATGTAAGAAGATAGTTAAAAACTACGCATTGGTTTCTCTATGTCCTCCAACGTGATTAATCACTGATGTTCCACTTTTCAAATATACAAATTCAATCGTGACGGGAATTAAAAAAAAATAGAAACTATCTGCAACCTTTTACACCCTTAGCACAGCATTGTTTCATCATAGGACACGTTCCATTATCGTTCATCCACGAGGGACATGGAGGTAAAGATGATAAATCTCCTTTTTTTTCTGCATCTTCGGTCGCATTAATCATTGATATTACGGTCTTGAGAATTTCTTCGGGATTTTTATAGGTAATATGGTGAACCTGAACGGTCTTTTCTCTATTGGGAAATACTCTGATCAGCAATCCTTTACTTTTACCAAACATTGCGCATATTATTCCCAGTTCGGCTAGATGATAAGGCCCAGGTTTTGTAGATCTCGTTTCATCAACCATGCTTATCTTTTCAATATAAGGAACAATTTCCCCCTCAGGATGAACAGAGCTTTTCATTTTTAACCATCGAAAGCCTATTCTAATCCGCGGATCTTGTTGAGCTTCAAAAATCGAGAGTCGCTCAGATCCATTAAGATCAATCTCATTATGCTTTTTCATTAATCGAATAGATGACCATAAACATGCTTTGAATTCATCAATATCATCAGAATTGTATGACGATTCTAAACATGCGATAGTTTCCATGTAATGTTTTCGTGGAGCGATAATATCCCTAATCGAAAGACTAAAAACTCGCGGTATCGCTGACATCTCCCGCGCTTGTACTAATTCTTTCGTAAAATTTTCGTCGAAGGTTAATGCCAGTGCTTTTTGCAGGGCATCAGTTTTTATTGGTGAAAATTCCGCACAGGAACAAATATTTTTTTCTTGGTATTGGCAGCCGGTATCAAAATAGCGACATTTTCCCAGTTTTGAAGGATCCTTAGTATCAATTGCTTTATTTAGGTTAGTTATTCTAGAATGCAAAATAGATTTGATCACTCCATTATCATTAATCTCAATTTTAAACGCCTTAATATCGAAAGGCACCGAATTCTTCATAAAAACAAGATAATTATTTTTTGGGTGGGATGGATGCATTGCAGAATAAAATGCGAGCTGTTCAAGATCTTGTGGATAGTTAGAGATGATTTCTTCAGGAGTACTTGGTATACTGTCTTTTGTTTTGAACTCCAACAATGATTCTCCAACGCGATGATCAATTTTTCCTCGTACACCAGGTATACCAACCCATGCCCCATCTACCAAACCTTCCTCTGCCATATAACCAGGGAGATTTTTGAACCAGATGGAAGCGAAATTATGCAACTGTTTTCCATAAGCAAGTTTACGGGCGGTCTCGGGAGATTTTTTTACTTCAGGGTGAAATCTTGTGAAATATGTTTGAGCTGGATTTGTGACTTGGGTAACGTAGAAATAATTTTTCGGCGTGGGTTCTTCAGAAAGCTGAGAATCCATTACCTTTTTTAATAGAGAAGAAAGTGATTCGTCATATGTCGTTCCAACAACGAATTGATTAATTTCATCAATTATGTCCATAGAAATTCCTGATTTTTATTTTTGAAAGAGAATTCTATCTTATTGATAATTAATTCGATTCAACATCAGATCCAAAAATCCCAGTTATCCCGCAATTCTCCCACCCCCAATCCGGCACCAGATTCTCCAAAATTCCAAGACAAAGCCCAGATTGAGCCCCGATAGGTATCCCCCGACCCCATGTTTGATCGAAAAGTCCTGGATATCTCACATGAAGAAGGGTCCGGAAGGTTGCAGATTCACGTCATTATCAGATGTTAGGACACTCTGGTTTTTGCCCCCAAAACAGTCGTCCTTTCTCGTCGACCGTGCTATCTATCCAGCCAAAAAAGGGGAGTGCTGTAAGCCCGCTAAATTGCAGGGTCAAAATCCCCGCAAATCGGCTCGATGGGGAAAATACTCGTTTTATTCATTATTTTTTATCAGCGTGGACACCATTTCCCTCCCTCAAAAAACTGCCTTCGTCCGATTGGCAAACCGGGCATTTTACGGGCTTATTTTGGATGAGGGTATGCTCCGTCCAGTCACCGGGGCTCGGGTTTGAAACAGGTGAACCTTGAGTTTATGGAAGATAACAATTTTGAATGGTAATTCCGGTTATTGAAATCAAAACAGTCACACCCAAATACAATTATAAATGAAAGGGAATTATGCTTCTTTTTATCGATACGGAAACAACCGGTTTGCCAAAACCTGCATCAGATGATTTTGAAAGGTGGCCGAGAGTTGTTCAGTTAGCCTGGTCATTATACGATCCAGATGGCATCCGTGAAAGTGTACACAGTTTTATTATTTATCCAACAGATTTCACAATCCCTCACAACGCTGCTTCAATTCATGGAATTACGACTTACCGGGCAAAAAAAGAAGGAGTATCTTTGCATAAAGTCCTTCCCCGGTTTAACTCTGATGTAGAAAAAGCAACAACTATCATTGCTCATAATGTTGAATTTGATCTGCCAATAGTAAATACCGAATTTATGAGATGTAACCTTGAAACAAATCTCTTGAAAAAACAAAAATTCTGCACCATGAAAACCCCAAGAATCATCTCTTATTGTAAACTGCCCAAATCGTCTGGCATGGGATATAAATGGCCCGCGTTAAACGAGTTGCATCTACAGTTATTCGAGACGGAATTTACGGATAGTCATAATGCACATGCTGATGTTGAAGCATGTGCAAAATGTTATTTTGAGTTACGCAAGAGGGGAATTATAGAATGAATATGTTATAATGAGAAAGACCGGTTCAATCAATCTTTTTTTATCGTTAAAATTACTACAGTGTATTGATTTTTTAAAACCAATATTACTTTCTCCTAACTGCTGCCTCCGGACAAACTTCCGCAAACCGACAACTCAGACACTCCCGTTGCGAAGGTCTCGCCGGGAAATCACCGTACTCATAACTCGCGTTCATCGCCGCAAACTCCAAGGGGATCATCTCCTGCACCTCGCGTAGCTGCTCCTCGAAGAAGGCATAGGGCTTCGTTGCGCCGGTCTTCAGGAACACGAGTTCGGTGCTGATAGAATCGGCACTCAACTTGTAATACTCCTTTGCCCACAACACATACGCTGCCATCTGGAGTTCCGTCTCGTACTCGTCATCGTCCCTGCCGGTCTTCCAGTCGGTGAGGACGAGCGTGCCGTCCGCCAGTCTCCCGACAAAATCCACCTTGACCGTAATCCCGACATCCCCGATGTTGAAATGATCGAACTCCTCGTGCCGCAGGCATTCCCGGCTCCGGTAGCCCGGCCATTTCCCGAAGAACGTTTGCAGGCACGTCTTCCCGTTCTCATCGATGGCAGCAAAAAATGAATTCGCTATCTTCTCTCCATTATGGTATTCGGTGAATGTCTCGCCACCAATATTTTTGTACAGCGATACTTTTTTCGAAAACGCACTCATTGCCTCATCCAGGTCCATCGGCTTGTTCTCGCAGTGGAGCTGGATCTGTTTGTCGATGATATCATGAATGAGCTGGCCCTGGACAACAAATTTGGAAGTGAAGTTCTTGAGCCACCGGATTTTTTCAGGATCAACGATTGGGGCGGATTTGATGTATGGGGCGATGTATTCAAAATAGTACTGGCGCTGGCACCGGTTCCAGACCCGGTGTTTCGTGAAGGACCAGGAATTTATTTTGAAGAAAAAGGGATCCAGTTCTGTCATATGTTTTTGTTGGAGAGGGTAACAATATACATTCGCATCTCATTCTGGCAATGTGAGTTTCGGAAGTTTTCCTATGCGATCTTATACCGCGTCTTGATTATGATATAATCCGGGAAAAAGTTCATCCGGAACAGTTCCGGAAATGGGTTTCATCGTCGGAAAAATGGTCCGGACGAAAGAGGTGTTCTCCTACAGTCCGGAGGGATTGATTGATCCGGGAAATCCTGGTATTAAGAGTAAATTTACGTCTGCTGCCGTCGGAGAATTTCCCGATCTTTGCCTCAATACGGGTGTTCCTTTGGTTTTGACCGTGCTACCCCCCCAGCCCCTTTTAGTTT
>Ga0209048_10005473_pt1 | contig 11982 bp, 11 predicted proteins | sample FrelakmetCRP12CR_FD_187146 | JGI IMG/M metagenome (GOLD analysis project Ga0209048, IMG submission 187146) | Freshwater lake sediment microbial communities from the University of Notre Dame, USA, for methane emissions studies - CRP12 CR (SPAdes)... | ecosystem: Environmental > Aquatic >... | reverse complement strand
GAACTCGATGAAGTGGCACTCGCTGAACTTGCCGCCGGCCTTGATGTCGTCCATGACCTTCTTGGCGTTGGCGGTGCCGTGGGCCACGGCCACCTTGACCGTGACGCCGTTGAGCCACTCCCAGTCGGGCACCAGGTGCGCGAGGAGCTCGGGTACCGGGCCCACCTTGGGGATGGTGATCTCGGCATACTTGACGCCTTCGAAGCCGCGCACCGGGATGATATCGCCGTGCTCGTAGATGCTCTCGACCTTCTCGCCGGTGACCAGCTCGATGACCGTGCGCAGGGCGCTCTCCATGACGCCGCCGGTGGCGCCGAAGATCACGCCGGAGCCGGTGGCCGTGCCGAAGGGGTCGTCGAAGTCGCTCTTGGGCAGGCTCGGCACGTGCAGGCCGGCCTCCTTGAACATCTTGCCGAGCTCGCGTGTGGTGATGCCGTAGTCGACATCTTTGAAGCCGGAGTCATGCATCTCGGGCCGGTTGCACTCGTACTTCTTGGCCGAGCACGGCATGAGCGCACAGCTCACGATGTTGGCCGGATCGAGCCCCAGCTTGTCTGCGTAGTAGGTCTTGATGAGGGCGCCGAACATCTGCTGGGGGCTCTTGGCGCTCGAGGCGTTGGGCAGGTACTCGGGGTAGAAGTGCTCGAGGTACTTGACCCAGCCCGGCGAGCAGCTCGTGAACTGCGGCAGCGCGACGTCCTTGTCGCCGGTCACGAGCGCGCCGTAGAGACGCTGGATGAGCTCTGTGCCCTCCTCGATGATCGTGAGGTCGGCGGTGAAGTTGGTGTCGAAGACGCTGTCGAAACCGGCCCGGCGCAGGGCGGTGTTCATCTCGAAGGTCACCGGCGTGCCGGGCTCGAGACCGAAGAGCTCGCCCATGGCCGCCCGCGGCGCGGGGGCCGTCTGAATGACGACGTGCTTGGTCGGGTCGTCGAGGGCCGCCCACACGGCGTCGGTCTCGTCCTTGGCGTAGAGGGCGCCGGTGGGGCAGCGGTTGACGCACTGCCCGCAGTTGATACAGACGACCTCGCCCAGCGGCAGGTCCTCGAACGTCGCGATGACGGTGTCGTCGCTGCGGTTGATCGCCTCGAGAACGCCGACCTCCTGGAGGTCGATGCAGGTGCGCACGCAGCGTCGGCAGTGGATGCACTTGTCCATGTCGCGCATCACGGAGTAGCTCGAGAAGTCGGGGTCGAACTGCGACTCCTGGGGATGGCCGAAGGTGAACGAACTGATGCCGTACTCCTCGGCCAGCGACTGCAGCTCGCAGTTGCCGTTGCGCACGCAGCTGTAGCACTCGCCGTAGTGCTCGCTGAGCAGCAGCTCGAGCACGTGGCGGCGCGCCTTGCGCACCTTGCGGGTGTGCGTGCTGACGGTCAGCGTGTTGGTGACGGGGTACACGCAGGCGGCCTGCAGCGTGCGCTGCCCCGCGACGTCGACGACGCACATGCGGCACACGCCCGCGACCTTGAGGTCGGGGTGGTTGCAGAGCGTCGGGATGACGACGCCCACGGTCTTGGCGGCGTCGAGGATGGTCATGCCGAACGGGACCCTGGTCTCGATGCCGTCGATGGTGACGGCGACCAGAGCACCGATCGCCTGGGGGTTGTCCGAGACGTGTACTGTGCTCCCGACCTGGCTGGTCGGGATGCGCGGAGCCTTCTCCTCGTTTCTGGGGGTGTCGGTCATGCTCCGCTCCTCGCGCTCTCGGCTTGTGGGGTGCGACTCATGATCTCGTCGCCGAAGTGCTCCAGGATGGACATGAAGGCGTTGGAGCTGGTCTGGCCGAGGCCGCACTTGGCGGCGACCTGCATGGTGCCGCTCAGCTCGCGCAGCTCGGCGATGTACTCGGCCGAGCAGGTCCCCTCTTTCAGCTGCTGGGCGGCCGCCAGCATCTTGGTGTTGCCGATGCGGCAGGGCGTGCACTGGCCGCACGACTCATCGACGAAGAACTCGAGGAAGTTCTGGGCCACCGCCAGCATGTCGCGCTGCGGGCCGAACACCATGACCGCGCCGCCCGTGGGGATGTCCTCGAAGGCCATCCGGCGGGCGAACTGGGCGCGCGGCACGCAGGTGCCCGACGCGCCGCCGATCTGCACGGCCTTGGCGTCGCTGCCGCCGACTTCCTTGAGCAGGTCGGCGACGGTGATGCCGAAGGGGAACTCGTAGACGCCCGGCTTGGCGCAGTCGCCGCTGATGCTGAAAAGCTTGAAGCCCGTCGAGCGGTCGGTGCCGAAGCTCTTGAACCAGTCCACGCCGTTGACGAAGATGCAGGCCGCGGAGGCCAGCGTCTCGACGTTGTTGACGACCGTGGGCGCGTAGCGATACCCGGCGACCACGGGGAACGGCGGGCGGTTGCGCGGCTCGCCGCGGAAGCCCTCGAGGGACTCGATGAGGGCTGTCTCCTCGCCGCAGATGTAGGCGCCGGCGCCGAGGGCCACGATGATGTCGAAGTCGAAGCCCTTGACGCCGCCGACGTCCGTGCCCAGCAGGCCGGCGGCGCGACGCTTCTTGATGACCGCGTTGAGCGGCGAGCGCAGGTACGAATACTCGCCGCGCAGGTAGACGATGCCTTCTTTGGCGCCGATGGCACGGCCGGCGATGGTCATGCCGGCGAACACCAGGTCGGCGAACTCGGTGAGGATGACCCGGTCCTTGAACGTGCCCGGCTCACCCTCGTCGGCGTTGCAGATGATGTACTTCTTGTCGCCTTTCTCCGCGCCGGCGAAGTTCCACTTCATGCCGGTGGGGAAGCCGGCGCCGCCACGGCCCTTCATGCCGGAGTCGGCGACCGTGTCGATGATGTCGGCGCGTTTCATGGCGAGGGCCGCTTTGAGGCCGGCGTCGCCGTCGATGGAGGCGAAGGTGAGGGTGTTGCCCTGCGTCTGGATGCTCATACGAGGTACCCCTCCTTGCGCTCGGCCGCGTGGCCGCTGTACGCGGCGCGGCAGTCGGCCGCGATCGCGCGCACCGTCTCGGAGGTGACGCGCGTGTACACGCGGTCGTTGACCAGCAGGGCGGGGCCCTGGTCGCACATGCCCATGCAGCTGGCCCACTCGAGGGTGAAGCGGCCGTCCTCGCTGGTCTCGCCGAAGGCGATGCCGAGCTCGGTCTCGAGCTGGCGGGCGATGGCGTCCTTGCCCGCCAGCTCGCACGACACGGTGCGGCAGAGGCGCACGACGAACTCGCCCTGCGCGGCGGGGTTGAGAAAGGCGTAGAACGTCGCGACGCTGTAGACCTCCACCGGGTGGATGTCCAGCAGGTCGGCGACGATCTGCATGGCATCGCTGTCGATGCCGTGGTGGCGGCTCTTGACATCTTGCAGGATCGGTATGAGCGAGCTCCTGCCCGGACCCAGCTTGTCGACCAGGGCCGTGACGTCGGCGCGGAGCTGCTCTTGTTGCGTGACGAGCATCGGCGTCCTTCCTTACGAGAGCAGCTTCTTGACCTTGGCGATCAGCGTCTGTGGGTCGACCGGCTTGGGCTGGAACTCGTCGACGGGGACCATCTCTTCGTCCTTGTCGATGTTGAGGCCCATGGCAGCGTTGATACTGGTGAGCATGATGATGGGCAGGGTGTGACCGGCCTTGCGGATCTCGCGCGCCATGCGCAGGCCGTCGTCGGGTTCCTCCATCATCACGTCGAGGATGAGCAGGTCGGGCTTGACCTCCTCGAGCCTCTTCGTGCCGTCGGCGCGGCTGGCCGCGCCCTCCACCTCGTAGCCCTCGCGCTCGAGGACCAGGCGGCAGGCTTCGACGATGTCAGGGTCGTCGTCAACGATCAGGATCTTGGGCACCACGCACTCCCTTTTTCGCTTGCCGTTCCCCATGGCGTCACCCGGTGGTGCGCCAGAGTGGTCGGACCGCGCTCATCCGCACGCCGCCGCCGCGGCCCGCCGGCGGGCGCCGGGCGGGCGGTGAAACGCGAGGGGATGGACGAGCGGTGCCGGCCACTTTCTCCACAGAACCAATCTCGACTCAGCTTACGGTCGTTTCTAACGCATTTCTGTTGCTTGTGCAAGGCGTCACGAGCCATAGGGGACAGTATCGCACATCTTCGGACACGGCGCCTTGCCGCAGTCGTTCGCGAACGCGGCCACGGCAGTCAGCGGCGGGGGGTATGCTGGGTCAGGAGGGTGACGCAGCGGACGGAGGAGGCGGCGCCGGTGTGGGTGTTGTGGATCATTGTGCTTAGCGTGGTGGTCGGGCTCATGGTCTTCTACAGCAACAGGAGCAGAGAAGCCCCATCGGCGCCCGCCCGCGCCGCCCGCGCCGCCCTTCCGCCGATTGGAGGCCAGGCGGGCACGAACGTCGCGTTGGACGAGCTTGGGGAGTTTCTCACCGCCCTCCGGGAGGGCTCCGTGGAGTTCGATGCGTCCGTGGTCGCGAACCCGCCCATCGCGCTCAAGAATGGCGAGAGCCTCGCCGTTGTGTGCTACGAGGTGATCTTGAGGGAAGCGCGCAGCATGCAGCAGGGGGTCTACGGCGGGCCTCGGCTGCGGATGGCCAAGAACTTGTCCTTCAACCTCGGTGGAGTCCGGGCGGCGCCGCACGAGGAGCTGCGCGACGTCGACAGCGGCGACCTCGTCTTGACGAGCAGGCGCATGGTCTTCTTCGGCGAGAAGTGCACGATCAACGTGGACCTCTCTCAGATCGTCGGCGTCGAACCCTACCTGGATGCGGTGGCGATCCATCGCGCGAACAAGCAGCACACGGAGATGTTCTGCAACCTGAACCGGCAGCAGATGGCCTTCAGCGCCGACGGACGCCGGATGACGCTGATCTCCGGCCTCGTGGCGGCGTGCGCAATCGAGAGACTGATCGCGCGGAACGAGGCAGCGCCGCCCCCGGCGGAGCCGCGAGCCTCGACCGCCGGCGCAGAGGTTGCCCGGCCGCGAGCACCGCGGACGAGCTCGCGAAGCTCGCGAAGCTTCGCGCAAGCGGCGACCTGACCGACGAGGAGTTCGCCAAGCTGAAGGCCGAGCTGATCGGCTGACGGTCCGGCGCATTGTCATTCGCCCCTCCGGCCCGCGGTCGTTCGCGAGCGTCTCCACCTGGGACCCAGCCTGTTTCGATTTCCCATGGCCGCAGTTGGCGGCGCACGCCAGGGTCGATATCAGCCCGCCAACAGCGTGACGATCCTCGGGCGATCGGCGTTCTCAAAGGCGTCGCGCGACAGCCAGAGCTTCGCCGTCCCCGGCAGATGCAGGTAGAAGGCGCGGGCGACGCTCAGCGTGCGAGCAGGATGCGTGTCCCAGTCCAGAGCGCCGGCGGCATCGCGCAGGTCGCGGCCGAGGCCGGACGTCTGGTCGAAGCGGGGCAGCCAGGCCTCAAGATGCCTGGTCGCGGCGAAGAAGTCGCGCTTGCTGTTGTTGCAGCCCGGGTGCGAGGCGACCAGGTTCTCGATGCCGTTGTCCGGCCAGCGCGCCCAGGGCACGAAGTGGTCGACGTCGGCGGTGCCCCGCAGGCCTGCGCCACAGTAGAAGCAACGGTCGCCCTGCAGCTCACGGAGCAGCGGCCGCACGGCCCCGAGCGAGACGCGCCCCGCGCCGAAGAGGAACTCCGGCAGGCCGGCGTCGCTCACCATCTGGCGGTTGAAGCGCAGGATCCGGTTGGCCCACTTGGTCTCGATGAGCGGGCGCAGAAGGCCGCCGAGCTGGACGAGGTACTCGGCGGCCCTGCCGACGAAGTGCACGCGGGCGTCGAAGCTCGCTGCGCGGGTCTGCGCCCGCTTCACGCCGGCGTCCCAGGCCATGCGGTAGATGAAGGAGTCGTGCACGCCGCCCATCACCTGCAGGCGAGGCAGGGGCATCTCGATGAGCTTCCATTCGACCGCGTCCAGCAGGTTGGCGAACTGCAGCGGCGCCTTTGCATGTGCCTCGGCGAGGGGCGTCGACGCGTCGGGTGCGTTCTTCTCACGGAAGCGACGGATGTCGCGGATGATCTCGGCCTGGCCGCTCGAGTTCTGACGAAGGATCGCGGCCCCGCTGAGGCCCGCGTAGGGATTGGTCTGCGGCCAGTAGAGCTCGGTGACGCGGCGCGCGAGGTCGCTCGTCGTGACCGAGTCCGGCGGCGCGCCCGCATCGGTTGTGCCCTCGAGGCAGGAGTCAAGCAGCGCGAGCAGCACTGCGAACTTGTACGTCGCCGTGTACGTGCCCTCGTCGAGCAGGGCGATGAGACGCTCCGCGAATTCGATTGCCCCGCGGTCCGGCTCGGCGCCACGGCTCACTCGTCCTCCCAGTATGCCGCATGGTCTGGCAGCACCCAGCGGATGCCCCCGCGGGGGTCGGGCACGTCGCCACCGTGGCGCGGGACGATGTGCAGGTGTACGTGCGCGACGGTCTGACCCGCCGCAGCGCCGGCGTTGACGGCCACGGTTAGCGCATCCGCGGCAAAGTCCGCAGTGATCTGGCGACACAGTTCGATCGCGAAGGACCACAACTCAGCCGACTCCTCAGATGTCAGGCTCAGCAGATCCGGCTCGTGCCGGCAAGGCATGACGAGCGTATGGCCGGAGCTCAGCGGGTAGGCGTCGAGCATGGCGGCCACGAGCCCGCCAGGGGATCGACGAAGGGCCTCGCCGCTCGAGATGCGGCGGCAGAAGGGACACTGGATCGGTGCCTGTGTGGTCATACTCAGCGAAGACTGTACTGCAGAGCACGCACGCGGCCTACTGTGCGTGTCATCCAGGCACTGGAGCCAACCGCCACGGCCAGCGCCGCGAGCCCCCCGCCATACGCAACCGTTCGGAATCGTACAGGTCCGAGCTCGGCGGACGTCCGTCAAGATCGTCGCCCATGTAGCTTGTCGCGAATCGGCCAGACAAGACAAGGGCTGCTCTTGTCTGACCGATTCGCACTGCCCCGCGAGGCGGCCCCGGCGGTCCTGCCGCACGAAGTCCGCGGGCACGGCGCAGATGTGGGCGGCATCGTCTGGCCGGGCCATCACTGTGCGAGGCGCGTAGAGCCGGAGCCACGGGGGAGGCGCTCACCGACTGCCCTTGCCGAGAGTGCGCGACACGGGCCGTCCGGATGCCTTTGTCAGGCGACACGGAGCGGCTTGATCTGCCGCACGTGATCCTTGATCGCAGCCTGCGCATCCCACAGGCCGACCTCACGCCGCAGGTTGAGCCAGAAGTCCGGCGAGTCGCCGAACAGCCGCGCGAGCCGAAGAGCCGTCTCCGGACTCGCGGCCCGGCGCCCGCGAAGGAGCTCGTTCACGGACTGCCCTGTGACGCCGAGTGCAGCGGCGAGTCCGCTCACGCTCAGGTCGTGGTCGGGTACGAAGTCCTCGCGCAGGATCTCGCCGGGGTGATGGGCCGCTGTTTCACTGGCCTTGGGTACCGCCCCTGAACCGAGAGCAGATGCGCCGGTGGTCCTCGGTGGACACCCGGACTCGGTCCACGCTCGACTCAGCGGCCCAGGGCGATGTCGATCGTCATCGCGGCTCACCTCACACTCGTCCTGCTGGTGGTCCCGTCATACGCCCGCGACTGACACGCTGAGCACGCTCGCGGGGTGTCCACGCGTCAGCCCATATCCTCCTCGTCAAGCCGGCGGCGCCCATGCACCACCATCGTGATCGTGACCATGTCGGGATCGCGCCGATAGACAAGCCGGTAAGGGCTGATGACGAGCTCTCGAACGTCTTGACGCGATGTCTCTGGCACGACCCTGCCGCGATCAGGGAACTCGGCAAGGCTCGCGCCCTTGTCGAGAATGCGCTCGAGCCAGGCAATGGCCGTCTCGGGCCGGTCGCGGGCGATGAACGCCATTGCCTCGTCGAGCTGGGAGTACGCGTGCTCGGTCCAGACGACCCTCACAACGAGTACTTCTCGCGCATGCGGCGCACGACCTCCTCGTGCGGCACGACTTGGCCGGCGGCGATCTGCGCCTCAGAGATGGCGAGGTCGCGCAACAACTCGATCTCGTCGAGCAGGCTCTCGTAGACCTCGGGGTCCAGAAGGACTGCGGCGCTGCGTCCGTGCTGGGTGAGGATCACCGGACGCTTAGTCGAGTGCATCTGCTCGATGACGGCCGAGGTGTGCGCACGGAACTCGGTGACTGGGCGCACGTCGGTGGAAGGGCGGAGAGGTGGCATGGGGACCTCCTATTCAGGACGCCAATATGTACATAGTAGCGTATTGACACTGCGGCCGTCCACACTCGTTCGAATTGAACCGAGCACTCGCAGTCCGTGAGAGCCGGCGCGGAGCGCGACTGCGCCTACGTGAGCGGGGCGGAGGCGGCGGCCGGCGCAGCTTCGCCGCCGCCTGCCTTGCGCTCGCCCGCAGCGGGCGCGTCGTGCAGCGTGACCGTGAACGTGCTGCCCACGCCGGGCTCGCTCTTCACGGTGGCCTCGCCGTCGTACATGTTGGCGATCTTGCGCACCGTCGAGAGCCCCAGGCCGCTGCCGAGGATCCTGACGGTGTGCTCGTTCTTGATGCGCATGAACTCGTTGAACAGCTTGCCGGCCTCTTCCGGGCTGAGCCCGATGCCGGTGTCGCTGACGGCGATGCGCACGGCGTCGCCCTTGCGCCGGATCGCGACCGTGACCTTGCCGCCGTCGCGGTTGTACTTGACGGCGTTGGAGATGAGGTTGTTGAAGACGATCTCGGCTTCGCCGGCGTCGGCGAGCAGCTCGATGCCCTCTTCGGCCTCAAGCTCCATGCTGATGCCGCGGCGCTCGGCGTCGCCGGTGAAGAGATCGAACGAGGCGCGCGCCAGCTGGCCGAGGTCGAGGCGCTTGATGACGCGTTCGCGCTGCCCGGACTCGATGCGCGTGAGGTCCAGCAGGTCGCCGATGAGCTTCTTCATGCCGTCGACGCGCACGATGCTGCGCTCGACCATCCGCAGGTTCTGGTCCTGTTCGGTGGTCCGCAGGATGTTGAGGTAGCCCTCGACCGCATTGAGCGGCGCCTTGAGCTCGTGCGCCAGCACCGAGATGAAATTGAAGCGCACCTGGCGCTTCTCTTCGGCCAGCTTGCGCGCCTGCCTGCTGAGGATGAGCTGCTGGGTCGCCTTGCGCAGCGCGTAGCGCAGCTCGTCGGGGGTGAAAGGCTTGGCGAGGAAGTCGTAGGCGCCGAGCTTGGTCGCTTTGACGGCCGTCTCGAAGGTGGCGTAGGCCGTGATCATGATCGTGAGGACCTCGCGCCCCTGGCTGCTGAGCGCGTCGAGGACGTCCATGCCTCCGACGCCGGGGAGCTTGAGGTCGAGCAGCAGCAGGTCGACCTCGCCGCCTTCGCTCAGGTAGACGAGGAAGTCCTCGCCGCTCGTGAAGTAGCGGAACGTGTAGGCGGCGTCGACGAGCACGTCGGCGACGTGCACCTTGTAGCGCTCGATGATGCGGCGCACGCCCTGGCAGAGGGCCTCTTCGTCGTCCACCATCACGACCTGCAGCGTGACCTGCTGCGGGTCCATGAGGGTCTCGCGCGGCGCGGCGTCGGGGATCATCGCTCAGCTTCCCATGATCTCTTGCAGACTGGCCGGCGCGTTGAGCTCGCTTTCGTAGCGCGGCAGGACGATGGTGAAGGTCGTCTCGGTGGGGCCTCTTGACGGGTCGGCGTTGGACTCCACCGTGATCTGGCCGCGGTGCATCTTGACGATCCCGTGCGTCACGGCGAGACCGAGGCCGGTGCCCTTGCCCACCTGCTTGGTGGTAAAGAAGGGGCTGAAGAGCTTGTCGAGGTGCTCTTCGGCGATGCCGGTGCCGTTGTCGGAGACCATGACGATCACGCTCTCCTCGGTGCCGTCGAGCGTGAGGAGGACGCGCCCACCGTCGGGCAGCGCGTGCTGGGCGTTGGTGAGCAGGTTGGTGAGCACCTGCACGATCTGGTCGGCGTCGAGCTCGGCCATGGGGTCGGTGAGGCGGTCGTCGACGGTGATCGTGACGCCCTCGTCGAGGGGGACGGTGCGCAGCACCTCCTGGACGAGGGCGGCCAGGTCGGTGGGCTGCCGCACGACGCGGCTCTGGCGGGCGAAGTTGAGCAGCCCGGAGATGATCTTCTTACAGCGGTTGGCCTGATCGACGATCAGTTTGACATCGTCGGCCACGGCCGCGTCGTCCTCGCAGTCCTCGAGCAGCAGATTGGCGTGCAACAGTAGGATCCCGAGAGGGTTGTTGACCTCGTGGGCGATGCCGGCGGCGAGCTGGCCCATACTGGCGAGCTTCTCGCTCTTGACCAGAGCTTCCTTGGTGGTCTCGAGCGAGCTGTTGGACTCCTGCAGCTCGTCGACCGTCTTGCGGAGCTCCTCGACGGCGTAGGGCAGGCACATCTCGACCTCCGCAAGGCCCTGCCAGATAGCCACCGCGTGGTCGCGGCAGCTTGCGTAGCCGCAGGCGCCGCAGTCCAGCTCGTCCTCGGCCGAGGACTTGTTCATGCGCGCCAGGATCTCGCGCACCTCCTCGCGGGTCGGCATGTCGTCGAAGCGCTGGTCGAAGGGCGCGAAGCTGCGCGAGAGGTCTACATCCTGGTACGCGGCGACGGCCGCGTCCCAGGCCGCCTGGTCGAAGAAGGCGCGGCGCGAGCGCGTCTCGCGGCTGACGTCCGCGCGCCGTTTGAACACCGGCTCCTCGCAGCTGAAGCCGGCGCCCATGATGCAGCCTTCGCAGCAGAGGATGTCGAGGAGGCGCGCCTCAGTCTCGCCGTGCTCGAAATCGGTGATCGCGTGGGCCAGGTTGTGGCGTCCGTCGGCGGTCACGATGTCGCCGCGGAGCAGGTCCTCGTCGAGGTCTGCCGCCTGCAGCATGCCGCGCGTGATGGGGAAGAGGGCCCCCAGGCTGCTGTGTGGTGGATCGAAGTCGTCGTCGGTCGCGGGCAGCCCGGCCAGCGTGATGCCTCGGGTCTCGAAGAAGGCGCGCAGCTCGACGTAGGTGAGTGCGGCGTCGACCTCGCCCTCGAACTGTTCGTACAGGGCTTCGCCCTTCTTGGCGATGCAGGGACCGATGAAGGCGACCTTCAGGTCGGGTCCGTACTTGACGTGGAGCACGCGCGCGATGGCCAGCATGGGCGACACGATGGGCGCCAGCCTGTCGAGCAGGTCGGGATGGTACTTGCGCACGTAGCTGACCACGGCCGGGCAGGTGGTGGCGACATGGCGGCCCTCGTCCTGCTCGAGCAGGCGCGCATACTCGGCCGCCACCAGGTCGGCGCCGAAGCCGACCTCGTGGACGTAGGTGAAGCCGAGCTGGCGAAGGGCCGCGATCAGGGTCGAGGTCTCGCACTCGGCGAACTCCGCCGGGTAGCTCGGGGCGACGATCGCCGCCACCGGTGCGGGGCCGGCGAGCACGCGCTCGGTGTCAGCGATGCCGCTGAGGACCTGCTTGGCGTTCTGGCTGCACACCGTGACGCAATTGCCGCAGCCGATGCAGCGCGTCTGGATGACGCTCGCCTGGCCATCGAGGATCTGGATGGCCTTGGCAGGACACTCGCGCACGCATGTGTAGCACATGCGGCACTTCTCGCGGATGGTCGTGACGAGCTGCTGATGGGCGACGCGGTCGTCGTTCATGGGCGGTCCGGGGGCGGCGGGAACGGCGTCAGCCGCCGCGCTCGAGGAGCTCCTTGACCTTGGCCAGCAGCGCCTGGGCGTCGATGGGCTTGTCGAAGTAGGCGTCGACGTGCATCTTGGCGAGGTCGGCGTCTGTCTCGGGACGGAAGTCGAGGCCCAGCTGGCTGCTCACCGACGTGGAGATGATGATCGGCACGCCGGCCGTGCGCGGGTCGCCCTTGAGCAGTGCCGAGAAGGCGAAGCCGGCGTCGATGCTGGTCATCATGAGGTCGGTGATCACCAGATCGGGAATCTGGGCGGCGATGCGCTGCTGCGCCTCGGCGGGATTGGTGGCGGTGACCACGCCGTAGCCGGCGCCCTCGAGGATGAAGCGATTGATCTCGAGGAAGTCGTAGTCGTCGTCGACGATGAGTATGAGTGCCCGGTCAGCGGTCATGGTCGGCCTCAAGTATAGCTTCTCGGGGCGGGGCGCT
>Ga0209048_10005472_pt1 | contig 11984 bp, 8 predicted proteins | sample FrelakmetCRP12CR_FD_187146 | JGI IMG/M metagenome (GOLD analysis project Ga0209048, IMG submission 187146) | Freshwater lake sediment microbial communities from the University of Notre Dame, USA, for methane emissions studies - CRP12 CR (SPAdes)... | ecosystem: Environmental > Aquatic >... | reverse complement strand
GCCGCACCAGGTATCCATCACCAAGGATAATGCCCCCATCTCGATTGACTTCCTGTGGTATTTCAAGGTGATGGACCCGACCCTCAGCGTGGTCGGTGTAGGGAACTTCGAATTGTCGGCAGCGGGTATGGCGACCACCACCCTGCGCTCCGTCATCGGCGGTATCCCGCTGGACGAAGTTCTCTCGCAGCGTGAACACATCAACCAGACCCTGCGCACCAAGTTGGATGAAGTGACCGAGCGCTGGGGCGTCAAAGTGACCAACGTTGAAATCCGCGAGATCATCCCGCCCAAGGACGTACAGGACGCCATGAACAAGCAGATGTCTGCCGAGCGTATCCGCCGCGCGGTTGTAACTGAATCGACCGGTACGCGCGAGGCCGCCATCAACGTAGCCGAAGGCGAAAAGCAATCCGCCATCTTGAAGGCTGAAGGCTCGAAACAGGCTGCCATTTTGGAAGCCGAGGGCCAGAAGCAGGCCCAGGTACTGAAAGCCGAAGGTTTCTCGGTGGCCCTGGAGAAGATCTTTGCTTCTGCCAAGTCCATTGACCAGAAGACCATGACCCTGCAATACTTCGAGACCCTTAAGAACATCGGCCAGGGCGCGTCCACCAAGTTCATCTTCCCGATGGAATTCACCAGCATGATCGAGAATTTCGTCAAGGGAAAGGAAAAATAGGCAGCATAAATCGATCGGTACAGAGTAAAATAGAAGCCTCTCGCACACCTGCGAGAGGCTTCTTTACCACAGGAATTTACTGCATTTATGGACATTCTCCCCGCCTCTTTGCGTGACCTCGGCAGCCTGCGCCGCGTGGAACAGGCCTGTTTCCTCAAGGATGCCTGGCCGTTGCTCGACCTGATCGCTGTTCTGACCTGGCCGGAAGTGGTCCGGTTAAAAGCGGTCGAAGACGGCCAGATGATCGGCTTCATCGCCGGGGATCCGCGTCCGTCCGAACATATGGCCTGGATCGCTACGGTCGGGGTGCTGCCCGAACACCAACGGCATGGCATTGGGCGGGCACTGCTGCAGGAATGTGAAAAGCGGATCACCCAACCTCGCATCCGACTGTGTGTTCGGGTATCTAATGAAGGGGCCATCCATCTCTATCAGGCGGAAGGCTATTTGGCAATGGATACGTGGCGGGAATATTACAATGACAAGGAAAACGCACTGGTTATGGAAAAGATTCGGTAGCTGCGGTGAGTAATCCGTTCACACGGTACCCGTCTGAAAGGTTTTCATGATGCAGGAGAACCGTAATCCACTTTTCCGCCTGCTTTCCAGCTATGTCCTTCTTCTTTTTTCATTACAAGTTATTACACTTGGTTTTAGTCTTGCTCAGGTGAGGATTTCAGCATGGCTGGCTCGAGGCATCCTGGGAGGCTCGATGGCTGTCGCGCTGGTTTCATTTTTCCTCGATCTGAGCCTGCCGAATTTCCGGACGTATTTCAAACAGCTGCGCCGATGGCAAGTGCCTTTCCTGGGATTTTTGGGGGCTATCGCGCTGACCTATCTCATACTTTGGGCAGCTGCATATAGCATGCCCGATCTTTCTTTTGACGGGAATGCTTACCATATTCCCACACTCTCCTTGTGGGATGTGCGCGGATATGTCCACTGGGTAAACACAAACTATTTGGAACAAATTATCAACGGATATCCCAAAGGTGCGGAACTGGTTGCCTACATTCTCGTGAAAGCATTTGGCAATTCCATCATCAATACGGTCAATTTAATGTTTCTGCCCCTCGGAATTTTTGGAATTGCCTATCTCGCCCATTCACTTGGGGCAGGGCGATTGTTATCCATTTGTGCGGGGGCAGCATTTCTATTAATTCCGGTCAACATCAACCAGTCCGTTACAACTTATGTGGACTCGGCTTATGCCTCCTGCGCAGTGGGATGCATTGCTTCACTCATCCACATTTCAAAAACAAAATCCCCGGATTGGAAAGGGATCTTTATATTCGGGGCCGCGATAGGCCTGACGTTAAGTACCAAGAGTACCGGAATCGCGTTAGGCGGAATCGCATTTCTCGCGTTGGTTGGAGTATGGATCAATAACGTTTTCTTCCCAACTCAAACTACTGCAAAGCGCCCTAAACTGCAACAATTGGCGGAAAAATCGTTCCCTAGATTGACTTTCCTGCTCGTGATAGCATTGATTGCCCTGGCAGGTGGAGGTTACTGGTACATCCGCAATTTCCTCATAACCGGCACCCCCATTTATCCTGTTGGGGTGACAATTCTTGGCCACACCCTTTTCCCTGGTGTGTCGATTTCTGAAGCGGTTTCTGAATATTCCATGATCCCAACGCAATTGAGGAACCAATTGCCAATTATCAGGGTCTTCTATACCTGGGCGCAAGGATTAATGGCGTGGCCGGTGTCCATCAAGGGATACGATAGTCGCGATGCCGGCCTGGGCTTCTTATGGATATTCGCGTGTATTCCGTCCATCGGTATATCCCTCTTTTCTATCCCGAAACTCATGCCTGCTCAAAAAAGAAGCCTGCTTATTCTCGTGGGTGTTACCGGGTTGGCTTTTCTCACTGCTCCCTTGAATTGGTGGGCCCGCTTTACGATCTGGATCTATGCACTGGGTTTGCCTTGTTTTGCCTGCGTATTGACCAGTTCTGTATTTAATCTGAAGGCACGAATCTGGCCTAGACGCATTGCGACTATCTGGATGGCGCTTAGTCTGGCTTTGTTGTTATTCGAGGCAGCCTATTGCACGGTGGATATTATTGCGCTGGCATCACCCGGATCGCTGCGCGAGCATCTGGCGAATGCTTTCAAACCGACCACCTGGGATTGGCCAACCTGTTACCTTTTCCCGGATATGCAAAACACTGCCCTGGAAGATGTTCTTACCCAATCCGGGACCGTGATCATCGGGCCGCATGGTGAAATGGATTTTTGGCGCTACGCGGGTCTGGTCGGACAACTCTCCCAACCCATCGGTGCGAGGCGTCTTATTTTCCTTAACGAGACTCAAAGCAAAAATGAGCAAAATGGAATCGCCGGCGCCAGGTACCTCATCTGGGATGAGAGCATGCCCCTGCCAACCTCCCTGGCGTCACAGGCTGTATCCATTACACAAGCCGCTGGATTCCTGGTTTTAAGTCTGCCTTAAAAGAAACGCTATCGGCATTTTTCTTGTTACGCCTTATAATATCGGATATGCCTTCCGAAAAGTTGCCGCCTCCCGTTTGGGTAGCCACCCCGGATGCTCTAAAAAAACTGGCCGTTGAATTGTCCACCCATGTGCGCCTGGCTGTGGATACCGAATCCAATTCCCTGCACGCATTCCGCGAGCAATTATGCCTGATCCAGTTTTCCACGCCGCGGACCGATTATCTGGTGGACCCCCTTGCATTGAAGGATCTGGCCCCCCTGCTCCCCATTTTCACAGATCCGGGGATCGAATTGGTGTTCCATGCTGCCGAGTACGATCTCCTCTGCCTGAAACGCGATTTCGGTATTACCGTTGCCCATCTATTTGACACCATGCAAGCTGCCCGCATTTTGGGCTGCGAACGGGTCGGACTGGATTCTGTCCTCGAAGAGAAATTGGGCATTATATTGGATAAGAAATACCAGAAGGCCGACTGGGGGGAACGCCCGCTTTCACGTGAAATGCTCAACTACGCCCGGCTCGACACACATCACCTCCTGGATCTGCGCGATTGCCTGCAAACCGAACTTCAAAACTGCGGCCGTTGGGAACTAGCACAGGAGGAATTCGTCCGCCTGGCACACGGGAATGGGAGCGGGAAGGCCGAAATCCCAGCCTGGCAGCGTGTCAAGGGGGCGCAGAAATTTAGTGACCGGCAATTAACAATCCTGCGGGAACTTTGTTCCTGGCGCGAGAAACAAGCCAAACATATGAACCGTCCACCGTTCAAGGTGATTGACGATAAGCGACTGGTTGCCATCGCTCAAATGCTTCCAGAGACTCAGAGCGATCTGGCAGCCCTCGGTTTGACGTTGCGGCAAATACAAATATACAGCAATGAAATTTTGCTAGCCGTAGGGCGAGGCAAGTCGACCTCCATGGTCAGCCGCCCTCGCACCTTACGCCCCAACCAAGCCTTTCTGGATCGGTTGAATGTCCTTTCTGAGTGGCGCAAAACAACGGGGTTGAAAACCGGCGTCGAATCAGACATAATCCTTCCAAAAAATTGGATGCACCTCATCGCCGAAAAAAATCCGAAAAATATAAATGACCTGGCTGCACTAATGCCGCACGCACCCTGGAGACTGGAACAATTCGGCGAGGAAATATTAAAAGTTTTAGCAACGAAATACACCAAGGCTGCGCCCACGGCCAAAAAGTCTCCAAACATTAAAGACACAACGCCTGTAAAGTATAAAAAATGAATAATCATATCAATGGCGCGTCTTAACAGACTCGACCGGTCCGCCTACCCTGATTTGTATGCAAGCCCGGAGATATAAGATATAATCGCCCCGCTATTCGGAGAGGTGCCAGAGCGGTTGAATGGGACGGTCTCGAAAACCGTTGTGGCCTTATGGGTCACCGTGGGTTCGAATCCCACCCTCTCCGCAAATCGACCCATGAAAGTTTAGATGTCCAGTCTTGCTTAAAGCTAAACTGGGCTTGAATTCTCGTGAAATTACAAACTCTGGTACCTATCATTGAATTTGAGCGAAAAAAGCCTTATTTAGAAAAGCGAAAGTTTGACAACTTTCGCTCTGTTATTTAATTATGTGGCGGTGATCGAACAATATCAGGCTTTGCTTGAAACGAGCAAGGCAATCCCGATCAGCACCCCGCCAATGACAAAAAGAGGGGTGATGCGCTCGTTCAAAAAGAGCACGCTCAGCAAAGTCCCAACCACCGGTTGGGCGAAGAAAGTCAGCGAGGCAACTCCGGCATCCAGCACAGCAAAGGCGGTATTCCACAGATACATCGCCAGGGCGGTTGAGAGGATGCCAATGAACAGGATGCCGCCCACGGTCCCCAGGCTGATGGTCCCGAAACCCTGTGTCACCATTTCAAAGCCGCTGAACGGCAGGCAAACAGGCAGGCCCCCGATGAAGGCGATCAGCGTGGTCGTCAGGACATCGGTATCCCGGGTGACTTTACGGATGAGGACCGAGTACAACGCCCAGGTCAAAGCCGCGGCCACCAGGCAAATGTTGCCCCAAAAGAAGGAGGGAGATAAAGCCGCGTTGCGCGGGTCGATTACTGCCACAACACCAGCCATGGCGATCACCAGGGCCAACAGACGTCTGAGAGTGATTCTTTCTGCCAGCAGCAGGGCAGCAAACAGAAGAATGAAAGCTGGTGTGGTCGAAGTAACCAGCGAGCCGTTGGCCGCTGTGGAGAGATTCGTGCCGACAAATTGAAAGCCGAGAGATATTCCATATCCAACCAATCCCACGCCAAAAATCTGCCAAAATTGCCTGCGGGTAACCTTCCAACCCTTGCGGACGACGACGATGATGGCCAGCGTCAGGATACCCAGGGCGAGGCGCGTGACGATGAGCGAAAACGGGGGAATCACTGCCATGACCACCTTGCTGACCACGTACATGCCGCCCCAGATGGCAGCCGCGGTCAAACCGGAAAGTAATCCCCAGATCGGGTTGGTCTTCCTTGATCTATTAATCATGAATTGATTCGCATCAGTTAAGGAAAAGGATTAAGTGATGTTTTTTAAGAATGGATCTCATTTTGAACGCCACTGCTGGTATTAAAAGGCAGGCATGACGGTAAGCCATTCAGGGGATTTGAGGATTCATTACGCGCCCGCATGAATTTCGTGTTCACCGGATTGTCACTGCTTTTAGCCTATTATCATCTCAAGCAACTCACAAGGCAAGCTTAATCGTCGTCGTTGACAGGCCACCAACTTAACTACCAGTTATGGATGGTCATATTTCCATTCAAAAGCATCGTTGTGACTGTTTTGCGTTGCATCCAATAGGGTCAGCCGGTCATCTCCCGGGAAAAAAGCGGCTAAAGGCGCAGCGATAAAACCCTTCAATAATTAACATTAAGGAACTTAAGCATGTCTTCATGAAATCCAGGCTTAGATCCTGGCAGCCTTAATTTTCCTGGCGGGATAACATAATCCAAGAACTTTCACGACACCCCCGAAAACAACTTTATAGTCCTTGACGAATCTAGTAAAAACAAGTAAAGTCTATCCTATTATAAAATTAATTGGTTTACCAGCGGTTAATTGGATTCGCGCGAGAAATGTATATTGAGAATTCAGAAGCTAGGCTGTTTGCATCTTGAAGATTCGGAGCATAGAATCCCTTCTCACTTTATCTTAAACCGTTTATTTTATTTTCTGATAATGCCAAACCGAATTGCATACGTGGAGATTTTCCAATCTTGAACCTTTCCAGCTGCTGAATGGAAAGTACATTTTTATATACCACTCCTGCAGATATGGGACGTGGTGAAAAATATTATTTCTGCTCGAGGAAAAATGAAAGAATAAGGAGGTGGTATCCGACACAGAAAGGCCTGGTCAGCTGTGGCAAAAGAAAACCGAAAACAGGGTTCCCATATTCACTATTTTTCATCGGAGGAGAGATAAACATGTTTAAGCGTTTGTCAACTGTAATTTCATTGATCATGGTTGTTAGCATGGTGCTGACAGCCTGCGGTGGTGGCGGTGGAGCTGCCAAAACCCTTAAGATCGTCTCCAGTTTGCCCATGACCGGTGCTTCGTTGACTCAAACACAGGCGATCGTTAACGCTATGGCGCTGCGTGTTGATCAAGCAGGTGGCAAGGCCTGCGGTGGCAAGTACACCATCACCTATCAACCCTGGGACGATGCCTCAGCAGCCCTAGGCAAGTGGGATCCGGCCGTTGAGACCGAAAATGCCAACAAGGCTGCCGCTGATAAAAGCATCATCGCCTATCTTGGGACCTTCAACTCAGGCGCGGCCAAGCTCTCGATCCCGATTCTCAATCAGGCTGGCCCACTGGTGATGATCTCGCCAGCTAATACTTACCCTGGTCTGACCCATAGCGCTACTGGTTTGACTGGAGCCGATGAACCAGGAAAGTATTATCCTACCGGAGTCCGTAACTACTCCCGTGTGGCTGCCACAGACGACCTGCAAGGACCCGTCGCTGTTAATTTCATGGTTTCCTTGGGCATCAAAACCCTCTATATCCTTGATGACCAGGAAGTCTATGGTAAAGGCGTCGCCGACTCGGTGAACCAAGCCGCGGTCGCCAAGGGCATCACCGTGATTGCTCAGGAAGGTTTCGATCCCAAGGCATCCGACTATAAAGCCTTGATGACCAAAATCTCCACCAGCAACGCTGGTGGCCCGCCGGATATGATCTATCTGGGAGCGATCGTCGACAACAACGCCGCTCAGATATTGAAAGACAAGGTCGCGATCATGGGCGACAATGTCAAGGTAAAATTCATGGGTCCAGATGGCATTTATACTGCAGCCTTGATCGAAGGCGCTGGCGCAGACGTGGCTGAGGGTGTGTTCGCCAGCACCCCTGGCCTGGCCCTCAAGGATCTTGGCGCGGCTGGTACGAAGTTCTTATCTGACTATGCCGCGAAATACGGCGCGACCAAAGAGCCGTACGCGATCATGGGCTACGATGCCATGGGTGCAGCCCTGAAGGCGGTTGAGGATGTTTGTGCTGCCGGTGGAGATCCCACCAACCGCGAGGCCGTGCGCGCGGCCGTCTTCGCCATCAAAGACTTTGATGGTGCGCTGGGCAAATGGTCGTTCGATGCGAATGGTGACATTACCCTGCCGTACTTCTTGATCGGTGTTGTCAAGAGCGGTACCTACACAGACTTCGGCACGTTCGTTCCATAAATTCAAAGAGTTCGTTCTTGGGGGGCAGTATGACACTGCCCCCCAAAATTTTATATAAATAAATCGCGCTTTCATTTCAGTTTACGCGTAAATTTTCTGTGGAATTGGAGACATCTCCCCATGAAATCCTTTCTACGCAAGCTCATCCGTCCGGCAATTGCCATCCTGGTGATCTACCTGGTCTTGCTGATAGGTCCGGTTGCCAGTTTGGATTTTCCGACCATCGCAGCCAGAATTTCAGAAAATCCAAAACAACTGTTGCAATTTTTATTCATTGGTCTAGCAAACGGTGCGATCATCGCCATCATCGCGCTGGGGTACACCATGGTGTATGGCATCATAGAATTAATTAATTTTGCCCACGGTGATGTATACATGATCGGGGTCTTCACTGCCCTCTCAACACTCTCCGTAACCCGCACCCTGACAAGCGACAATCCAATCCACCTCGTACTGGGCATTATTGCCGCCTTGGCTGTAGCCATAGTCGTCTGTGCGGGGCTGAACGCGCTCATCGAAAGATTCGCATACCGTCGTTTGAGGAACGCGCCTCGACTGGCACCGTTGATCTCTGCCATTGGTATGTCGTTTATTGTGGAAAATATTGGCCTGATTTGGGCGGCGCAATCCTGGCTCGTTCCTTCATTTGGAACAACGGGAGGCGGCGCCCAGAAAGAGTTCCCCGACTTGTTGAGCAGGTTATTTATCAATCTAAATTTAAACCCAAATTTGCTCGCCAGTACAGGAATTGGGCTGCGTTTCACAATTAAGGATCTGCTCGTTATCGTGCTTGCAGCTGTTTTGATGGTGGCCCTTCGATACTTCATTCAGAAGACCCGCCTGGGCAAGGCGATGCGTGCTACCGCTCAAAACCGCGACGCTGCAAGGATGATGGGCATTGATATAAATCGGGTGATTACCATAACCTTCCTAATCGGCGGCGGCCTGGCTGGTGCAGCCGGTTTGATGGCGGGCCTCTACAACAATACTGCCTGGTGGTTCATGGGGTTCCGCGCTGGCCTGCAGGCCTTCACTGCAGCGGTACTGGGAGGCATTGGCAATATCACCGGCGCCATGCTGGGAGGTTTCCTGATCGGTTTGCTGGCAGCTTTCAGCGACGGTTACATGAACGCCCGCTGGACGAATGTCTGGGTATTTGCCATCTTGGTCTTGATCCTGCTTTTCCGCCCAACGGGTTTATTGGGTGAGCAGGTAAGCCAGAAAGCCTGAGAATGAAATGAAAACTGAAATTAAATCCGGACTAATTACTGGTCTCCTGGGAGGCATAATCGTCTTCTTATTTGGTGGTTGGTCGGCCGCCGTCATTGGAGTCTTAATGGGTGTCATCACGGGTATATCCAATAGTAGCCGGGTCAACAAGAATGAGCGACCAATGAAACTGGCCTTGGGATCCCTCTCCACTTCTTGGATTGCTGCAGTTGTTTTCATCGCGGTAAGCTTATTCCAAAATTATGTGGTTGCGCCAGCAGCAGGGCAGTCCCCCAATGATCTGTTTACAGTCATTCCTGCGAATTTGATAGGAGGTTTTGGTATTCTCTTTTTTGCAGCCTTGACCACTGCCTTTCACGGTCTCCCTGATCGCCAGGAGCGATATGCTAAATTGATTCTCTTGGCCGTGCTCGTCACTGCATTCCCCTTTATTGACCGTCTGACCAACTTGCGATGGTCGGCACAAATCATCTTTGCGCTGATCTTCGTGATCCTGGGTCTGGGATTGAATGTTGTGGTCGGATTTGCTGGCTTGTTGGACCTGGGATATGCAGCGTTTTTCGCCATCGGTGCCTATACAACCGGTATCCTTTCCTCGCCCCAGCATAACATTTTTTTGAATTTCTGGCTGGTAATCTGGATCGCTCTTGGCATGGCAGCCATTTCGGGCATCATCCTGGGGTTCCCTACTCTGCGATTGCGCGGCGATTACTTGGCGATTGTCACTCTTGGATTCGGCGAGATGATCCCAGTTATTTTCCGCAACCTAACTGACGTCACCATCAAGGAGCCATTTACGTGCTTGATCCTGCCCGGTTTGTATAAACTTTTCGGCTCCTCCTTGTCTGTCCAATGTATCACGCTGGTCAATAAAATGGACGTGACTGCTGGAGAAAAAGGCATCAACCCGATTGGCCGCCCGGCGTTGCCATTTATCGGCGAGTTCCAGTCCAATAACCCCATCCCGTGGTACTTTCTGATCCTAGCTCTTATCCTTCTGTCGATTTTTATCATCCGGCGCCTGCGTGATGGAAGACTGGGCCGGGCATGGATGGCTCTGCGCGAGGACGAATTGGCTGCCGCTCAAATGGGCATTGACCCAGTGCACACCAAGTTGACTGCCTTTGCCATTGGAGCGGCTTTCTCCGGTTTTGCCGGCGCCTTCTATGCGGCATATATTAGTGGCATTTTTCCAAGCGTGTTCGAGTTCAGCTCATCGATCATCATTCTGTGCATCGTGATCCTTGGCGGTCTGGGCAATATCAATGGTGTAATCCTGGGCGGTATCATCGTCATGACGGCTGACCGGTTGTTCCTGCCAGCCTTAAAGGATCTTCTAAAGGGCTTGATGGACAATTCAATACTGCCTGCGTTAGCCTCCAACCATACTTTGCAATCAGCTGTTGCGCAGAATGCCAACCCGATCCTTTACCGATACTTGCTTTTCGGTTTAACGCTGGTTATCATGATGGGACTTCGTCCTGAAGGCATACTCCCTAGCGCCCAGATTCGCGCTGAATTACACGCCGAAGCGGAAATTGGCGTAGTCGAAAAGGTTGTAAAGGAATAAGGAGAGTCCTCATGGTATTCTTTGAAGCCAAAAAACTAACAAAGCGCTTTGGCGGGTTGACAGCCGTCGGCAATGTGGATTTCATAGTCGAGAAGGGGATGATCGCAGGATTGATAGGACCAAACGGGGCAGGTAAAACAACTTTCTTCAATATGATTACTGGTATTTATCCGCCCACTGAAGGTGAATTATTCTTCGGTGAACAGACTTTAAACGGTATGAAGCCGTTCAAAGTCACAGCCCTGGGTATTGCCCGAACATTCCAAAATATTCGCCTCTTCGGAAACATGTCTGCAATTGACAATGTATTGGTTGGTGAACACTGCAGGCTGAAATCCAATCTCGTAAGCCAGATCATTCATACACCTGGAACGGTGAAAGAAGAAGCCAATGCCCGCGCGAAGGGCTTGGATATGCTGGATTTTGTTGGTTTAAACCGTTCTGATGCTGAGGTAACAGCAAAAAACCTTCCCTATGGCCTACAGCGCCGCCTGGAAATTGCCCGCGCCCTGGCCACCGAACCGAAATTCCTGCTGCTTGATGAACCTACCGCAGGTATGAACCCCAATGAAACGGCTGAACTGACCAAGTTCATTCACCGCCTGCGTTCAGAACTTGATCTGACGATCCTTCTTATTGAGCATCATATGCGTGTGGTCATGGGTATCTCGGATCGGATAACGGTTTTGGATTATGGAGTGAAAATTGCCGAGGGTTCACCCGAAGAAGTTCAGAAGAACCCACAAGTAATCGAAGCCTATCTCGGAAAAGGAAGCGTGGATAAATAATATGCTCGAACTCAGAGATGTTCACACTTATTACGGAAATATCCATGCACTGAAAGGTGTTTCTTTGACAGTCGACGAGGGGGAGATTGTCACGATCATCGGCTCAAACGGGGCGGGTAAAAGTACCACAGTTGGTATGATTCTTGGTCTTGTAGCACCGACCTCCGGAAGTATTGAGCTGTTTGGCCGCAATCTTAAAGACAACCCCTGGAGTGCTTTACGGCGCATAGGCGCGGTAATCGAAGAACCCGCCTTCTATCCTTACCTATCCGGTTGGAACAATCTGGAAATGTTAGCTATATCCATCGGAGGCATATCAAAAACAAAAATAACCGAGGTTTTGGAACGGGTAAACCTGCTGGAACGTGCCGGAGACAGGTACAGCCAATACTCAATGGGAATGAAGCAAAGGCTGGGCATCGCTTCGACACTGCTAAGAGACCCCGAATTTATCATTCTGGATGAACCTACGAACGGCCTCGACCCTGCCGGAACTAAAGAAATACGTGATTTGATTCCACAGCTGGCTCATGAAAACCGGGCGGTACTCCT
>Ga0209048_10005471_pt1 | contig 11985 bp, 10 predicted proteins | sample FrelakmetCRP12CR_FD_187146 | JGI IMG/M metagenome (GOLD analysis project Ga0209048, IMG submission 187146) | Freshwater lake sediment microbial communities from the University of Notre Dame, USA, for methane emissions studies - CRP12 CR (SPAdes)... | ecosystem: Environmental > Aquatic >... | reverse complement strand
GAAACAGGATACGAAAGCGCTTCATGGCTGACTCCTCCTTGGTTAATGAAAGCGGTCGCGGGGCGCCGTATATCCCCCCGACCGTAACAGACCGCGCGGCAGAGGTCAATTCTAAATAGGAAGTGCTCTGTGGGACATTCGATAAACAGAGAGTGCTCATGAAGAGGGTTGCGTCTGGGGAGCCAGTTCTTCCTTATGCCCCATTGCATGGTCCCCCGGGCCGTTAATGTGTTCACGCAGAAGCAATTATCACAACCAGATGCCACGGCATGAATTATGCTAATTATCCCAGGGGGATTTTTATGCGCGCCGTGGATGTCCATAATGACTCCGTGACCACCTGTGGCCGAGAACCCGGCAAGGGAGATCTCCGCCATCTCGAAAAGGTGCGTGCAATCTTTACCTCCTTGTCCAAGTACATCAACGCGAAGACAATCTACGCAAGCAACAACCCCAATGTGAGTAACTTCGCCCGCGCGTTTAATGAGGCGCTTCGGGCATTCTTCGAAGACGAAAAGGAGCTGCTGCTCACCGTCGAGAAATATCAGATTAAGTGGCGCGACGAGGTCGTCTACGGCAATAACAAGAAAACGGAGAGTATTGCCTTCTTGTTTTACAAAGACGGCGTCGGCGAGATCTCATTTCAGTCATCGGTGGAGCCGGCCGAACTGGACCAGTTTGTAGATCTTATAAAGAACGAAATCTACAACCCATCGGCCAACCTCGATATCGTCAACAGGTTATGGCAGGCGGAATTCAAGAACATATCCTACCGTGTGCTCGATGAGTATGCCGACGGAGCATCCGGCGCGGGCCGGGGATCGGGAAGCGAATCTCGGGAACAACCCCTCCGCGTCAATGATCACCCGAACGTGCCGAGTGCAGAAGAGAGTGACGAGGGCGAAACCGCCCGGGCCGATGGCTCGATTGATTCGCTTGGCACATATTTCCAAGGCGTCGTCGAGCGCACCCATTCTCGCGCGGCCGCACATGAGAAGGAGGAGCGTCTCCAAAACATACTCGAAGCCTACTACACGGTAAGCACGGAGGAGCTGCGATCATGGCGAGAAGAGTTTTCCGCCATGAACGAAGGAGACAAACTGCTTGAGTTCCTCAATATCATGCTCGACTTTACAGGGCGACGCAGCCCTCCATCCGTCGCTCGCGACATTCTGGACATAATCGAACGCCTCGTGCGATACATCGTGGAGGAAGCTGACATCCCGACGCTCATTGCGCTCCTCGACATTCAGCGACAGATGGCGAGCAGCCGCCCTACTGCAATTGACTTCCAATCCCTGCCGGGCCGCATCGAAGACGAGCTCAGCAATAGCGCGCTCCTGCTTTCACTGGGAAAGATTGCCAACAGATCGAGCAGCGATGCTCATGGGGTGTTGCGGTACTTCCAGTTGATCGGCAAGGACGCGGTGCCCGGCGTATGCGAGATCCTTGCAAACTCGAAGGACCCCTCGCTGCACAAGGAGACGTGCGACGCGCTGATCGCGATTGCCGGCGAAGACGTCATGCGGATCGTCAATGATTTCAACCTGGACAATCCCCACGAAGCAAGGGATGCAGTCTACTTGGTGCGGCGATACGGGACACGCGAGATCCCTCCGATCATCAAGAAACTCATGTCTTCTCCCGACGTTCAGGCGCGGGTGGACGTGATCGAGTACCTGGCGGACATCGGAAATGATGAAGCCGCGCAGTTGCTGTGCAAGCTCCTGGAGGACGACGACGTGAGTGTTCGTGTTCCGGCATTTGCTGCCGCTGAGGACTTCAAGCATCCGTTGATTATCGACAAGGTGTCTGCGCTATGTTTCGCCGAAGATACGGGGGCCAAGAGTGCGGATGAACTCGAACACATGTTTCGGGCGGTCGGGAAGCTGGCGGGCGAGAGCGCGTTGGGTTCGACCAGGCAGATGATTAAGGGAAATACATGGTTTCCATCCGCCAAGGCCCGGAGCAAACAGAACAAACTGCTCGCCATCACGGCGCTGAGGTACATTTCCGGAGAAGAGTCGCTGAAGACGCTGAATAAGCTCGCGGCGGACAGGGACAAGCTCGTTAGAGCCAAAGCGCTGTACGCATTGAAGCAACTTGAAGCAACCGCGGATGCGAACGGCGAGAAGCAGACACCGGTTGGCGGCAAGGCGGCGGGATGATGACCGATCGCCAAAGAGATCCCTCCGGCCCGATGAACGACGTTCTGAATTGTCCCGTCGTCGATGGAGACGTCTGCACCACGGGTGCAACGAGTCATATAGATCGCTTGGGGCCGCTATTCGTTAACTGCCTATTCGGCGCCAGCAGGACGCTTCAGATATACGACGTGAGCAATCGCGCCTCGCAGGCAATACTGTCGAAGCTCATGCAAACGCTGAAAGAACTCGCCGATTTCGAGGGACGCGTCACCGTAACAGTAGCAACGGATCTGCTTCTGATCAACGATGTGAGGCTTATCGTCGATTCTCAAAACGCCGGGCCGCTGTTGTATCTTATCGATGAGATGGCGAAAAGGAGGATCGAAGAGATTGACTTCGCGACCGAGACGACCCTCGTGGAGATGGGAGCATTTGTAAAGCTATTCTCTATGGAGCCATCCGAGGAGGATGTCTTTGGCGAGCTCAACCGGAGACTCGCGGAAGCCGCTGTCACAAATGTCAGGCTCACCGAGCGGATCGAGCGCGCGAGGTACCTCAGAGATTCGAAGGTCGAAAGGAGGGAGATTCGAGAAGAAAGCAATAGGGTCATGTCTCGGGCCATCACGTACATGGGTGAGGTCCTGAGAACGATCGAGCAGCGGCGCCCGATTCAACTACCCAAGGCTCACAGGCTCACTCAGCAATTAGCGGATATCATTCGGGTGGACGAAACCATACTGGTTGGACTCGCCAGCATCAGAGACTATGACGAATATACCTTCTCGCATTCCGTAAACGTCAGCGTTCTATCAATGTTGATTGCGGATCGGATGGGGTTGGGCAAGAATGACATCGCGCAGATCGGCGTTGCCGCCCTGCTTCATGATATCGGCAAGACGCACATCCCGCAATCGATCCTGAGCAAACCCGGAACACTGACGACCCCCGAGTGGACCTTCATGGAACGCCACACCATGCTCGGCGTCATAGAATTGTCTCGGGTGAGGTCGCTCCGCGGTGTCCTCGATCCGATGTTTGTTTCCCTTCAGCACCATCTGCTCTATAATGGTAGCGGGTATCCTGAGAAACCAGGTAGTTGGAAGTTGCATGCATACACCCAATTGATTACTGTCGCCGATATTTTTGACGCCCTGACTACTCCCAGGGTATATCGGAAGCACACGCTGACACCCGACAGGGCGCTGTGTTTCATTCTTAATAGAATTGGGGCGATATTCGACCCGATTGTGGCAAGGGTGTTTATCAAAACGATGGGGGTTTACCCCGTCGGAACCGTGGTAGAGCTGGATGACGGCGCGAGAGCCGTTGTGGTGAGGCAAAACGAACAAGCTCGTCTCGCGCATCGACCTTTCGTTGTGATGCTGCATACGGACGGCCCGCGCGGTGACCCTGTTGACCTGGCGGAGAAAGCGGGCCGCGGAACGACCTATCGACGGACAATTATTAGATCGGTGCAAGATGAATCATTCGAATCGCAGAAGGCAAGTTGTTTCATCATGAAGTGATGCCCGACCATACCCCCCCCTCCAGGAATGATCCGCTGTTTGGGTTGGAATTTGGCTTCTCGTTGACTCTTGAGAAAATTTGTCCCTATACTCCCTTCACGCTTCTGGTAAATGGGCAAATGGAATCGAGGGAATGGTCATGAAAACAAATCTATCGCTTGTCTCCACGCTCTTCATCTTGTTGCTCTTGTGCACTAGTACGACTGCGACGGCATTGGCAACCGTGGCCAGGAGCCCATATTCAGGTGCTATTGTCATCGATGCCGCCACGGGAAAAGTCCTTTTTGAAAACAACGCCGATGTCAAGGGATACCCGGCCAGCATCACCAAGCTGATGGTGTTGCTCGTCATTCTCGAGGCGGTTGAAGCTCATCACCTGACCCTGGACGAACCGGTCACGGTGACCGCCAAAGCCTCCAAAATCGGCGGATCACAGGTGTATTTGAAACAAGGCGAAGTGTTCCCGGTTGACGAACTGCTGTACGCGCTCATGGTCGAATCGGCAAATGACGCCGCGACGGCGTTGGCAATCCGTTGCGCCGGCAGCAAAGAGGCGTTCGTGGAACTGATGAACAAGCGCGCGCAAGAAATTGGAATGAAAGATACGATCTTTCGCTCCGTGCACGGTCTTCCCCCGGGCAGAGGTCAACTGCCGGATATTTCCACCCCGCGCGATATCGCGAAACTATGCCGGGAGCTCCTGAAAAAACCCAGCGCCTTGAGATATACGTCCACCAAGCAACGTCTCTTCAGGGCAAATGCGGCAGAACCGTTTGTGATGAGAAACCACAATCAGTTGCTCAGAAATACCGAGGGGTGCGACGGGCTGAAGACCGGGTATTTCAGAGCAGCGGGGTTTTCCATCGCGGCGACCGCATCCAAGAAAGATCAAAGGGTCGTTGCGGTTGTGTTCGGGGCGTTGAACGGGAGAGTCAGAGACGCCAAAGCCAAAGAAATGCTTACGAAAGGGCTGAACGAACTTGTGATGAATGCGTCGCCTTATGCCCCGGGCGCCCGGACCCGATCCCGTCCCGATTAACAAAAGCAGTATGAAAACCATCGGTGCAGGCATCGGCTGCATGATGATACTCGGGTTCGTGCCGTCTGCGCCGGCAGAACAAATCTCTTGCATTTTTGCATTTGAAATGCATAATTGCAGCCAAGGAGGTCCGCCATGGCTGAAAAATATATCAGAAGATCGTTGGAGCCGTATCTCCGGAGAGCCGCATCCGAGTTTCCCGCCGTCGTGCTGACCGGGCCAAGGCAGTCGGGCAAGACGACGCTCCTCAAACATCTTTTTGGAAAACAGTACGGGTACGTCTCTCTCGAGGCCCCCGATATCAGAGCCGCCGCCCAGACGGATCCTCGCGGCTTTCTCGATACATATCCTGCGCCGGTCGTCTTGGACGAGGTGCAATATGCACCGGACCTCTTGCCGTACATCAAGGAGAGGATCGACGACCGGCGATCGCGCCGGGGACAGTACCTTCTCACAGGTTCGCAGAATCTCCTCCTCATGGAGAAGATCACCGAGTCCCTCGCGGGCCGGGCGGCAATGCTTCGTCTGTTGCCATTGGCTCGTCGCGAAAGCGATGGAAATCCCGGTGCCCCTTTGCCGTGGGAGTCACGGAAGCCGGGTGGCGGGGGAAAAAGGCACTCGTATCGCCAAATCTGGAGTAGCTTTATTCGCGGCGGCTATCCTGAGCTTGTTGCGCATCCGGGCCGCGATGTCGGGCTGTGGCACGCCAGCTACCTCCAGACGTATCTCGAAAGGGACGTGCGAACGCTCCGGAATGTCGGGGATCTGTCTCAGTTCCAAAGCTTCCTCAGGCTGCTCGCGGCGCGGAGCGGCCAGCTCCTCAGCCTGACCGATCTGGCGCGGGACCTGGGTACGGCCGTCAATACCGTCAAGGCCTGGCTCTCGGTTCTTGAAGCCACCTATCAAGTGATCGTTCTCAGACCGTATTTCGCCAACGTCGGCAAGAGGCTCGTCAAAACGCCGAAGGTCTATTTCACTGATGTCGGAACTCTCTGTTATCTGACCGGCCTGAGAGACCCCGGGCATGCGGCCTCGGGGCCCATGGGCGGATGGATAATGGAGACGGCTGTTCTCGCGGAGATAGTGAGAGCGCTCACTCATCGGGGTGTGGAGCCGCGAGTCTATTTCTGGAGGACGTCGGCGGGCACGGAGGTAGATATCGTGGTTGAGGCGGAGGGGAAGCTCATACCCATCGAGGTGAAGCTATCGGCGACACCACGGCCGGCGATGGCCGTCTCCATCGGAGAGTTTCAAGAGGATTTCGGCAAGCGTGCCCTGGCGGGTTATGTCGTCCATGCAGGCGATGTCCGGCTACCCCTGGGTGCGGGAGTGACGGCTCTGCCATTTTCAGAGCTCTAGGCAGGAAATCGGCTGAAGAACCCCCAAAACAGAGAGTGCTCATGAAGAGGGTTGCGTTTGGGGAGCCTACTTCTTGAAGGTGCCGAAGACGCGGATTGAAAACGGCACGGGCGCCTTCCTGTCTATTCTGACGCCGATCGAGCCCCTGAACGTGCTGGAAGTATCGGGCGGGGTGACCTCAACGAAGACGGCGACTGTGTCGTTGGGGTTGAGTGTTCTGGGTTTGTCCCATTTCACCTTGATGAAGTTTTCTTGGGGCAGGAGCGAGATGATTGTGACCGGCTTCTCGCCGGGGTTGTAGAGGGAAACCTTTGCCGACAGCTTCTCTCCCTTGTTCACGTTCAAGAAGTAGATATTTCGCGGCGTGCAATCGATCTCTGATTTCACGAAGACCTTGACGGTGAGAGTGTCCACTGGCACGTGAGGGTCGTTGCTGTACACGTACACACGCTTCGCTTTCGCGCCGCGAGACTGCGTTGAATTGAATGTGACCTCAACGGTGCCGCCGGAGTCCGGCGGGATTGTCTTTCTGGTGGAGAAGGCCGTGGTGCATCCGCATGACGACCGCGTGTGATCGATCACGAGATCAGCCGTGCCGGCGTTTTTGAATTCGAAGGAAGCCTTCCTTGTTTCTCCTTGCGTCAATGCACCAAGATCGATGACCTTGCTTCTGAAGGCCAGCCTGGGCGCCTTTGCGTCTTTCGCGTAGCAGGGCATCGCCACAATCAGAAGCGCCAGGATAATTCGTAGTTTCAACAGGGGAGAGCTCTCCTTCGGCTGCACCGTCGGCCAACCTCAAGCGCCGGCTACTCGGTCCGGGCCCGGACGAAGTCGATGAAACCCTTCTCGACATTGGTGCCGGCGAGCTCGACGCGCACCCGATCACCGACGTCGAGGCCATCGAAACCGCGGACGACCATACCCTCCACGGGCGGACGGGAGATGCGAACCCAGGTGCCCTTGTCGGAGGCACCGGTCACAATCGCGTCGAACCGCTCGCCGATCCGCGACGCCAGCAGGAGTGCGGCTGCCGATTTCTGCACCTGGCGCTCCACCTTGGTCGCATTATCCTCCTGTTCGGTGCAATGGCGAGCCAACTCCTCCAGCTGATCGAGACCGTACGGAGCCGGCTTGCCGGCGAGCGCAGCCTTGAGCAGCCGGTGAGCGATGAGATCCGGAAAGCGACGATTGGGCGCGGTGGAATGCGAGTAATCTCTCACGGCGAGTCCGAAGTGCCCCTCCACGTGCTGCCCGGGGCGCTCGACGGCATACTCGCCCGAACCCAAGAGCTTGATCACGGAGAGTGAGAGGTCGGGGAACGTTTCAGGATCGGCATGGCGGCGCTCGACAAGGAACTCTTCGAGCGCGCGTGCACTCGGTTCCGCCGGTAGGGGTTTGCCCAGGGGGGCGGCCAGATCCCTGATCCGGTCCCAGCGTTTCGGCAGCCGCAAAACTCTCCGTACCGATGGATACCCTTTCCGCTCGAGATACGTGGCCGTCACGCCATTGGCCGCGATCATGAAATCCTCGATCAGCTCCTTGGCCCGATTCCTCTCGTCGGGTTGCAGATCGGCGAGAAGGTCGCCGTCGAACACTGCCCGCGTTTCGAGCGTCTCCAGGCTGAGCGCCCCTTGCTGGTGCCGGAGGTTTTTCATTGCGTGGGCGACCCGGTCCTGGATATGGAGCTGCTCGTCGAGCCCCGGCACCGCTGTCAGCCGCGGCGGGGCGGGCGCCGTCCCCTCGAGCCATGCGGCCACGCCGTTGTAGGCGAGCTTCGCCTTGTTCATCACGACGGCCCGATAGAGGTCGGACTCCACGATCGTACCGTCGGCGGCGACCGTTGCCTCGATGACGATCGCGAGGCGCGCCTGCCCCTCGCCGAGGGATGTCAGGTCCGTCGAGAGTTTCTCGGGAAGCATCGGGAAAAGTTCGCCGGCCGTGTACACGGACGTCGTGTTAGTCCGCGCATGGCCGTCGATAGCGGAGCCAACTTTTACGATCGAATCGACGTCGGCGACCGCGACGAGGATCTTTGCCAAACCGCTCGCGTTCGGCTCGGCTACCGTGAGCTGATCCAGATCGAGGGAATCATCATTATCGATCGAGCACCAGAGGAGACCGCGCAGGTCGCGGACTGAGGAATCCGTTTTGGCAGCCGCCGTCTCAATGGCGTTCGTCTCCGCAAGGACCGCGGGAGAAAAGTCCGGAAGCAACCCGCGTTCGATCATTGCTTCGTGTGCGATGGCCTTGAGTCGATGCCGGTCCGCGATGCCTGACTGTTTCATCTATAGCCATCCTTTTTCAACCCAGTATCGGTATTCTTCCTGCCAGTCGCCTTTCCTCATCTTGATTATTCGAGCAAAGTGCTCTTTGTTCTCTTCGATCAGCTTCATCTGTTCCGGGTACGACTTCTTCACTCGCATATCCGCGGCCATTCTCTTGCCCAACTGGAAGGCCTCTTCCTTCTTGTCCTGACCGAACGCCCGCATTGCGGAAACGCCCCCCGAGTATTGTCCGCCGCAGATATGCCCATAGTAGCCGATATACTCGAGAACCATCTCGGCGAAGCCGCTTCCCGATGTGACTACCCCTGCAACATACTTTCCGAGCAGCCGCTTGCAGTGGATGAAATGTGCCGAGCGGTCGAGAAGCACCTTCATGGAGCCGGTCACCTGGTTTATGTAGTTCGGCGAGGCCAGGACGATGCCGTCGGCGTCGAGCATCTTTCGAAGGATCATCGTGACGTCATCTTTGAGGGGACATTGCAATATCTTCTTATGGCAGGTTTCGCAACTCGTACAGAAGAACACTTTGCAATCATGCAGGTGCATCTCTTCACAAGACACACCTTCCTCTTCGAGCCCTCGCAGGACTTCTTTGGCCAACAGAAAGGTACTGCTTTCTTCTCGATGCGGACTGGAAGAGATCAACAACACTTTCATTATCGCCCTCCTTCTTCGAGATTACTATGATTTGTAGATCTTATTTCTTAACCGGCGTTTGGTTTTGTTCATAAAATAGGTACGTTGGCGCACGTACCCCCTCGGCCTCTTCGAGTCCCATTCTATTTTCGGCGCTATTGTTCTAAAGCCGATGCCAAATTGATAACGGGCCCCCCGTATTATATGAAGGCGCTTTGCGATAATATTGTTCATCCATGGCATCTCTGATTGTCACGAGCACGACCGGATGATTCACGGGATCTTGTACTGAAGATTGCGGCCAGTATGGATGCCGCCAATTAGCTCCTTTGACCCATCGCCATTTGCCATTGACAAAGGTATCGCCTTCACCGATTTCCTCTCTCCTGCTCCAGCCTGCTCCAGCATCTTGATCGCAAGATCCCATGACAAAATTCCCTTTGGGGATGAATATTATTTCACCAGTGGGTAATTTCAAAATCGATTCGTTCATAAGTGACGCGTGTGACCCGACGTTTCAAGGACTCGAGGATTCCTCTGCCCAACCGTATGGGAAATCAGATTCCATGTCAATGGATCACAGGCATCCGTCCCAATCCGGATACGCAAGCATCTTGAGCCGGAATCGGAGTTCCCATAGGATTCTAAAATTCCCGATTGGGCTTTGTCCGAGAGAGGCGATGCGGGTGCGAGCGTCGCAAGAGGAGGGTCTTTCCATGCATCAGAGGCCGCCGGTTCGTCTCGTTCTCCTGCTTCTTTGCTTCGTCCTTGCCGAGAGTGTTCCTCTCCGGGCCGGCGACACCAAGTACCTGGTGGACTCCAAGGGCGAGGCCTCCATTAACGTCGGCGTGAAAGGTGACGCTGTCTACAAGCTCGCGCCCGCCGATCTTGCCGTGTATCGCCAGATTCGCCAGCATCTGGTGGATCTTCTCCTGGCGCAGCCGGCGGCCACGTCGCCCATCGGAGTCTCGCTCTGGGGAGAGGCGAAGGCCGGGTCGACGATCGGCTCGGGCGAGCCGAACAAAGTGGGCGAAATCCAGGGGTTCCCGCTCTACCGGGACGAGCACGGCCTGGAGCATCATAAGGCGGCCCTGGCCGCCTTGTCGCCGGCCGAACGCCAGGATCCTGGCCGCTCGTGGTTGTCAACCCGCAGTGGTTCGATCCGGCCCTGCCTCGCTCGGCGTTCCAATTCATCGCCGTCACCTTCGAGTACGGCGCGGGATTCGATCCGGACGATCCGAAGCCCGACGACGTGGGGTCGGTCGAGTCCGTGCGACCCTCGGACATGAAGCGGACGACCGATTGGAAGACCGTGGCTGCGCTCCTGGCTCCTTGACGACGGGGACTAAAGTCACGTTTATGCACGTCGGTAGGCCTCATTTGCCGGCTCGGCATGTATCTTGCCCTTCAATCTCCAGAACACCTTCAACCAAGCAAGGAAGCCGCTCGATGCAGCTTGATGAGTTTCTCAAGAAGATGGTCGAATCCAACGGCAGCGACGCGCATCTGAAGGTCGGTATGCCCCCGGGCGTGCGCGTCTCCGGAGTGCTGATGCCCCAGGGGAACGAATCGCTCCGGCCGCAACACACGGAGGAGATCGCCCGGATCCTGCTCGACGAACAGCAATGGAAGGAGTTCGAAGAGCGCGGTGACATGGATTGCTCGTACTCGATCGCCGGCGTCGCCCGTTTCCGGGTGAACGTCATGCGCCAGCGCGGTTCGATCTCGATCGTCTTGCGCAACATCCCGGCGAAGATCCCCACGTTCGACGACCTGGGGCTGCCCGATATCTGCAAAACGCTGGTGGCGAAACCGCGCGGTCTCGTCCTGGTCACCGGGCCGACGGGGAGCGGCAAGTCGACGACGCTGGCGGCGATGATCGATTTGATCAATTCCACTATGCATGGTCACATACTCACGATGGAGGATCCTATCGAGTTCCTGCACCGCGACAACAAGTGCTATATCAATCAGCGGGAGATCGGTTCGGACACCATGAATTTCGGCGAGGCCCTGCGACGCGCTCTCCGGCAGGACCCCGATGTCATACTCATCGGGGAGTTGCGCGACCTTGATACGATTAGCCTCGCGGTGACCGCGGCGGAAACCGGCCACCTGGTGCTGGGCACGCTGCACACCTCGAGCGCCATGAAGACGATCGACCGCGTCGTGAACGTTTTCCCGCCGGAGCAGCAGACCCAGATCCGAATGCAGCTTGCCGGCACCCTGCAAGGCATCGTCGCTCAAACCCTTGTCCCGAAGATCGCCGGCGGCCGCATCGCGGCGCTCGAGATCCTCGTGGCGACGGACGCGGTGCGCGCCATGATCCGTGAGAGCAAGATGGCTCAGCTCGTCTCGACGATGCAGACCGGAAGGAAATACGGGATGCAGGTGCTTGAGGATCATCTCAACGAGCTCGTCGCGTCCAAGACGATCAGCTACGAGCAAGCCGTCGAAAAGGCCAACTCTCCCGACACGATCCGCCGCCCCGGCGGCGTCCCGAGGCCGGTCGGCGTCGGAGCTTGACATCAGAATCGGCACCGACGCGTTTGACAGTGACCTGACCCCTGGAACCGGTCCGGGCTACCGGGGGCAGACCAAACCCGCCCTCCTCCTTTTCCCTGTAACTCCCGCAGTAGGCGTGATATAATTACCTTCTGAATTCCCATTTGCTGCCATCGATAGGTCATCTTCGGGAGGAGGAACAGCTATGAACAGGGTAATGAAGACGGTGCCTCTCGTCGTTCTCTTTGCTTTCCTTATTGCCGTGCCGTCCGTGTTGGCAAATTGGGTGCAGAATGGCGCGGCGATCTGCACGGCGACGGGGCATCAGTATCGTCCCATGATCGTATCCGACGGCGCGGGTGGTACCATTGTCACGTGGTATGACCAGCGCGGCGGGAACTATGACATCTATGCCCAGAGAATGGATGCCTCAGGGACCGCTCAGTGGACGACCGATGGAGTCGCGCTCTGCACGGCGACCGGGGATC
>Ga0209048_10005470_pt1 | contig 11986 bp, 12 predicted proteins | sample FrelakmetCRP12CR_FD_187146 | JGI IMG/M metagenome (GOLD analysis project Ga0209048, IMG submission 187146) | Freshwater lake sediment microbial communities from the University of Notre Dame, USA, for methane emissions studies - CRP12 CR (SPAdes)... | ecosystem: Environmental > Aquatic >... | reverse complement strand
TGGCCGCCGGCATCTGCCGGGATGGCGTCCTCTGGAAGATGAGCGACGAGGCGTGGGAGCGCGTGATCGCCGTCGACCTCTCGGGGGCGGCGCACTACCTGCGCGCCGCGGCCCCGGCGCTGCGCGAAGGCCGGGGAGGACGCGTCGTGATCATCTCGTCCATCAACGGACGCCGGGGCAAGTTCGGCCAGGCCAATTACGCCGCGGCCAAGGCGGGGCTGCTCGGTCTGGCGCGCTCGGCCGCCCGCGAGCTCGCCTCGAGCGGAGTCACCGTCAACGTCGTGGAGCCCGGATTCACGGATACACCGATGACGGCGGGCCTGTCCGCGGAGATCCGAGAGGCCGCGATCGCGCAGACGCCGCTCGGACGAGCGGCGCGGGCCGAAGACATCGCGCAAGCCGTGGCTTTCTTCGCCGGCCCCGGCGCAGCGCACATCACGGGCCAGGCTCTCGCCGTCGACGGCGGGCAGGCGCTGGGAGCCTGAGAGCGATGACGGCGATCCAGGGATTCGAGCTGCGCGCCGGGACGACGACGCTGGCGCCTGTCCGGAAGGAATGTCCCGTCCTCTCGCCGGAGGACGTCCTGATCCGCGTGGCCGGCTGCGGCGTCTGCCACACGGACCTCGGGTTCATTCACGACGGAGTCCGGACAAGGCACCCGCTGCCTCTCATCCTCGGACACGAGATCAGCGGCCATGTCGAGGACGCGGGCAGCCGGCACCGCAACCTCGTGGGAAAGGCCGTCGTCGTTCCGGCCGTGCTGCCGTGCGGCGAGTGCGCGCTGTGCCGCGGCGGCCACCCCACGATCTGCGCGGCCCAGATCATGCCGGGCAACGACCGCGACGGCGGATTTGCGACTCACGTCGTGCTGCCGGGCACATTTCTGTGCGTTGTGCCGGGAGCGGGATCGGACCCGGACGCTCCGCTCGGCAGCGCCGCGGGCCTGACGCTTCGGCATCTCGCCGTCGTCGCCGACGCGGTGTCGACGGCATACCAGGCCGTCGAGCGTGCGGGCCTGGCGCGCGGCAGCCTCGCCGTCGTCGTGGGCCTCGGGGGCGTGGGCACCTTCGCGGCGCAGGTGGCCGCCGAGCGGGGGGCGGTGGTCGTGGGGCTCGACGTCGATCCGCGGCGCCGCGCAGAGGCCGCAAAGATGGGAGTCGGCCTCGCGCTCGACCCGCGCGAAGTCTCGGGCAAGGAGCTGCGCAGCCGCGTTGCCGCGTTCGCGCACGGCGCGGGCGCGCCCGCCACGGGCTGGACGATCCTCGAGTGCTCGGGCACGCCGGCGGGTCAGCAGACGGCTTTCGGTCTGCTCGTCCACGGCGCGACCCTCATGGTCGTCGGGTTCACGCTCGAGACCGTGGCGGTGCGCCTGTCGAATCTCATGGCCTTCGACGCCCGCGCCCTCGGCAACTGGGGCTGCGCGCCGGAACTGTACTCCGCGATCCTCGAGCGGGTGCTGGCCGGGAAGATCGACATCGTGTCCCACGCGGCGCTCAAGCCGCTTTCGTCCATCACCGAGGCTCTCGAGCAAGTCCGCGCCCACCGGGCGGACCGGCGCATCGTCCTGGTGCCCGGTCGGGAGGAGGTTCCATGACGCCATCCGTCGCCACGTTGCCCATCCGCTGCAGCGCCGAGCGGTCGGGCGAAATCCAGAGAATCGTGTTCGACCGGCCGAAGGCCAACGTCTTCGACCTCGCGATGATCACGGCAATCCGCGAGCGCCTCCGGGAGCTCGCCCGGGAGCCGGGGCCGCTCAAGCTGGTCGTCTTCGAGGGGGCGGGCGAACACTTCAGCTTCGGGGCCTCGGTGGAGGAACACCTCCCCGATCGGGTGGGGCAGCTTCTGCCCGCCTTTCACGGGCTCTTCCGCGACCTCGAGGCTCTCGGGGTGCCGACGGCCGCGGTCGTCCGCGGGCAGTGCCTCGGAGGCGCCTTCGAGCTCGCTCTGTGGTGCGGGGTGGTGTTCGGCGACCCTTCCGCGCGCTTCGGCGCGCCGGAGATCCGGCTGGGGGTCTTTCCCCCGGTGGCCGCGATCGTGCTGCCGTGGCGCATGACCGGCGCGCGCGCGACGCAGCTGATTCTCTCGGGCGATACGTTCGACGCGCAGGGGGCAGCGGCCTGGGGCCTCATCGACGGCTGCGAGCACGACGCGGAAGGGGCTCTCCAGCGCTGGTTCGAGGATCGGCTCGCGTCCAAGTCCGCGGTGGCGCTGCGCGCGGCGTGGCGGGCGTCGCGGCGCATTCTGGCGGCGTCGCTCTCGAACGACCTGCCGGTTCTCGAGGCCCAGTACCTGAACGACCTGATGTCGCACCGCGACCCCGTCGAGGGCCTGACCGCGTTCCTGGAGCGACGCCGGCCGGTCTGGTCCCACACGTGAAGCGCTCCGAGATCGTCGACTGGGCCACGGAAGTCTGCGAGGACCTGGAGTTCGGCGCGGCCCGGCAATGGATCTCGCAGGAGCCCGGGCGCAGGGCCGCCGGGTACCTGCCGGTCTACGCGCCGCGCGAGATCATACGCGCTGCCGGAATGCTTCCGGTCGGCGTCCACGGCGGGGGAGACCGGCTCGAGATCATCCGCGGGGACGCCTTCTACCAGTCCTACATCTGCCACCTGCCACGGTCGGTGGTGGAGCTGGCGCAGTCGGGGCGGCTCGATTTCCTGTCGGCCGTGCTCTTTCCGGCCACCTGCGACGTCATCCGGAACCTGTCGGGGATGTGGCAGCTGCTCTATCCGAAGCTCTACGTCCGTTATCTCGACCTGCCCCAGGGGGGAGAGCCGGAGCTGGCCACGGATTTCTGGCGCGACGAGCTGGCCGTGCTCGCCCGCGATCTCGGGGAGGCGAGCGGTTCCGCGGTCGGCGAGGCGGGCCTGCGTGAAGCGATCGGCGCCTACAACACGGCGCGCTCCCTCATCCGCGAGCTCTACCGGACGCGGCGAGACGCGCCCTGGAGCGTGCCGACGGAGGAGCTGTATCTGCTCTTGCGCGCGGGCGAGCTCGTGCCGCTCGAGGAGTTCGTCGCTCGGGTGCGCGGCTACCTGGCCGCGGTCGAGGCGGAGCCGGGGCGGGTGCGCGACCGGGCTCGCGTGGTCGTCGCCGGCTCCTTCTGCGAGCAGCCTCCGATCGGCCTCATCAAGACGATCGAACGGTCCGGATGCTTCATCGTGGACGACGACTTCCTGCTCGGAAACCGCATGCTCGACGCGGACGTGGCGCTCGACGGCGACCCGCTCCGCAACCTGGCGGAAGCCTTCGTGCGCCACTCGGTCCGCAACTCCACGCTGTACGAGCCGGATCCAGCCGGAAAGCAGCGGCTGATCCGCGACCGCGTCGCGGCCGCGCGGGCCGACGGCGTCATCTTCGCGTCGGCGAGCTTCTGCGATCCGGCGCTGCTCGACCGGCCGATGCTGAAGGCGGGAGCGGAGGCGGCCGGCATCCCGTGCATCGCGTTCCAGTTCGCCGAGAACACGGGCCAGTTCCAGCAGTTCCGGGAACAGGCCGGCACGTTTGCCGACGCGATCAAGCTCTGGGGAGGAGCCTAGGATGGCCGAAGACGACAAGGACCGCTCGATGGTTCTCCAGAAGGAGATGCTGGCGGAGCACTACCGCCGGCTCGAGGCCGCGCCGGAGACCCGGGAGCCGGTCGTCTACACGTTCGTGCCGGGCAACCTGACGGAGCTCATTCGCTCGTTCGGCGCGCTGCCGGTGCTGCCCGAGATCAACGCGCTCCAGTCGGCGATGCGCGGCAAGAGCGGGGCCTACATCGCCGCCGCCGAGAGAAGCGGACATTCCGAGGACGTCTGCTCGTACGTCAAGTGCGACATCGGGATGCTGAAAGCCGGCAACGTGAGCCCGACGGGAACGCGGCTGCCGAAGCCCGACCTGCTGCTGCTGTCCTACACGGGCTGCTACACGTTCATGAAGTGGTTCGAGCTGCTGCGCGAGGAATACCAGTGCCCGACCGTGTTCCTCCAGGTGCCGTACCAGGGAGACGGGGAGCAGTCGCCCGCGATGCGTGCGTACGTGGAGCGGCAGATCCGCGAGAGCCTGATACCGGCGCTCGAGAAGGTCACGGGGCGCCGCTACGACGAGGACCGGCTGCGCGAGAACCTCAAGCGCAGCGCCGCGGCCGAGGACGACCTCGTGGCCGTCCTGCAATCCGCCCGCAAGACACCGAGCCCGATCGACGCGTACTTTGGCGCGGTCTACTACGTCGGCCCGATCTTCTCGGCGTTTCGCGGGACCGAGGAGGGGCTCGCCTACTACCGGGCCCTCCGGGAGGAAGTGGAGGGGCGCGCCGCGCGCGGCGAAGGTCCCGCGACGCCGGCCGGGCGCCTCGACGTCCAGAAGTACCGGCTGGTCGTCGAAGGGCCGCCCAACTGGACCCACTTCCGCGAGTTCTGGAAAATGTTCGCCGAGGAAGGCGCGGTCGTCGTGGCGTCGACCTACTCGAAAGTGGGCGGGACCTACGACCTCGGCTTCCGCCACGATCCCGCCGATCCGCTCGGCACGATGGCCGACTATTGCAGCGGCTGCTACACCAACCGCAACCTGCCCTCCCGCGTCGACATGCTCGCGCGCTACGCCGAGGAGTACGGGGCCGACGGCTTTCTCATCCACTCGGTCAAGTCGTGCAACTCCTTCTCGGCGGGCCAGCTGACCATCCTGCGCGAGGTCGAGCGGCGGACGGGGCTGCCCGGGTCCTTCATCGAGTCGGACCTCGTGGACCCGCGATACTTCTCGGCGGCCAACCTGAAGAACCGGATGGAAAGCTACTTCCAGATGCTCGAAGCGCGCCGCGCCGGGGCGGGAGTCGTCGCGTGAAGTGCTTCGTGGGCATCGATCTCGGCTCGACGACCACCAAGGCCGTCGTGCTCGACGAGCACGGGGAGGTGCTCGGCCGGGGCATCACGAACTCGAGGTCCAACTACGATCTCGCGGCCGAGCTCGCCCGCACCGAGGCCTTCATCAGCGCGCGGTTCCAGCTCCTGCAGCGCGAGGTCGAGCGGGCCGCCGGGCCGGGGACGCTGACGCGGCTGCTGCGCGCCTTCCGGCTGGAACAGATGCTCGTCCAGCTGCGCACGTTGCGCGGGCGGATCGAGGCGGAGATCGAGAAGAGCCCGGGGCCAGCCGGCCGCGAAGCGCTCACGGCCGCGGTCGCCGGGATCTTCGAGCGGCTGGCGGCCGAGGAGGAGGACCGCTTCCGGGACCCGAATCCCGCGGCGCGCTCGGACTTCTTCCGGGACGCCGCCGGATCGGCCTACGCCCGGCTGGCAGAGGAGGCGGCGCGCGTCTCCGGACCGGGCGTCACGTTCGACGCGCTGCTCGGCCTCTACGACAAGTGCATCGTGCTGGTCGAGAACGAGCCGCTCGAGCTCGGCTTCCGGGAGCACATCGGAAAAGCCCTCGACCGCGTGGAAGGCGGACCGGCCGTCCGGGCGGCGGTCGAGGCGGCCATCACCGCGCCGCTCGACGTCGCGGCCACGGTCGGGACCGGGTACGGGCGGGCGAGGCTTCCGTTCCCGAAGGAGCAGATCCGCTCCGAGATCCTCTGTCACGGCCTCGGAGCGCACGTTCTGTTCCCGGCGACGCGGACCGTGCTCGATATCGGCGGCCAGGACACCAAGGCGATCCAGGTGGACGGCAGCGGCATCGTCACGAGCTTTCAGATGAACGACCGCTGCGCCGCGGGGTGCGGGAGGTATCTCGGCTACATCGCCGACGAGATGAACATGGGCCTGCACGAGCTCGGGCCCCTGGCCCTGGAGAGCCGCCGGCCCGTCAAGATCAGCTCGACCTGCACCGTCTTCGCGGGCGCCGAACTGCGCGAGCGGCTGTCGCTCGGCGAAAGGCGCGAGGACATCCTGGCCGGCCTCCACCGCGCCGTCATCCTGAGGGCGATGAGCCTGCTCGCGCGCTCGGGCGGCATCGCCGACGAGTTCACGTTCACGGGAGGCGTCGCGAAGAACCCGGCTGCCGTTGGCGCCCTCGAAGGGCTCGTCGCCGAGAACTACGGGGCGCGGCGGATCAACATCTCGGCCGACAGCATCTATACGGGAGCGCTCGGCGGCGCTCACTTCGCGCTGCGGGGAGCGGCGGCATGAGCGTGACGGCGGGAATCGACGTCGGCTCGAGCGCCGTCAAGGCGGCGGTCCTCCGCGTCGGCGAGGGCGAGGACCGGGTGCTGGGCCACGCAATGGCGCGGGTGCGCCGGAGGAGTGTCGCCGAGGTGATCGACGAAGCCTTCGAGGCTGCCGTCGCGGCCGCGGGCGTCGAGGAGCTCGACTACGTGGCGACGACCGGGGAGGGCGAGGAGACCCCGATCGCGACGGGACACTTCTATGGAATGACGACCCACGCGCGGGGGGCGCTCTTTCTCGAACCGCGCGCGCGCGCGGTGCTCGACATCGGGGCCCTGCATGCCCGGGCAGTCGCGATGGACGACCGGGGCAAGGTGCTCGGCTACAAGATGACGAGCCAGTGCGCGTCCGGGTCCGGCCAGTTCCTCGAAAACATCGCCCGGTACCTGGGCGTGGCGCAGTCGGACATCGGCGCCCTCTCGCTGACGGCGGAGAAGCCCGAGGCTGTCAGCTCGATCTGCGCCGTGCTGGCGGAGACCGACGTGATCAACATGGTTTCGCGCGGGCTGGGCGCCGCGAACATCCTGCGGGGCATCCACGACAGCATGGCTGGCCGCTTCTCGCGCCTGCTGCAATCGCTCGGTGTCGAGGGGGTCGTCTTCCTCTCCGGGGGACTCGCGGCCGACGACGGGCTGGCGGCGGCGCTGCAGGCGGCGCTCCTGCAGGGGGCGTCGCGGGGGGCCCGGCCGATCGAGGTGGTGCGTCATCCGACGTCGGCCTACGCCGGAGCCATCGGGGCGGCCATCTGGGGAGCATTCCGCCGGCAACGCGTCGGCATGGAGGGTGCCGCATGGACGGCGAAGGCAACGGCGTGATCATCCGCAGTCTCGAGCTCGGCGACGCGCCGCGGCTCGTGCGCATGGATCAGCGACTGACCGGCCGCAACCGCTCGGCCTGGTACGAGGGGAAGTTGACCCGGGCGCTCGCGGAATCCGACGTCAGGATCTCGCTCGGCGCGGAGCTCGACGGCTCCCTGGTCGGCGCGGTGCTCGGAGCGCTCCAGTACGGCGAGTTCGGCCAGCCCGAGCCGCTCGCGGTCCTCGACACGATCCTGGTGGATCCGGGCTACGCCCGGCGCGGCGTCGGCAGGGCGCTCCTCGAGACCCTGGCGCGAAATCTCACGGCTTTCGGGATCGAGCGTCTGCGCACCGAGGTCGCCTGGGACGAGCATGATCTGAACCGCTTCCTGGGCCGCCTGGGATTTGCCCCCGCGCCGCGGCTCGTCCTGGAGCTTCGTCTCGGCGCGGAGCGCGGCTGAGTACCCTCGCCCTGGTCCCGCCCGCCGGCCCTGCCGTGGCGCCGGAGACGGTGCTCCTCGGCCTTCCTCTCGCGCGTCGGACCGTCCTCGCGGCCCGGCGCGCCGGATTCTCGCGCGTCGCGGTCGTGGGCGCTCCGCCGGCTCTGGCCCTTGCGCTCGAGGGCGCCGGCGCCGAGCTTCTCGCGGAGGCGCCGCCCGAAGCCGTGCGGCTGCCCTGGAACATCGTTACGCAGGCCAAAGAGATGAGGGCGCTGCGCGCCGGCGCGCCGGTCGCAGGCGTCCCGGTCGTTTCGCCCGCGGACCTTCCCGGCGCGGAGCGGTTTCTCCTGAAGAGCCTCATCAAGGATTCGGAGGGCTTCATCTCGCGGCACGTCGACCGCACCGTTTCCCTCGCCGTGAGCCGCCGCCTCGCCGGCACGCGCCTGACCCCGAACCAGATGACGCTCATCGCCGTCGGGATCGGCCTGGTCGGGGCGCCGTTCTTTCTGTCCTCGCGCCCGGCGGTTCAGCTCATGGGGGGCATCCTTTTTCTCCTGCACTCGATCCTCGACGGGTGCGACGGCGAGCTCGCGCGCCTGAAGTTCCAGGAGTCGCGATGGGGCGGCGTCCTCGATTTCTGGGGCGACAACGTGGTCCACATGGCCGTCTTCGCGGCAATGTCTCTCGGCCTTTGGCGCGCGACGGGCCGGGACTGGCCGCTCGCGTTGGGGGCCTCGTCGGTCGTCGCGACGGCGGCGTCGACCTGGTTCGTCTTCTCGCGGACCATGAAGGGCCCGAAGGAAGGGCCCCTCTATACCTCCGTGTCGACCCGCCCGGGCACGACGATCGCGCGGGTCGTGGACGCTCTGTCGCGCCGCGACTTCATTTACCTCGTCCTGGTGATGTCCGCCTTCGGCAAGGCGTGCTGGTTCGTCGTCGTGGCCGGGGTCGCCGTGCCGGCGTACTTCGTCGCGCTCCTGGCCGTCGCGTTCAGCGATCGGAGGGCCCGGCTCGGATCCTAATACTCCGAAAAGTCGCGCATCGAATGAATGTTGTTCGCGACCTTGTTCTGCAAGAAGTGGAGGTTCCAGGCCGCGAAGTGGGAGCTCCGGTACGGAATCGGGAGCCGTCGAGCGGCGGACCGAAACGTGTAGAAGGCCTGCCGTATACCGACGACGCGCCGCACGAGCTCCGCGGGACTGTAGCGCAGCGGCCTGAAGTTGCACGAGAGCCCGGGCCATCTCTCCATGTTCTCCTCGTCGATCAGGCGGCCCTCGGCCTTGAGTCGGTCGTAGAGCGGCGTCCCGTGCAGCGGGGCGAGGAGGTTGAAGTAGGCGGTCTCGGCCTTCTGCTCGGCGAGGAAGCGAAGGGTCGTGTCGAACACGTCTTCTCCCTCGGTGTCGGACCCGAACACGAAATTGAGGGAATAGCTGATACTGCGCTTCTTCAGGTTGCGCAGGACGTCTTCATACTGCCTGACCCGGTTGAATCCCTTGTGCATCGACTTCAGGGTCTTCTGGTCGAGGCTCTCCACGCCCATGTTGACGTGCAGCAGGCCGGACCGTCTGGCCAGGTCCAGGAACTTCGGGTCGAGGCAGAAGTGGGCCGAGATCAGCGTAGACCAGCGGATCTTGAGCGGGATGAGCGCCTCCATCAGCGCCATGGCGTGGGCCTTGTCGCCGGCGAACTGGCTGGCGGCGAAGAAGATGTGCCGGCTCCCGCACCTTTGGATGTCCTCGACGACCTGGTGCACGGGTCGGCACCGGTATCCGAAGTCTCCGTTGAGCCGCCGCTCAGCGCAGAAGTCGCACGTGTAAGGGCATCCGCGAGAATACTGAATGACGAAGGGCCTGTAGAAGACGTACTTCGACGGATCGAGCAGGTCCCACCGGGGAGTGGGCATGTCGGCCATTGGCGCCGGAGCGTCCGCGCGGTAAAACTGCTGCAGCCTCCCCGCCGCGGCGTCCGCCAGCATGCGAGGGAAGACGCCCTCGGCTTCCCCGATGCACACGGCGTCCGCGTGCCTGGCGACCTCTTCGGCGTGGAACGTGGCGTGGGGGCCTCCCATGAGCACCGGGATGTTCCGGTCGCGGAACCTCCGGGCGATGTCGTAGCCCCGCAGGGACGTGACGGTTCTGATTGTGATCGCCACGGCATCCACGTTCGCGTCGTAGCCGACCGTCTCGGTCGCGTCGTCGACGAGCGTGACGTCCCATTCCTTCGGTGCGAGGGCGGCCAGGTACGGGAGGACAGCTCCGACGAGCTTCCGTTTACGGAGCTTGTAGGGCACTCGGACATCGCGCAGCCGGAATCCGGTCGCCTGAATGATCAGAAGCCTTGGCATCGGTTCGGCGGATTCTCGGCTTTTCGGAGGAGCCTGTCCTGATTCGTTTGGCTCAACTTGGGCCTGGAGCCGGCCCCGGGGGAGCCAAACGCATCTTTCGCCCGGCCACGGCCCAGGTGTAGAAGCTGCGCGGTTCCGAAACCCCGTGTCCGGAAGGGAGTGAGCGCATGCCCCGGCTGTCCGGACATGACCCTGTGGAACGGCGAGCTGGTCTGGTCGTGCCGGATGGAGGAGCTGAAGCGGTTTGGCGGGTGGGTCCGAACCGTCCCGCGAGACGGGACGGCCGCCTCCGCGCCCGGGGGCGCCTGAGCCGTACTGACGGCAGGGATGATCGAGATCATAGGCGGGCGGCCACCCGGGGGAGATTCTGGGGCCGGTCGAGCCCGAAGGGCCGCGACGAAAGAGGGGGGTTCATGACGCACATGGTGACGGTCGATCGCGTGCTGGACGCGCGGGCCCTTCCAGCAGCGGCCGCGACGGCCGCGGCGCTTTCCCGGTTCGATGCGCTGTCGCCGGGCGAGAAATTCGTCCTCGTCGCGACCGCCGGAGGCCTCGAGCTCCTCAAGCGGCTCCAGGCCGAGCGGGCGGGTCTCTTCGAGTGGTCGCTGCTCGAATCCGGTCCGTCGGTCTGGCGCATCGAGATTGCACGACGCGAAGCGCCCGCGGGGGCCAAACGGGACATCCTCGAGGCTCTGGCGTGGGACCACGACCGGCTCGATGCGCTCGAGGACGCCGCGTTCCGCGCGCGGGCCTTCGGCGATCTTCAGTCGGCGTTCGATCTCTACGAGGAGTTCTCGGTCGGGCTCCGGCGCCACATCGGATTCGAGGAAGACCTGCTCTTCCCCGCCTTCGAGGCGGCGAGCGGAATGCCGCCGACGGCGGGGCCCACGGCGGTGATGCGGGCGGAGCACCGCGAGATCCAGGATCTGCTCGACCGGATCGCCTCGGGCATGGGCGATGCCGCGGCGGACGTCGACGGGCTGCGGTCGCGCTTTCACGCCGTCCTCGGGGACCACAACCTGAAGGAAGAGCAGGTGCTCTACCCGGGCACCGACGATCTGCTCGGACCGGAGAAAGCGGACCGGCTCGTCCGGCAGATTCAAGGCTACGGGATCGGAGCCGGTCTCGGCTAATATGCCGGGGGATGCGAAGGGGCAGCTTCTGGCGTGAGGCCGTAGGCCTCCTGGTCCTTGGCGGGATCGCGGCGGCGGTGTCCAACGCCGTCGCCGGTCCCGAACGCAAGCTCCGCTGGATCGGAAGTTACGCGGCGGCGCCCTCGGCCGGCCCGGCGGCGAAAGGGCCGACGCCTCCGAGCGTCGAGGCAAGCCCCGCCGGCGCGACGGGCGAAGGGGGCAAGGTGTTTGCGCCGCATCCGGACAAGCCCTGGGTCGGGGCCTCCGGCGACGACGTCGCGGGCCTCCATGCGCGCGGCAACGTCCTCTTCGTCGACGCACGCCGCACGAGCGTGTACCGGGGTGGCCACATCGCGGGGGCACGCTCGATCGCGGTCTGGGAGGCCGACGCCGACGACAAGGTCAAGGCACTCTTTGCCGAAGGGCGCGACCAGAGCGCGCCCATCGTCATCTACTGCAGCGGCGGCGAGTGCGAGGACTCGCACATGCTCGCCCAAAAGCTCTACTTCGTCGGCTTCGACAACGTCCTCGTCTACAAGGACGGCTTCCCGGACTGGGAGAAGCGGGGCCTCCCGGTCAAGAAGGGTGACGCGCCGTGAGCGGGCCTCTCTTCTCCCCCTGGCTGACGACGCGCGTCCAGTTCGTCCTCGCCGCCGTCTTCGTCGTGGCGGGCTTCGGGAAGATTGCCGACCCGCCGGGATTCGCGCACGAGATCCACAACTACGGCCTCGTTCCGGACGTCGCGGTCAACGCCATGGCCCTCGTGCTGCCGTGGATCGAGGTCGTCTGCAGCCTCGCCCTCTTTTTCGGCCTCGCCCGGCGATCCTCGACGAGAATTCTCGGGATCCTCCTCGTCGTCTTCATGATCGCGATTGCGATCAACCTCGCCCGGGGCAAGCCGGTCGACTGCGGCTGCTTCGGAACCTCGAAGGTCGAAAGGACCGAGGCCGAACGCCTGCGGGACATGAAGATCGCGATCGCGCGCGACGCGGGGCTGCTGCTTCTCGTCGGGCAGATTCTCGCCGCGACGCGCCGGGAGGCGTTCGGGGTCTAGCCTCGCACTCGCAGGCTGCTGAAAAAGGGTGTGGGACGGCGCCACGCCGCCGTCACCCGAAGGGCGGACGGCACTTTGCCG
>Ga0209048_10005469_pt1 | contig 11987 bp, 8 predicted proteins | sample FrelakmetCRP12CR_FD_187146 | JGI IMG/M metagenome (GOLD analysis project Ga0209048, IMG submission 187146) | Freshwater lake sediment microbial communities from the University of Notre Dame, USA, for methane emissions studies - CRP12 CR (SPAdes)... | ecosystem: Environmental > Aquatic >... | reverse complement strand
CCCCCCAGCGCACGCCGCGCCGCGCCATCGCCGTGTGAATCGCCTGGAAAACCAGGCACCCCGCCAGTAAAGCTGGTCGCGGCGTCTGACGTCGGTGGAGGACACGAGTGGCCCCCGCGTACCCGAAGGACCTGGTGCTGCGCCTCTTCCGGAGCATGTACCTCATCCGACGTTTCGAGGAGCGTGCCGCCCAGGCCTATGGCCAGGGCAAAATCAACGGCTTCTGCCACCTCTACATCGGCCAGGAGGCGGTGGCCGTTGGCGTCAATGAGGCCGTGCAACCCCGTGACTACATCATCACCGCGTACCGGGACCACGGCTATGCGCTGGCGCGCGGGGCGGACGTGGGGATGGTGATGGCCGAGCTGTTCGGCCGCGGAACCGGCTACAGCAAGGGCAAGGGCGGCTCGATGCACATTTACGACATCGAGCACAACGTCCTGGGGGGCTACGGGATTGTCGGCGGGCAGATTCCGCTCGCCGCCGGCACCGCCTTCGCCGCTCGCTACCGCAACGAGGACCGCATCACCGTCTGCTACTTCGGCGACGCCGCGGCCAACCAGGGGAGCTTCCACGAGACGCTCAACATGGCCGCCAAGTGGAGCCTCCCGGTCATCTTCCTCTGTGAGAACAACCGCTACGGGATGGGGACGGCGATGACCCGCGTCTCGGCAGTGGCGAAGGTGGCCCGGCGCGCGGTGGCCTACGACATGCGCGGGGAGTCGGTCGACGGACACGACGTCCTCAAGGTGTATGAGACAGTGAGGGACTGTGCCGCCTGGTGCCGTTCCGGCAAGGGCCCGGTGCTTCTCGAGGCGGACACCTACCGCTACCGTGGCCACTCCATGTCGGACGCCGCCACCTACCGCAGCAAGGAAGAGGTCGAGGCCGAGCGAAAGGGCGACCCCATCCCGCGGCTGCGGGCCTGGGCCGTGTCGGCCCAGGTCGCCACCGAAGCGGACTTCGACGGCATCGACGCCGAGGTGAAGGCGACTGTGGACGAGGCGGTGAAGTTCGCCGACGCCTCCCCCGAGCCCTCGGTGGAGGAGCTCTGGACCGACCACTTCGTGGAGCCGGGGGAGCGGGACGTGCCCCCCCGCGAGCGGGTGCGCGGGGTGAAAGTGGACTGGCCGACTTACCCCTCCGGCCAGGAGCTGCGCGTCAGCTGGGAGCTCGAGCCGCGCACCTTGGTGCAGGTCGGCGAACCGCACCTCAAGAAACCCGCGTAGGTTCTCGAAGGAAAAGGACGGCGAATGGCGGAAATCGCATGGCGAGAGGCGCTCAACCAGGCACTCGCCGAGGAGATGGAGCGAGACGCGAACGTCTTCCTCATGGGGGAGGAGGTGGCGCGGTACGACGGCGCCTACAAGGTGTCGCAGGGCCTGCTCGCCAAGTTCGGCAGCGCGCGCGTGGTGGACACGCCCATCAGCGAACTCGGCTTCGCCGGCCTCGGCGTGGGCGCCGCCATGGTGGGCCTGCGGCCTGTCATCGAGATGATGACGTGGAACTTTGCCGTGCTGGCGATGGACCAGATTGTTCACAACGCGGCCAAGGTGCGGCAGATGTCCGGCGGCCAGCTGCGCTGCCCGATTGTCTTTCGGGGCCCCAACGGCGCGGGCGGTCGCCTGGCCGCCCAGCACAGCCAGTCGCTGGAGGCCAACTACGCCCATTTCCCCGGGCTGAAGGTGGTCGCCCCGTCGACGCCCGCCGACGCCAAGGGGCTGCTCAAGGCGTCCATCCGCGACGACAACCCCGTTGTCTTCCTGGAGGCCGAGCTTCTCTATGGCGTCAAGGGAGACGTCCCGCAGGGAGAACTCGTGCTACCGCTTGGCCCGGCCTCCCTCAAACGCGAGGGCAGTGACTGCACGCTGATTACCTGGTCCCGGATGTACTACCACGCCGAAGAAGCGGCGCGGCAGCTGGAGGCCGAAGGCATCCACGTCGACTTGCTGGACTTGCGCACCCTCAAGCCGCTGGACGAGGCCGCCATCCTCGCCTCGGTGCGCAAGACCAACCGTGCCGTCATCGTCGAGGAGGGGTGGAGCTTCTGCGGCGTCGGCGCGCAGCTGGTGGACCTCATCCAGTCGCAGGCCTTCGACGCGTTGGATGCCCCCGTGCAGCGTGTGACGGGGCTCGACGTCAACCGCAGCTACGCGGCGGTGCTGGAACATGCGGCCGAGGTGAACCCGGCCCGGATTGTGGCCGCGGTGAAACACGTCCTGTACCGAGAGGAAGGCTGAGACAGACGCCATGGCCACCGAAATCCAGCTGCCTGCGCTTTCCCCCACCATGAAGGAGGGGAAACTCCTCAAGTGGCTGAAGAAGGAGGGGGACCGGGTGTCCACGGGCGACGCCATCGCCGAGGTGGAAACGGACAAGTCCAACCTCGAGGTGGAGGCCTACGACGACGGCGTGCTGTTGAAAATCCTCGTGCCCGAGGGCGAGGTGGCCCAGGTGGGCGCCCCAATTGCGTACCTCGGACAGAAGGGCGAGATGGTGGAAGTCCCGCCGCCCGCGCCCAAGCAGGCTGTGGCCCCGAGTCCGCTTCCGGTGGCGAAGCCCGCCGCCACAGCGGTGTTGCCTGCCGCCGTGCCTCGCGCGGTGCCGCCACCGCCGCCGCCGGCGTTGCGTGCGGGGGCGCCGGCCCAGGTGGTGCAGCTGCACCGGGAGGAGGTCGCGCCCGAAGGGGGCCGCCTCCGGGCGTCCCCGCTCGCCAAGCGGATGGCGCAGCAGGCCGGGGTGGACTTGGGGGCGGTGCAGGGCTCCGGGCCCCAGGGACGCATCGTCAAGCGGGACGTCGAGGCCGCGATGGGCGAGCCGGCGCCGGCGCGCCGCTCCCTGCCGGCGGCGCGCGCCGAGCCGGAGGTGCTGGCGCTCAGCAGCATGCGCAAGGTCATCGCCCAGCGCATGGCCGAAGTGAAGCCCGGCGTGCCGCACTTCTACCTCTCGGTGGACGTCGATATGGAGGCGGTCCTCGCGCTGCGCGAGGAGGCGAAGGCAGCGGAGGTGAAAGTCTCCGTCAATGACTTCATCGTCAAAGCCGCGGCGCTGGCGCTGCACAAGGTGCCCAAGGTGAATGTCTCGCTGCAGGCAGACCGCGTCCTGCAGTTCCACACAGCCGACGTGGGCATCGCCGTCGCCATCGAGGATGGCCTCATCACCCCCGTCATCCGCGACGCGGACCTCAAGTCGCTCGGCGCCATCGGCGCCGAGGCCCGCGAGCTCGCCGAGCGCGCCCGGCGCAAAGCCCTCAAGCCGGAGGAGTACACCGGCGGTTCCGTCACCGTGTCCAACCTGGGCATGTACGGCGTCGACGCCTTCATCGCCGTCATCAACCCGCCCCAGGCCTGCATCCTCGCCGTGGGCGCCGTGGCAGACCGGGTGGTGGCGCGGGACGGGCACCCCGCGGTGCGCAAGACCATGAGTGTCACCTTCTCCGGAGACCACCGGGTGGTGGACGGGGCACTCGGTGCCCTGTACCTGCAGGAAGTGAAGGCCCTGCTCGAGCATCCGGTGCGCCTTCTCCTGTAGCCTCCCGCCCTTCCCCTGGAGCGAGTGCCGCATGCCCGAAGCTGCCCGCAGCCCGCAGTCGGCCCCGGCCAGGCCCCGGGTGTGCGTCATCGGCGCCGGCCCCTCCGGCCTTGGCGCTGCCAAAGCACTGCTCGCGGCCGGGCTGGACGTCGTGGTGTACGAGAGGAACGCGGAGGTCGGCGGAAACTGGATTTTCAAGCCAGGCCCGAGCCACTCCTCCGTCTTCGAGACCACCCACATCATCTCCTCGAAGGCCATGTCCCAGTACGACGGCTTCCCCATGCCGGCCGACTACCCGGACTACCCGGGGCACGCGCAGCTGAAGGCCTACTTCCACGCCTTCGCCGAGCACTTCGGGCTGTTGCCGCACATCCGCTTCGGCGTCGAGGTCACCTCCGCGACGCCCCTCGCCGCCGGCGGGTGGGAACTCCGACTGCTGGACGGAAGCACCGAACGCTTCACCCAGCTGTGCGTTGCCTCCGGCCACCACTGGAAGCCCCGCATGCCGAGTTACCCGGGGCACTACACCGGGCAGCTGCTGCACAGCCATGACTTCAAGTCCGCAGCACCCTTCGCCGGTCAGCGGGTGCTCGTCATCGGTGGCGGGAATTCGGCCTGCGACATCGCCGTGGAGACGGGCCGCATCTCGGCGCAGACGTGCATCAGCATGCGGCGAGGCTACTGGTTCATCCCCAAGTTCTTGATGGGGCTGCCCACCGACGTCCTCAACCAGCGTCTCATGCGCAAGTTGCCGAAGCGCCTGCGGCAGCCGGCGATGAAATTCACGCTCCGGCTGGTGCAGGGGAAGAATCGTGACTACGGGCTTCCCGAACCGGAGCACGGGCCGCTCGAAGTGCACCCCACCGTCAACTCCGAGCTTCTCTACTTCATCCGCCACGGACGCATTCACCCGCGCCCGGACCTCCAGAAGTGGCAGGGACGGACCGTCACCTTCGTCGATGGAACGTCGGAGGATTTCGACGCCATCATCGCCGCCACGGGCTTCGAGACGTCCTACCCCTACCTGCCGGGCGGGGTGGGGGACTATTCGGGGACCGAGGTGCCGCTGTACCTCAAGGTGTTCCACCCCCGGTACGAGGACCTCTTCTTCATCGGCCTCTTCCAGCCGCTCGGCTGCATCTGGCCCCTGGCCGAGGTACAGGGCCGGCTGGTCGCCCGGGCCATCCGCGGGCAGTGGACTCGCCCGAAGGACATGGCAGGCGCCATTCAGCGGGAGATGGAGCGCCCCGACTACGCGTTCCCCAAAACGCCGCGGCATGCGGTGGAAGTCGACTTCCACGAGTTTCGCAAGCGCCTCGAGCGGGAGCTGGCCGGGCGCAGGGCCTTTTAGGGCCGCGCCCCCCGTCTGCTGGAGGCCTTCAGACGCTGGCGCGGGAGGTGGTGCTGCCCCGGGCGGCCTGGCCCGCTGCCGGCAGCCGGAGCGTCACCGTGGTGCCTTGCCCCACGGTGCTCGCCACGTCGATGTGGCCGCCGTGGCGCTGGATGATGCCGTAGGCCAGCGTCAAGCCGAGACCGACGGCCGCCTCGGCGCCGCGGGTGGTGAAGAAGGGCTCGAAGATGCGCGGGAGGATGGCCGGGGCGATGCCGCCGCCCCGGTCCTGGACTTCCACCACCAGTTCCGTGCCCTCGTCCAACGTGCGCACGTGGACGGGGCCCGCTGGGCAGGCCTGCCTCGCGTTGCGCAACAGGGCTGCCACCGCTTGGTCCAGCTGCAGGGGCGCCCCCGAGACACGCTGGCGTGCGCCCAGCGACGTGATGACCGCGCCGGGGGGCATGTGCTGCAATTCATTGCGGACGGCGCGCGTCACGCAGGCATTTGCGTCCAGCACCTCCATCCGTCCGACGTCCTGCCGGGCCAGCTCCCGCAACCCTTTGACGATGCCGGAAATGCGCTGCGCTCCCTGCAGCGCCTCGCCCAGTGCCTCCAGCCCCTCGGTGGCCAGCTCGCGCGCCTGCACCTCCGACAGCGCGCGCACCGCCTCGGCCGGGGAATTCTGGCCGCACAGGCGGGCCGCCCGTTCCACCGCCTCTGCGCTCGCCTGCACCTCCCGCAGCGTCGACTGCAGGGACTGGAGGTTGGCGATGACGTAGCCGAGGGGGTTGTTGATTTCCTGGGAGGCACCACTCGCCAGCTGACCGAGGGATGCCAGCCGCTCGGTGGCCCGCAGCTTGTCCTCCAGCGCCCGCCGGGCGGTGACGTCCTGGTAGTGCACCACCGTCCGCTGCACGGCCGCGTCCTCGGACAGCTGGAACGCCGTGGCGTGGAAGCGGCGCCCGTCTGGCAGGCTGAGCTCGCCCCCCTCCTCGCTCGGCTTGCCGTAGCCCATGGGGCATCCCCGACAGGGACTGTCGCTTCCCGCCAGGAGCGCATGGCAGGTTTGCCCCACCACCTCACGTACGTCCCGCCCGACGGCGCTCGCGTACGCCAGGTTGGCGCGTCGGACGACGAAGCCCTCCTGCAGGACGATGGGCTCGGTAATGGCGTCGAACGTGCGCTCCCACTCGCGCTTGGCGCGCACCACCAGCTCCGTCCGCTCCTCCACCTTTCGCTCGAGCGCGGCGTTCGCCGTGAGGACTTCGGCCCGGGCATCCCGCAGCCGCCCGGTCAGCTGCGCGTTGGCCACCGCCACCGCCACTTGCGCCGCCCAGGCCTCCATCCGGTGCAGGGTGGCGTCGGCGAAGCCGGGGAGTCCGGGACGGCGCACCAGCTCCAATGCGCCGAAGCACGAGGCTCCCCGGACGAGCGGGAGGGCGAGCAGGGCGCCCGGACGCTCGCCCGTGCGCTGCTCCACCGCCAGGGCGACGTCCGCGGCCGCTTCCCCATCGGCGTGCACCAGCGGCACCAGGTCCCGGACGGCCAGCTCGGACAGCCCAATGGCCGCGGTGTCGCGGAGGGGCGGCTCTGGCGGGTCGACGGCCGCCAGACCCAGGGTCCCGGTGGCATCGCTGAGCCACACCGTCGCCCGGTCGGCCTGGGCCAGCGAGCGCGCGCGGACGACGGTGTCCCGCAGGATTTCCGTCAACTCGGTGAGGGTGTGCAGCCCCTGGACGGCGTCGGCGAAGCGCTCCGCTTCCTCCACCCGCTCCTCCAGGGTAGGCCCGAGGGCGGTGACGCGGGCGGCGCGGCGCTCGGTCTGGGCGCGTGCCAGGGTGGAGACCAACTCGGACAGGGCATGGACCGCGTGCACCCCGGCCGGGAGCGCCGCTGGCTCCGGCGAGTCCCCCAGGTACAGCACCGTGGCCGCTCCCGCCGCACTCAGCCGGGACACCAGAAGGCGCCAGTTGGGCACGGGCTCGCAGACGACGCTGTCCGCCGCCCCGCCGCCCACCTGTCGCAGCGCCTCGCTCGGTGTGACGTGACGGACCTCGAGACCGGCGCCGCTGAGGGTCAGCAGCAGGTCGCGGTCTGGCGACACCGTGGACACCACCAACGCCGGAAGGGAGGAAGCCATGGCGAGGAATGGCCCCGGGCAGGCCTGCGGCTAGCCGATGGCCAGGGTGGCCTGGTCTTCTTTGTCCACCACCAGCGCGCCATCGGTGTCCCGCAGCAGGTGGCGCAGCCCCGGGTGTTGACGCTCCGCCTGCAGAATCAGCGCCCGCTGGTGGTGTGCGGCTGCCACCAGTCCGCGGTTGGTGCGTTCGGCCGCCAGCTTGTCGAAGGCCAGGTGCAGGGCCACCTTCAGCTCGGCGTCCTGCCACGGCTTGGTGAGGAAGCGAAAAATCTCACCCTCGTTGATGGCTTCCACCGCGGTCGACACCTCGGCGTGGCCGGTCAGCATGATGCGCACGACGTCGGGATGGAGCGCGCGAACTTCTTTCAGGAAGTCTAGGCCGCTCATGTTCGGCATGAGGTGGTCGGACACCACCACGTCGACCTGGCGTTGCTTCAGCACGGCGAAGGCCTCCGCCGGCTCGCTGGCGGTCAGCACCGTGTAGTTCTCGCGCCGCAGGGTGCGCTGGAGTGCGCTGAGGAGGTTTTCCTCGTCGTCGACGACAAGGACAGTCCGGGGGTTGGGCTCCATTTGTCCTGGAGCAGCGCAAACCCTGGGCCACCGCCTACTTCAGGCAGTCCGCGGGCTTGCGTCGGGGGAGGCTGGGTAAGCCCCCAGCCCCCGGGGCCCAAGCGACCCCGGGACTGGCCAATCCGTGCCCCCGGCCCCGCCGGTCCTGCGGCGAGCCGATGGACACACCTTCAGCGGGGCCGTCGCCGCCCTCTGCGCTTTCTTGTCCCCGCACCCCAGGGTCCGTCACCGGAGGGTTCCCGTGGGACGAAAAAATGACGGCTGCGCAGCCTTCGCGACAAAAAGGGGGAGGCCCCCACCACAGCGTGGAGGGGCCTCCACCCCAACGGAGGCCAAGACGCTCACTCGAATGAAGATGACAGAACCAATCCCACCTCCCTGGAATCCCGAGGCGAGCCTCCAGCAGAGTGCCGAGAAGTGGGCCGTCGCGGTCCGCTCGGAGGTGGTGATTTTCAAGGTGACCCAGGCGGAAGTGCGCGCTCTGGTCGGCGGCGCGGGCCTGCTCGGCGTCCGTACCGCAGTCCTCCTGGCGTGGGCCGGCACCGTGAATCCCACCGACGTTACGCTACCGAGATGGCGGCGGCCCTTTGTCCAGGAGGAAACGCTCATCCGCTACGTGGCGTCCCTCGATGCACGGGCGCTGGAGGTCGCGCGCGAACTGGCCCGCCGCTTCGACATTGACGTCGAGAGTCATCTGTTGGCCCGGACGTTTCACTGGCTCCGCCGCATCCGCAGCGTTCACCTGGACGACGCGCGCTGGCAGCGCCTGGAAATCCCCGCCGCGCGCGTTCCATGGACGCAGGGCATCCCCGACGATGACGCCTCGCGCTGGTAACAGCAGCGAGTTGCTCGGCCTCTCGAGTCGGCACCTCGCCCCCGAGAGCTAGCCCTTCGGCAGCGCCCCACTCGCCTCGGGCACTCCCGGAGGGCTCGCCTCCGGAAGACTGCCGTCCAGCGCTGCACGGACGGCCCGGCTGAGTTCCCGAATCTGAAAGGGCTTGTCCACGACGGCCCGGACACCGGCGGCGTGCATGACGCTGGCCGGGACGCTCATCCGGTTGCCGGTGATGAGGACGACCGGCAGGCTGGGACGCACGGCTGCCAAGCGGGCCGCCAGTTGCACGCCATCCATCCGCGGCATCTGCAGGTCGGTGATGGCGAGGTCGAAGTCCGTCGGGTCCTCGGTGAGGACCTCGAGCGCTTCCTCGGGGTCCGTCGACGTCGTCACCTGGTAACCCAGTCGCTCCAGGTGTTGCGCCAGCACCCGGCCGATGGCGGCCTCGTCGTCGATGATGAGCAGGCGCTCCCCGCGGCCGCGGGAGGCGGCGTCGTGCGCACGGGGGGAGGCGGCCGGAACCTGTTCGCCCTCGAGGGCCCGGAGGAAGACGTCGACCGTGGTGCCGGCCCCGGGCTGGCTCTTGACGGTGATGAAGCCGTCGTGGTCCTGGATGATGCTGTGGACCACCGCCAGGCCCAGGCCCGTGCCCTCGCCCTCGGGCTTCGTCGTGAAGAAGGGTTCGAAGATGCGCTCCAGGACGGGGGCCTCCATGCCGTGGCCAGTGTCCGTGACGGCCAGCCGGACGTAGCGACCCGGCAGAAGCGGCGGGGAGGTCCCGGAGGGCGTCTCGGTGACCACGAGGGACTCGAGAAGCACGGTGAGGCGGCCGCCGCGGTCCCGCATCGCTCCGGCCGCGTTCGCCACCAGGTTCACGATGACCTGATGCATCTGCGTCGGGTCGGCCAGGACAGCGGACGCGGCCGCATCCACCTTCATGTCCATCTCGATGGAGGTGGGGACCGAAGCCCGCATCAGCTGAAAGGCCTCCCGGACGACTGACTGCAGCCGGGCGACCTGGCGTTCGTGAGCATTGCTCCGCGCGAAGGTCAGCAGCTGACGGACCACGTCGCGGGCTCGTTCCCCTGCCTTCAGAATCTCACTCGAGCTTTCGTGCGCCTTGCTGCCCTTCGCGGCGTCGTCCTGCAGCAACTGCGCGTGACCAATGATGGCGGTGAGGACGTTGTTGAAATCATGAGCGATGCCGCCCGCCAACGTCCCGATGGCTTCCATCTTCTGCGACTGCCGCAGCTGCGCTTCCAGTCGGGAGCGCTTCTTTTCCTCGTCCTTGCGCCCGGTCACGTCGCGGGCGATTCCCAACGTTGCGGCCGACGAGTCCCGTGAAACGGCGAAGTTGACGTCGAGGGCTACGGTGCCACCGTCCGGTTTGCGGACGCTCATTTCGACGGAGTGGCGTTGCTGCGCCTCGGGCGCAGCGAGGAATGCCACCCATGCCCGCTGGTCTTCTGCCGTGGCCAGGACATCCGCGAACGGCCTTCCAATCGAATCCGCCGTCCTCCATCCGGTGATGCTTTCGAATGCGGGATTCACCGAGGAGAAGGCCCCCTCGGGCGTGAGGGTGAAGATGGCGTCTCGCGCCCGCTCCACGAGGAGACGGTAGCGTTCCTCGGACGCCCGGAGGATGCGCCCGGCCAGCACCTGCAGCGCGACCGTGACCGCACAGAAGAGCGAGAAGTTGGCCCAGTAGTCTAAAGGCGCGTTGGCCACCGCGGAAGGTGGGAGCTTGCCGTGGGCTTCCATCAGCACGAGCCACAAGCCCGCCAGAATGGACGCTGCCGCGGTCACCGCGGCGGCGACCCTGCCGACGAGCAGCCCGGCGGCGACGACGGCGACGAGGAAGCCGATGGAAGCCGACCCCCGGATGCCTCCGCCAGTGAAGGCATTCGCCGTGTAGAAGGCCCACGCGCAGACGAGGCAGACAATGCCTGCCAACCGCACGCGACCGCGGCGGACGGCGAGCATGAGCGCCCCGATGATGCCGGACGCCACGGCAGCCTGGAGCAGGTAGCGGCGAAAGGCGTGCGGATCGACCCAGGTTTCAATCGCCAGGTAGATGACGAAGCCGGCGAGGACAATCCACAGGAAGGCATTCAAGAGCCGCGCGGCGTCGGCTGGCGCCGCCTCACCGGCGCTTCGCGACGAACCGACACCTTGCAGCCTCATTGACGTGCCCTTTCCTCGGGAATGGTACCTCCCCTTTGGCCATCCCGAGAATGGCGCGCGCTCTGTACCACACCGGCCAGCGTTCCCCGGTGCGCGGTTGCAGCTTCCAGCACGGGGTGTCGCGAACTCTGGCGACCTTCGTTTCCGCCCGACGGACGCCGCTGCGCAGGCACCACACCGCCTGTGGCTGCCCCCCCGAAGTGACTCCGTCACCGGGCCAGACAGGACGCGAGTCCTCGGAGACCCCGTCTGCGTGTAGTGGGACTCTGTGCGCGCGTTGCCCACCGTCCCTCGCAACGTTTGCATGCGCAAGTCGTGCGTCCGCGCGCCTCGGGCTGCAGTGCTGCGGCCCGGTGGCGGTAGACTCGAATGTGCCTTCTCTTTCACGGGCCCGGGACAGACGGCCCTTGAGACTCGGGCCTGCGCGCATGTCCGCCGAGCAAACCGCACCACGCCGTGGCCCTCTCTCTGCCGCCGCCGGGTCGGCACGCGCTCGCTTGCAGCCCGTCGACATTGTTCTCCGCCGCGCCCGGCGCTTTCAGTGGTTGCGCCGTTCCTCACTTGCGCTGAGTCTGCTCTTCGTGGTCGGGCTGCCCTTGTGGCAGCTGCGGGTGGTGGAGGCCGCCAGCGGTGGGCTGAACGCCGGCAGTGGCTGGTCGTGGCTGGCCGCCCTGTTGCGACTTCCGACGGTCCCGCCTCCGGCGGTTGGGGCGCCCGCCGCAGTGTCCCTCGTCGGGGTGGAACTGCTGGACCCTCTCCTCACCCTAGGGGTGGCCATCACCCACGGGCTCCGGGGCTCGCTGCTGCTGGTCGCGCTCCCGGCGCTCCTCCTCGTCGCCTTTCTCGGCCGCTTCTTCTGCGGGTGGGTCTGCCCGTACGTTCCACTCCTTGCGGCGAGCAACGCCCTGCGCTGGGTCCTCGGCCGCCTCGGCTTCAAGCCCCTGGACCTCCGGCTTCCTCGCAGGACGAGCCTGGTCGTTCTGGTCGCCGTCCTCGCTGCCACGGCCGTGCTGGGCACCCAGGTGGCACCCCTGATTTATCCGCCGTGCGTCATCGGACGGGAGGCGTTCCGGGCCATTTTCTTTGGCAGCTTTGGTGCAGGCACCCTTGTCGTCGGGGCCGCCTTTGCCCTGGACAGCTTCGTCTCACGCGCTGGCTTCTGCCGCTCCCTCTGCCCGGGCGGCGCGCTCTTCAGTCTGCTGTCCGCCGCGTCGCCGATTCGCGTCAAGCGCGATGCGTCGCGGTGTACCGATTGCACCGTTTGCGATGTGGTCTGCAACCTCGGCCAGCAACCGATGAGCGACCGTCTCGATGCCGGCTGCGAACGGTGCGGCAAGTGTGTCTCCTCCTGCCCGACGGGCGCCCTGGCGCTCGGTGTGCTCCGGCCCGGGGCG
>Ga0209048_10005468_pt1 | contig 11987 bp, 6 predicted proteins | sample FrelakmetCRP12CR_FD_187146 | JGI IMG/M metagenome (GOLD analysis project Ga0209048, IMG submission 187146) | Freshwater lake sediment microbial communities from the University of Notre Dame, USA, for methane emissions studies - CRP12 CR (SPAdes)... | ecosystem: Environmental > Aquatic >... | reverse complement strand
CCCGCCCCTGGATCACACCCAGACCGATATCCTTGATGGCCGGAACGACCTGCCAGACGCGCCTGGCTTCCAACCCCTGGACCATACGGGTGGTGATGGTGACATCCTGCACTACGACCTGCATCGATTGGTAAACCTGCTGGAAGATCCTGTTAGCTTCGCTGGGGGTAGGGATATAATCCGCGGAACCAGTCTGCGAGCCAGGCGGTGCCATCACACTCCTGTCGGCCAGGTCGATCACAAAGTTATGGTTCCATTTCTCGCCGAAGCCCAGTCCAATAATCGGAATGGCCATCTGGCCGGCCCGGTCGGCTTCATGGCGGGAATCGTCCTCCTTATCGGTGGCTTCGCCATCCGTGAGCAGGATAATGCGGCTGACCCGGTCGGAGCTTTGCTGCTGGCCGACCAGGTTCAAGCCCTCTCGCAAACCGGGCGCCATGTTCGTGCCGCCGCCGTCATTTATGCGGTCTACCTGGCGCTTCAGGTCAGCCTTATTGGTGGCTGTTTGAGCGCGCACCAGCACTTCAGTCCTGGTTTCAAAGGTGACGATCGAGATGATATCGGCGGGGTCGAGCTGGTCGATTATATTCTTAACCGCTTCCTTCATGGTTTTTAGCTTTGCTCCAGCCATCGAACCGCTTCGGTCCAATACCAGGGCGAAGTTGAGCGGCAGGCGGACGTTGTTGACGGCCGTTCCGGGGGTCAGCTCGGTAAGAATATATACCAGCTGTGGTTGGTCGAGAACTGGCACTCCATTCCGGTTGCATTGACTGGTCAGTTGTAATACATCAGACATGGGATTACTCCTAAATAGTAGATTCTTATTCCAACCAAACGACGACTACTCCAATATTATCCGCACCGCCGGCCTGGTTGGCGGCTTCGATCAAACGGTCGCAGGCTGCCGCCGGGTTAGTGGCCTGGTTCAGGATGCGTTCGATTTCATGATCTAATACCATCTCCCACAAGCCATCGGAGCACAGCAGAAGCCGGTCACCATTTCCCAGGCTGCGCTCGAAAATATCCACTTCCAGGGCCAGCTTATCACCCAGGGTGCGGAAAATCTGGTTGCGTTGCGGATGGCTGCGCACTTCTTCGGGTTTCAGCATCTTGGCAGATACCAGGCTGGCGACCAGGGAATGATCGATTGAGACCTGTTCAAGCCGTCCCTGGTGCAGCAAGTAGGTGCGGCTATCGCCCACGTTGGCAACCGCGCAGATATCTCCAACCACCAGTGCTGCGGTCAGGGTTGTGCCACGGTCGCTGCTGAGTGTTTTCCTGGAGTTGTAGAGCACCTCGTTGGCGCGCAACACCGCCTGTCGCAACACTTCGCCAGGGGTGGTGGCTTGATCGAGCTTGATCGTGGAGCGTTTGAGCTTGGGGACATTCTGCAAGTCCTGGGCTTTTTGCTGGATCTCATCCAGCATCACCTGTACTACTGACCGGCTGGCGAGCTCTCCAGATTGGTGACCACCCATGCCGTCCGCTACCAGGTACAGGCCGACTTCGGGGTCGTCCGGAGTTTGCTGCATACCCAGCGACCACTTCCCCACGAAGTCCTCGTTATGGTCGCGCACCCGGCCCTGGTCAGTACGGTGACTGGGGATTTGTCGCAAGCTGCGATAGAACTCCTTGGTAACCAGGGTTTGGCGGATAGTGTCCATGAAGCCATTCAGGTTGGAGAATTCATCGTGCCGCAAGCGTGTCAACACTTTGCGAAAGATGGGAGGCACTTCAGCCAGATTACCAGGGGCCTGGAGGACTGGCTGGCGGCTGCCGCTTGCCAACATATATAGCACCTGACCGAGGAATAAGACTTCCTTTTTTTCGCTCTTTTGCTGTTCGGTGCGTGAAGCACCCGGCTGAGCGGTTACCGGGGGTCGCGGATTGAAGATACCCAGGTCGGCAAAGCAGGGCTGGTCGTTGCTGAGCAATACGACCGGTTCGAGATAATCGACCGGGACGGGCGCGTCGGGGACTAAATTATGTTCGGAAAGGCTGGCAAGGGCCTGGCCGATATTCATACACCAGGCAACGACCCGGTTTGGATCGGGTAAAGGCAGGTTGACCTGGGCCAGGCTCAGCCAGGGCTCGGCGGGATAATCAACCACAATAAACTGGCGGTTCTGAAGGTTGAGGACTGCACTGTGTGTGAGGATGCCAGGTAAATGCCGGCGGCTCAGCTCGATTAGCGCCTGTCGTGTGGGATCGCTGCTAAAGGCTGGATAGGGGGCGGTTTCGTGCATCAAAAAGGTTTGCAGCTCAGACTGGCAGGTATTGCAACGGTCTACTACCGTCGAAGGGTTGACATGTCCTTGCGGGCAGCGTGCAAGGCATACTTTATAGTAATTGGAACGCAACAGCGGCCAGACTTTTTGGATCACATAGCCCGCCACCTGCTCGCCAGGGACTTTGGGAGGAATGGCCTGGTATAAAACACTGGCCGACGCCGAGCGGGCAGGGATGGTGCGCATCCCACCTGGAGGGGGCGCCGCCTGGGGTGCAGGATTTGGAGCTGGCTGAGCCGAGGGCTGAGGAGGTGGTGGTCCGGTTGCGGTAGCAACCACCGCCTCCTTCCCTTGCGGGATAGGACTGGACGGTTGAGCAGGCGAGGCGTTCTCGCCGCCGAACATCGCATCCAGTTCGTCGTCCACCTGTTTGAGGATATTCGCCATTTTACCGACCAGGCCTTTATTGGGCTGGGCAGTGTCGGCTTTTCGATCTGTGGTGGGGAGCGGTTTGCCACATTTTTGGCAAAATTTTGCCCCTTTGCGATTCGTTGCTCCACAAGACCGGCATTTAATTTCTTCCATCAGGATACTCCCAAAAAGGATAATGTCCCTTCGAGCTCTCTATGGAGAATCATTCTTTATCGAATAAACGGATCGAGATCAACTTTTAGTTAATCTATTGCCGCTCCAGAAATATAAAGCGCGCCTGACCGAAGCGCAAAGTGGAATGGTTTCGGATGGCGTTTAATTTACCGATGTCGAGCCTGCGTTCAGGCAAGTCAGGCTCGCCTTTAAAATTGATAAACGTCCCACTGGTGCTGCCAATGTCTTCGATGGTGTAAACATCGTTCTCCCGGCGTAATATCGCATGGTGGCGAGAGACGGTATTATCTTCGATGATTAAATCGTTCTCTGTCCCACGACCAATCGAGACGATATCTTTGCCCAGGTTGTCCAGGTTGAGCACGGCCAACGAAGCGCTGTGACCCAGGGCGATCAGGCCAGTGAAAGGCGCTGCGTTCCAGCCTGGCTCAAGCTTCTTAGTAGACTCGGCGCTGGGTTTGACTGCCGTGGACGGGATTATTTCCCATCTCTTAAGCTGTAACAGCACAGGGAAGCGCTCGATCTCTTCTCGGCTGAGCTCCATTTTAGGTGAGCTACGCATCATCAACATCAGTAAGAATTTGCTCAAGCCGACGATCTCGGTCGGTGGGGCCACCTCGACTTTGCTGCGCGGATGGAGATCGGGAGTGATGACGATGAAAGAATGGGACCCCTTTTTATAATTGGGCAACCAGGGTCGCTGCAAACCGCTGCTGATAGCGTTTTCGTTTTCTTTGCACCATTCTGAGAAGCGCCAGTAAGCGTGCTTAACTTGCTTGAGCGGGTTAGCTCGCAGGTCAATCTGCGTTCCATCTTCGCAGATGATTTTCCAATCACCTTCAGTTCCCCCCACCAGCCGGTCCCGGGCGTATTTCAGCTCCACCACGAAGATCTGGCTGGATTTTATGATCACCCAGTCGATTTCATTGCTCGCTCCGGCATGGAATTGAACCAGGACCAGGAAATATTCCTCTTGAGGTTTCAGGAAACGGTACAGCTCCATCAAGGCGTCTTGCTCCGCTTCTGTTTCAGGCCAACGGCCGTACCATATGTCAACCGACATAATAAGACCTCCAATTAAAAAATAGTAATTACGCAGTTCAGGGGTAAACTGAGGGGTTTGGGCGGACGCAGCCCGCCTAAACCCCCTTTTACACTTACCTGCTGCGTAAGTCCTAAAATTATTCTAAATCGTGGGTCAGTCTCCTGGTTTCATAACGTAATTTCTTGGTAGCATTTGGGTCGACCTGCCCACCATTTTCCAAGTTTTGAGCCTGTTGGAGCATGGAATCGGCCAGGCTATTTTCGCCCATATCCAACAGGCGCGTAGCAGCCTGGCGCAGGCGAAGGGTCGCTTGGCCTCGGTCGCCATGCTCAACATCTTCCAGAGCCTGCATACCCAATTTGAACGCTCCCACCTTCTCTACAATGTTCATTACCCGCCCGTTATAGGGGATAGATGCAACTTGGGCAAGCTGTAAAACGATATCCTGGCGCTGGTAAGGTCGAGCCTGGCTGCCATCTGGATCGTCCCAGGTCAACAAGGCTTGCGCCATGCGGTACGACCCGGCTCGCCAGGCAGGGATGACAAACTCCATAAGTAAAGCTACAGGAGCGGCGGGGTCATAATTGCCGAAGAGCAGGGAATAACTGCCATTCATATTCGGTCCAGGGTCGAATGCCCCCAATTCTGGCAGCACGCGATGGACGCGGCGCAACTCGACCCCGGAGGGCAGCTGCAGCTTGATCTCAACATTTTTATAACTGATACGAAGAGCTACCCCCAATTCTTTACGGAAAGCCGCCGGGATCTGGTCGGGAGCCTCGATATAGTAAGCGTTGCCGCCGGTAAGGTCGGCCAATGGGATTAGCAGCTCTTCGTTAAATTCATTGCCGATGCCCATGGTGGTCAAGGCAAAGCCCGCTTCCCGCGCCCGCCTCGCCCAGGCGTAACACTCGTTGACATCGCGGGTGTGCCCATCGGTGAGCAGGATAAGGCGGCTGGCGTATGCCTGGCTTTGGTTGCGCTGCACTTCGGTAAAGCCCAGCGCCAGCCCCTCGGCCATGCGTGTTTCATCCCCCAGGTTGAGGAGCTCCAGGTCTCGGGCGGCTTGCTGTAACCTGGCTCTCTCGGTACCTGCTGAGGCCGGGATCAAACACAACGCTCGTCCGGCGAAAGCCGCCAATGAGAATCGGTCTGCCGGGCGCAAGTATTCACTGGCGATGACCAGCGCCTCAGCCACGTAATCGATGCGGCGTGGAAACTTACTGACCATCTCATTCGGTATGGAAGTGATCTGAAAAGCCGGGACGCCGTCCGTCATCACTTCTTTCGCCTGTCCGTACCGTGCCAGATCGGAGAACTGTTCATCGGTCACCAGGCGGATGCGCATCGAGTCACTGCTGTCAATGACCAGCCCCAGGTTGACAGGCAATGCTTGCGCCCCCTCCCCGCCGCCTACTTCGAGCAACAGGTAAACCAGGCGCGGCTGTCCGGTTACCGGGACAACAGACGTGGCAAGGGTGCTGGTCAGGAACAGGGGAGGAGGCATTTAGGATAGGGAGTGACTCGCAATGACTTTCCGTTTTCGGTTGTTTATTGTTCCATTGGTTTCTGGAAATTGGCTTCATAGAATGGATTGATTTCCATCCACTGGACGTCTACCAGGAAAGCGTTTCCATACAGGGTCTCATAGTTACCTCCGGTAGTTTTGACCCTGCGCACTTCCACCTCATCTGAGTTAGAGCCGGTGGAAGCGGTGTAAATGATTTTTGAGCTGTCGCCGGTGAAAGTGGCATTACGGATGTCGATAGCGTCGGAATCCAGCTCAACAATTTTAGCGCCGTCTTTGGCGTTAATTGAGAATAGGTAGCGGTCATCGCTGGCGCTTTCTCGTCCTGTAAAAGCCAGTGTTTTATTATCCGGCGAGACACTCATCAGGTTGATCTCGGCCCAGCCTTCGATCAGATTAAACCCGGAGTTTTTGTCCACCGGTGTGACATAAAGGGTAGTTTTGCCATCGACATCACGCAACAGGAGGTAGACTTGCTTTTGACCGGGGACATATTCCAGTGATTGCAAGTCCATATTTTCTTGACGGTAAAGCTCTACGCTATTTTTACCTTTGATATCGGCGCTTGAAACCACCAAATCCTTTCCATCTTTCTGGGTATAAAGGATGAACTCTGGCGAATACAGCACATCGTATACCAGGCTATTGTTTTCGGCGATGGTCACATTGTCGCCACCTGACATGGGATGTACGGACAATGTTCTTGCACCATCTTTATCGCCGGTGATGTAGATCAATTGGTCGCCTTTGGGACTGAACTGAGCGCCGATATATTTTGAAGTGGCAACCTTGGTATTATCTTTGGAATTCATGATATACAACTCCATATCGTCATTTTCATTACCAACGATATAGAAAAAATTGGTTCCTGTCGGCGCAAAACTCGTACTGACATAGCGGGGGAAATCATCACTGTCTTTAAGCGTTTTGCCGCTTTTCTTCTCGATCAGGGTCACCCGGCTTTTATTGTTCTTTTGCTGGACGTACGCAATTGTTGAGCCCTCAGCCGAAACAGCCGCGTCTTGCATACCTGGCTCATCACTGAAGATATCGTACGTCTTGTCTTTACCGACATCGATGGCAGAGAGGCTGCGCGAATCTGTGGTGCCGTCAGCAATGAGCACGGTTGAGCCGTCCGTGGAAAAGAGGCAAGCGGTTCCTTTACCCAACCGCTCGGCTGCTTTACCTGGCTGAGCATAATAACACCGGGTGCTATCCGAGAGCGATTCTGCGAGATTTAGGGTCTTATTCTCGGCTACGAACCCAGACATCGTGGCATTGCTTGCGTTGATTAAATCATCAGGTGTCTTGGCACTGACTTTTATCTGTTTTATATAGGTTTTGTCGCTATCTTTATACCAGACGAGCACATTGTTGGAGCCGGGAACAAAACTGCCATAATTGAAGACAGGTTTGCTGAGCTTGAAGACCGGGTTATTGCTGGTACGTGCAATGAAGTACGCCTGTACCTCCTCGATTTGATCGACGAATGAACTTTTATCCTTCTGCTTCTCATCGACTTTTAAAAGATACAAATCCACCAGGTTGCTGTTATTGGGGAATCCCACCAGCATTTGTGTGCTTTTAAAAGGCTTCCAAATCCCGAACACTGCGTATGCCGCTGCAGCCAGACATACCACGACCAGAACAGCGATAGCACCAATTAACAGCGCGGGACGGCCTTTTTTCTCTGCTTGAACGGGTTGAGCAACCGCGGCAGGTGTGAAAGGAGGAGGCGTTACAGGCGGCGTATACGGAGGAGCTGCCTGTGGGGGTGTATACGGGGGAGGCGGTGCAGCTTGCCCTACCGGGGGTGGGGCAGCCTGAGGCAGCACATAGGTAGCGGGTGATTCAGGCCGCTTCGCTCCACAATGCCGGCAGAATTTATAGGTATCAATGTTGTCTCTATTGCAATATGGGCAGATCATATCGATTCTCCTTGTTTATTATCTTATCATCTGGCAAGCTTCAATTAATCCAGCTATCCCCTGCCTGGATTCGACTTCCAATGCCCACTTCAAACCCTGACCGTAAACATCGGGGCGGGATTGCATATGGGATTGTTGGCGAGCCAATCCATAGTGGCCCATCACTTTATAGGCGACCCATTCGGCAAATCCTTCGTGCACAATGGGATCGCGCAACAATGGTGTGTTCTCTCCTTGCCAGGCATGAGCATATTCGTGGGCAGTGATTTGGAGCAAGAGTGTGCGTGGCAAGCCTGACTGGACATAGATACCACGGCGGATGCCGCGCCGTGCGTAAACCCCCAGGGTGCGTTCCGGGTCTAATGCCTCCTGCCCATTGGATTGCTGGCGGATAATCTCTGCCAGCTGGTTGCGATCGACCAGGCCAAGGCCGGTAGGGATATTCAGGGTTAATCCAAGGGACTGAGCGACTACAGATTTCATCTCTTCGTACAACGCGACTGCATCCGAAGGGGAATAAACGGCTGTGGTGTGACAATGGGCGCATGAAAGCCGCCCATCCGAAAGCTGCCAGCGCTCATCAGTCAAGGGCGCGCCGCATACATCGCAAGGTGGGCGGTTGTGGATGCAACTTTCACAATATGGCCCAATTCCATCGACTTCGAAAAATCCTCCATTAATTACCTTTCCGCATGCCAGGCAGAAATGCAGACTTTCGGCGCATGTCACGCACACACCATTCGGCGCGGCTGCTGCCATCGGTATATCGCAAATCTGGCAGCGCGGTTTATCCCGGTAGCAATCGGGGCAAACCCGCAAGGTGCGATCTCGCGGCCACTTGGGGTGTTGAAAAAGCCTGCCACCCCGTGTAATCGGTTTCCCGCATAGATGGCAATAGGCTTTAACCGGCTTTGGTTTCGAAGAACTCATAATAAGCCGAGCATTCGAAGTAAGCTGTCTCCGTAGTTCCAGCCCAAATAACCCACGATAGCGCAGATGCACAATACTACGATCACGATTACGGCGACGGTCATGGCGGTATTGGATTTCTTTGGGCTGGCATTAGCTGGCGGTGTGGGAACATAAGGGGTGCCGAAGTCCGCTGGCCGGATAGCTGGCGCGGCGACCTGAGCAGGGGAGGGCGGAGTCACCAGGGTGGTTCTATCGACCGGAGCCTGTGCGATTGGGTTTGGCTTAGAGCTGCTTTGCAGAGCGGCTTTAAATTCGGCGGTGGTCTGGAAACGCATATCCGGGTTGAATTGCATGGCGCGTTCGACCGCGGCGCGTATATGCGGGCTCAACCGGCTGGATAGCACTGGCAAGGACTCAGCCTGGCGCAACAAATCCACGCTCTGCGGCGGCGGCTGGCCATTCAACAAAGCGTACATGGTCGCGCCCAGTGCGTAAACATCAGAGCGGGCGTCGGTTTTACCTGCGCCATACTGTTCAGGCGGCGAGTAACCAGGTGTAACCGCTCGAGCCCCGGCGATGGTTTTTAGGTTCGGGTCGTAGGTTTTGGCAATGCCAAAATCCACCAGGATAGCCTGCCCCTGGGGTGTGATCTTGATGTTGGCAGGCTTAATATCCCGGTGGATGACGGGTGAGTTTTGGGAGTGCATGTACCCTAACGCATCACAGATCTGCCCCATCCATACCAGGACCTGGTCTTCGGGCAAGCCGCCCGGAGTGCGGTCGAGCATCGACTGCAGGTCGTCACCTTCGACGTAGTCCATCACCAGGTATTGGCCCTGGCCCGCCACAACGAAATGGTCGGTAACCCGCGGCAGGTTCGGATGGCGCAGGTTGTATAGGAGAGAGGCCTCGCGAGCGAACTGCTCCTGCGCGTTAGTAGATGTATCCAGGTTTTCCTTCAGGGCACAAGCCCCCTTTAGATTATTATCCCAGGCCCGGTAAACGGCGCCGAACCCGCCTTGACCTAGCAATTTGACAATCCGGTAGCGGTTGTTTAATACCTGTCCAGTATTGAGTGGCATAAATACCATCCTTTTTGATGTTCTGAAAAGTTACGACGATTTTATTCTATCTTTTTACGTGCTTGAACGATGGTGGTTGCTGTGAGAAAAACCGCCGATAGAATGAGCATAGCCACCCAATCCTGGATGAGATGCTCCTCGGTATGGTCGTAATTCTTCAAGCTTTCTTCTTCAGCCGCAGCCGAGGCGCATTTAACCTTGTCATCGATGGTTGGGTTCGGCACAAGCTCTTTGGGCGGCAAATCGACGACCTTACAGCTGGTAGCGACTTTATCCAGGGCGGGCAGGTCCACGCTGGAAGCCAGGGCGTCCATCGTCCAGTAACCCGGGGTAAGCTTTGAGATGGGGTTTGCCGGTAATGGGAAGAGCGTGCCCGAAAGGATGATCTGCACGAAGAGCTGTGCCAGGATGATATACAGCACGAGGTCCGTGCTGGGTACCGCCGCCGAAATGAGCAAGCCGAAGGCAATGCTACAGAAAACTCCCAGGTAAAGGGACACCATCAATTCCATCCAACCGGTAGGCATCAAGATCGGGCTGAAATTCATTTTGACTTTAATGCCGAGGATAAACACCACGGCAGCCACCTGGATAGCACCAAATATGGCGAGGACAATCACTTTGGATACCACATAACCCACCACGCTCAGATTAACCGCTCGTTCTCGCTTGTAGATCGCCCGCTCTTTGACGATCTCGTAAGCGGCGCCGAAAGTGCCACCCTGGGTCAACGCCAGGCCGATCATCACCAGGAGGATCTTGGCGTCGGCATAGGGGGTGTACTTTTCGGTCGTGCCAACATCCTGGTTCTGCAGCCGGTCCTGGATATCGGCCTGGATACTCGTCCCGTTCCGGCCGAGGCTGCCCACCAGCACATCCTCTTTGCTGACTGTCATGAACATCAGGCCGATGAAGGGCATCATGAATAGCAGCACAACCAGCATGCGCAGGTCGTGGCGGATCAAGTCGAACATGCGACGCGCCAGGATAATCGTCTGGCGGATCATTGAGTCGCGCGCCCGCTTGGGCCTGGCAAGCGGCGTGGAGCCAGATTGCCCCCCGGCGCCCAGGCTGCGCTGGCGGTCGATGACGTATTTTTGATAGAGTGGCGAGATCTTGAAATGGTCGGCCCACAGCGTCCCCGCTTTGACTTCTGTGGAGGGTGACCCGGATTGCTGCGCCTGGGCCACGCGCTGCTGGTAGTAGGGTAGCAGCTCCGGTGGGGGATTCTGTCCCTTGGCCTGGTCGTATCTCTCAGATAAGCGCAGGTAAATATCGGCAAAGTCCTGGATACCGAAGAAAGTGATCGCATCTTTTGGAGGACCGTAATAGGCCAGGCGGCCCCAGGACATGAATGCCACATAATCGCACTGGGAGATATTGGCGGTGGCATGTGTCACCAGCACTACGGTGCGCCCTTCGTCCGCCAGGTGGTTGAGGTCGTACATCATCTTCTTTTCCAGGCCGGGGTCGAGGCCGGAGGTGGGCTCATCCAGGAAAAACAGGGAGGGATGCGCCAGCAACTCCACGGCAATGCTGACGCGTTTGCGCTGCCCACCGCTCAGCACCCGCACCGGCTTATCGGCGTGCTCCACCATATCGACTGCTTTCAGGGCATCTTGGATTCGTGCGGCGATTTCAGCCGCATTGGCGTCGGGAAGGCGCAGCTTGGCAGCGTAGTACAGCGCCAGCCGGACCGGCAGCTCACGGTGGATGATGTCATCTTGAGGCACATAACCCATCTGGGTGCGGTACAGGTCTATCTTGGGATATAACGCTTCACCGTCCAGCAACATATGGCCCTGGTTAGCAGGCTCGTAGCCATTCATAGCTTTCATCAAGGTGCTCTTGCCTGCTCCACTGCCGCCTACCAGCGCCACAAATTCGCCCGATTGGACTGTAACGGAAACATCATCCAGTATTTTCTTGCCTTTAGCAACCACGCGGCCCAACTGGATCGCATCCAGGCGGTGTCCCAGGCGCATGGATTGAGCCAAGCTTTGGGCCTGGGCGTCGTAGACCAGCTTAAAGGGGCCGATCTGGATCACGTCGCCGCTAGACAAAGGCACCTGGCTGATACGCTGGCTGTTGACGAAGGTGCCATTGGTGCTGCCCAGGTCTTTGATCGCCAGGCCGCCATTCTGTTTCAAGATCATGGCGTGACGGAAGGAGACAGTGGGGTGATTAAGGGGCAGGTAGCTATTGGGGTCGCGCCCAATCACGACGTTGGTCAGGTTGGACAGGTCCAGCTTGCCCAACGCCAGGGTGCGCAGCGATTCGCTAGCTTCGCCTTCAAAGGTCATGCTGACTGAGTTGCCAGTAGGGTCACCGATGCGCAGGATATCTCCCGGGTGGACCGCCTGGGGAGCGCCAGGCTGGATGCGCTGGCCGTTGATCATGGTGCCATTGGTGCTATTCTGGTCGGTCACCATCAAGCTGTCGGGTTGCACGTCCAATGTGAGGTGGTGTCCAGAAACCACCATATTGTTGACGACGATGTCGTTACCGGGGGCGCGCCCGATCTGGTAGCGGCCGGGTTTGAGCGGGTAACTTTGGGTAGCTCCTCCCATGTAGCGGACCACCAGGGTAGGGGGAGCCGGCGTAGCGCTAATCAAGCGTGTGCCAGCTCCACCGCCGGGGGCAGGCGCTTGTCCTGCA
>Ga0209048_10005467_pt1 | contig 11988 bp, 10 predicted proteins | sample FrelakmetCRP12CR_FD_187146 | JGI IMG/M metagenome (GOLD analysis project Ga0209048, IMG submission 187146) | Freshwater lake sediment microbial communities from the University of Notre Dame, USA, for methane emissions studies - CRP12 CR (SPAdes)... | ecosystem: Environmental > Aquatic >... | reverse complement strand
AAGATACTATTATCAGAGTTATGCCATTGTGGGAAGAAGAAATCGTATGCCGAACTGCCTTTGGGTCCCTTCCGATTGGGTCCACAATAAACCCGCGACAATAATGATGAGAAAAAGAACGAAGAGACTCACGCTGATCAAAAGTAAATTCCATGGTCGATCCCCATGGTGAACAAGCCTGCTCAAGCGGGCAGAAACTCCTGATCTTCGATTGCTGGAAAATGCGTTCTGATTCATTTTCACTTTGCCATTTTGCGTTCTAAAAAGGCGGGAGAGCCTCTCTAACAAGAGACTCTCAGCCTTTATGCAAGGAACACTTCCAAAAGAATTTACTTCAGGACGGGGCTACCGCTGCAAGTCACTTCTGAAAGTTTTGACAGGACCATGGTTTGAACGGTCAAGGTCAATGTGGAATAACCAAGTTTGGTTGCGCCTTTTGCTGCAGTGGGATCGGTCAGTGTCCAGCGGATGTATTCCAACAATTTCTGGGCTTTTGCACAATCGGTCATGCTGGTGGTGTGCAGGATGATATAGGTGTATCCAGCGATCGGCCAGCTTTCCTTGCCAGGGGCATCCACGATCGTATTAGTCAACTTATCAGTGAAGGTGGTTGCGAAATCCGCCATCGCGGAAGCGAGGGAAGCTGCATTGGCTGTAACTTTGTTCCCCGCCTTGTTGATCATATCAGCGAAGGAAATGCTATTGGCCAGGGCAAAGTTCAGTTCCACGTAGCCGATGGAGTTGGGCGTGTTCAGAACTGCGCCTGCCACACCGGGATTTCCCTTGGCGCCGATAGCACCCTTGGAATCAGTCGGCCATTGGATGGAGGAAGCGCCTCCGGCTTTCCAATCCGGGCTGAAAGAGGTAAGCGATTTGGTGAAGATTTCCGTGGTGCCTGAGCCGTCAGAACGATGAACCACAGTGATACTGGCGTCGGGCAGCAAAGCCTTCAAATCGGGATTCAAAGTCACGATAGCGGGGTCGTTCCATTTTGTCACGGTGCCGTTGAAAATAGCTACCAGGGTTGGCCGGTCCAGGATCAGTTTTGCCGGGGTGACAGGGGCGGGCGTGGGAGTTCCAGCGCCAACAGAGGGGGTGACGAATTTGATATTGTAGATGGGAACCACAGCTCCAGCTACGATGGGATACATTTGCAGATCCTTGCCATCCGTGTAGTTCTGATCAGAAAGCAGAGAATCGGAACCGGCAAAATCCACCGTGTTGTTGATGATCGCGGTCTTGCCAGCACCCGAACCGGTGCCCTGGTAGTTAATGATCACGGAAGGATCCACGAACTGGTAGGCATAGGTCCACTGGGCATAAAGAGGCAACGGGAAAGTGGCACCGGAACCATTGATCGTGATCGATCCGGCCGGCAAAGGTGTGGGGGCGGAAGTCGTTGTAGGTTCAGTCGTCACAGGTGCGTTTGTTGAAACCGGGGTAGGGCTAGCAGTCCCGCACGCAGCCAATGCGAAGCTGGCCACCGCAGCGAATACAAATAAAATTCTAATTGAGCGTTTCATTCTTTTCATTTCTCCTTTTCTGTACTGATGGTAACATTTCATGTTTAAGGGCTCAGGAAGGGAATGTTAAGAGCTTGTTAAAAGAAAACCAGCCGATTTCCTATGAAAAAGGCTGGTAGGGTTGGTTGGACTTTGTTTTAGGCTTTGGGCAGCGAAAAATAAAAAGTGCTGCCTTTTCCCACTTCGCTTTCCGCCCAAATGCTTCCTTGATGTGCTTCCACCAAATGCCGGGAAATGGAAAGGCCCAATCCTGTTCCCTTGGATGACCTGGCCCGGTCTGTTTTATAGAATCTTTCGAAGACCCGCTTCAGATCATCCGGAGCAATGCCCATCCCCGTATCCTGAACATACAGGATCACCCGGGTTGCATTTTCATCCGCCCCGAGGGTAATTTTGCCACCCGGGGAAGTAAACTTGATCGCATTATGGATCAAATTGATCAGTACCTGCTCGATCTTTTGCGGGTCTGCCCGTACATCGGAAATCTTCCTCGGAATTGTTACGCCAACAGTGATTTTCGCACGTTCCGCCTGGAGCGCCATTCGGGAAACCGCGGAATCGATCATCTTCTTGGGAGGGATGGAAATGAGCTTAAGCGGTACTTTTCCAGATTCGATTTTCGAAAGCTCCAGCAACTCTTCCACAATTTGAACAAGGTTGTCGATTTCCAGGTTCATCTGGGCAAGGAATTTGATGGCTGCCGGTTTATCCTCCAGGGCACCGTCTTCCAGGGTTTCCACCAAGGCCTTTAAAGAGGACATGGGGGTGCGCAGCTCGTGCGAGACATTGCTGACAAAGTCCCGCCGGACCTGCTCCAGTTGATGGATCCGGGTGAGGTCCTGCAGGACGATCAAGGATCGACCGGATGGGACTACGTTCAGCGGCGTGACGATTACCTGGACAAATGCCTGGTTCTGGGTCATGGGAAAAGTGTTGGCAAGCTGGGTGTTGCCGGCTCGGCTTTTTTCCCAGAGATCCGTGATCTGGTAATTTCGGACCACCTCGGTAAGAGATTGCCCCCCGGTCTCACTTGCGTCCATACCCAGAATTCGGGCTGCAGCAGGATTGATCAACCGCACCAACCCTTTTTCGTCCACCATGATGATCCCATCTGACATGGTATTTAGAACGGCAGAAAGTTGTGTGCTCTCCAGCTGGAGTTCGGAAAGCTGGGTTGTCAGGTTGGTCGCCATCTGGCTGATGGCAAATTCCAGTTGAACGACCTCATCCCTGGAAGATGGCTGAACCTTCCCTTGAGATTTCATGGGGTTCATCTGGTCCGCAAAGAGGGTTAATTCCCGTAGCGGCTTGGCTGCGAAATAAGAAATGACCAGCGAAACCAGGATGGTCAAACCAATGGCAATGACAGCGGTACTGAGCACACTTTTTGAAATGGCTGCCAGTGTATTTTGTATGGTATTCAGCTTCACGGCAAGTCGCACGACCCCTACAATCCTTCCGTTCCCCTGGACAGGAACCGCGGCATACAGGTAATCGGCTCCCAATGTGGTGCTGAAACGGGTGATGGTATATTCAGTCCCCTTTAGCGCACTCTGGACCTCCGGCCGCGTGGAATGGTTTTCCATATTCGCAGGGTTGGTATCGGATTCTCCCAGCACAACCCCGTCTGCGCGGATCAAGGTTATCCTCGCCTGAATGAGCGGTGATGTGCCTTTTGCAAAAATATCCAGCTCTGCAGAATTCACGGGACCTGCAAAATCAGGCGCAAGCTGCAATGCGATCAGACGAGCCTCAGAAAGCAATTGGTTTTTTAGGGAACTCTCATATTCCTGGATCTGGCTGTTGGCCAGCAAAATCGCCAATCCTGCCAGGATCGCTGCAATGAGAATGATGTATGGGATCGTGATGCGCCAGAAAAATCTACTGCGCATGGGCTATCCTTCAAACCTGTAGCCTGCACCCCGACCGGTAATGATCCGCGATGGTTTATTGGGATCGGGTTCGATCTTTTCCCTCAGCCAGCGGACATGAACATCCACGGTCCTGCTGTCTCCAAAATAATCCCAACCCCAGACCTCCTGCAGGATTTTTTCCCGGCTGAGCATTTGCCCCACGTGGTCACAAAAAAATCCGAGAAGGTCATATTCCTTTGGCTGCAGCTCAAGCACTTTCCCTTCCAGATGAACCTCTCTCCGTCCCTGGTCCAGGGTCAGGTTGCCCAACTCCCTTATCTGAAGGGGAGGGGTGGAGACGGTTGCAGCGGAAATCTCTTCACGGATCAATTTCACCCGGCGCAGGAGGGCTTTCACCCGCGCCATCAATTCCCTCAGGCTGAATGGTTTTGTCAGGTAATCATCCGCACCCACTTCAAGCCCAACAACCCGGTCGATCTCATCGTCGCGGGCGGTCAACATCAGGATGGGAGTCGTCATTTCCTTGCGAATCGCCCGGCAGACTTCGAACCCGTCCATCCCCGGGAGCATGATATCCAGAATGATCACATCCGGTTGAAATTGCCTGGCCTTCTCCAAGGCAAGCGTACCCTCCTCGACGGATTCAACCTGATATCCCTGTTTCTTCAGATTGTATTCCAGGGTATCCCGTAAAGATTGCTCGTCATCCACTACCAGCACTTTTTCGGGCATACGGTTCCTTTGAAATCAATTATCCACCCCCTTTGGGTTTGGTTGCAAGTCCCTTTTCACCACCAATCGTGATGCATTCAAATGGCTTTACTGTGCGACTAAGCTGAATGGTTTTACCATATTGACGCGAACCAACTGCCCCAAATCTTCAAGCGGTTCTACCGAGCGGATCGGTCTCGGTCTGCGCCGGGTGCAGGACCGGGATTGGCCGTTGCCGAGGGTATCACTTGGGTTCACGGGGGAAGTATCTCGTTGGAAAGCCAAATCGGGAAGGGGGGCGGGTTCCTGGCAACCTTGAAAACGACGCCAGGTCCTTTGTTTATATATTTGGAAGGCTTCTTAGAACCGGGATACTAAGGTTTGTTTGCCTACAACAAATCCTTCAAAATATCCATCATTTTCTGGTCACCCCCTGCTGGTGGTCTCCAATTTATATGCACCACCTCGGCATTCTGTTTCTCCAAGCTATCCGCAAAGCTCTTCACCCCAATATTCACAGCCACGATCGGGGTGTTCAATAACTGCTTTATTTTTTCCTGAGATGTTTCATGTTCATTCATAGCAACAACTCTCTACAGAAATAAGTTGCCTGGGCATTGCTGTTAAAAACGATCACCCCGGCATCTTTCAACATTTGAGTTTGGATCCTTACATCCTGCAGATCGTCTTCTGTTCCGCACATGGATGCCACCACGCTTAGATATCCGTCCCTGCCGCGCGCCTGTTCTTTCGCTTCCAGGATGGCATCCAGAACTTCGCCCACAGGATCCATGGAGGAGTTGTATCCCAGGATGAAATCGAGCAATAGAACGGACATCTCCAGATCTTCGGATTCCTGTAAGATCCGTTTCTTTCTCTCCAAACCATTGATCATCGGGTGGGGTCTTCCCTGCATGAAATAATCATCCCCCATATCCACGATGGTGTTTTCCTGGCTATGACTGGGATGATTGAGCTGAAGTTTTTTCTCTAATGGTGCATTCGAGTAAATACTTATTCCAGCAGCTTTCAAGATTTGCTGGCTTTGATAACAAAAAGTCCCGCCAGCAAAGATTCCCCGCAAATATTTTTGTTGGGGAGCCCGACCCAGCTTCTCCTGGGTTATCAATTTTTTATCTTTGGAAAAGTCATTTCTGGAAAGATTTTCCTCTGGATTTAGAGCATGGATCGTACATTTCACCGCTTCATCGATCGTTTCAGTACGCTGGAATATCTTTCCTTCTCCTTCCAAGGTTTTATCGATGCCCAGGAAGCAGGCAACCACCGGTTTTGTGCTGGTCTTGAATCTCTCGACAAGCTTCTTCAAAGTTTTGCTGCCCGGTGGCTTGCAGATCAGGGCGATGACTTTCGTTTGTGGATCTTCCTCCAGGGTCTCCAGGGCAGAAAATGTCGTCAATCCCTCAATCTTATCCGAAAGGTCATGGCTGCCTGTTCCTAAGGCATGCGATATTCCCTGCCCTGCATTGTGGATCTGGACCGTGAATTCCTGCAGGCCGGTCCCAGAGGGACCGACAACCCCAATTGACCCTCTCCTGACCGAATTGGCAAATCCGATTCCCACCCCATGGATGATGCTGGTGCCGCAATCTGGCCCCATGACGAGCAGTCCCTTTTCGTGCGCATATTTTTTCAACTTAAGTTCATCGTCAAGGGAGACATTATCACTGAAAAGGAATACGTGCAGTCCCTTTTCAAGTGCACCCTGGGCTTCCCTCGCTGCATATTCTCCCGGCACGGAGATCACCGCCAGATTGGCATTCGGTTTTGTCAGCAAGCCTTCCTGAAGAGTGCGAATATCCGAAACGGCAACACCTTCTCCCGCCCCTTGCAGGAAGGAATCCAATTTTCCAAGCACATCCTTGACGATTGAATCCGTATCCGCCACAACCGCAACCACCAGGTCATTAGCTTGAGCAGAGCTGATCTGAGCATTTTCAAACCCAATTTCTGCGAGAAGTTTTTTATTTCCGTCACTGCCCATCAACACGGCAGTCTGCTGTATCCCCTTTTCATCGGAAAGATGCTTGTTCACGCTCATCAGAAAGACGGAGTCGTAATACTGGTTCTTACGAATGACAAATCCTGAAGGCATAAGTTTTTCCTTTTATGGCAGGTGGTTGCGCACCCCGATGTCAGTTCTGATACTTGTGGCTGAAGGCGATCAAAGCCTTTTTGAAGCAATTCATGGGTGCCCGGACAAGCCCCGCACCGATCTTGGGATAGCCGGGTTCCTTGTGGGCAATGGCAGTATCGATGATCGGTGACGAACCAGTCTTTACCACTTTGCGGATATCGATCCCGATCGGGGCACCCGCAAACCCGAAAGCTGGCATCCGATAGGTGGGATGAGTGGTGGTCGTAATGGTTTTCATTTCACGTGTATATGCCAGGGCTTCTTCGGGTGTACCTCCTACCAGGCTGAGGATCCCCGGTGCACCTCCTAACACAAAACCTCCCCATCCCACGGTTTCCGTGATGGCTGAATCACCCATATCGAGACCCGCATCCTTGGCGGAATAACCGGGCAGATAAAGCCCCTCCACGAACGGAGAAGGTGCGGTGAACCATTCATCCCCCAGCCCACTGACCCGGATCCCAAAGTCTGTGCCGTTGCGGCACATGGCAGTCACAACCGTGCTGTATTCGACATCTCTCGCGGGATCTGCGATGGCCTTTCCGGCGGCCATCGCAAGACCGAGGAATATGAGGTCGTGATGGGTGACATACCCAAGGGTGCTGAGCATCTCATCCCTGGGTAGATCCGTCTTTGCCAGCGCCATCGCCATTTCATTCGCGAACAAACTGGATGAGGCACTGTGGCGGTTGTGGAGTTCGTCCCCCATCTGCAGGGCTTTTGTGATGATCGGCTTCAGTTCCAATTTCCCAAGGGTGTGAAGGGCTTTTCGCATAGTCGGTGCCCATATATCCCGCCAAAGGCGCAACCCTTTCAGGGCTTCTTCGTGGTAGTCACCAAACTGCTGATTTCCCTCCACCTGCCGGCAGAATGCCCGGTTGCCAAATCTTTCGTTCTCGATCACCCAGACCGGAGAGGAAGGAGAAATGGTCCCTGCCATGGGTCCCACGGTCTGATGGTGATGGTTGGGCTCGAGCTTGATCTCGCCACTTCCGAGGATTTTTTCAGCTTCCTCTGACGTTTTGGCCCAACCTTCATAAATCGTCTGACCGATGAGGGCTCCTCTTTGAGCCCCGCACATCTTTTTCCATTCGATGGGAGGACCGGAGTGAGTGATCAATTTTCCTTTGAAATTTGGGATCACCTCACCCGCCGGTGCGATATCCACCAGGATCGGGTTGCCTTCCGTCATCCTTTTCACAGCTTCCTCATTTGCCTTTTCGATCTGCTGCTTAATGTCCATGAAATTCCTTTCTATTTTTTCAATCTTCCCGAATCTTTTTGAAGGATCAACGACATTCCTTGGAAAAGGAACGTGTGGAGAACAGCCCCGCCAAAACACCGGTCAGAATATCCCAGCCGGTGGAGTTTCCAATTTGAGCCAGCTCAAGTGCAAAACTAACCATAAGTTCATTCGACTGGTTGGACGCCATTGAACCCACGAACTCATGCAGCGGGGCAAGTCCATGCCCCCTCGACAGATCCTGCATGAGGGTGAAACTGATCAAGTTTGTTTTCCCCTGGTTTCGATCCAAGAATGCATCAAGGGAAGAACGATTGAACTTCACCTGGCCAGGATAAGTGTTAGCTAAAAAGTGAAACGCAAAAAACAATCCTCCCAGGAAATCATCCCCGGAAGGAGTTAATCCCGAACCCAAACCAATTAAACTCTGGGCTTCTTCCACTACCATTTTGAAATTTTGGCGTGAAGATGCCAGGCTGATCTGTTGAATATGCGGCCATGCGTTTTGAAGAATGGGATCCTGATTGTGCTCTTTTTGAACTGACGTAGGGTCACGCATTCCTTTCAACATGCCTGGAATCAGGTGCCCCCATCCCCTGGATGGGACTTCCGACAATGCCTGGTAGATTTCTACAGCTTTTTGATAAATGGAATTAATCGAGAATAAACTGGTGCTTTCTGGCATCCTGGCTTGCCATTCGGTAGTTCTTGACAAGTCCATTTTTATTCCATTTTCGAAATCCATGTGATCCGGATTTCCTGAAAATACGGTGCCCTCGCTGATCCGCGGCAGTTGCCCTTGGACACGGATACTGCGCCAGTGTAATGGCATATTCTCTGCGATGATCCAAAAAAGACCACCGGCATCGGATTTCAAGTAGATCGTATCGGTAACCGAAGCCAGCACCTTACCGCCAAAAGGCTGTGAACATATCTGCCGGGCTGTCGAGCCCATGATCTTTACCTCGAAAAGAAGGCTGGGTAGGTTTTGATTTTTCATTCGAAAGGGGTGAGTTCCGGCAGGTGTTGGAACACCTGCCGGCGACTCTGTCCAAGAATATTGTAATCCGTCAGGTTATTTGGTCGAACCAAGAACTCCTTTAACCAGCCAGGTCACATTGCTCATCGCGTCAGAGCTCAGGACTTCGCCTGTCTTGACCACCACATTGCCATCCTGATCCACGATGGGTCCCTGGAACAGAACGACCTTTCCCGAGTCCATGTCGGTAAGGGTCTGGGCAACCTTGTCCTTCACAGCCTGGGGTACCTTGGATCCCCAGGGGGCGAGCGCCATGCATCCATCGCTGATCCCGCAGCGCAGGAAAATGGGCGTCCAGGTACCATCCAACACTGTGGAGGTGAGCCAGGTTAATTTGGCACCCAGGGTGAACCCGGTGCCCCCGATCCAGTACTGGGGAGCGAACTGCTGGGCTGCCAGTGACTGGAACCCGATGGAGTATACACCCCGGCTTTCTGCGGTTGAAATGATGGGTCCGGGAGCGTCCACGTGCATGGTGATGACATCCGCGCCATCATTGATCAACGCATTCGTGGTATCCGCTTCCTTGGCCTGGCTTGCCCAGTCAAAGGTGAACTTGATTTCCGTTTGTACCGCGGGATTGACCGATCGGGCTCCCAGCTCGAAGGCATTGACGAAGGTCAGGGTCCAGCCCAGGGGGAAGGCAGCCACAAAACCAAGCTTGTTGGTTTTGGTCATCATCCCAGCAGCGATGCCCATCAGGTACCAGCCTTCCGGTGGGTTGCCGAAGTAGTTGGCGTAGTTGGCGCCCATCAGCCAGCCGCCCGCGTTCTCGAATTTGACATTCGGGTATTTCGCTGCCAGCGCCACAGCAGGATTCTGGTGGGTGGAAGCGGTGGCGAAGATCAAAGTCGCTCCATTCTGGATCATCTGCTCCATGGTCGAGGTGGCTCCAGCTTCGTCATATACGTTTTCGGCCTCGACGATCTTCACACAGGGAATGTTGGTTTGGATCGCTGCCACGGCGTCATGCATGGCCTGGTTGTACCCGGCATCGTTGATGGGTCCACCGTAGGTGGCACCAATGACCAGGCAGGGTGCAGCTGCCGTCGGCGCGACGGTCGGGGCTACTGTCGGTGCCACGGTGGCGGGAACTTCCGTAGTGGGAACCGTGGTTGCCGCTGCGGGTCCGCAGGCGCTCAACAGGAAGGTAAGGGAAATCACCAACCCGCCCAGGATATACAACTTGCTTTTCATAATTCTCTCCTTTTCCGAATTCGGTTTCAAACTTTTCTTGCTCTCTGTAGGGGAGTGCTCGTATTCTTCCTCTTTGTTCCTCCTTTCCACATCTGCAGGATCTTTTTTCTCACTATTCAGAACCCATATAGACTCGTCCCAGGCTGGCCGGTGCAGATTGTTTCCGCGTCCCGCCCCAGGCGATCAGGACGATCAGGGTCAAGAGATAAGGAATGGTGTCCAGCAAAAAGGGGGAGATATCGATCCCGCTGTTTTGCAGAACGAGTTGGAAAGCCACCGCAGCACTGAACAATAGAGACCCGGCCACAGCCCGTAGGGGATGCCACTTGGAGAAGATCACCAGAGCCACCGCGATAAAGCCTCGGCCGCCGGTCATGTATTCGGTCCAGGTCATGGTATATGCAATCGATAGGTGCGCTGCGCCCATGCCTGCCAAAAGTCCGGCCAGGAACAGGGCCTGGTAGCGGATCCACAGCGGGTTCCGGCCGGATGCGAAGGCAATATCGGCGTTTTCTCCCACCGCCCGCAAGCCTAATCCCCAGCGGGTGCGGAATAGCAGCCACCACACCAGGAACGCCACCGGGATGACCAGGAAGATCAAAAAGTCGAATTTGAACAGGGAAGTATACAATTTGGGGAAGCCGCTCAACCCGGGCAGCAGCCACCTGGGCAGCACGGCGATCCTTGCGCCGACATAATCCTTTCCGATCAAGGCGCTCAAGCCAAAGCCGAAAAACATCATCGCCAGGCCGCTGGCCAGCTGGTTGGCTTTTCGAGTGATCACCAGGTAGCCGAACATCAGGTTCATCAGGCCGCCCGCCAGCATCGCCGCCAAAATGCCCAGGTAGGGGTTGCTCGTCTGGCCGGCGACGACCACGCCGGTGGCCGCGCTGACCAGCAGCACCCCTTCCAGCCCCAGGTTGACAATCCCGGACCGTTCTCCCACCACTTCTCCCAGGGTGGCATACAGCAAAGAGGTGCCGGAGTAGATGGCGCTCGAAATGACGCCCAGGATAGCTAACAGGGTCATGCTTTTGGCTCCTTGAAGAATGTCGGGCGAGCCAGGACGATAAACAGGGTTAAAGCCAGTAAGATATTAATGGCTGCATAAGGCAGCCCCTGCGTGAGCTGCAGGAGATTTCCACCCGTGGTAATGATGGCTACCAGGAAGGAGACCAGCAGGATCCCCAGCGGGTCGCCGAAGGCCAGCCAGCTGATCAGAAAACCCATGTAACCCGAGCCGGTGGAGAAATTGGCCAGCAGCAGGCCGTAGTAGCCGGAGACAAGGGACATGCCGGCCAACCCTGCAATCGCGCCACCCAGGCACATCACGATCACCAGGTAAGCTTTGACCGGAATTCCGTTGCGCCGGGCAGCCTGCGGGTTGCCGCCGATTGCCCGCATTTCCAGCCCCCAGCGGGTATATTTCATCACATACCAGAATAGCCCCAACAGCCCCAGGGCAAAGATCAGGCTCAGGTCGACCCGGGTTCCAAAGAAAGCAGGCAGGCGGGCCGCCGGTACAAAGTTGGCGGTTTTGTTCGTATCCATGGGTCCATGCCAAAACCCAAAGATCATGAAAGCGACGATCTTCGGAGCCACTGAGTTCAACAGGAGGGAGGTGATAGTTTCGTTCACCAGCCCGATAGCCTTGAGATACCCTGGGATGAATGCCCAGGCGGCTCCCCCGATCATCCCTAACAGCATCAGCAGCGGCAGCAGCGCCCAGGCCGGCAGTTGAGTGAAGGTTAGAGCGCCCCAGGCAGCCAGGCACGCTCCCATGTAGAGCTGGCCTTCTACCCCCACGTTAATCAAACCGACCCGCGAGGGGATGGCTACCGCCAGGGCAGTGATCACCATCGGGACCATGGCGACGATCACTTCTGAAAAGCCATAGCCGCTGGTCAGCGTGGAGCGAAAGATATCGATGTAGGACTGAATGGGGTTTTTACCTGTAAGCAGCAAGATGATCCCGAAAAGCACCAGCGCCAGCAGCAGCATCATTAAATACCGCAATACCCCATTGGCCGTTTTTTGGCTCAAGAATGTGGCTCGTTTGGGAGTTTCAGTGATTTGCGCCATGCTCGCCCTTTGAGCCACGCTCGCCTTTTGAGGCCGGCTCGGTTTTTGAGCCACGCTCGTCCTGTGAGCCCGGCTCGCCCTTCGAGCGAGGATCGGTCTTTGAGCTAGGCTCGATCTTTGAGCCCGTCATCAGGTAGCCTACCTGGTAGAAATCGGTCTCTTCC
>Ga0209048_10005466_pt1 | contig 11988 bp, 12 predicted proteins | sample FrelakmetCRP12CR_FD_187146 | JGI IMG/M metagenome (GOLD analysis project Ga0209048, IMG submission 187146) | Freshwater lake sediment microbial communities from the University of Notre Dame, USA, for methane emissions studies - CRP12 CR (SPAdes)... | ecosystem: Environmental > Aquatic >... | reverse complement strand
GTACCACTCGCCGCGCGCCGCCTGGAAGCCCACCGCCGCCAGAAGCGCCAACGCCCACTTGCCTTGCTGCTTCATCGCTCTTCTCCTGTTTGTTGGTGTACCCTGCCGGCTGCGTGGCTCCGCCCCATGCGGACACGCTGCACAGCACGGGAGTAGTATTCCCGGCTTCGGTTAGCGCCCTGTGAGGGCCGGGTGAGAAATCGGTGAATCCGCGCACCCGCGCGCGGCGGACTGCGGCTGGTGGCGGGCGCATAGCACTTCTGCGGGGGTTTCCAGAGTGGGCGGTGAGTTGTGCTATTTGGACTGCGGTCCCGACCTCCGGGAGTCGGGAACGCCGCTTTCGTCTTCTGGCGTAGCGGGGCTTTGTGGATCGAAGGCATCGCGGACGGTCAGCACATCGACCTTGAAGCCTTCGACGGTCGCACGGAAGGCCGGCCGAGCATGCTGCGCGAACCAGCCGGCTGAACACCACGGGTACTTCTGGGCACACGCCACCAGACCATGATGGGCCGGATTGTGATGCACATACTTCAGACGGGCCAAGTACGAGTTCGTAAAGGTGCTGTGCGAGTCAAAATACTGGACCCAGACCTTACGCCCAGGTTGCTGATCCTGGGCGTTGAGTTCGCGGGCGGAGAGGGTATGCAGTTTTGAGATCAGTCGCAGCGTGGCCGGATCGGAGGGGGGGATGACGCGATAAAATGGTAATGGTTCGAAAGGATGGCCCACGCATGGAGGACCCACCCGGCCTCAGCGAGGCCATCGAAAAACAAACGGCGGAACATATCCAGCTTCCCGGCGGTGTTCAGCAAATGGCTTTTGCCATAGGTCCCACAGGTGACCATATAAGCCCCTTGCTCCGTCAACCGATGTGGCGGACCGTGCGGCCAAGCATTCATAGCGCGTCGTTAACATGGAAAGCAAAGCGGCGTCAAGCCGCCGCAGTCCAAAAAGGAAGCCAAGCTCCTATAGATAATCAGCCAAATGATGAGCGCAATCACATCCCCCGCAGAAGTGCCATGCGCCCGCTGGCGGCGGGGCTCCGGCTTTGTGGCTGACGGGGACGCCCGGTCGGTATATCATCCGCAGCGGGTAGGGCACCATGCTGGCACGCAAACGACAAACCGGGTGGCCGTGGGCGGGCGCCGCCCTGGCCCTGGGGCTGGCGGCGGGCCGCGGGTTCGCGGCGTCACCTGCCGTGACCCTGCCGGCGGCGACCAATACCGCGGGCTATGTCTGCCGGCTGCTGATCAACGAGGTGCCCTTCCCCGGCGAACGCGGCTACCGCAGCGAGGCGGACACCAAAACCGCCATGGAAGCCCTGTTGTTTGTACTGGATGGCCGCCTGCGGCGCGTGCCCGCGCCCTACCGGCAGGCGCAGGTCGCCGCGACGACCGCGAAGGACATCCTTGACGTGATCACCGCCGGCGGCGTGCACGGCCAGTTCGACGGCTTTTACCGGGATGCCCGGGGGCAGCCGGCGATGGTCAGCCGGGTTGGTGCGCGGATTGACAACCTGGTGCGGATCGCCGGCCAGGGGCAGCCGGGCAAATTCGCGCACCTGCTCCAGCATGCGTCCACCCTGGCCACGGCCTATGTGGCTGAAAAGCTCACGTGTACCGATCCGCACGCGCCGGTCAAAGCGGTGCGCGGTATTCCGGCCACGGGCAGCGCCTACGGGTGGATGGCGGATGAACTCCGCTTCAACCCCGGCGGCAATTTCCTGCGCATCCCCGACGAGCAGCGGGGATCGTTGGGCGGCAACCGGTTCTTCACGCTGCGAAAGGATCCCCAATGAAACGATGCCTGCTGGCCCTGGCGCTGCTGGCCCCGGTGCGGCCGGCGTCCGCCGCCGACGCCGACCCGCCGTTTACGAAAGAGTTCATCTACCTGGTGTGCCGCCACCTCTACCGCTGGGAAATGGACGAGACCACCGCGCAGCGTGTCGGCCAGGCCGGCAAGCTGGTGGTCTGGACGCGCAACCTGGAGATGAAACTCGACGACCACGATGCCAGCCGCTATCGCGAAATCTATTTTCCGCAACTGCAACTGGCGGTGACGCTGAAGAAGGCGGATTACGCCGTCCCGGAGCTGGGCCAGCGCGTACGGAACCGCGACTACCGGGTGCAGAAGGTCGAGCGCGAGGAACAAGCCCCTGCGAACGCCGCGGCGTATACCCGGCAGGAATTCAAATACCAGGACGTGACGGACTACCTGTTCCGGACGCGCGCGCAGCGGGACTATCCCGACCAAGCCCTGTTCGAGCGCCTGCGCGCGGCGCTACGGTCCGTGCAAAGCCCCGACGACAAGCCCCTCGTGGCCGGGCCGCAAACGGTGTACATCGCCCCGCTCTCACCGGTGTCGAACAGACTCTGGGTCTTCTGGGAGACGCGCGGCTGGCTGATCAAGTTCTCCTCGGACGCGGACCTCGACAACCCGGCCTACTGGGAACTGGAAAAGGTGGGCGTGCGCGTTTATGACCTGGCCACGCACGTCGTCGTCTCGCTGGACGAGGTGCAGGGCAGCCATGCCTACATCACCCGCGACTGGGCCGCCCGCGCGGTCTTCAATTGCATCGTCTTTGGCCAGCGCTTGGAGCTCACGCCCCCTGCGGACTCCCGCGCGCCCCTGGGCGTGAAGGAAAAGCCGGCGCAGAAATAATCGGCCACCTGCAGCCTGACCAGGCGTTGAGCCGTCTAAATGTAAAACAGGAATTCCGGGAACTGGACCACTGAGCGCCGCGGTGGCGTCCCGCGCCGCGTCCGGTGTTTACACCTACAGGTTACGAGGCCCCCGGCTCGCCCACGGTTCCATCTTGACGGGCGGGGTGCTTCCTGCTCAACTGCTTCCGTAATGACCGCTGCGAAACTTCTGGGAACCGGGCAACGTTGCCGTTGGGGCCGGCAGAGCCATTTAGGATTTGAATGTTGCGGGACTATAAAACGAAAGGACAACGATGAATATGCCAACAAGTAGATTGTCTTTGCAAATCATGATGGCGGTGACAATGTGTGGGCTGACCGCACAGGCGCAGCAGGCTACGCCGTCCGATGAATCGGCGGAACTGGCCAAGAAACTGGCGAACCCGGTGGCTTCGCTGATCAGTGTGCCGCTGCAGTTTAACTACGACAGGAACTTCGGGGCGGACGACCAGGGGTCCAAGTCGGTGCTGAACATCCAGCCGGTCATTCCGCTCACGCTGAACGACGAGTGGAACTTGATCACGCGCACCATCGTGCCGCTGGTGGACCAGCAGGATCTGCCCGTCAGTGGACAGAACACGTCCGGGCTCGGCGATATTACGGCCAGCCAGTTCTTCTCGCCCAGGCAACCGACCGCCGGCGGCTGGATCTGGGGCGCGGGACCGGTTGAGCTTTTGCCGACCGCGTCGAATGACCTGCTGGGCGGCGAGCAGTGGGGGCTTGGGCCGACGGCGGTGGTGCTGAAGCAGGTCGGCCCCTGGACGTTCGGCGCGCTGGCCAACCACATCTGGTCCATGGGCGGCGCCGGCGACCGGGCGGACCTCAGCACGACGTTCGTGCAGCCCTTCCTGAGCTTCATCACGCCGACGAAGACGACCCTCGGGATCAACACGGAGTCCAGCTACGACTGGCAGCAGGCCCAGTGGGCGGTGCCGGTGAACCTCACGGTCAGCCAGTTGCTCAAGGTTGGCCCGCAGATTCTCCAGCTCAGCCTGGGGGCGCGCTACTGGGTCGAAACGCCTGCCAGCGGGCCGGAAGGTTTCGGGTTCCGGGCCGCGGTCACGTTCCTGTATCCGAAGTGAGCCGCAGCCGCTTTTGCAGCAGTGCATGAGCGCCCGGATAGGCGCGTCGTGGTGGCCAGCGCCCCCGGCGGCACCCCGCTTGTATGGACTGCGTTGCCGGACGGGCGGGCATGCCCCCGGCTGCCGCCGCACGGCTGATTCCGTAATTTGCTTGCCTCCTTTCTTATCCAAGCCTACTCTTTTCAAATTCGGTTAAGTGCAGTGGCCTAGGAAAGCGCCTGCCGCTTGCGCTAAATGAAAGAAATAACCATGCATCCCACCCGCAAAACGCGAGGCGCAGGAGGGCCGACCCGGGGATATGCGCCTCTCCCCGCGATGCTGGGCATGGCCGTGCTGGTTGGCCTGCTCCAGACAGGTTGTACCCACCTCGGCCCCCGAACCCTGACAGTGGACCGTTTTGACTACAGCACGGCCATCGCCGACTCGTGGAAGCAGCAAACCCTGCTTAACATCGTCAAGCTGCGTTATTTAGACCTGCCGGTCTTCGTGGACGTGTCGTCGGTAGTGGCCGGCTACTCCCTGCAAACCGGCCTCGGCGTCAGCGGCACCCTCTCAACGGAAAGAGCGGTGCAGGGCAATTTCCTTTCGGCCAGCGGGCAGGCCATCTACACCGACCGGCCCACCATCACGTACACCCCCATGACCGGGCAGAAATTTCTGCACGGCTTGATTACGCCGATCGAACCCAAGAACATTTTCTTCATGCTGCAATCCGGTTACGCGGCGGATTTCATCCTCGCGCTGACGGTCGAATCCCTGAACGGACTGCATAACCGTTCCTCCGCGGCCGGCGCCCTGCGGGGCGCCGACCCGGAATTCGTCCGCGTGCTGCAACTGTTGCGCGAGGTGCAGGCCGCGGGCGCCTTCCGGATGCGGGTGCAGGAAAACAAGAACAAGAGCATCACCACGGTGGTGTTCTTCCAGAGCAGCAATCTGGCGCCGGATATCCAGGGCAAGTTCAGCGAAATACGGCGCTTGCTCAAGCTGCCGGATGACCAGGAGCAATTCAACCTCGTCTATTCGTCCGCCGCCGGCGGCGCCGGCGAGTTGGGCGTGGGCAGCCGCTCCATGTTGCAGATCATGAGCGCCATGGCCTTGTACACGGACGTACCGGCGGCGGACTTGACGGCCGGGCGTGCGCTGCCGGCGTTGCCGTCCACCAACAGCCTCGGCGGGGATGATCCGGTCAGGATCAAGTGCAGCCCGGAAAAGCCGGCAGAGGCCTTCGCTGCGGTCAATTATCGTAAGCAATGGTTCTGGGTGGACGACCGGGACTGGCGCACCAAGCGTGCGTTTACCGCCATCATGTTCCTCTTCACCATGGCCGAAAGCACGGGCGACGAAAAGCTGCCCCTGATCACCATCCCGGCACAATAGCCGGGGGACACCTGCGATGGGCGAGCACGACAAACAACAAAACGGCGGGGAGCGGCTGCCCTTCGAAGCGCTGCTGGCCGATTTGTCGGCGCAATTCATCAACCTGCCGGCGGACCAGGTGGATGCCCTGATCACGCACACTCTGCGCCGCGTCTGTGAATGCCTTGGGCTTGATCTGGCCATGCTTTGGCAGTGGGAGGTCGCCCGGCCCGGGGTCTTCGCGTTGACCCACTACTACCGGCGCTTGGATGGTCCGCCCATCGCCAGGCAAATACAGGCCGCCGACAGCTTTCCCTGGGCGCTCCGTGAAGTGCAGGCGAGTCGGTCCCTGGTCATCTCTTCCGTGGAGCACGTTCCGGCAGGCGCCGAACGCGACGGGGCGACGTTTCGCTGTTTTGGCGTCAAGAATGTGGTGCTCATCCCGCTGTGTGCGGGCGGCGCGGGGGCCTTCGGCGCGGTCTCCTTCCATGACATGGTGACGCCGCGGACGTGGTCCGATACGCTCCTGGAGCGACTGGGGCTGGTTGCGCAAATCCTGGCCAATGCGCTGCTCCGCGGCCAGGCCGCGCAGGCTTTGCGGGATAACGAAGCCCGGCTGAGTATGGCAGCCGACTCCTCCGGAATGGGTTTGTGGGGTTTAGATCTCACCAGCCGAGTGTTTTGGGTGACGCCGAAGATCAGGGAGTTTTTTGGATTGGCGCCGGATGAACCGGTGCATTGGCAGCGGTGGTTGGAGACGATCCACCCCGAGGATCTTGAGCTCGTCGAGCGCAAGTTACAGGCGGTGGTGCGGACCGGCAAGGAAGAGCGCGTCGAATACCGTGTTATTCAACCCGATGGTGGCGTGCGCTGGCTGGTCTCGCGGGGCCGGCTTCAACCCGGGGCTTTGGCGCAGTCCCAGCGTGTGATGGGCGTGACGCTGGATATCACCGAGCGCAAACTGGAAGAACTGGCCCAGCGCGAGTCGGCGGCCCGCTTGGCGGCGGCCATGGACGTGGCGGCATTGGGTGCCTACGAGCTGCGTGGCGATGGCTCGAATACTTTCTTTGATGATCGGCTCCGCGCGATGCTCGGGCTGCCGGATGGGCCGGCTTCCGAAGCCCGGAAGTTCTGGATTGAGCATGTGCATCCGGACGACCGTGATCGGATCCTCGAGCTCAGCCGGAAAGTCTTTGAAGGGACCGTGAGCAGTGTTTCCGCAGAGTATGTTTATGTCCATCCGCAGCATGGCGCGATGTGGTTGCGGCAGGTTTCGCGGGTGTTTGAGCGGGACGCCCAGGGCGGCAAGCTGCATATCCTGGGCGTGATCCAGGACGTCACGGAACAAAAGCGGGCGGAAAACGCGCTGCGGGAAAGCGAGGCTCATCTCCGCCAGGCTTTGCAGGAAGTGCAGACGCTCCGTGACCGGCTGCAGAACGAGAACGTCTATCTGCGGGAACAGGTGCTTAACGAAGCGGGCCACGGGACGATCATTGGCGATAGCGCACCCATCCTCAAGGTGCTGGCCCAGGCCAGGCGGGTGGCGGCTACGGATTCGGCGGTGCTCATCACCGGCGAGACGGGCACGGGCAAGGAACTGCTCGCCCAGGCCATTCACGACCTGAGCGTCCGCAAGCACAAGCTCATGGTCAAGGTGAACTGCGCGGCGCTGCCCGCCCCGCTGATCGAGAGCGAGCTGTTCGGGCGGGAAAAGGGCGCCTATACGGGCGCCATGACCCAGCAGGTCGGGCGGTTCGAAATCGCGCACGGCTCGACCATCTTCCTGGATGAGATTGGCGACCTGCCGCTGGATCTCCAGGTCAAGCTGCTGCGCATCCTGCAGGATGGCCTGTATGAGCGGCTGGGCAGCAATCGCACGCTCAAGGCCGACGTCCGGGTGATTGCCGCGACGAACCGCGACCTGGCCGCCATGATCAAAGCGGGGAAGTTCCGGGAGGATCTGTTCCATCGCCTGAACGTCTTTCCCATCGAGGTGCCGCCGCTCCGCATGCGGGTGGATGACATTCCGCTCCTGACCTGGAAGATGATCCAGGAGTTCAACGTGAAGATGGGCCGGTCGATCGACAACATCCCCAAGGCCAGCATGGCAGCGCTCAAGCGCTATATCTGGCCCGGCAACGTGCGCGAACTGCGCAATGTGATCGAGCGGGCGATGATCGTGAGCGACGGCCGTTCCCTGCGGGTCGAACTGCCGGAGGCGGGGCGGAGTGCGGAGGCTTCGTCCGCGACGCTTAAGGATGTCGAACGCCAGCATATTCTCGCTGTGCTGGAGCAAACGCATTGGCGCATCCGGGGTCCGAAGGGGGCGGCCGAGATCCTCGGGCTCCTGCCGACCACGCTCCATTCCCGGATGAAGAAGCTGGGCCTTGTGCGACCCGTCCGCTGACCGCAAACCGGTTCCGCCACCGCCCGCGCCAAGCAGGCGATATTTCGTCTCGCCGCCGATATTTCGTCCATTTAGCGTGTCCTGCGCCCACCGGAAAGCCCGCGGCATGCGTCACATGCTGCTGCCGTAAAGTAGCTTGCGCATTCAATGCGGGCCTGTTCATTGATTGGCATGATTGCTGCGATATAAGCAAGTCAGGAAGGAGAAAGTATGCAGACCATGAAATATCTAACATTCACCATGCTGACAGCGCTGGGGCTGGCCTACGGAGGTCTCGGCAGCGTGTTGGCGCAGCAGCCCACCGGCCCTGACCACGTCGCAGCCCTCAAAGCTGCGCTGGAGGCCAGCCAGATTGCCCTCAAACAATACGAATGGATTGAGACGACGGTGGTCAGCCTCAAAGACGAGGAGAAATCGCGCAAACAGGCGCGGTGCTATTATGGGGCGGATGGAGCGTTGCAGAAAGTGGAAGCCAACCGCTCGCCCGAACCGGCCAAGAAGGGCGGCCTACGCGGACTGATCGCCAGGAAGAAGAAGGAAGAGCTGACCGACTACATGAAAAATGCGGTGAGCCTGGTGAAGGCCTATGTGCCGCCGAGTCCGGCGAAACTCCAGGCGGAGAAGGACGCCGGACAAGTCTCCATCGACATGTTGGAACCTGGCAAGCGCGTCCGCCTCAACTTCCGGGACTACGACCGACCGGGGGACAACTTGGGCGTGGAGCTTGATCTCGTGAATAATCGCCCCCTCGCCCTGACCGTTTCAAGTTATATCGATGACCCCAAGGAGGCCGTCACGCTAGCCGTGAAGATGGGCCAATTGAAAGACGGGACCCTCTACGCGGTCGAGAGCACCCTCGAGGCCAAGGCCAAGAACCTCATGATTAAGGTACAGAACAGCGGTTACCGGACCACGCGCTAGGCCGGTAGCCACAGGAAAGGAAAAGCTATGAACAACAATCACAATATCGCAAGCCGACGTAACCGACCAGCGGCTGGAAACAGGTCCGGGTTCTGTCCATGGGGAGGCGTTGGGCTTCGCGGGAACCTGACGACCATGGTCGCGTGCCTGATCGTGATGATCGTGGCGGCCGGGTGCGCCAAAACCAAGATCACCCGCCAGCCCGTTGCGACCGGGCAACTTCCGCGGCCGGCCCGCATCTGGGTGTACGACTTTGCGGCCACGGCCGCCGATCTGCCAGCCGACTCCGCGCTCGTCGGCCAGATTTCCGGGGACGCTGTGGCCCAAACGTCCGAGCAGCTCGCGACCGGACGGCAGTTGGGCGGTCAAATTGCTGCGGAATTGGTCGTGCAGATCCGCGACATGGGCCTGCCTGCCGCGCGGGCCGTGAAGATAACGAAACCGCAGCTCAACGACCTTGTGATCCGGGGCTGCCTGATCTCATTCGACGAAGGCAACGCTGCCAAGCGGGTGGGGGTCGGATTTGGGTCCGGCTCTTCCGAGTTGAGAGCGGCGGCCGAAGGCTTGCAGATGACGGCGCAAGGCCTGCGCAAACTCGGGTCCGGCACGACGGATGCCGGCGGCAGTAAAACGCCGGGGGCGGCCATGGGGGCCGTGACCTTCCTGGCCACCTCCAATCCGCTGGGGCTTGTCGTCAGCACCGGGATGAAAATGCACGGAGAAAAAAGCGGCAGCAGCAAGGTCGAGGGCCGGGCCAAGCAAACCGCCAAGGAAATAGCTGCGGTACTCAAGGAGCGCTTCCAGCAACAGGGGTGGGTCAGGTGATGGTTGCCTTGTTGGGTGAAGTCTGGACCGGCCGCCAGCAGCGCTCATGCAAGACCTGCTCGTTGTGACAATTGTGTTGGTCGAGGCCTCCATCGGTGGCATCTGGCTGGCTGTGCCGTCTTGACCGGTGTGCTTCGACGGGGCGCTTTGTTCGCTATGTGCGCCGGCCTGTTGGTGGTGTAACTGGTTGGCGCGGCTTCCACGTTGCTGCTGGGGTATAACCGACCTAGGCTTGCTGCCGACCGCGTTGCTGCATGCCGCGCTGGCGGCGTGGTGTGTGGCCCGTCTGCGAGCGACAGGGCGGCCGGTGAGCCCCGTGAAGTGACGGGCCAGCGATGAACCGCGATATCCTCCTGCTTGCACCCACACGCTGGCCGAAAACCTGTTCTGTAGCACCATCATCAAATGGACGATATTTCGTCTCGCCAACGTTATATCGTCGTTTTGGCGCGCCATGGTCCTCGCAACAAAACCGCACCTTGCTTCGCATGCTCTTGTGCGGATGTAACTTGCGTATTTCGCTCAATGATTTCACTTCTTGGCACGGTTACTGCGATGCATGCAAAACGTGAAAGCTAATAATCGTTTGCGCTTGGTGACCTGCTCAATCGATATGCGCTTCCTGCCGGGGAAGATGGATGAAGTTGTTCAAATGCTGGTTTCTGCCGTCGGCCGCACGGAAGCCAATGCGGGTTGCAAGGAATGCGTGGTGGCGCGGGATGCGGCCGAGACCGGACGCGTGCGTTATAGCGAGGTTTGGAATTCGGAAACGGCCTTTCAGCGGCACCTGCGCTCGAGCGAGTTTCAACATGTACTCATGGCGATGGACTTATGCTGCGAGGAACCGCAGGTGATGATCGGGGACCTCTCCGGCCGGAGGGGGATCGCCTATTTGCAGGAACTTCGCGAGCGTTCGAAGGGCAGCGTCAAATGATAAGGTCCATGGGTTTATCTGTTACCCGGGGTCCTTCAGGAGGGTCGTATGGTATCGGGAGCGCCAATGACAGCCAATGACTTGGCCGGCGAACGCACGGACCTCGCGGTCGCTCGAACCGTGATGGCGGCCAGTCGGACCATGATGGCCTGGGTCAGGACGGCGCTGTCCCTGATCAGTTTCGGTTTTACCATCTACAAATTCCTCCAGGCCGCCACGGCCGGTGCCCAGGCCGAGGGCGCCAAACTGACCCTGCTGGGGGGGCAGGGCCCGCGGCGGATGGGCCTCTTCCTGATCGCCCTCGGCGTGGTATCCGTTGTCCTGGGGTCCATCGAGTACTACCAGACGGTTAAACGGTTGAACACCTTGTCCGCCACCCCGTACCGGGCGATAAATTTCTCCTTGATCGTGGGCCTGTTGATCGGACTGCTGGGTTTGTTTCTGTTCATCACCATTGTGACGCATACGGAGGTCTTTTAGCCGGCGGGGGAGGACTCATGGAGCATCCGGGACTCATCGCAGGCATCGAGTTCATTGCGCGGGCGATCGAGGTCACCGGGGTGACGGTGATCGCGCTGGCTTTTACCCACGCGCTGGTCCGCAGCTTGGTGCAGTTCGGGCGGAAGCAAGCGGACGCGTATGAGCGCCTGAAGCTCTACATCGGGAAAGCGCTGCTGTTGGGGCTGGAGTTCCTGGTCGCCGCGGACATCATTCGGACGGTGATCATCGAACCCACCCTGGGCGGGATCCTGTCGCTGGGGCTCCTGATTGTCGTGCGCATCGTCCTGGGCTGGTCCATTGCGGTGGAAATTGAAGGCTGCTGGCCCTGGCAGGTGGCGGCGCTCCGGAAGTCAGAGGTCAGAGGGCCGGCATCAAAAGAAGGATAAATACTATGGAAGAGTTTCTGCAGAGATTCGCTCATGGGTTTATGAGTCGGCTGGAGGGGCCGTTCCAATTCCGGATGATCGTCCAGCCGCTGATGGCGCTTATCTTTGCGATCCTCGACGGGATCAAGGACGCCAAGTTCGGCAAACCCGCCTATGGCTGGGCCGTGTTTTCCAGTGCCGAGCATCGCAAGGAATTGCTGAAAGACGGTTGGAAGCATTTCGGCAAGATCTTCATCCTGGCGATCATTTTGGACGTCCTCTACCAGTTGAAAGTTCACGGCACGATCATTAGCTGGGTCGGCATCATTATCGCGGCGCTGATCCTGGCCGTTTTGCCGTACATGCTTTTGCGCGGCCCGGTCAATCGTATCGCCCGGATGCTCAAGAGGTGAACGGGGCGAGGGACGAGGGATGCGGTTATAGCCGGTGAAAGAGAAAAGGCCTATGAGTCTCGTTATGGAAAGGTCAGCGAATTCAGGACAGTCTTTCTGTCCCCCCTCGCTCCCCGGTCCTCGCCCCTCTCCATTCTTCCACGTGATGGCGAAGCCAACCGGTGCCGCCTGCAACCTGGACTGCGCCTACTGCTTCTTCCTGAAGAAGGAGACGCTGTATCCGGGTAGCCGCTTCCGCATGTCGGACGAGGTGATGGAGCAGTACGTCCGGCAAACGATCGCCGCGCAGCAGGGGCCGCAGGTCACGATCGCGTGGCAGGGCGGAGAACCCACGCTGATGGGGCTCGACTTCTACCGCCGGGCCATGGCGGTGGAGAAGAAGTACGCGAAGCCCGGCCAGACGATCGAGAACACGTTCCAGACCAACGGCATTCTTCTCGACGAAGAGTGGTGCGAATTCCTATGTGAAAACCGGTTTCTGG
>Ga0209048_10005465_pt1 | contig 11990 bp, 9 predicted proteins | sample FrelakmetCRP12CR_FD_187146 | JGI IMG/M metagenome (GOLD analysis project Ga0209048, IMG submission 187146) | Freshwater lake sediment microbial communities from the University of Notre Dame, USA, for methane emissions studies - CRP12 CR (SPAdes)... | ecosystem: Environmental > Aquatic >... | reverse complement strand
CTCCGACCGTCGATCCTGTAGCGGCGGTCTCCGACCGTCGATCCTGTAGCGGCGGTCTCCGACCGTCGATCCTGCAGCGGGGGGTCTCTGACCGTCGGTCCTGTAGCGACGGTCTCTGACCGTCGATCCTGTAGCGGCGGTCTCTGACCGTCGATCCTGCAGCGACGGTCTCTGACCGTCGGTCCTGTAGCGGCGGTCTCTGACCGTCGGTCCTGTAGCGACGGTCTCTGACCGCCGAAACCTTGACAGGCCAAAGTGAAACCACACATCGACGGTCTGAGACCGCCGCTACACATCGGCGGTCTGAGACCGCCGCTACAGAAGAAACCCGAGCGTTTGCCTGTCGGACGATTTCAGCGGATAGCTTCGCCGATGCAGTTCCGGCTCCTCATTGTTTTAATCGCACTAACGGCGATCGCCGCGAAGCCGGTCGAGAAAGCACAGCCCGTTCGCACCCCCGCGCCGGAAGACCGCGGCCCCCGGGTCCGCGTGGCCCTGCCGAATTACGACGAGGAAACCAGCACAAAGCTGCAGATCTTTCTCGATAACAACTACTTCGGGCCGGGCAAGATCGATGGCAAGATGGGCGAGTTTTTTGGCAAGGCCCTCGTGCATTACAAGCGCGCCCACGCCATGCCCGAAAACGGCGCGGTCGATCAATGGTTAATCGACCAGGTGCCCGAGACCTACACCGACTTCACCATTCCACCGGAAGCGGAAGACTTCGTCGGGCCTACCGCATCCAAACCGTCCGAACAATCGAAGCTCAAGAAATTGAAGTATGGCTCATTCCTGGAGTTCATCGCCGAGCGATATCACTCCGCGGAGGAATTCCTGAAACATCTTAATCCGGGCGTGGACATGGAGAAGATCAAGGTCGGAGACACGGTCAAGGTGCCGAACGTCCTCCCGTTTAAGATCGAGGATCTTCACGAAGGTTTCGCTCCGGTGAATCCGGCCCTCGCGAACCGCAGAGTTTTCGTGGATACGAAGGAGCACTTCCTCCTGATTTACGAGGACAAACAACTCGTGGCCGAGTTTCCGATCACACCCGGCTCGACTACCCTTCCCGCGCCCTTGGGTCTCTGGAAGATTCTCGGCATCGCGACGCTGCCAGTTTTCCGTCACGACGAAGGCGTGCTCAATCACGGCGTGAAATCGGATCAGTTCTTCAATCTGCCACCGGGTCCGAATAATCCCGTAGGCGTGCTCTGGATCGGATTGAACAAGCCGCACGTCGGCGTTCACGGCACAAACAATCCGGAGACGATCGGGCGGGCTGCGAGCCACGGCTGCATTCGCACGGCGAATTGGGATGCCGCGCGAATCAAAGACCTGGTGAGCGTCGGGAACCCGGTTTCGATTTTCAAATAGGTTTCCGCCCCGAACAGGGATCTCACACAAAGGTCACAAAGGGACACAAAGGGAAAGAGATTCTTTACAGAAGGAAACGAAAGACAACGAAGGGCTTTCTTCAAGGCACCGGGTATCGTCATTCGTCCTTTTCCCCACGATTCGCGTTAATTCGAGTGATTCGCGGGCAAGTCCAATCGGGTTGTGACCTTTGTGTCCTTGGTGTGAGACCGATTTTCAAAGATTTTTCGCGCGGAATCCGTTTCTCGTGCGTCTAGGGTTGTAGATCGACGCAATGGACTCAAATGAACACGCCATCTATCGCGCAGCCATCCGGGGCGATCGTGAGGCTTTCGAGATGATTATCCGCTCCTCCAGTCGAAACCTTTTTGCCATCGCCTACGGGATTCTGCAAAATCGCGAGGAAGCGGAAGACGTCGTTCAGGATACTTTCATCAAGGCATGGAAATCGCGCTGGCGCGTGCGCGACCCGGAAAAGTTCCCGGCGTGGATTTCGACCATCGCCCGCCACCAGGCCCGCGATCTCGCCCGGCGCCGGCGTCCGGAGCCACTGCCACACGATTTCGAATCTACAGAAATGGTTGGGGCGACGGCCGAAACCGAAACTGCGGACCTTAGCTCTGAAGTCCAGGCCGCGCTCTCACAGTTGCCGGAACTTCACCGGACGGCAGTCACGCTCCGTTACTTCGAGGAGCTCGATTACGCGACGATCGAGCAAACACTCGGGCTAACGAACGGAGCGCTCCGCGGAATTCTTGGCCGGGCCCTCGGGGTCATGCGCCGAAAACTCAAACCCGCTCTCGCGGCCATTGCCTGATTTTTTTATGTCAACGATCCACGAACAAATTGACGAGTTACTCGCCGCCGATCTCCACGGCGAGCTCAGCGCAACCGAACGGGAAGGGTTCCATGCGCATCTCGTCGATTGCGCGGAATGCCGCCAGGCCTTTCAGGAGGAAAAAAATATGCACAAAGTTCTTAACGAAACTCTCGCCGGCAAGAAAGCCGACACCGGATTCGAGCAGCGCATGGTCTCACGCTTTCGCGATCGCGTTCCGCAACGCCCCGGTCTGGTTCAGTTGGTCACGAATCTGCTTCGCCTCCGCGCCGTCCAGCTCACCGCCGCGGCGGCGCTGTTGCTCAGCATGGTCCAGATGGGACGGATGATCACCGGGGAATCCGCTTCGCCGATGGTGCGACGCGAAGATGCGATATCTCAGCCCGAATCCGAACTCACCAAGTCGGCGCCTGGCGCACGCCGTGATTCCGGCATGTTGGCCGCAAAAACCGATACATCTGGGCGCGGCGCTGATCAGTTCGCGTCCGGCAATTCGACTTCCGCTGCTGGAATGGTGGCGCAAAACCCGGCGCCCCCGCCAGCACCAGTCGAAGCGTCGACAGAACGGGTCATCGTCAGCAATTCGAATATACCAACCGACAAACTTAGAGCTAACCTTCCCGTCACCGTTTACAGCGCGGACACTCTCCAATCAAAAGCGAAAAAAACGGAGAACAAGGATGAGCGAACGCCCGGTGAAAGCACTGCGGCCGAATCACCGGATTCTCCTTCGACAGCCGCCGGTCTCATCGCGAACCGAAAGCTCGTTCGAAACGCCAGCGCCGAACTCGAGGTCGTTAGCTTCGAGGAAGCCGTCCAAAAAATCACCGGCTTCGCCGCGGAGGACAAAGGCTACGTCGCAACCAGCAGTTCCCAAAAGCAGGCGAACGGTAAACTGAGCGGACAGGTCGTCGTTAAGGTTCTCCCTGATAACCTCGATCGCTTTCTTCTGAAACTGCGCGGACTCGGCGAGCTAAAGAATCAGGCTCTGACGACCGAAGACGTGACCAAGCAATACTTCGACACCGAGTCGCGGATGAAGAACGCGCGTTTGATGGAGCAGCGCCTGATCGAGATTCTGAAGACGAAAAGCAAGGACGTGTCGGATTTGCTCCAGGTCGAGAAGGAACTTGGCCGGGTGCGCGAAGAAATCGAGACGATGCAGGGGGAGCTGAAATTCATGGATTCCCAAGTGCAGTTCGCCACCGTGACGATTCAGCTTTCCGAGAAGAACATGAACATTCCCGCAGCTTTCCTCCTGAAGGAACGCGCGCAACTCGCGCTCTACGCGGCTGAAGTCGAGAAGACCTACAACGACATCAAGGCACTGGCGTCGCCGAAAGTGCAGATCACTAATGCCCAGGTCAACCGCGATAACACCGGGCGTGTTTCCGCCTACCTATACATGTTGATCGCGCCGGAAGAGAGCGAAGCCATCATCTCGCGCGTAAAAGGCATGGCTCGCGTAGAGAATTTTCAGGTGCAGACCGAACGCGTCGCGCAAGGCGGAGATGGACTCGGGGAGAATGCGAAAACCGAGCGCGATAAAGTAGTGTTAAACGTCACGATCTCGCGGGAGGAACAGGAGCAATCGTTGCAGCAATCGTCGCTCCGAGTTCGCACCGTCGACGTAAACGATAGAACAAAGCAACTGCGAGACCTCGCGGAGAAACAGGGCGGCCGCATCCGCAGCTCATCCTTCTCGCGCGATCCAAACGGGCGCGAGATTGCCAACGTCTTACTGCGCGTACCGATGAAGAATTATGGCGCGCTCATGGAGTCGCTCAACGCGCTCGGCAAGGTTGAAAACGTGAGTGTTCAGCGCGTCGACCGGCCCGATGCGCAAGTGAACGAAGCCGATGCACCGGCCGATATCACCATTCAGGTTTACAGTCAGGGCAATATCGTCTCGCAGGAGACAGGCGTTATGGCCACGCTGCGCCGCACGATTGGCCAAGGCGCGGGGGCTCTGATGTGGAGCGCGCGCATGATCGGTGTGGCGCTCGCGTTTCTCGTGCCCTGGGTCCTCGCGTTGGTTGGAGTTGGCTGGGTGATGCGTCGTGTTTCACGTGCGCGTCGCGCCCGGAAGCAGCTCGCCGAGGAGCGGGACGGGCTGAGTTAGTGGTTTGGCAGTTATTTCGACCCGAAAAGGAAAAACGCGTGTCATCCCGAGCCGCGTAGACGGCGAGGCACCTCGCGAGCGCTCTAACGCTCGTCCGATAACTGGGCACGATGGCGTCGAAACTCACGCCTTCAGGGCAAGCAGTGCCAGCAGCGGTGTCAGCAGAACCAGATCCGCCAACGCGGTTCGCTGGTCCCGGTCGATTCTTCCTCGAAGAGAATCGAGCAACGCCAGCAGAAGCGCGCTCACACCCACGCATCCGAGTATGGGCGCGACAGTACGGTAGTTGCTTGCCATGACGGCCGAGATCAACGCGAGAACAATCGCAGCTTTGGCAAGATGACTGTCGAAACCAGGATAGCGCGTCGCGATGGAAACCTTCCCCTGCAACTCGTCCAGCTCTCGTTCCCAGAAAGCGATGCTGACACAATTCAAGACGCAGAGCGAGGCGAAACCCATGGCCGCGAACCCGAAAGAGACCCCCAGGGGCGAGAGGCCAGGCCATAGCACCACCAGCGTGCCGGCGGCAAAAAGAAACCCGACCGCGACTTCCTTCAATGGGAGTAATCGCCAGATTTGGCCTAACGAATTGTTAAGGATCAAATAAATTACGGCGAGCGAGCCAACCAGCACTCCCGCTCGAAAGGTTTCCGCACCGATGCTTCGCCAGATCAGGCAAGCATCGGTAAGAGCGATCACAACCGACGCTCCAATCCAGATCCGGCGATGCTTGAGACAAAAGCCGTGGCGCAACGATCGCGGATCTTCGTGCTGCAGCGAGTAGCTATCCGCCAGGCGGTCAGCGAGGTAAATCAACCAGGCCGTCAGAAACAGCGCGGTGCCATGAACGGGATTAACGGTCGCGTGGAAAGTTCTGGCAAAGAGCCAGCTCCAGGCGACGGATACCAGCGGGGCATCGAGGCAAACCAGATTGAGCCAGGTTACCGGGGCCCGTTCCCGGGCAGGGACAGTGCGCCGCGCCGTTCGCACGGCGTCCCTGCCAACGGCGTCCCCACTCAGCGGGAAGGTGCTGCTTGAATGCGCTTGCTCCGTGTCCAATCGGTCATATTTTATACTGCGTCGCGCGAGGGAGCCACTGCTTATGAAATCAAATCCCGTTCCGATGAACAACAAGGCGGTGGCGTCGCTTCCGAAACATCTGCTCCAATTCGCCGTCGACCAGCGCTACGACGAATACACCCCCGTCGATCACGCGGTCTGGCGCTTCATCATGCGGCAGAACATTTTCTTCCTGAAGGAGTATGCTCACAAACTCTATTTCCAGGGTCTCCTGGAGACCGGAATCTCCTTCGAACGCATTCCGCGAATCGAAGAGATGAACGACATCCTCGGCAAGATCGGCTGGGGCGGTGTGGCCGTGGACGGCTTCATTCCACCGGCTGCGTTCATGGAGTTTCAAGCCTACCGGGTCCTTGTGATCGCGTGCGACATGCGCCAGATCAATCATATCGAATACACGCCGGCACCGGACATCGTGCACGAAGCAGCCGGCCACGCACCCATCATTGTCGATCGGGAATACGCCGATTACCTGCAGCGTTTCGGCGAAGTGGGCGCGAAGGCGATGTCTTCCCAGAAAGACTTCGAGCTTTACGAAGCGATCCGGCACCTCTCAATCTTGAAGGAGCAGCCGAACCCGGATGCCAAGGCGCTGGAGGAAGCGATGACACTGGTCGAAGATCGGCAAAAGAATCTCGGCGAACCCTCCGAGATGGCGCTGCTGTCCCGTCTGCATTGGTGGACGGTGGAATACGGCCTGATCGGTCCGCTCGACAAACCGAAGATCTACGGCGCCGGGTTGCTTTCCTCGATCGGCGAATCGGTGAGCTGCCTCGAACCGAACGTGAAGAAGATTCCGTATTCGATCGATGCGCAAAATGTCCCGTTCGATATCACCACCAAGCAGCCGCAGCTTTTCGTCACCCGCGATTTCCAGCAGCTCGCCAAAGTCCTGGAAGAATTCGCCAGCAAGATGGCGTTCCGGGTCGGCGGTCTCGAAGGAATTACCAAAGCGATCGAATGCAAGAACACCGCGACGTGTGAGTATTCGTCCGGGCTGCAAGTTTCGGGTGTTTTCACCGAAGTGATCACGCAGGAAGGTGATGCGGTTTACCTGCGCACGACCGGACCCAGCGCGCTCGCCCTCGGAAGCAAGGAACTGCCCGGGCACGGCCGGGATTACCACGCGGAAGGTTTTGGCGCGCCGATTGGGCCTTGGAAAGCGACGGCCAGGTCACCAGAAACGCTCACCGACGGAGAGCTAACGTCACTGGGAATCGCGATTGGCAAAGATTCGACGGTGGAGTTCACCAGCGGCGTCGTCGTCAAAGGCCGCGTCGAAAACATTCTGCGCCACGACGGCACGCTGCTGCTAATCACCTTCACGAATTGCCGGGTTACGTTCGCCCATCGAGTTTTGTTCGAGCCGGCCTGGGGGGTCTTCGATATGGCGGTGGGTGCGCGGATCGCCTCGGTCTTCAATGGCGCGGCCGACAAGGATGCCTACAACCAGGTCGCGTTGGTTCCACGCGAACGCACCATTAAGTCGCCCTCGGACTCCAGGCGTAAGAGACTGGAGAGCCTTTACGCGCAGGTGCGCGATATCCGCGAGCGCAAAGTTGGGTACGAACGTCTCGGCGAAATCTGGGAGACGCAGCAAAAGGAACATGCCAGCGACTGGCTGTTATCGATGGAGATTTTCGAGATTCTCGATGAGGCCGGCGAGCAAGCCGCGCTCAAGCAACAGATCATGACGTTTCTGAACGGCCGGAAAGCATTAGACAAAGACAACGCTACTCTCATCGAATGGGGTTTCCGGCTCGTCACCTATCACAAGACGGGATTGGAGACAGCGAATCAGACGCTGTAGTCGCTTCACCCACTTTGTTGGAGCCGCCAGCTCCCGCTAAGGCCTGCAGATCCAGCACCGCGATACGCGTGTCATCCCGAGGTCGCAGTGGCGACGCGCCGAGGGGCCTCACACAGGCAAATGGCGTCACCAAACTCGATCGCGCGTGACCTGACGTAGACGCGTAATGTGTCCCGAAAGCTTTAGAGCGCTTGCGGGGTCAGCGCTCCTCCCAGGTCGCAATCCCGGCCTTCGCCAGCCTTGGGATGACACGTTTCGGGTCACCGGCGCTTCACAGAAGCGCCCCTACATCTTGCGCAGTCGGCGCTTCGCAGAAGCGCCCCTACATCTTGCGCAGCGTGAAACGATTGTTCGCGGTTTCCCACAGCCGGAGACGGACGAGCCGGCCTTCCAGACGCGAATCAAAGCGCGGCCAGAGCGCTTGAACAATATTTTCGCCGGTTGATGGCTGATGCCGGAACTCCTCCACTTCGAGATCCAGATGCTTGTCCTGCCACGGAAGCACCGCTTCCCCAACGGCCGTCTGAAACGCTCCAAAATCCATGAGCGTGCCACTGCGTTCATCAAATGATCCGCCCACCGTCGCTTCCGTAAGATAACGATGGCCGTGCCCGAGTGGATTGTTGCACTTGCCGTAAAGCGCCGCGTTCTCGCGGGCGGGCAAGAGGCGACTGTGCAATCGGTGCGCGGCGCTGAACGGAATCTGCAGCCCGAGAAAATAGCGGTCGTCTTTCCAATATTCGGCGAAAAAATCCACGCGTTCATGCAAACGCACGCGGTGAATGGGCGACTTTCCGGCAATCCGAGCGTGAAGATAGCGGGCCAGGTTTTCCGTCGTGATCGCTTGATCCCTGAGGCCCGGCACCTCCTGATTCAAATTCTTGTGATCGAGTTCGCTCCGCAGTGAATTCAGGGAATCTTGAATTTCGCTGTAAGTGGGAGATAGGGTGCCGTCCGGTTCACCGCGAAAAGTCAATCGCGCCCGATAATTGTGCCCGTGGCCGAATGGAGAAGCAGCCAGGCCAAAAAGTTTTTCGTTCTCTTCGGGAGTGAGTCGCGGGGACATCGTCTGGCGAGCCGCCGAAAACTCCAGCCAGTAATTCGATTCGGAAATCCCCGTGGCGTAGAAAGTCGCGCTGCGCTCTTCCGATTCCGCCAGGTGACACGCCACCAACTCCGCACTCGAGGCACGGAACAGCGGCGCGGCGTTCTGGAAGAGCTGCCGAGCAATATTTTCCGCCGTCGGAGGAACAGCCTTGAACGCCTCGTTGTCCTCATTCAGGAATTTGTGGTCGAAGCCATCTCGGAGCACACGGCCCACGCGTTCCTTGATCTCACTGATGTTCATCAGCATTCCGGTCGTGGCATCGACCGCGCCGGAAAAGACGAAGTGGGCAACGTAGTTTCGCCCGGTGCCGTAGCGGGCCGAAGTTTCCGGACCGAAGGCGGCCAGGTTCTCCGGCTCGCTCCACCCTTCATGAAACAAGCGGCGGGAGGCGGAGAATTCGAGCCGTTTGCTGACCGTCAGAAGCATGACGCGACAGCTCGTCAGGCCAACAACGCGAGAAATTCTGATCGGGTCCGCGCGTCTTCCTTAAATGAACCGAGGAGGCACGACGTTTTCATCACGGAGTTTTGCTTTTCGACGCCCCGCATCATCATGCAGAGGTGCTTGGCCTCGATGACCACGGCCACCCCGTTGGGATGCAGAACCTTCATCAGCGCATCGGCCACCTGCAAGGTAAGGTGCTCCTGGACCTGCAACCGCCGGGCGAAGACATCGACAATCCGCGCCACTTTGGAAAGCCCGATTACTTTCCCGTTCGGGATGTAGGCGACGTGGGCCTTGCCGATAAACGGCAATAAATGATGTTCGCACATCGAATAGAGCTCGATGTCTTTCACCAAAACGATCTCGCTCACATCCGAATCGAAAATCGCATCGTTGACGACATCATCCAGGTTCTGGCGGTAACCGTTGGTGAGGAATTCGAAAGCTCGCGCTGCGCGATCAGGCGTTTTCAGCAGACCCTGGCGCTGCGGATCTTCACCCACCGCCACGAGCAACTCATGGAACGAGCGCTCCATGCCGGCCAGCTTGGCCGCGCCGCAGCGAGGCAGACTCCTGATCCGACGCTCCGATGCCTCGATCTCGCTCTCGTGATTCTTGGCCACGCGCTTTCCTAATCCAGCCAGCTCATCGGGTATTTTGGATCGTCGAGGGCGAGGGATTCTTCGGTCAGGTCGAGGGTATGAGCGGTATCGAACATCACCGCCAATTCTTCTGTGCGCAGCGCATCCTTGCTCGCCATGATCGTGCCCGGATGCGGCCCGTGCGGAATCCCGCGTGGATGCAACGTGATCGATCCGCTTTCGATGCCACGGCGCGATCCAAAATTTCCGCGCACGTAAAACAAAACTTCGTCGGCCTCCACGTTATCATGCACCCAGGGGATTTTGACCGCTTCCGGGTGGGTGTCCAGGAGGCGAGGCGCGAAGGTGCAGATGACGTAGCCCCGCACTTCAAAGGTCTGATGGATAGGCGGCGGTTGATGCACGGCGCCGGTGATCGGCTCGAAATCGGCGGCGTTAAAAGTGAACGGATAGACATACCCATCCCAACCGAGCGCATCGAAGGGATGGTGCGCAAGCGTCATGCGGGTAAGCCGCGGGCCATCCTTCACCAGAACTTCCACGTCTTCTTCACGGTCGATAGTGAGCATTTCCGTGGGTGCATGGAAATCGCGCTCCGAATAGGGCGCGCCCATTTTGATCTGGCCTTCGTGATTCAAATACCGCTTGGGAATTCGCACCGGACCGACCGATTCCAGGATCAAGTAATCTTCCTCCTCCACCTTGTCGGGCACGAGGCGATAGGTAATACCACGCGGAATGACGATATAATCCTCTGCCCGATAGCGTAGTTTTCCGAAAACCGTTTCGAGCGTGCCGCCCCCGTGAAAGACAAAGATGACTTCATCGGCGCCGCCGTTCTTATAATATTCGAATTCGCCGTAAGCCTTTTCCGGACGCGCGCGGTAAGAAATAATGTCCTCGTTAAAGAGCATCGGGATGCGGCCGGTGTAGAGGTCGCCCCGGCGCGGAATAGCAGCCGTCTTGATGTGGTGGTGGCGCAGCGGACTCTCGGTAATTTTCTTCGGCGCCCAGTACTTGATCAGCTCGACGTTCCGCACACGTGTGGGCGGCCGGAGATGATAAATAATCGAGTAGGCCTCGTCGAAACCTTCCGTCGTGATGACGTGCTCGTAAGCAATCCCTTCATTCTTGTAGGAGGGTCCGCTGCCGTTGCGATGAAACCAAATATGGTGCTTTTTCGGCATCTCGCCGAGCTTTTGGTAATAAGGCATGTTGTTCTTCCTTTAGAGATTGCCCCGGGCGTCCTGTTCTTTTTCCAAGGCCTCAAAGAGCGCCTTGAAATTGCCTTTTCCAAAACTCTTCGCTCCTTTGCGTTGGATGATTTCGAAAAAGAGCGTCGGCCGGTCTTCGACTGGTTTGGAGAAGATCTGCAATAGATAACCCTCGTCATCACGATCGATCAAGACGCCCAGTTCCTGCAAGGGCCCGAGGTCTTCGTCGATATGGCCCACCCGATCCAGGACCGTGGCATAATAACTGGCGGGAATCTTCAAAAATTCAACGCCGCGTCGCCGAAGGTCGCTTACAGTCTTGACGATGTCGTTGGTGGCAATGGCTACGTGTTGAACGCCTTCGCCGTCATAAAAATCGAGGTACTCTTCGACCTGGGACTTCTTCTTGCCTTCGGCCGGTTCGTTAATTGGAAACTTTACGTAGCCGTTTCCGTTGCTCATCACTTTGCTCATGAGCGCCGAGTATTCGGTCGAAATATCCTTGTCGTCGAAGGAGAGAATGTTGCGGAACCCCATCACCTCTTCGTAAAACTTCACCCAGGGATTCATCCGATTCCAACCAACGTTCCCAACACAATGATCGACGTAGAGCAGTCCTGTCTCCGAGGGTTGATAGACGGTCTCCCATTTCCGGAAACCGGGCATAAACAGACCGGAATATCCAGTTCGTTCGATGAAAAGGTGAACGGTATCTCCGTAGGTATGAATACCACTCATGACCACTTCGCCATCGCCATCCTTAAGCGTGACCGGTTCCAAATAACTTTTGCCGCCACGCCTGGTGGTTTCGTTCCAGGCTGAGGTGGCGTCTTCCACCTTCAAGGCGATCACCTTCACCCCGTCGCCGTGCTTCGCGATATGGTCCGCGATGGGATTATTCGATCGCATTGGAGTGGTCAGAACAAAAGTCAGTTTGTTCTGACGAATGACGTAGCTCGCTCTATCTCTCGTTCCCGTTTCCGGTCCCGCATAGGCGAGGCTTTGGAAACCAAATGCTGTTTTGTAAAAGTGGGCGGCCTGCTTGGCATTACCGACGTAAAACTCCACGTAATCCGTCCCCTGAAGCGGCAGAAAATCAACTTCGGCAGAGGACCCAGCTTTCGGAGCAGCGATGGTTGTTTCCATAGTGATATAGCGTTGTTGAACAACGGTATCCTAACCCACCGCGCACAGGCTTTCAATCGGCCTGATCACCTTATCGACCGAGGAGAGTGTTGAAATCCTGGGATGGGTCGCGCGTAGAGGCAGAGGGGCGGATGGCAAGGAGCGAGGGAGGCGCAAATGTAGTGGCGCTTCTGCGGAGCCTGTCGGGCTTTGCAAGGGTGTATGGTTTTAGTATAGAGCGGGCACGATGAGTGCACGCTTTGTCAATATAGA
>Ga0209048_10005464_pt1 | contig 11990 bp, 12 predicted proteins | sample FrelakmetCRP12CR_FD_187146 | JGI IMG/M metagenome (GOLD analysis project Ga0209048, IMG submission 187146) | Freshwater lake sediment microbial communities from the University of Notre Dame, USA, for methane emissions studies - CRP12 CR (SPAdes)... | ecosystem: Environmental > Aquatic >... | reverse complement strand
TTGGCGGAAGGTGTGAGATTCGAACTCACGGTGCCGTTGCCGGCACGCCGGATTTCAAGTCCGGTGCATTAGACCGCTCTGCCAACCTTCCGGATTCCGCGATCGGCCTTGAAGCAGCGGGGAAGGGCCTCATATTAGCAGCCGGGTTACCGCGGGGTTCGGGTACGGATCGTTGAACCCCGGCCTGATTCTGTTAGTCTAATGGGTCTGATCGGTCCCCTTCGGACCGAAAGCTTTCGCGCAAGGAGAGGCAATGGATCCAAAATTCGAACCTGTGATGACCCCCCGTACAGCGAACCTGCCGCCGTCGGTCGCGGACGTAGGCGTCGGCACGACCGTCGACAGCAACCGCGTCCTGCGCAACACGTACTGGCTGCTGGCGCTGTCGATGCTGCCGACCGTCGCCGGCGCGCTCGCCGGCATGCAGCTCAACTTCATCGCGCTGTTCAAGGCGGCCCCGGTCATGACGCCGCTCCTGATGTTCGGCGCGATGATGGGCTCGCTGTTCGTCGTCACGCGGCTGCGCGACAGCGCCTGGGGCGTGCCCGCGCTCTTCGGCTTCACGTTCATCGCCGGCCTGATGCTGACGCCGATCCTCACGGTCGCCGCCGGCTTCCGCAACGGGGGCCAGCTGGTCGCGCTGTCGGGTGGGCTCACCGCGGCGGTGTTCTTCGCGCTGGCGTCCTACGCGACGGTGACGAAGCGGGACTTCGCGTTCCTCGGCAAGTTCCTCTTCGTGGGCCTCGTCCTGCTGATCGTCGCGTCGCTCGCGAACATCTTCCTGCAGGTGCCGGCGCTGGCGGTGACGATCTCGGCCGTCGCGGTGCTGATCTTCTCGATGTACCTGCTGCACGACCTCAGCAACATCGTCCGCGGCGGCGAGACGAATTACATCATGGCGACGCTGAATCTCTTCCTCAGCGTGTACAACATCTTCATCAGCCTGCTCAACCTGCTGCTGGTGTTTTCGGGCCAGCGCGACTGATCCGCCGGCTTCCGCAGGTGACGACGGGGCGGCGCGAGTCGCCCCGTTTTCTTGGTGCTTCGCCGGCGCGGCGCTCCGGATCGCACAATGGGAGCCTGCTCGACGCGGGCAGGCACGCGGTCGTGGCGCGGCGCCCTCCGCGCCGAACAGGTTCCCGGCGTCCACTCGGCTTCAGCGCTCGAAGACGGCGATCGATTCGACGTGTGCCGTGTGCGGGAACATGTTGACCACGCCGGCCGCCGCCAGCCCGTACCCATGGCCGTGGACGAGCACCGCCGCGTCGCGCGCGAGCGTCGCAGGGCTGCAGGAGACGTAGACGATCCGCCGCGGCGGCCCATCGCCCGGCAGCGCCTTGACCAGCGCGATCGCGCCTTCCCGCGGTGGGTCGACGAGCATCTTGTCGAGCGGTCCCAGCGCCTCGATCCCTTCCGGGGTCGCCTCGAACAGGTTTGAGACTCGGAACGACGGCAGCGCGGCCAGCCCGTTCGCTGCCGCGTTCTCGCCGGCCCGGCGCGCGAGCGCGGCGCTGCCGTCGATGCCGACGACGGCCGCGCCACGGCGGGCGATCGGCAGCGTGAAGTTGCCCATCCCGCAGAAGAAGTCCGCGATGCGCTCGCCGGGGCGGGGATCGAGCAGCGCCAGCGCGCGCCGGACCAGCACGCGATTGATCGCCGGGTTCACCTGCGTGAAATCGGTGGGCGAGTACGGAAACACGAGGTTGAACTCCGGCAGCGCGTAGGAAAGCTGCGGTTCGGGAGTGCGCAGCGGGGTCACCGTGCCGGGTCCGCCGGACTGCAGGTGGAAGCGCACGCCATGCGTGTCGGCGAACGCCGCGAGCGCTGCCTCATCGGACGCCGCGAGCGGCTCGAGAATCCGCAGCACGAGCACGTGCGCCGCACCCGCGCCGTCACCCACCGCCAGCTCGATCTGCGGCAGCCGGTCGCGGACCGTCAGTGCGCCGACGAGCTGGCGCAACGGGAGCAGCGCGTCCGAAATCCGCCGCGGCAGGATCGCGCAGGACGTCATGTCGGCGACATAGCTCGACTTGCGCTCGTGGAAGCCGATCAGCACGCCGCCCTTCTTGGGAACGTTGCGGACGGACAGCCGCGCGCGGTGCCGGTACGCCCACGCGGGGCCGTGGATCGGCGGCAGCAGCTGCGCCGGCCGCACGCGCCCGATGTGCCACAGTGCGTCCTCCAGCGTACGCTGCTTGGCGGCGACCTGCGCGCCGGCGTCGAAATGCTGCAGCGAGCAGCCGCCGCAGACGCCGAAGTGCGGGCACCGCGGCGCAACGCGCGCGGAACTGGGCTTCAGAACGGCATCGGCGCGCGCGACTTCGTACGTCGGCTTGCGCTTCAGCGTCGTGATCGCGACGGTTTCGCCGGGCAGCGCGCCCTCGACGAATACGGCCTTGCCGTCGATCCGCGCGATGCCGCGGCCTTCCTGGTCGAGCGACCCGATCGTGACGATGGCGGGCGCGGCGGCGGGATGCGGACTCGGCAGGTTGGCGGACGCGGGCATTTCGGTGGCGGGATCGCGTGACATGCCGATTGTAACCGCGCGGTCGCGACCTTCCGGCGCGCAGCCGCCGACGATCCGGGCGCAGACGCGTAGAATTTGCCGCATGCGGATCCTGGCTCTCGACACGTCGACCGAATGGTGCAGCGTCGCCGTGGCCGACGGTGCGCGCTGGCACGTGCTGGACGAGCATGCCGGGCAGGCGCATTCGGAACGCCTGCTGCCGATGGTGGGCGCGGCGCTCGCCGAAGCGGGCCTTGCTCTGCACGACCTCGACGGCATTGCGTTCGGTGCGGGTCCCGGATCGTTCACCGGCATTCGCATCGGCTGCGGCGTCGCGCAGGGATTGGCGCTGGGCGCGGACCTGCCCGTCGTGCCCGTGCCCACGCTCGCGGCGATCGCGCAGGAAGCGTTCCGGACGCGCGGCTGGGGCCGGGTGCTCGCGTGCCTGGACGCCCGCATGCGCGAGGTGTACGTCGCGGCCTATGCGCGCGAGGCGGACGCGTGGAGCGAGGTCGCGGTGCCCGCCGTCGTTGCGCCGGCCGAGGTTTCCCGCACGCGCTTCCTCGACGACCGGGACTGGTGCGGCGCCGGCAACGGGTTCGGCGCCTATCCCGCGCTCGGCCAGCAGCTCGCGCTCCTGCACTGCGCCGCCGACGCGCGGCCGACCGCGAGGGCGATTGCGGAGCTGGCCTTGCCACGGCTCGCGGCAGGCGCGGGGGTCGCGGCCGCCGAGGCGCTGCCGTTGTATGTCCGCCACCGCGTCGCGTTGACGACGGCCGAACAGGAAGCCGGCGTTCGGCTCTGAAAGCTCCGTCAGTATGGCCACGCTGCCCGAATTTGCTTGCCGGCCGGACCTGCAGTGGCGGCCGATGCGCGCGGACGACATCGCCGATGTCGCGGCGCTCGAGGCGCAGATACACGTGTGGCCGTGGACGATCGGCAATTTCAACGACGCGCTCGCAGCCGGCTACCCGGCGCGCGTCGGCGAGCGCGAAGGCCGGATCGTCGCGTACGGCGTGCTGATGCTGGCCCCCGGCGAAGCACAGGTCCTCAATCTGACGGTCGTGCCCGGCGCGCGCCGCCAAGGCCTCGGGCGGGAGTTGCTCGTGCAGTTCATCGACGAGGCGCGGCGGATGCGCGCCGAGCAGATCTTCCTCGAGGTCCGCGCATCAAACGCCGCGGCGATCGCCCTGTATGGAGGCGAGGGTTTCGCCCCCGTGGCGCGCCGCGTCGGTTACTATCCCTGCGCCGGGGACGCGATGCGCGAGGATGCGCTGGTGATGCGCCGGGCGCTCCGCGCCGATCCGCGGTCTCCTCGATGAGCGTTGACTGCCGTTTCCGATGCCCGATCGCGACGACATCCTGACCGAGCTCGGCCTCGCGCCGGCGTGGCGCCTGCGCGCCCGCCGCGAAGGATCGTCGCCCGCCGGGCTGCGCGCGCCCCCGCCTGCCGCCGAAGGCGTGCCCGGCGCCGGGGGAGCAGGGTCGGCCGATGCCCGTGCGGCGCGCATCGCCATGCTCGAGTGGCGCGACTTTGCCGCCGATGTCGACGCGTGCACGGCGTGCGGGCTCGCCCGAAGCAGGAAGAAGTCGGTGCCCGGCGTCGGCGACACGAAGGCCGAATGGCTGTTCGTCGGCGAAGCGCCGGGGAGCGAGGAGGACGCGCGGGGCGAGCCCTTCGTCGGGCAGGCCGGCAAGCTCCTCGACAACATGGTGGCGGCGTTGGGGATGAAGCGCGGTGAGAACGTGTACATCGCCAATGTCCTCAAGTGCCGGCCGCCCAACAACCGGACGCCCGAGCCGCGCGAGGTCGAGGCGTGCCGGCCGTACCTCGACCGGCAGATCGCGCTGATCCGGCCCGGGTTGATCGTCGCGCTGGGCAAGAGCGCCGCCGCGACGCTTCTCGACACCGACGCGACCATCGCGAGCCTGCGCGGACGCGTGCACCGCTACGCCGGCGTGCCGCTCGTCGTGACCTACCACCCGGCCTACCTGCTCCGGAATTTGCCGGACAAGGCGAAGGCGTGGGAAGATCTGCTGTTCGCCCGGCGCACGCTGCGCAGTGCTGTCGCCGCCGAGCCGGCGGCCGGCGGTAGCTGAAGCCGGGCAAACACGCGTTCGATCGCTCCTGCACTTGCAACGTACGGGTCGCGGCCCCACGTTGCGCCAGCGGGCGCACTGCTTGCACTTCGTCCCCTTCCGGAGGAACCATGATTCGCAAACTCGCCGGCCTTCTTGCCCTGTTCGCCACGCTCGCGCTCACCGGCTGCGGCTACAACGAACTGCAGCGGCAGGATGAAGGCATCAAGGCCGCGTGGTCCGAAGTCCTGAACCAGTACCAGCGGCGCGCCGACCTTGTCCCGAACCTCGTCAACACGGTGAAGGGCTACGCCGCGCAGGAAGAGAAGGTGCTGACCGAGGTGACCAACGCCCGTGCCAGCGTTGCCGGCATCAAGGCGACGCCAGAGCTCGTCAACGACCCCGTCGCGTTCCAGAAATTCATCAAGGCGCAGGGCGAGCTGCAGGGTGCGCTGTCGCGCCTGCTCGTGGTCGCCGAGAACTATCCGCAGCTCAAGTCGGACGCGCTGTTCCGCGATCTCACCGCGCAGCTCGAGGGCACGGAGAACCGGATCGCGGTCTCGCGCAATCGTTACATCAAGACGGTCCAGGAGTACAACACGACCGTGCGGCAGTTCCCCACGAACCTGACCGCGATGCTGTTCAAGATGGACGTGAAGCCCACCTTCACCGTCGAGAGCGAGGCCGCGATCAGCGCGCCGCCCAAGGTGGATTTCAACAAGCCTGCACCGGCTCCCGCCGCCCCGGCCGACGCGAAGGGGGCGCCGGCGGGTCCACCGGCCGTCGAAGCGCCCAAGAAGGGGTCCTGACGGGCTTTCGGGCGGGCCTTCCCCGGGGCCGGACACGCCCATGGCGCCGCATGCCCTGCCGAGCGTCGTTCGCCCCGAGGGCCGGCGCCGCGCGCGCGGCGCCGGAGCGGCTTCCCGCCTTCCGGCGATGATGCGGCCGTGAGCAGCCTCCTTCTGCCGGCCGCCGTCGCGGCACGCGCACGCATCGCGCGGGCGGCGGTGCTGTTCTTCGCCTTCGCGCTGCTGCTTGCCGCGACGGGCGTCCGCGCGCAGGCCTGGGAGGCCGGCACCGACGGCCTGCTGCCGATCCCTCCCGTCGCCCGCGTCACCGACTTGACGCAGACGCTCAATCCGGCGGAGATCGCCGCGCTCGACGCGAAGCTCGCCGACTGGGAAGCGCGCACGTCGAACCAGCTGGTCGTGCTCATGGTGCCCACGACGCAGCCGGAGCCGATCGAGTCGTACGCGCTGCGTGTCGCCGAGAAGTGGAAGATCGGCCGCAAGGGGCAGGACAACGGCGCGGTGTTCCTGATCGCGAAGAACGACCGGAGGATGCGCATCGAGGTCGGCTACGGGCTCGAAGGCACGCTGACCGACGTGACGGCCCGCCGGATCATCGCCGAAAACGTCGGGCCCGCCTTCCGCGAGGGCCGGTTCGCGGCGGGGATCGACGCCGGCGTCGACCGCATCATCGCGGTCGTCGCGGAGGGGAAGCCGCTGCCGCCGCGCAAGCCGGCGAACCACGGCAGTGCGGCGGGGGGATTCGATTTCCAAACGATGCTGTTCCTGCTGTTCATCGTCGTGCCCGTCGTCGGCGGCATCCTGCGGCGGATCTTCGGCCGGCTGCTCGGCTCGACGGTCGGCGCGGGGATCGTCGGCGCCGCCGCGTGGCTGTTCGCGGGCTCGGTGGTCATCGCCGTCATCGCCGCGATCGTCGGCTTCCTCGTGATGATCTTTGTCGGCTTGGGCGGCGGCCCGGGCCGCGGCGGCGGATGGATCCCGACGGGCGGCGGCTGGGGCGGCGGTGGTGGCTTCTCCGGCGGAGGAGGGTTCTCCGGCGGCGGCGGCAGCTTCGGCGGCGGCGGCGCGTCGGGCAACTGGTGAGTGGAGATGCGTCGATGACCGCACGCCCGCGCTACCGTTTCTTCCGGCACCTCGCGACCGACCACGGCAGCGTGCGCCGCCGGTTTCCCGCCGCCGTGCTCGCGCGGATCGAGGCGGCGGTCGCGGACGGCGAGAAACATCACCGTGGGCAGGTGCGCTTCGCCGTCGAGCCGTCGCTTCCGCTCGCGCGCGTCCTGCGCGGGGTCACGCCCCGCGAACGCGCGCTCGAGGTGTTCGGACTGCTGCGGATCTGGGACACCGAGGAGAACTGCGGCGTGCTCGTCTATCTGCTGCTGGCCGACCGCGACGTCGAGATTGTCGCGGACCGCGGGATCCACGGACGCGTCGGGGGCCCGGTGTGGGAGGCCGTGTGCCGGAAGATGGAGGCTGCCTTCCGCGAAGGGCGCTTCGCCGAAGGCGTCGAGGCCGGGTTCGCAGAGATCAGCGCGCTCCTCGCGCGGCACTACCCGCGCGAGGGCGGCGCGGGAGCGAACGAGCTGCCGGACCGGCCCGTCGTGCTGTAACGCTCCGCGTCAACACGGCGTCAATCGTCGTGGCCGCCGTGCCCGGCCTTCGCCGCGCGCGCTCCGCGCTCCGGGTCGGCCGCGATCAGGTGCAGCATGTCGCCGCGTGACCGGTTGGTCCGGTGGCGCAGCATCACGAGCGCCATGGTTCCGGAGACGAACAGGCCGAACAGGACGATCGCCGCGTTGACGGTGAATCCCGCGCTCACCAGCAGCGAGTAGATGCCGACCATCACCAGGATGCCGATGTTCTCGTTGAAGTTCTGCACTGCGATCGAATGGCCCGCGCCCATCAGCACGTGGCCGCGGTGCTGGAGCAGGGCATTCATCGGCACGACGAAGAAACCTGCGCACGCGCCGATCCCGATCATGAGGAACATGGCGAGCGGTGCCTGCGTCACGAAGATCATCACCATCACGATGACGCCCATCGTGAAGCCGATCGGCAGGACCTTGACGGCACCCCGCAGCGTGACGAAGCGCGCGGCGATCACCGCCCCGATCGCGATGCCGACGGCGACGACGCCCTGCAGCATCGACGCCTGCGACAGGTTCAGACCGAGCGCCTTTCCGGCCCAGTCGATCACGATGAACTGCAGCGTCGCGCCCGCTCCCCAGAACAGCGTTGTCGTAGCGAGCGACACCTGGCCCAGCCGGTCGCGCCAGAGCAGCGACACACAGTGCGCGAACTCGCGGATCAGGAACAGCGGATTGCGATTCACCATCCGGTGGTCGACGCCGGTATTCGGGATGAACCAGTTGAAGACCGCTGCGACGACGTAGAAGACCATGATCACGCTGATCGCGGCCTCCGACGGCGTATCGATGCCGGTGTCGATGTAGGGGATGTCGAAATGGAGCAGGAACGTGGAGACCCGGGGGCCGATCAGCGTGCCGCCCGCCAGCACGCCCAGGATGATCGAGGCGACGGTCGTGCCCTCGATCCAGCCGTTGGCGACGACCAGCTGCTTCGGCGGCAGGAGCTCGGTCAGGATGCCGTATTTCGCCGGCGAGTACGCCGCCGCGCCGAGGCCCACGACCGCGTACGCGACGAGCGGGTGCAGCGTGAAGAGCATCAGCGCGCAGCCGGCCACCTTGATGCTGTTGGTGATCAGCATCACGCGGCCCTTCGGCATGGAGTCGGCGAACGCGCCGACCAGCGGCGCGAGCAGCACGTAGGAGAGGACGAAACTCTGCTTCAGCGCCGGAGTCATCCACGCGGGCTCGTCGAGATCGCGGAGCAGGGCGATCGCGGCGATCAGCAGCGCGTTGTCGGCGAGCGAGCTGAAGAACTGCGCCGCCATGATCGTGTAGAAGCCGGACTTCATCATCCTCCGCGGCGTGGCCGGGGCCCCGCGGAAAGCGCGAAGCGCAAGGCGAGCATTCGGTATAATTGTCCGCTATCGCCCGCTGCCCGCGCTTTATACCACGATTGCAGAGTCGCCCAAACCGCGCGCCCCACGCCGGCGGCGGCCGCCGCCCATCCCGGTCTCCGCCCACCCCCCCAGGATCGCGCGCGATGGCCCGTCCACTCTATGCCCAGCTGAACCTCCCGGCGCTGCGCGCGAATGTCGCCTGCGCCAGGGCGCTCGCGCCGGGCACGCAGCTGTTCGCCGTCGTCAAGGCGAATGCCTACGGACACGGCCTCCTGCGGGTGCTCCCGGCGCTGGCCGACGCCAACGGGCTGGCGCTGATCGAGCTCGACGCCGCGGTGGCGCTGCGATCCGCGCATTACACGCGCCGGATCCTTCTGCTCGAGGGGTTTTTCGCGCCCGAGGAGCTGCCTGAAATCGCGGCGCGGCGGCTGGCGGTTGTAGTCCACGACGAGGACCAGGTGCGGATGCTCGAGCACGCCGGGCTCGACCGGCCGCTCGAGGTATTCGTCAAGATCAATACCGGAATGAACCGCCTGGGAATCCCGCCGGCCGCCGTGCCGCAGATCATCGAGCGCCTCGCCTCCTGCGATTCGGTGGCCGTGCTGCGGCTGATGACGCACCTCGCGCGCGCCGACGAGAAGGACGGGCTCGAGGACGCGATGGCGACGTTCGATGCGGCGTGCCGCGGCCTCCCGTATCCGCGGTCCATCGCCAATTCGGCCGGTGTGGTCCGCCACGCCGAGGTCGGTGGCGACATCGTGCGGCCCGGCATCATGCTCTACGGCGCCACGCCGTTCGCGCACGATTCCGCGGATGCGATCGGCGTGCGGCCCGTCATGACGCTGCGCTCGGAGATCACCGCCGTGCAGGCGCTGCGGCCCGGCGACAGCGTGGGCTACGGCGCCTCCTTCACGGCGACGCGCACGATGCGGATCGGCGTCGTCGCCTGCGGGTACGCGGACGGCTATCCGCGGCACGCGCCAAACGGCACGCCGGTCCTCGTGTGCGGCAGGAAGGCCCGGATCGCCGGGCGCGTGTCGATGGACATGATCACCGTCGACCTCACCGACGTTCCCGAGGCCGGCGTCGGCAGTCCCGTCGTCCTCTGGGGCCAGGGCCTTCCGGTCGACGACGTCGCGAGCGCGGCCTCCACGGTCGGCTACGAACTGCTCTGCGCGGTCGCCCCGCGCGTGCCGTTCGTGGTCAGCAACGTCGAACACCTCGACTTCGAGATCTAGGACCCGTTAAAGCTGAACCCAGGAGAGTCCCGTGTACACAGTCGTCACTGGCGCCGCAGGCTTCATCGGCTCCAATCTCGTCCGGGCGCTGAACGCGCGCGGCGAGACGCGCATCATCGCCGTCGACGATCTGACGCGCGCCGACAAAGTCGCGAACCTCGCCGACTGCGACATCGCGGACTACGTCGACAAGGATGAATTTCTCGTGCGGCTGGCCGAAGGGGATTTCGACGACGACGTCGCCGCGGTGCTGCACCAGGGCGCGTGCTCCGACACGATGGAACGCGACGGCCGGTACATGATGCGCAACAACTATCGCTATTCGGTGGACCTGCTCGACTGGTGCCAGAACAACGACGTGCCGTTCCTGTACGCATCGAGCGCCGCGGTCTACGGCGGTGGCGGCGTCTTTCGCGAGGAGCGTGCCTTCGAGGCGCCGCTCAACGTGTACGGGTACTCGAAATTCCTGTTTGACCAGTACGTGCGCCGACTGCTGCCCGAGCGCACCGCGCAGATCGCGGGGTTCCGCTACTTCAATGTCTACGGCCCGCGCGAGCAGCACAAGGAACGCATGGCCTCGGTCGTCTGGCATTTCCAGCGCCAGTACACGAGCGAAGGCCGCGTCCGGCTCTTCGAGGGGTCCGGCGGGTACGCGGCCGGCGAGCAGCGCCGCGATTTCGTCTCGGTCGAGGACGCGGTCAAGGTCAACCTCGAATTCCTCGATCACCCGCGGCGCAGCGGGATCTTCAACCTCGGCAGCGGAACGGCGACGACCTACAACACGGTCGCGGCCGCGACGATCAACGCTTGCCGTGCCGCGGCCGGTGCGCCACGGCAAACCGTCGCGGAGCTCGTGGCGGCCGGGGTGATCACGTACATTCCGTTTCCCCCGGGGCTCGCCGGCACGTACCAGAACTTCACCGAAGCCGACCTGACGTGGCTGCGCGCCGCCGGCTACGTCGCGCCGATGCTCGCGGTGGACGAAGGCATCGCGCGCTATGTCGAACGGCTGATTTCGGCGCCGGCATCCTCCGCGTAACGTGGGCGGCACACGGTGGAGGGCCGCGCGGGGTGCGCGGCCTCCTGACCGCCGTGCGACCGTCAATCCACGATGGAGGACACCATGCAACGACTGCTGTTGGCGCTTGCGTTCGCGCTGTGGTCCGGTGCGGCGCTGGCCGCGATCAATCTCAATACGGCGACCAAGGACGAACTCGTCGCCCTGCCGGGCATCGGGCCCGCGAAGGCGCAGGCGATTCTCGACTACCGGAAGGCGCACGGGCCGTTCAAGTCGGTCGAGGAAGTGAAGGACGTCAAGGGCATCGGCGCCCGGCGTTTCGAGAAGATCAAGGGCGAGCTCGCGATCGCCGGCGCGTCCGCCAAACCGGCCGCGCGGCCCGGCGAAAAGCCCGTAGGCACCTCCCAGCGTTCGGTGAAGGGCGAGGTGACCGTCGCCGCGAAGCAGGACGTCCCGGCGGGCGGGAAGCCCTGACTGCCAGGGAGGGCTCCCGTGTACGGGGCGGTGCGCCGTGCCTGCGAGGCAGCCGGTCAACCCGCAGGACGCACGCCGCGTTAATGGTCCCGCGCCAGTGTTTCCTGGACGCCGGTGCGGCGCACCCGCTCATCACCACACGGAGAACCCTAATGAAACGGTTACTGCTGTTCGTCCTCGCGCTGCTGTTCTCGGCGCTGGCGGCCGCCGCCGTCAACATCAATACGGCGACCAAGGAAGAGCTGGACGCGCTCCCGGGCATCGGCCCCGTGAAGGCGCAGGCGATCATCGATTACCGCAAGGCGAACGGCCCGTTCAAGACCCCCGAGGACATCATGAAGGTCAGCGGGATCAAGGAGGGCGAGTTCGGAAAGCTGAAGGGCATGATCTCGGTCTCGGGCGCCTCGACGCCTACGGGCCCCGCGACGAAGGCTGAGCCGGCGAAGGCGGCCGCAGCGGCCGCACCGGCGACTGCCCCGGCAACCCCCGCCCAACCGGCCAAGGCGGAAGCCGCGAAGGCTGCCGCGGCACCGGCCGCGCCGGCGGCCGCACCCGCGGCCCCGGCGAAAGCGGAAGCGGCCAAGGCCGCGGCGCCGGCGCCTGCGGCACCGGCCGCGCCGATGAAGGCCGAAGCGTCCAAGGCTGCCGCGGCTCCTGCCAGCGCCGCTCCGGCGGCGGCCAAGAAGGACGACAAGGCCGCGACGGAGAAGCCGTCGAAGGACGACAAGGCGGCGAAGGACAAGGCCGCCAAGGAAGACAAGGCGGCGAAGGACAAGGCGGCCAAGGACGAAAAGGCCGCCAAGGACAAGGCGGCGAAGGACGAAAAGGTGGCGAAGGACAAGGCCGCCAAGGACGAAAAGGCCGCCAAGGACAAGGCTGCGAA
>Ga0209048_10005463_pt1 | contig 11991 bp, 8 predicted proteins | sample FrelakmetCRP12CR_FD_187146 | JGI IMG/M metagenome (GOLD analysis project Ga0209048, IMG submission 187146) | Freshwater lake sediment microbial communities from the University of Notre Dame, USA, for methane emissions studies - CRP12 CR (SPAdes)... | ecosystem: Environmental > Aquatic >... | reverse complement strand
AGATTGGATGATCCCTTGATAGTTGCCCCAGACAGTGGCGCTCTAGGCTTCGCAGAGGAAATTGCAAATATCATGGGATGTGAATGTGACTACTTGGAAAAAATCCGCATATCCCCGGAAATAGTGGAAACGAAACCAAAAAACCTGGATGTAAATGGTCGAGAAGCAGTGATCATCGATGACATCATCAGCACTGGGGGAACCATAGTTAATGCCTCCCAAATCCTTAAGGAACACGGATCCAACCGTATTCTGGTCAGCTGTGTGCATCCTGTGCTTGTTGAGGACTCATTATTGAAGATATTCGCTGCTGGAGCTGACCAAGTCATTGGGACGGACACCCTAAAATCTGAGGTGAGCTGCATTTCAGTGGCAGGATTAGTGGCAGGAGCTTTGAAAAAATCCGAAAATAAGAGTTATAGGGAATAATTATGATCAATTGGAAGGCAGTTGCTATCGGATTTGTTGTTACATTAATTTTAGAGATTATTGGAGCATTATTTAGTTTTTTAGGCATTCTAGGACCTTTAATTATTAGTATTTTAGCACCGGTAATTGGAGGTTTATTAGCTGCTTATATAGCTGGTGGAGAATACATCGATGGTGTTCGAAACGGAGGACTTGCAGGTGGATGTGGATCCCTCGTGGCTGCCATCATAGTTCTTTCAGGAGCTGATTTAGCGGCGATTATCTTTAGTGCAATATTTAGTTTTATTCTCAGCGCAATATTAGGCATCATCGGTGGAACGATTGCTATCTTCCTCAAAGGTAAGCAAGAAGTACTGCAGAATAATCATACAGACTAAAAAGTCAATCTTACTCTATTTCAAACATGGCCATCTTTTAGTATTCAACCCATCTTTCAGACTAACTTTAAAGACTATTTTTCAGATTATTGCACTTCCCAGATTAGAATCTATTATTAAATTCTAACCTAGTTTTGAGGAATTTTGTCTAAGAGAGAAGGAGCATTACATAAATAAAACATTATATTGAAAAAAATAAGACCTAATAAACTTAAGAAAATAAATTAATGAATTTAAGAAATATTGTTTTTAGAAAGGTGAATTAAAAAAATGGGACTGTAAAATTTATAGACCTCACACTTTTTTATTAGCTGGTTCAATGTTGACCCTTAGACCTTTAATTCCCTTTCTCTGGAGTGCAGATGAAATTTTTCTGGCGTGTTCCACTGGCAATTCCACAAAGGAAAACTTTTCCAAAACATCTATTCTTCCAATGCTGGTGGAAGAGATGCCAGACACGTCTTTAATAGCCTTAACTATATCTTTAGCTTTAATTTTCTGTTTACGACCCGCATTCATGAAGAATCTGACCATGCCAGGTTCTGCACCTGTGTCACCGTAGTCATTAGCCTTTGTCTTATTGGGATCATTTTTTCCACCTAGATTTCCAGCCATGTACATTTTGAGTAGGGCAGCAGCTACATCCACAGAATTGTATTCCTCTTCCATTAATTTTTCTACCAAATGAACCTGTTTTTCCAATTCTCCACTGTTTATTTCCTCTTTTAGCTTCTCCAGGAACAGATCGTACTTGATTTCCTCCACTTCACTGGGTGAGGGAATCTGACGCTGCTCAATCTTTACCTTAGTATATCTCTGAATGTCTCTTAGCTGGTAAATCTCCCTACCAGATACAAAAGTAAATGCTCGTCCAGTTTTACCAACCCTTCCAGTTCTACCAATTCTGTGCACATAGTATACTTCATTATTGGGAACATCGTAATTAAAAACTGCTTCCACATTCTCAACGTCAATTCCCCGTGCCGCAACATCGGTGGCGACTAATATTTCTATCTGGCCTTTCCTGAACTTGGTCATAACCATATCTCTCTGGTTCTGACTCATATCCCCATGAAGACCATCAGCGAAATAACCTCTTGTCTGTAGCTGGCTCACCAGCTTATCAACCCTTCTCTTAGTGTTACAGAAAACCAGGGCCAGTTTGAGATGGTGCATGTCTATAAGGCGTGTCAGAAGGTCTAATTTAGTCTTTTCCCTAACCTCAAAGTAGATCTGCTGGATTGCAGGTACTGTTAGTTCCTGGTGGGCTACTTTCAACATTACGGGGTCATTCTGATATTTTCGGGTTAGGCCCAGTATCAGGGGGGACATGGTGGCTGAGAATAGAAGCATTTGTCTCTCTTTTGGTATATGCTTGAGAACAAACTCAATATCCTCCCTAAATCCCATATCCAACATTTCATCGGCCTCATCTAAGATGATAATCTCCACCTGACCCATCTGCAGAGTTCCCCTCCTCAAATGGTCCATGACCCGTCCAGGGGTTCCGATAATGATCTGCACTCCTCGACGTAAAGCATTTATCTGTCTTTCTATGGGTTGCCCTCCGTAAACAGGCAGGACAGTAATTTTCCTGTACTTAGAAAGGCTTTTAAGTTCTTCTGCTACTTGAATGGCTAATTCTCTGGTGGGACAAAGAATCACTGCCTGTAAATTTTTTTCCTCCGGATCTAACTTTTCCAAAACAGGTATCCCAAAGGCAGCAGTTTTCCCGGTTCCGGTTTGTGCCTGTCCAATAACATCACTCCCCCTTAATATATGGGGAATAACCAGTGATTGAATGGGAGTTGCTTCTTCAAACCCCATATCAACAATTGCTCTTTTAATTTCATTAGATAGTTTCAAATCTTCAAATAATAAACTTTCCATGGTATCTTCCTTAATTTAGGCTCTTAATTTATTAAAATATATGTATAAGTAAAATCAGGCCTTAATTATAACGCTAAATGAAAAAATAGCAGGATAATCAATAAATCCAAATTTACTTTCTATATATGGTATTAACCCGCTTTTTATTTATATTGATCGATTAATTAATGTCATTGATTTCTTCTTAAAAATGACTTTAATAAATTAATGTTCAAAAAAAAGATTCATGAAGAAATGAAAAACCTATAAAAAAAAGGAAATCCCCCAAAAAAACAAAATTAATGGGTGGCTGGTTTTTGTAGTATTCCCTTGGGTACCATGTCTGTGATTTTCTTCATCTTATCCATGAGACCTTTTTTACCCTTGCCCATAAGGGTGTGTTCCAAGACATCACTGAGAGTTGATACTGGAATAACTTCGATTTTCGTGCGGTATCTTTCTTCTATGAGTACATCATCCATGTTGGACTTGGGTATCAGGACTTTACGGATACCGGCCTCGGCAGCTGCTTCAATCTTTCCAGTGACACCTCCAACTGGAAGCACATCGCCCCGAATACTGAGGGAACCAGTAAGAGCTACTGATTGATCCACAGGAATGTTTTCCAGGGCAGAAACCACTGCAGTAGCCACAGAAACACTGGCACTATCTCCTTCCACTCCTTCGTATGCCTGGAGGAATTGAATATGGATGTCATAGTTTGAAATGTCGGTGCCGGTGTGTTTTTTAACCAATGCACTAACATTCTGCACTGCTTCCTTAGCAATTTCTCCCAGTTTCCCGGTAGCAATAATCTTACCTTCATCTTTGCTCTGAGCCGGTGCAGCTTCGGCGGCAATGGGCATTATGATACCACTACGGTCACCAATAATTGCCAATCCATTTACTTTACCCACTTCACCACCTTCGGATTTAAATACTCGGTAACGTTTTTTCTGGACTATGTAACGATCAGCTATTTGTTGTTCTAGGGTTCTAGCGAGTTTTTTAGCGCTAAGAACGTGTTCAACAGTGACATGTTCAGCACCTTCTCCTTTGGCTATGTCTCCAGCAGCCCTTACTAAACCACCTAAGTCACGTAGTTTAAGCGTAAGGGCTTCTTTCTTGCCAGCCCTTCGTTGAGCCTCATGGATGATTTCAGCCACTGCCTCCCTGCTGAAGTGGGGTATGCGACCGTCCTTTTTTACTTCCTGGGCCACGAACTGCACTAGTTTATCCCTGTTCTCTGGAGTATCATTCATGGTGTCTTTCATGTACACTTCATATCCGTATCCCCTGATCCTACTACGGAGAGCAGGGTGCATTCCTTCCAGAACATGCAAGTTACCTGAGGCCACCAGCACGAAATCACATGGAACTTCCTGGGATCGTACCATTGCCCCACTACTGGTCTCACTCTGGCCAGTAATCTGATATTTCTTCTCTTGCATTGCCGTGAGGAGTTCCTGCTGGGTTTTCATTTTTAGGGACCCGATTTCATCCACGTAGAGAACACCTTTGTTGGCCTTGTGGATCATGCCTGGTTCCACCCTTTCATGGGCAGGTGTTCCCAATCCTCCGGACTGGTATGGGTCGTGGCGCACATCTCCTAATAGAGCACCAGAATGAGCACCTGTTGCGTCAACAAATGGGGCCATGTTATTTTTTTGGTTGTTAATCAGGAGTTTAGGAACCATTACTGTAGCTCGTGGCTTCATTTGTTGTAAAGCCAGGAATACAATACCTGCAGCAATGATAGCTGCCAGAAATTGTTGCATCACAAAACCAATGACCAAGATCAAACTGATAATGCCAATCATGAACATGTTCTTCCGCTCTTCCTGTCCCTTGGCCTTGATCTTGTAGTTGGTCACTACATTTTTCCCTTCACCGGCAGGCATCACCCCGATGAGGGGGTTGTGGTTGTCTTCTACGTTAGGATAAACTAATATGTCTTGTAGTTCCTCTGGAGGTAGGAGTTCAGCCATTCCTTTTGCCAGCATGGATTTACCTACACCGGGCTCTCCAATAAGAAGCACATTACGACGCTGCTTGGCGGCCTTTTTAACTGTCTCCACAGATTCATTCTGACCGATGATCTGGTCAATGATCCTATCAGGAACTTTTATGTCCCCAGATGTTTTGTAACTGCGAAATTTGAGGGCTTCACCCTTTGAAACCTGCAAATCTGGATTATTATCTGCCATAAGTTATTTTAACCTCCATTATTTTAGATTATATAAAATTAATCTAGTTTTTTAGTAATATATACTCTAATGCTTATAGCAAAACTTATATAAGAACATTTGCTTTAGGCTAGAAATTTAACTTTTACTACTAATAAGTTTATTTTATATCCAAATATTGAATAGATAAAATGGTATAACAAACAGATACACTGTAAATAATTTAAATCAGTAAAAACTCTAATAAAAAAAACTTGTGATAAATATGACTTGTATAATGGTCCAGGGAACTGCATCTAACGCAGGTAAAAGCGTAGTTGTAGCTGCACTATGTCGGATCTTCTCCCAAAGAGGCTATCGGGTAGCTCCCTTCAAATCCCAGAACATGTCCCTTAACTCTTACACCACCCAGGAGAATAGGGAGATCGCCATGGCCCAGGTAATGCAGGCTGAAGCTGCAGGTGTAGAGCCCCATCATCACATGAATCCCATTCTCCTTAAGCCCAAGGAAGACTTCACTTCACAAGTCATAGTTCATGGTAAACCTGCCGGGGACATGAACTTCTACCATTACCAGCACAAATATCGAGACCAGGCCTTGAGGGCCATAAACGAATCCTTGGAGGCCTTGAAGAGAGACTATGATATTATTGTCATTGAAGGGGCAGGATCACCGGCGGAAATCAACATGTTAGATGTAGACTTGGCTAATATGCAGATAGCGCGTTTGGCAGATGCAGACGTGCTTCTAGTTGCTGATATAGACAAAGGTGGGGTTTTTGCCTCCATAGCCGGCACATTCCAGCTTTTACCCTCAGAAGACCGCCAGCGGATCAAGGGGATAATTATCAACAAGTTCCGGGGCAACCTTGACATTCTTATGCCAGGAATCCACCAGATCGAAGAGATCGTTGGAGTGCCAGTATTGGGAGTATTGCCCTATGATCAAAGCCTGAAACTACCTGAAGAAGACTCTGCTTCATTATCCGAACGTAAATTCCGCAAAAAGGGCCAGATAAACATTGGAGTAATTCGCCTTCCTCGTATATCTAACTTCACCGACATCGACCCATTAGAATACGAACCTGACTTGGGACTGAAACTTATTGAATTGGGAGATGATCTGGTAAAACAGGATGCCCTCATCCTTCCCGGTACCCGTAACTGCATCAGTGACATGAAAGCTCTGGAAAAAGCCGGTTTCAATGATGAAATACGAATATTGGCCAACGAAATACCTGTATTCGGGATATGTGGCGGATATCAAATATTAGGTAGAAAGATCATAGATGAAAGTAAAAAAGAGTCTAACATCGGCAGTGTCGAGGGCATGGGTCTTTTGGATGTGAGAACCAGTTTTGGGGAGGTGGAAAAAATAATCAACCAGAGCCAAGGCGAAGTGCTGAATGGAGGATTCTTCTCAAAACTCAGAGGTGAGCAAGTGAAAGGTTACGAACTCCATGAAGGAGTATCTATACTTAGAGACGTTAAACCTCTTTTTAAGGTTATTAAGGGTTGTGGAAACTATCCACTATCAGGATATGATGGGGCTCAGCAGGGCTTAATTATGGGCACCTACTTCCATGGAATATTCCATAACTTCCGCTTCCGAAGATTCTTTACTGATTATCTTAGGAAAAACAGTGGTCTGGAAACGCTAGGATTTCAGCACGACCATTTCCAGGAATTAAAAAAATTCTCTATCCAAAGATTGGCCAATTTATTCGAAGAAAATATAGATATGCATCTACTAGAGGAAATAATTAGTTTTGATTAAAAAAATAGTTATAATTGTCAAAATATAATTAAAAACTTCATTTATTGAAAGAAGGAGACCTATTTTTTTGGAAGTAAACCGATGTAAACAAAATGATGAAAAATTATGGGCTTACTTAACAACTAGAACTGGGCATGGTGAATATCTAACCACATTTTCTGCCACACTGCCTAACCAAAACCTACTTAAACCATGTTTTCCAGCTGTTCCCATAACCACCATATCTATCCCTTCTTTTTCTACCGTTTTAATTATCATATCTGCCGGATTACCACTTTCTCTCATATAATTCACTTTAACCTTGCAATCACAACTTTTAATTATATTCGAAACTTTACTAAACACTCTTTTTGCCTCTTGGGTTAACAGATCCCTCAAAGCACTTTCAGTAGTTAAGGTTTCAATTTCAGGGAGTTTAGATGTTTCTAGTACATGAAGAACTATTAGTTCGGCGTTACTACTATTGGCAATCCATACTGCATGCTTAACAGCTTTGTTTGCATCTTCTGAACCATCTGCGGCTAACAATATTTTTTTATACATAATACTTCACCTATTTTATCTATCTTATTTTTACAAATATTACTTTTAGATCAAAAACTTTACTGCATTTTCTAGCAAATTATTTGGCAAATATTTGAAATTGGTTAAAAATTATAAAAAGAAAGAGTGGGAAAGGTTGTTAAATAAATAGGTATTTTTGATAATCCTAAGATTTTCATTGCCTTAATCGTTTGGTATCTCCATATCTATTTATTTTCACCTGAAATAACCATTTTTGGGGTTTTTCTTTTTTCTAGCTCTATTAATTCTCTTTTATTCAACCTTTTATAGAACCATACTTTAACTACATCTTCGATTAAAAATCCGGCTATGGCGAATCCCCACACTAAAAGTGTTGGATATAATCCAATTGGAGTTACTAACCCTAACCCCAACATGACCACAATGGTCGCAGCAATATCGGTTCCAATAACTGCGGAGAATAGAATTACGCTGGGTCTCTTCGTCCACCATGGTTTCTCCAGCCGGGTGGCAAACATAGTGAGGTGTCCTGCCACTACCAGTTTAAGAAATATGAATGATTGAATAGCTGCAATACTCAGAAGTAGATACTGTTTTCCTACATATAGCAACATGAAGCTGGTCGCTACTCCAATTAGACCTAGCAGTGTGGACATACCTAATACCACTGTCATATCCCATTTTCTAGGATTGGGGGGGGCGTCAGTTCTATCATAAGCTATGGTCATAATAGGAATATCATCCAAGAGAGCCAGTAAAACCAACATTATGGCACTTACAGGATAAAAACCAAATATTACTATAGCTAATGCTGTGAAAATTAGTATACGAAGAGTTTCAGTAACCCTATATATTGAGTAGCTCTTCATTCTCTGGAATATTTTACGGCTTTCTTTAATGGCAGATACAATAACACAAAGTCCTGATTTAGTTAAAACTATATCAGCAGCTGATTTAGCTGCATCTGTAGCTTCCGATACCGCTATTCCAGCATCAGCTCTTTTCAGTGCAGGGGCATCGTTAACTCCGTCTCCAGTCATTCCCACAATATGTCCTTCCTCTTGTAAAAGCTCTACAATACGATATTTGTGTTCAGGAAATACCTGAGCAAATCCATGAGATTCTGAAACAATTTTTCTGGCCTCAGCTTCTGGCTTATCCAGGAAAACATCAGGAGTGTATATTTCTGTCCCTAGACCTACCTGCCTAGCAGTCTCTTGGGCTATCGCTTGGTGATCACCGGTAATCATCTTCACCTCAGTGCCCATATCACCCGCCAATGCTATAGTTTTTGCGGACTCTTTTTTGGGGGGATCATGAAGGGCGATCAAACCCACAAATTCCCAATCATCATTTTTTTCGTTGGTAGCAACACCTAAAGCTCTGTAACCTCTGGAAGCGTATTCTTTAACCTGTTCTTCAACCTCTGATCCAATCTGATCTTTGTTGGATGATAAATCCAGGATCACCTGCGGAGCGCCTTTGGTAGTTTTAAATTTATTATTTTTAGACTCAATCAGGGATTCTGTTCTTTTAGCCACAGGATCAAATGGAGTGAATTTAAGTCTTTGATACAGGTTTTCATCATCAAATTTTACCTCTCTATCACGGGCTTCTTCGATTATAGCCATATCAATTGGGTCATGGTCCTCCTCCTGAGATGCCAGAGCGCTGTATAGGAGCACATCTTCATCCTGGAATGGTTTTACAGATTGAAGATCAGCAATAGTAATTAAATTTTCAGTTATGGTACCAGTTTTGTCAGCGCATAAAATGGTCATACCAGCCATCTCTACAATTGCAGAAAGTTTGCTTACTATAGCCTGCTTCCGAGCCAATGCTGTTGCACCAACTGCCATGGTAACTGAAAGAACAGCTGGCTGGGCAATGGGTATGGATGCTATGCTCAAGACCAGTGCAAAAATTAGAAGGTGTGAAATACTTTCATGGTGATACAGTCCTAAAGCAATGATAAATGACACCAAAATAACATCCATGATGATTAGATAATTTCCTATCTTTATCACTGCTCTTTCCAGATTACTTTTACCCTTTACTTCTGTTATCAGATGGGCAGTTTTCCCAAAGTAGGTGTTCATACCTGTAGAAATAACTAAAGCGGTCATCACACCTTGATGGATGATAGTACCAGAGTAAGCAATGGCAGAAATAACTTTTTCCACTGGTAGTGATTCTCCAGTGAGCACAGATTCATCCACCGAGATGTATTCTCCATCTATAAGTTTCATGTCGGCTGGGATGATGTCACCATATCTTACCCGAATGATATCCCCAGGCACCAGTTCCGGCGATGGTATTTCAGTCCATTCACCATCTCGAAGAACCCTGGCACTATAGGCCAGCTTTTTCTTGAGCATTTCAATGGCATTATCGGCCTGATATTCCTGCCAGAATCCTACTCCTCCATTTATCATTAACAATGCAAATATAACTGTAAAATCTATCCAATCCCCCAATAATCCTGAAATAATCAGAGCGCCCTCAATCATCCATGGTATGGGTCCCCAAAAATGAACAATAACTTTTTCAAAGAAGCCCTTCTTTTCTTCATAAAGCTGATTAAGGCCATAAATTTTAAGGCGTTTTTGAGCTTCTGTTGTATTAAGACCATCTCCTGTTGCGGAGAGAGTATCCATCAGATCATTAATGGAAGTTGTTTTGACATCATTAACATCTAATATTTTATTTTCCATTTTACAGCCCTCTCAATGTAAATTTGTTATTTTGTTTGTTAAAAAATTTAATTGCTTAATTATTCAACACTAAATCTTAGAGTTTTGGCCTCTTTAGATATAAAGTTTACTTTTAACAATAACATTATTACCGGAAAGAAGTTACCTTCTTCCAATATTTAATGTTTATGGTACTGCCAAAAAAATTGATAAAGTTTAAAACAAATTATTCTAAGTTCAAATTTGAAGAATTCAAAATCATATTATTAACTAAATTAATTTATTTCAAGAAATCTTCAAATCAACAACAGGATAATTTAAATTTGGTTTTTGCATATTATATCGCGATATTAAAGTTTATCAAATTTAAACTAAAGATTTCATTTTTTATGTCTTATTATAATATTTAGATAGATACTATTTCAAAAAACCTAAAATATACTAAAATATATATATATAGTGAACCTAAAACCATGGTATGCGGCGTTAGTCCAGCCTGGTTAAGACACTGGCCTGCCACGCCAGCGACCCGGGTTCAAATCCCGGACGCCGCATCGCGGCTGTAGTCTAGTCTGGTTAGGACTTGGGCCTTCCAAGCCTACGACCCGGGTTCAAATCCCGGCAGCCGCATCATGAAATAACACGTAATTTTAAATTCTAACTTTTTAAATAGATAATTAAATCCATAATTCTAAATTACTAATTAATTCCAAAGACTTATCTAAATAATTTCATAAAAAATATAATTGGAAATTAAGAATTTTAGAATGGCACCAAAATTTCGGCAGCCACTAAACGGCAGATATCTGTTTTAGTAATTACACCTACTGGTTTTTGATCTTCAAGCACTAACAAACCAGATATATCCGCTCTCAACATCAAATTAGCTGCATCTTCTATTCCAGCAGCAGCAGAAATGGTAATTATATCTTTAGACATTAAATCTCTAATTTTAATGGAAACCGTACCCTTTGTAGCAGGTTTAACACAACTCAATACCCCAATTAGATCTGAATACGAAACCACCCCTATAGGTTCTCCAGCATCGTCAATCACAAATAATCGCCTCACGCCTTCCTGATACATCTTCTGGAAGGCTTCAAACGGCTCGAAACTTGAATTAATGGTCATAACACCCTTATTCATAGCCTCTTTAACTTCCATACTATCACCTGAGTTGATCGTCCTTAAATGACTTTATTTTAACACTAACTATGATTAAAATGTTTTGAAATCATAACCTAAGCAAATCTAAGGAAATTTTTTTACGTTCCGGATGTTCAAAATTGTGGATTAATGGTATGGCATTGTAAAATTAGATGATATAAATCTGTTCTGATGATTTTTGTAGAACCATTAAATAGTAAAAATTTAGCATAAAATAATAAATTTTAAATTTTTGAAAATCTTTACCTTTAGTGTAAAAAATATTCTCTATTGTTCACAGTCAACAACTAGAGAACCACCAACTTTTGTTGTTTGCACAAGACAATATTGTAAAAAAACAGCAGCATTTAAATAGTATTGAATAGTAATATAATATTAAATTTAAGGAGTGAAGACAATGATGAGAATAAGCATGTCACTACCCAAAAAACTTTTAAATGATTTCGATGAAGTTTTAAAAGATAGAGGATACCAATCCCGTTCAAAAGGTATCAGAGATGCCTTAAAAGATTATATAGTACGGTATCAATGGATGAATGAAATGGAAGGCAATCGTATTGGAATCATGGCGGTGATTTATGATCACCATTACACTGGGGTCATGGAAGACCTAACCGATATTCAACACGACTTCCGGCAGTATATAAACGCCGTTATGCACGTTCACATGACTGAAAAGTATTGTTTAGAGGTTATAGTAGTTAAAGGAGATGTTAAATACATACGTGACCTCACTGAAAAGATTATGCGGCTTAAAGGTGTAGAACACGTTAAACTAACCAGTACTGCAAGTGGGGAAATGAATAAAGAAATGCCACTTAGTACTTATTAAATTAGGATGAGAATTAAATCCTATCAACAAGATTTACTGGCCGATCAAGAAAGATTGGCAGCATTTAATGAAGCTATTAAAGAAAAAACCAAAGGAGTAGTTTACGATCTGGGTAGTGGTACAGGAGTGTTTGCAT
>Ga0209048_10005462_pt1 | contig 11991 bp, 7 predicted proteins | sample FrelakmetCRP12CR_FD_187146 | JGI IMG/M metagenome (GOLD analysis project Ga0209048, IMG submission 187146) | Freshwater lake sediment microbial communities from the University of Notre Dame, USA, for methane emissions studies - CRP12 CR (SPAdes)... | ecosystem: Environmental > Aquatic >... | reverse complement strand
TGAGCCTCCCGCTCACTGGAAGCCAAGGTGATGCTGATCGGCGCGTGACCTTGCGCGCTGAACGCGACGTGCTCACCGGCAATACGAGAATGATGGCCAGTCGAAATCCCGCCCCCGCTTTCGCTTCGAGAAACAGTAGGCCGCAGCAAGCTCCACAAATCGTCGTCGCTCGCGATTCTCGGGCCGAGAACGGCAACCTTAGCTTCCTGGAGCAGATGACTCCAACGGAGCGAGCGAACTATTTCAAATCCAGGCGAATCGAGAATCCGGCTCCGGTTTTCGCCGCCCCCGTTTATTACGGCCCACGGCGCTAGATTGGGAGTGTCAATGACAACGGAAGGGTAGCTCCGCGCGAAGGTTCGATTGATCTCGGCGTTCCCGCGCCTCGACCTTGAAGGGCTTCGTCTATGTCGCACCGCTCCCGCGGCTCCATTCTCGCCGGGACATAAATTAAGCGTCGTCTGATGTGACCTTAAATTGGGGCAAAGATAACAAATAGATGACAAATAGATGACCAATGCCCGACCAATACCTCTTGTCCTTGCCCTTTCACCACGGACCCTGTTAGTCTGCGTGCTTGTTCTGGGGGGAACAAAGCTGGGCGCGGTCGATCTTCGGATCCCGCGCCCAGTCCCTTTTTCAGAAAGCCAGCGATGAGGCCTTAAGATTTCAGAACTGTAACGAACATGAATTGTCAAGAACGGCGATTGACAGTTGACCCCAATTGGGATCGACTGAGAGAATGAAAACACAGCGATTCATCATAGCAGTGTTAGCGGTGACGTTTGCTTTCGCTCCGCAATCGTTTAGAAACGCGGCCGCGGAGCCGAAGGGACCTAAGTATTACGCCGAACTGATCTCGCCCAGAGCGGGACAGATTCTGGTGCCTGGACAGGTGGTCAGGGTTGAATGGAGGTCGAGACTTCCAAACATGGACCTGTCGTGGTGTGAGACGGAGCTTCGTCTGTCGCTCGATGGCGGCACGACGTTTACGTGGATGACAGGCGAGCGCGACCCGAGGGAGAAACACTTCGATTGGGTCGTTCCGAATACGCCGACCAACACGGCGGTGATAGACATCCACTTCGGATGCCTGGGGTATTACCCCGAGACGGAAAGTCTTCAGCGTCAATCCACGTTTGTGATCAGCGCGGTGAATTGATTCGCCTCACGGGATAGTTTGGTCAGCAGATAATCGATAACCAGCGCGATTCAAAGCGCGGCGATTTAGGGTAGTCTTTTGAACTTGTTTCGGCATGGAACAAGCCGGGCCTTGGATCTTACCTCCGAGCCCGCTTCAAAGTGTGATTGAGATGGGTAACCATCAAACCCGTTTGGCGACTCAACGCTCTAACGCATCAGAAAAGCGGTCCGGCGGCTGCCGGCCTGCACTCCAAGACGTGGCCGGGATTTTTCAGGGCGCACTTTCAGCGCGGGCGCCTTGGCCTTGCCGCAGGCTGCCTACGAACTCCGCGCCTTTGGCGCTAAACAGAGACGTGGCCGAGGGCGAACACGCCGTTCGTCAGCAAATTTCGCGCTCGACTCCACGACAAAAAAAGGAAAGCTTTTCTGAAAACCAACCAACAATAGCAATCAGAGAAAGGCAATACATATGGCGTTACGATTAGGCGATGTCGCTCCCAATTTTTCAGCTACCACGACCGAAGGGACCATTGATTTTCATCAATGGCTGGGCAATTCCTGGGGCGTTCTGTTCTCGCATCCGGCCGATTACACTCCGGTTTGCACCACCGAGCTGGGGATGGTGGCCAAGATCAAGGGTGAATTTGAAAAGCGGAACGTCAAGGTGATCGCGGTCAGCGTGGACCCGCTGGAATCGCACCGCGGTTGGATCAAGGACATCAATGAAACGCAAGCGTGCACGATGAATTTCCCCGTGATCGCGGATGAAAACCGTCAGGTAGCCACGGCTTATGACATGATTCATCCGAACGTGGACGACAAAGCCACGGTGCGGTCGGTGTTTGTCATCGGGCCGGACAAGAAAATCAAGCTGACCCTGACCTACCCGGCCAGCACGGGGCGCAATTTTCTGGAAATCTTGCGCGTGATTGATTCGCTGCAATTGACGGCCAATCACAAGGTAGCCACGCCGGCGGACTGGAAACAAGGCGAGGACTGCATCATCACACCAGCGGTATCGGATGCGGATGCGGAGAAATTATTTCCCAAGGGCTTTCGCAAAGTGAAGCCGTATCTTCGCTACACACCGCAACCTAATATCTAGCGGAGACGGTTGCTCGCGAATCAGGTTTCCGGCAGCGATGTCGCTTGAATCCGCCTTGTGGGTTGGGAATCTTCGATAACGAGGGCCACGGCTTCACCAGGAAGGCGAACGAGATGCGTGCCTACAAGGGGTCCTTGATTCTCTCGACCAGCACGTGAAGGGGAGCGAATGACCCACCTACGCCAAGGCTTCGGCGCGGCGAGCGAGTGGCAATTCACGATTTAACGAACCAAGGAAGTATGCACGCTCGAATTTTTCTGGTCAGACATGGCGCGACTCTGCTGACGGCGGAAGACCGGTTTGCCGGCGCCACGAATGTTCAACTCTCCGATGAAGGGCGCGAACAAGTGCGCCGGCTCGCTACGCGTCTTCAAGGAGAAAACATTGCGGCCGTTTACGCATCGCCGCTCGACCGCACCATGGAGACGGCCAGAATCCTGGCCGAGCCGCACGGCCGCGAGGTGCAGACGCGCGATGGTCTGCGTGAGATCTCGCACGGCCGCTGGGAGCAGATGACACGGAAGGAAGTCGAACAGGCGTTTCCCGATGAAGCCGCCATGTGGGAGAAAGACCCATACACTTTCGCGCCGGTCGGGGGCGAGAGCGGGCTGGCGGTCACGGCGCGCGCTTTGCCGGTGTTCATGGATATTGTGCGCGAGCATCCGGCGTCGAATGTGCTGGTCGTTTCGCATAAGGCGACGATTCGGCTCCTGCTCAGTTCCTTGCTGGGATTCGATCCGCGCCGCTATCGCGATAACCTGGATCAGAGCCCGGCAGCCCTGAACATCGTCGATTTCAAGGATGCAGTCAGCGCGCGCCTGACGCTTTTTAACGACACGTCGCATTGCCTTGCGGCTGGCCTCGGGATTCCAGCGGTCCCCACGGCGCGCCTCTCGAAGGCGTGGAACGAGGCTTGAATTAGTTGAGAGTTGAGGGTTGAGAGAAGAGTCCTCCTCCTCGTGATTGCGCTCGATCGTGAAGGAAAAGAATCGACCGCCTTCTGAAAAACCCGGCGCGTTTGTCACGGTTTCTGCGTGGACAAAACGGAAACTCCGGGCAAACGGGCAGCAGTGAGCCTGCGCGTTGTTTTCGGTTGCTGCCCGCCGAAGCTGCGCGAAAGCGGGTGGGCGGCTGAGGTTCTGGCAATCGAGGAGCGGCACTTTCCAAACCGCCGCCCATCTTCGGCGGTCTGGAGGCCGCCGATCCCCGAGAGCCTCTTGCGTCCCAGGCCGGATTCGCGACATTCGCCGCCGCCCATGCTCACGATTTCACAAGTCACGAAAGCCTTTGCCGGCCGCACGCTCTTTGAAGATGCGTCGTTACAGGTAAACCGTGGCGATCGCGTGGGCCTGGTCGGGCCGAACGGCGCGGGGAAGTCGACGCTTTTCTCGCTCATTCTGGGCGAAGCCTCTCCGGACGAAGGCCGGCTCTCGCTCGAAAAGTCAGCCACGATCGGGTTTCTTCCACAGGAACATGCGCCCGCGGGAGACGAAACGGTCCTGGAACTGGCCTGCGCTATTTCGCCCGAGGTCACGAAGGCCCAGCGCATCATGAAGACGACGCCCGAGGATTCGCCCGAGCACCATGAAGCGTTGCATTCATTCGACGAACATGGCGGCTGGCAGCTCGAGCCCAAGGCCAAACGCATCCTGTCCGGTCTGGCGTTTCGCGAATCGGATTTTGATCGGCCGGCCAAGACTTTAAGCGGCGGCTGGGTTATGCGGGCGCATCTCGCCCGTTTGCTCGTGCAGGAACCGGACTTGTTGCTGCTGGACGAGCCGACGAACCATCTCGATCTCGAATCGCTGGTCTGGTTCCAGGAATACTTGATGAATTATCCCGGAGCGATTCTCATGATCTCGCACGACCGCGAGTTCCTGAATCAACTGGTCGGCTCGATCATTGAGATCGCGCATCGCCGGCTGAATCGGTATCGCGGAAACTGGGACAGCTACGTCGAACAGAGAGCGGCCCGCGAAGAGCAGCAGTTGTCCGCGTATAAGAACCAGCAAAAAGAGATCGCGTCGCTGCAACTATTTGCCGATCGGTTCCGCGCCAAGGCCAGCAAGGCGTCGCAGGCGCAAAGCAAACTGAAGCAGATCGATCGGATGGAGAAAATCGAAGCGCCGGTCTCGCGCGAGAGGACGGTGCATTTCCATTTTCCACAGCCGCCGCGCAGCGGGCATCGGGTGATCACGCTCAAGGAGGTCGATCACGCTTACGGCGAACTGGTGGTTTATCGAGGGCTTGATTTCGAAGCGGAGAGGGGACAACGAACGGTTCTGGTGGGACCAAACGGTGCGGGGAAATCGACCCTGCTCAAGCTCCTGGCCGGGGTGCTACCGATCCAAACCGGCACGCGGGAGCTCGGACATAATGTGAAGGTCGGTTATTTTTCACAATATCGCGTCGAGATGCTCGATCCAAAGCAAACGGTCCTGGAAACCGCGCGCGACATGCCGAACCCGGTCTCCGAGCAGACGGCACGCACTGTTCTGGGTTCGTTTCTTTTTCGCGGAGACGATGTCTTCAAGACAACGGCGGTCCTGAGCGGTGGCGAAAAGACACGGCTTGCACTCGTTAGGTTGCTCCTCGATCCGCCGAACCTTCTCCTGATGGATGAGCCGACCACGCACCTGGACGTGGGCAGCATCGATGCTCTGGTCGGCGCGCTCGCCCAGTACGAAGGGACGCTGATTTTCATCAGCCACGACGTTTACTTTATTCGGGCCGTGGCGAAAACGGTTCTGCACATCAATGCCGGCAAGCTGACGCCTTATGCCGGCGATTACGATTATTACCTGGATAAATCACGGGCCACTTCGGCGCGCGCCGCGCTGACGAGTGGAGAGAAGCTGCAGAACTTTCAACCGGCTGCGCCAAGGGCAGAAGCCCTGGAAGGTGGTGCGCCGGCCCAGGCAAAGGCGGGGATGCGCGAGACCCGCGAGCAGCGCCGGGCTGCGGCGGAGGACCGCAAAATTGAAGCGAAGATCAAGCGGGACCACGAAAAAAGGGTGCGCGATCTGGAAATGCAAATCCTGAAGCTCGAAGGCCGGCAAAAAGAGCTGACCGAAGAATTGGAAAAACCCGAAACGTACGAGCGTGGCGGCGCGGCCACGCAGCTGAACCGCGAGCTCCAGTCCGTGACCACGGATATGGAACAGTTGACCGCGGAATGGGAAAAATTGGCTGAAGCGGCCGGACGCATTTCGAACTCGCATTCGATTGGGTAGGGCGGCTGGCACCGATGCTGCTTTAGGAATATCCGCAAGCTAGGATCACAATTACCAACATTACTTTCCTACGCTTCAACTGCGCGGCCAGCAATGGCCGCGTTTTTTTTGTAACCGCTTCACACTCGCAAAGCTTTCGGAGCTGGGCGGCGCGTGAGAGTGGCGTCGTTGGTTGCGGCGCGTTGAGCCGCCCACGCATTTGCTGGGCTATTTTCGGGGAAAGCCGCTAAACACGAAGACGGCCGGAAAAGTTTCGTCCGGCGCGTTCTCCCGCTTCAGATCGCTGGCGCAATCCGATTGTTCCACCACCAGCTCAGCGGTGCCGATCGCGTTCAGCTCGGGTTCGCCAATCGGACGAACTCGTCCTGTGGCGAGTCAGCTCACGCGGGGCTCCAGCGCCCGTTGCCGTCCCGCGCCAGAGCCGGTTCCGTCAGTTCGGACGCGAGGTCAGACTCCAGGCTGCCGTTGGAATCAAGGTTCTCCTGTTCCGCCTCACGGCCTTCGTTGTGCGTTTTCGCAATCAAAACATAGAGCGAAGGCACGATAAAGAGCGTGAAGATGGTCCCAATCGTCATCCCGCCGACCAGCACGAGCCCGATCGAATTACGCGCCTTCGCGCCGGCGCCAGTCACGAAAACGAGGGGCATGTGACCGGCAACGGTTGCGATGGTCGTCATCAAAATCGGCCGCAACCGGACGCGCGCTGCTTCCGCCACCGCCGCGACCTTCGTGAGTCCGCTTAGCTGCATCTTGTTGGCGAACTCGACAATGAGGATGCCGTTCTTGGAAATCAGTCCGACGAGCGTGACCAGGCCGACCTGCGAGTAAATGTTCATGGTCGTGGTCCAGCTGTCGGTAAAGAACCGCGTGTTTCCGGGCATCTTCAGGAAGGTGAAGATGAGCGCGCCGAACATCGCGAGCGGAACGGAGCCAAGCAGAATGATCAGGGGATCGCGGAAGCTGTTAAACTGGGCCGCAAGCACGAGAAAAATGAGCACGATCGCGAGAGCGAAGGCCGGCAGGAATTTGTCCCCTTCGACCCGGAGCTGGCGCGATTCGCCCGTGTAGTCGATCGAGTAACCCTGGGGCAGGATTTTCGCCGCTTCGGATTCCAGAAGCTTCAACGCCTGATCAGCGGGCAAGCCGGAGATACCACTGATGGTGACGGCGTTCAGTTGCTGCATCCGATTCAAGGAACGCGGCACCGTTTTCTCGCGAATGGCGGCGACCGTGCTGAGTGGAATGAGCTTCCCGTTCGGTCCGGTAACGTAAACGTCCTTGAGCTGATCAGGATTCAACCGCTCCGCGCGCTTGATCTGCGGGATCACTTTATAGGCGCGGCCCGCGATGTTGAAACGGTTCACGAAATTTCCGCCAAACATCGCGGAAAGATCCGCGCCCACCTCCTGAAGATTCAGACCGAGCGCCGCCACTTTGTCATGGTCGAGGATCACCTCGGCCTGCGGCTGGTCGATCTTGGTGTCGATGATCGGTGGAAAATAAAAATTTCCCTTTTGCATCGCCGCCGTCTGGAGTTGTTTCGCAAATTCGAGCATTCGCTCCGGCTCTTCGGTCGAGAGCAAAACAAACTCGATCGGGAATTGCCCGCCACCGGGGAGCGCCGGCGGCATGACCGGGAACATCTGGATGCCGGGAATGGTTCCGAGCTGCGCCTGGACCTGCGGCAGGAGCTGGAACGCGGTCTCTTTCCGCTGGTTCCAGGGTTTCAGCACCATGCCGCCGAATCCGCTGTTCGGGAAAGTGAGTTGGAAAGTGAATTCCGCCTGCGGAAAGCTCATGAAAATCTTGCCGGCGGCGTCAGCAAAGCCGGACGTCTGCTCGATGGTCGCGTTCGCCGGAGCGTCCACGATTCCAAAGATGACGCCCTGGTCCTCCGTCGGCGCGAGTTCCTTCGCCGCCATCGACATTTTGAAAAAGATGCCGGCCAGAATCGCCAATCCAATCCAGGCGGTATAAACGGCCGGCCGCACCCGCAAGGTGGCGTCAAGTTTTCGACCGTACCACTCGCGCAGACGGTCGAAGGTGCGATTTACCTTTCCGGCAAAACCGCGCTCCTCGTCTCCGGCCCGCAGAAATTTCGCGCTCATGACCGGTGAAAGCGTCAGCGCGACGACGCCTGAAATGGTGACCGCTCCGGCCAGCGTAAACGCGAATTCGCGGAAGAGCGTGCCGGTGAGTCCGCCCTGAATTCCGATGGGAATATAAACCGCCGCGAGGGTAATCGTCATCGCGATGATGGGGCCGACGAGCTCACGCGCGCCCAGAAGCGCGGCGTCCAGCGGAGTCAACCCTTCACGCAGATGGCGCTCGACGTTTTCCACCACCACGATGGCATCGTCAACGACGAGACCAACGGAAAGGACGATCGCGAGGAGCGTGAGCAGATTGACGGTGAACCCGGCGATCTGCATTAGGAAAACCGCGCCGATGAGGGAGATCGGAATCGCGACGATGGGAATGATAACCGAACGCCAGGAGCCGAGGAAAAGGTAAATCACGATCATCACGATGAGCAGCGTTTCCATCAAGGTGTGAAAGACGTCCTGAATGGCGGTGTTGATGTAGGCCGTGCCGTCGTAGGCGATGCGGCCCTGCATGCCCGTGGGCAGCTCGTGCTGGATTTGTTCCATCTCGGTGCGGACGCGCCTGACGACGTCGATGGAGTTCGCGTTTGGCAAAACGAAAATGCCCATGAAGACGGCGCGCTGCCCGGAGAAGCGGACCTCGGCGTTGTAATCCTCTGCCCCGAGCACGACATCGGCGATGTCGCCCAGCCGGACGAGTGTTCCGCCCTCCTGCCGGATGACGAGATTTTTGAAGTCCTCGACCGTATGCAGGTCGGTGTTGGCGGTCAGATCGACCTGAACGAGAGAACCCTTCGTGCTCCCGAGAGCCGAAAGAAAATTATTGTTCCCGAGCGCCTTTCGGACCTGCGCCGGGCTGACGTTGAGCGCGGCCATTTGTTCCGGCTTTAGCCAGATGCGCATGGCGAAAGTGCGCCCACCGAGAATGTCCGCGCGCTGGACGCCGCCGAGGGCGGTGAGACGTGGCTGGACCACGCGACTGAGGTAATCGGTAATCTCGTTCGCCTGCAAAATGTCCGAGGTGAAACTGAGATAGGCGGCAGCGAAGCGCGAGTCCGCCGACTCGATGTTGATCACTGGAATCTCCGCCTCCGGAGGCAGGTCGCCGCGGACTTGATTGACCTTGGAACTGATCTCCGAGAGGGCTTTGTTCGAATCGTAATTCAGCTTGAGGCGCGCGGTGATTCTCGAGATGCCTTGCGAGCTTTGCGATTGCAGGTAATCGATGCCGTCCGCGGCCGCGATCGCACGCTCGAGCGGTGTGGTAATGAATCCGCGCACCAGTTCCGCGCTCGCGCCGACGTAGACGGTGGAGACGGTGACGGAGGCAATGTCGCTGCGCGGATATTGCCGAACATTCAGGGACGAGATGGCCTGCAGGCCCGCGATCAGGATAACGAAACTAACGACCAGTGCGAGAACCGGCCGCCGGATAAAGAGATCGGTAAAAGTCTTCACGAGGGCGCGACTAACTATCGGACGGCTTCGGGTCGAGTTCCGTTTTGGGCGCGAGCGTATTGTCCACGACGACGTTCATCCCGTTACGCAACTTGAAGGCGCCGGTGCTGACAATTTGCTCGTTATCTTTCAAGCCGTCGGTGACCGCAACAAAATCGCCGCGAGTTTCTCCCGTGCGGATGAACTGCTGGCGCAGAACCAGGCCCTCCGTTTTGGTCTTCTCGTCGGTCTTTTTCTCGATTACGAAAACCGAATTCCCGTAGGGCGCGTACGAAACCGCCGTCGCGGGGATGTAAAGCGTGGGATTCTTTTTCGGCAAGAGCACCCTCACTCGAGCGAACATTCCCGCGCGCAAAGCGTGGTCGTGGTTATCAAGGGTTGCTTGCAGCGAAACGTTCCGGGTCGTTGGATCGATCGAAGAATTGACGGCCGTTAATATTCCCTCGAACTCACGACCTGGGATGGCGTCGGTGGTCACCTTCACCGGCAGATCCGGCTTCACATCCGCCAGTTGGTGTTGCGGCAGAGAGAAATCGACAAAGACCTGGTCGAGCGCCTGCAACGAGACCAGCGCATCCCCCGCCTTGACCATTTGCCCGGGATTTACGGCGCGAATTCCCGCCGTCCCATCGAAGGGCGCGTGGATCTGCTTTTTGTCGATAACCGATTGCATGTTGTCGACCGCGCCCTTTTTCTGGGTGTATCTGGCCTGCGCGGCATCAAGTTCTGCGGCCGAGATCACCTTGCGTTCGGCCAGGCCGCGCGCGCGCTCGAGATCATTCTTGGCCAACTCCGCGTCAGCCTGGGCCGAGCGTAACTGCGCTTGTTCGGCAGAGGCGTCCAGTTTCAATAAGACCTGGCCCTTGGTCACGAGCGCTCCTGATTGGAAATCGATCTCGGCCACGGTGCCGGCGAGTTCCGCGCTGATCATCGCGCCCTGCACCGCCGAAATGGAACCGATGGCGGTCAGCATCGGCTGCCAGTCGCCTCTCTTCACGTCTGCGCTGGTGACGGTCGTAGGCGGCGGCACCATCTTCTTGCCGGCCGAAACCAGCGTCATGATTTGAAGCACTTTGATGCCGGCAATAATGAGGAAAACGCCGGCGAGCGCTGCCAGCACCTTCCAAACACTCTTGGTCGTTGCTTTCATCGAGATTCTTGAGGGCTGAGGCTTTGCGACATCATGCATACGCTGCGGTATTTTCGGGTTGAAACAACAATCGCCAAAGGCCCCGGGTAACCTCCAACTGCTGCTCCCGTCTTTCCGTTGAAGTTAGTTCCGGAGGTTGCAAGACGTCCCGCATCAACATTCCGCGGCCAACGGCAAAGATTAATTCGGCCATTTCATTCGGCATAAGATCGTGAGCGGATTTCGCTTCCGGCGCGCGGGCGATCAAGTCGGTCAGGCCCTCCATCGCTGTTTGCAGGACGCCGCGCACGAGATTGGCCACCTGCGGATTGCGCGATGCTTCCGCGTAAAGATCGACCACGAAAGCGGATTGCACCTTGGGCGAGTTTTCACAGCAATGCGCGGTGAAGAGGACTTCGAGCGACTCGAGCAGCGACGGCGCCTGCCGTGCGCGTTCCAGGACGTCGTGAATCTCCTTCTCATGTCTATCCGCCATCGCGGCGATAACCGCCTCCTTGTTCTCGAAATAGCGATAGATCAGCCCGACGCTAATGCCGGCTTCGGCGCTAATGTCGTGCATGCTCGCCTGGTGGAAGCCGCGCTTGGCAAAACAGACCATCGCCGCCTCAAGGATCTGAGCGGGCCGGTCGTGGCCAGGATCTATGTGGTTGTCAGCCATTGGGCTGGAACAATGAATGAACGTTCATTCATTGTCAAATAGCTCATTTGCGTAGAGGCGAGTGCTGCGGCGACGTATCCGCTAACCTGTGGCGCTAGAAACAAATACCTTCACCGAGGCGACGGCCTCGTTTCCGGGCTGGGCGCTTCGCGGAAGCGCCTCTACATTTGCAGAAAGACGATGCAGCGCAGGAGAACATCTCACCTAGGGTTCGATCCGAAGAGTCTCCAACCGTTTCCGCCGAACGAACCGTATCTCGTCGGCGTCTCCGGCGGTCGCGATTCAGCCACCTTGCTTCATTGGCTGGTGTCGCGGGGATACCGAAAACTCATTGTGTGTCATCTCGATCATCAATTGCGTGGACGCTTGAGCAAGGCGGACGCGAAATTCGTCGAGCGTTTGGCCGCGCCGCTCAATTGCGGATTCGAGACCGCTCGAGCCGATGTGGCTGCGCTGGCCCGCCAGACGAAGCAATCGATCGAAACGGCTGGGCGAACGGCCCGTTACGAATTCTTTGCCCGAATCGCGCGCCGTCGCCGCGGTCACACCCTTTTCCTCGGGCATCACGCGGATGATCTCGTTGAGACTTTCCTGATGAACTTGCTGCGCGGCGCGGGCCCGATCGGATTCGGTGGAATGCGAGAAGTCACGACGCGCCGGATCTCCGGGATTGAACTCAAGATTGTTCGTCCGCTCCTCGGTGTCTGGCGCGACGAGATCGACGCTTACGTCAAGGCGAATCAGATCGAGTTCCGTGAGGACGCCAGTAACGAAAGCCTTGGGCCTGCTCGTAATCGCATGCGTCGGCGGGTGATTCCGTACATCGAAAAGCAGTTGGGTCGAAAGGTGCGCTCTGCCCTTTGGCGCGCGGCGGTTATCGCCGCGGACGAAGCGGAGTGGCTTGGCGGATTGGTTGATTCAAGGCAGGCCGAATCCGAGCAACTGGACGCGCCCAGGCTCCGCGCCCAACCGGCAGCTTTGCAGCGGCGAACGATTCAGAAATGGCTGCAATCCCGCGGGGTGGGGGATCTGGACTTCGATGTGATCGAGCGTGTTCGCGCCCTGGTCGATCCCGAAGCAACGGCGGCGAAAACAAATTTACCCGGCGACCGTCACGTCCGCCGGCGCGCGCAGAAGAT
>Ga0209048_10005461_pt1 | contig 11991 bp, 9 predicted proteins | sample FrelakmetCRP12CR_FD_187146 | JGI IMG/M metagenome (GOLD analysis project Ga0209048, IMG submission 187146) | Freshwater lake sediment microbial communities from the University of Notre Dame, USA, for methane emissions studies - CRP12 CR (SPAdes)... | ecosystem: Environmental > Aquatic >... | reverse complement strand
CTTTGACCCTCACCCTCCCCTCTCCCGCGCTGAGACGATGCGCGGGCGAGGACACCGGACGCGTGCTGCCTGCTCACTTCACACCACTAAACGGTTACGAATGGTGAATGCTGAAGGGTGGATGCCATTCAGAGCTCGCGTCCCTCGTGCTCTGAACCTTGCGCCAGAATGTAGTCAGCGAGGGCGTTGACTGATGCGAAAGCGAGCTTGCCGACCTCTTCGTCGGGAATGACCACGCGGAACTGCTCTTCGACCAGCACGACCAACTCAAGGGCGTCAATCGAATCCAAGCCGAGGCCTTCGACGAAGATTGGTTCAGCGTCCTGAATACTCTCCGGCGCGACGCCTTCCAGCTTCAGACCCTCCACCAGCAGATGTTTGAGACGTGTCTTGAGTTCGTTACGATCCAAGAGGTTCCTCCCAGAGCCGAGATGGTTAGATCATCGTCAGGCCGCCGTCGACAGTCAAGGTCGCGCCGGTAATATACCGCGCGCGGTCGGACACCAGGAAGGCGACGGCGTCGGCCACCTCCTGCGGTGTACCGAAGCGGTTCAGGGGAATCTGGCGCACGAACTGTTCGCGCATCTCCTGCGGCATGCCGGCGATCAGCTTGGTGTCGACCAACCCGGGGCATACCGCGTTGACCGTGATGCCGTAGCGCGCCACTTCCCGCGCCAGCGACTTGCCCATGCTCAGCAGGCCGCCCTTCGAAGCAGCGTAGTTGGCCGCCCCGTCCTTGCCGACCAGCCCGGCCGGCGAGACGACGTTGACGATCCGCCCCCAACGGCCGGCGATCATCGAGCGCACGGCGTGACGCGCGCACAGAAAGGCCCCGCGCAGGTTCGTCGCCAGTACGGTGTCCCACGCGCTCTCCGACAGCATCATCAGGAAGCCGTCATGTGTCACGGCGGCGTTGTTGACCAAGATGTCGACGCCACCCCAGCGCTGCTTGAGATGCTCGAACATCGCGGCAACGGCCGGTGCATCGGCAACGTCGGCCTTGACGATCTCGGCGCGTCCGCCCTGCGCCACGATCGCCTCCGCGGTCGCCGCGGCTTCCGCGTTGGACCGCGCGTAGTTGATCGCCACATGCGCCCCGTCAGCCGCCAGCGCCTCTGCGATGGCGCGCCCGATGCCGCGCGACGCGCCGGTGATCAGCGCCCGCCGCCCCTCCACGCCAGCGCTCATCGCAGCAGTCGCCAGAGCTGGCCCTTGATCTTGCGCGCCCGCAGCTTCTGCAGCACTTGGATGTTCGTCTTGATGCCTTTGCCGGGTACGATCCAGTTCGAGTGAGCGTGCGCGTACGCTTCGATACGGGCAACCAGCTCGTCACCCAGGGCAGGCGAGATGTAGAATTTCGGATAGAGCAAATTGTCATCGGCATCGATTTGGCCGTCGCGCAGGGCGATCTCGACCATTGCCGTGCCGGGCAGCACGCGAATGCCCGTCATGGCGATCACCGCCGTCGGCCGCAGCTCGTCCATCAGATCGATCGTCTCGGTAACTGTCTGCTGCGTTTCGCCCGGCCCACCGAAGATCAGGCTGTGGCAGAACTTGAGGTGATGCTTGTGGCACAGCGCCGAGGCGTGCCGCAGGTCGTCGGGATCGAACTCTTTCTTGAGGTTGCCGATCATCGTCGCGGAGCCAGAGTCGGTGCCGAATTCGATGGCCTTGCACCCCGATCGCGCCATGAGGTCGCAGAGCTCATCGTCGATGAACTTCGGATTCAGGTAGCCCGACCACTCGATATCGAGCTGGCGCGCCGCGATCTCCTCGCAGATACCCTTGGCGTGACGAATGGGCATGTTGAAGATGTTATCGACGAAGAACCAGTGCCGCACGCCGTGCTCCTGGCGCACGGCCTGGATCTCGTCCACCACCGCCTGCGCCGTACGCATGCGCACCTGCGACCCTTCGATCAACGGGTAGCTGCAGAAGACGCACTCGAAGTAGCAGCCGCGCTTCGTCTGGATGTTCAGCGCGCCGCCGCGCTGGTAGTACAGGTCCATATCGAAGCGCCGCCGCAGTGGGATGCCGGCGTGGTCGAGCTGCTTGATGCGCGTGACAGGGCTCACGCAGACGCCGCCGTTGACCGGGCGGCAGGCATACTCCGGAGTTGAACGGATCGGCTCGCCGTTCGCGAAGCCCTGCAGGATCCACGGGAATGCCATCTCCCCTTCACCGATCACGCCAACGTCCGCGCCCAGGTACTCCATGATCGCATCGGGCATCACAGTGAAGCCCGCACCGCCGAGCACAATGGGCGCGCTGGTCAGCGCGCGCACAGCGTCGACCAGTTGCTTGTAGTCGTCGATGTACGACGTGTTCTGCGGGTACGCCGACGAGTCGAGGTTGCGCAGCGAGATGCCGACAACCTCGGGCCGCGTGTCGCGAATCTTCTCGGCGAGCATCGGCTGCAACGCATCGAGGAAGCACAGATCCAGTGTGTCGACCGTATGTCCGTGCTGCGCGGCAACCGCAGCCATGTACGCCGCACCGATCGGGAAGACCGGATCGGGGAGCTTCTCGGTGTTGGCGGAGATCACTAGGACGCGCAAGCAGCGGTTCACGGGCGCCTCATTCCTCGTGCGCCAGCACGAGCGCGACAGTGGGGCCTGCATAGCAGAGCGAGTGCACCAGAGCCAGTTGCGCGCGCTGCAAGAGCGGTTGTGCCTGGCGGCCCTGGAGCCGCGCGCCATCGAGATCGAAAGCAACACCGTCAGCCAGTGCACCCGGTTTGCTGAGCAGAGTGGTCGCCAACGCCAACGCCAACGCGCCGTCTGCGCCAAACGTCTCGCCCCACGCCGCCTTCGGCGCGCACAGCAGTGGAGCGCGCCCCTCCGCAAACACGTTACGGAGCGCTGCGAGTTCGACGCGATCGAGCGCCGTGCCGTGCGCGCTCGTCATGACCAACCCAACGTCGCCCGCCGGGTGGCCACTGAGTGTCAGAGCGCGGTGCATGGTCTCGGCAAGGCCGGTACATTCGCGTGCACGCCGCGTCAGCGTCGGCTCGAAGCCCGCAGCGTAGCCGTCGATGCGCGCCAGCATCTGCGCCCCGCGTTGACGCGCGTGTTCGGCACGCTCAAGCACCACGACTGCCGCGCCCTCCGCGGGGCATACGCCCGCAACCTGATCCCGGAACGGCACCGCAGCCCGTGACTTCAAGAGACCCATGTCGCCGAGGCCCCGCACCAGCGCCGCACCGAGCGCGTCGGCGCCGCCGGCAAGCACGACGTCGGCCTTACCCGCGCGAATGAGATCGAAGCCGTAGCCGATCGCTTGCAGACCGGCTGCCAAGCCGGCGTGCGCCGTGACGTTCGGACCCTTGATGCCGAGCGCGATCGAAACTTCACCGGCCGCCGCGCTGGACACTGTGTAGGCGAAGAGACGCGGGCTCGCCGCATTTGGGCCGTGCGCAACAAGCTTCTGGTTGTACTCGGCGTTGGTTAGCAGGCAGCCAAGGCCGGTCCCGAAGGATATCCCTACGCGCTCAGAATCCTCCTGTTCGATTCGAAGGGTGGCTGCATCGGCGGCCAGATAGGCAGCGCTCAAGAACAGTCGGCACAGACGGTCGAGACGGCCCGTATGAGCGCGCTTGTCGGCCGGGATGATGTCGAGGGGAATGTCGACAACCGCCGCACCACGTGCGCCGTCAACGCCCATACCACTCAGCGGCTCGACAGCGCTCTCCCCGGAACAAAAACGTGCCGCCACTTCTCGCGCCGATCGACCGAGTGGTGAGACCACGCCGATACCAGTGATGACGACCCGGGCTGTCATTAGGGATCGGAGCGGTGCAACACAATGGCGGCGTTGTTGCCGGCAAATGCCGATGACGTTGAAAGGACGGTGCGCACCGGCTGTTGGCGCGGTGCGCCGACGACGATATCGAGATGGCAGGCGGGGTCGACTTGCTCGCAGTTCACCGTCGCTGGAATGAGACCGGTGCGCAGGATCTGCGCACACATGATGGCCTCGAAGCTGCCGGCGGCACCCAGCGCGTGTCCAATTGCCCCCTTGATCGAGTTCACCGGAATGCGGGCGGCGGATTCGCCGAAGACGCTGGTGATGGCCGCCATTTCCATCGCATCGTTGTAGACCGTCCCCGTGCCGTGCGCGCTGATGAAGTCGACATCGGTGGACGCGATACCCGCGTCCGCCAACGCCATGCGCATGGCGCGCGCAGCCCCTGCCCCATCACGCGCCGGTGCCGTCATGTGCGTCGCATCGCCTGCCAAGCCCGTCCCCACAACCTCCACGTCCGTAAGCGCACCGCGGGCCCGTGCGTGGTCTCGTTCCTCGACTACCAACATCGCCGCCCCTTCTCCCAGGAGGAGGCCGGAACGCCGCGCATCAAACGGTCGCACGGTATCGGGTGTCGTTGCGCGCAGGCAGTTGAAGCCGTTCACCACGAAGGCGCAGAGCGTCTCGACCCCACCAGCCACACAGACGTCTGCCTGACCGGTGCGAATCAGCTCCAGCGCCAAGCCGACCACGTGCGTGCCCGACGCACAGGCAATCGACGGGCTGACGACCGGGCCGCGCACACCGAGCTCGCGCGCCAAGCCCGTAGCCGTGGCGTAGTAGGGAAAGTCGAACAAGCGCCGGGGAGCAAACGTCGCTTCACCGCGCTGGTATTCTTCTCCTGCAAGGATGCCACCCAAGCTCGTCGCCACGATCACGCCTACCCGCGAGCGCTGCACCGCACGCAAGTCGAGTCGTGCATCCTCCAGCGCCTCGCGCAGCGCGAACAGCCCGAACTGGTGGATGCGCTCCAAACGGCGGCTCTCGACGGCGGAGAGTCGTGTCTCAGGCTCAAAGCCCTTGACCTCCCCGGCGCGGGCAATGGTGATGCCGCTTGTATCGAAGGACCGAATCGCATCGAGGCCGCTGCGGCCGGCAAGTAACGCCTCCCAAAGCGCACTCGCGTTGTTGCCGATAGGCGACAACGCGCCACACCCGGTGATGCACGCGCGCCGCGGCTCTGTGCTGTGTTGCATCAATGTTTCGGCTGGCCTTGTGCGGTGAAGCTATAGAAACGCGTGGGCCGCGGCAAGCAGGCTGTAGAGCCGACGGTAACCCCTCAGTCTTGACGGCGTGGTGCTGATGAAAGCCTTGCAAGCTGTCCTCTCCCACGCTGAGATGACGCGTGGGAGAGGACAGCTTGCACCCTCTCAATCCAGCGCCGTCAAGACTGAGGGGTTACAGCCGACGCGCAGTACGACGCGCACCTCGAGAAGGAGCCTCATCAAAACGATTGCCGCGTCCCAAAGAGAAACTGTACGTTGCTCTGGTCGCGGTCGGCGCGCGTGGCGATCTCGATGTAGGCCGTCGCTGGAAAGAAGCCGAGGAAGTCGTAGACCGCCGCCAATCCGACACCAACACCGACGGCGTAGCGCGTTGGGTCGTAGACACGACCTGCCGCGTTGTCGACTTGACCGGTATCGACGAAGAGGCGTGCCTGCGCGCGGCGCAGCACCAGCAGGTCAAGGAAGTTCAGATCCAGCTCCGGGTAGATGGCCTGCCGCAGCTCACCGCGCAGCAGGAAAAGGTTGCGCCCGAGCTGCTCTTCCGCGCCAATGCCGCGAATGGTGCGCGAGCCACCGAGGCTGTAGAGCCCCTGAAGCGGGACACGACTCGATCCCAGCGGCTCGCTGAACGCGTTGGAGATCTCACCTGCGACGATGGTCCGATGCGTGCACAGCGGATGCGTGAGCACCAGGCTGCCGCCCCAGTCGACGTAGTTGTAATCGCTGCCGAGAGCACGGTCGTACCAGTCGCTAAACAAGCGCAGGTGCACCTCCTGCGTCGGATTGTCGTAGGCGAAGACGTTGTTGTAGTCATAGCGCACACCGAGATTGTTGGAGTGGCCGGTGGTGTGCACGGCCGGATGCTGCATGTCCTTGAAGCTGCGGTCGAGCGCCTGTACCCCGTAGAACGCGTAGATGTTGTTGCGATACGATGTGGGATCGTTCCGCCGTCCCCAGTGATAGCGTGCGCCCGCATCCGCGCCGACGCTGCGATTCGTGTAGAACCCAGCGACGGCCAGGTCCTTCCGGTAGTCGTAGCGGGCACGGCCGACCATCAGGGTCGAGAACCCGAACTCCGTAGAGGTGATCTCGACCTCGGCGGTGTCGAGAACGATTTGCGGCTCGGACGGCCGGAAGTTGTCGGCGCGCGTGGTCTCGATAAGCTTGCGGTCGGGGTCGATTACGACCTGCCGTACGCGCCGCGGCGTCACCACCGTGAGCCGGCCCTCATCGCCACTCCCGTCCCAGCGCAGGTTCACCGTCCGCCCGCCGATGCTGCGTAGCTGGACGTCCACCGGCTCCTGCACGGCGCGTGTCGCCTGCCGCTCGATCGTCACCTCACTCACGAAGTCATCATCGTACGGCTCGTTCAGCCGCACAGCGGACAGACTATAGTTGATGTCGGGATAGGGCTGCAGCCATTGCGCGAAGAACTCGTCGAGATTGCGGCCGCTCTCCTCTGCCGCGCACTGGCGAAACGGCATGGACGCACCCGGGCAGCGATCGATGACGCGATCGAACGGCGCATCGCCCAACAACTGGCGCAGCTTGCCAAGGATGACGTGGCCGGACGGCAGGTCGTTGTTGAACGTGGTAATCTGCTCGTGCAGCGCGTCGGCTTGCGGTGCGCGTTCGAAGAACGTGCCGACGAATGGAATCTTGGGTGCGGTCTCGAAGCGGTCGACGATCGCGAAAACATTGAACAGCTCGATCCAGTCCTGCACGCTGCGTGTGTCGGGATGCCGCGCAGCGATGAAGCGTGCCGCCAGGATGCGCGACAACCCCTCGCTCAGCCACGGGTAGTCGACACTGGGCTGGTGCGCTGCCAGCTGCGGCGCGAGGAGCGCCGCATAGACCGCCTGGGCGATCTGCATCTCGTGGTACGGCCGCAAGACCCAGTTGATCTTCAGTGCCCGGTCGGACACCAGCACGGCGCCCTCCCCCGGCGCAGTCAGGTGCATCCGCAAGGGCGCTTCGACCAGGACCAACACAGGCGGGGCGGGCAGGCCGGCTGGGCGATGCGCGATGATGCGCCGCACCGCAGTCAATAGGGCATCCTGCGGCGGCGGCTCGGGGCTGATCCGTGAGGTGCGCTGGGACGGCCGGCGGAAGAGGACGATGTGGGTCCCCGCCGCATCGCTGTCGGCGCGCAGCCACTGCGGCGCGGCCAGCAGTGAGAGATAGTGCACCGCATCGATTCGAGCGGTTACTTCGCGTGCCTGCGGAGAGAACACGCCGTTGAGGAGCACATCGAGCTGCGGTTCCACGGAGAGATCGACCGCGAAGTTTGCCAGCGGTGGCCCGCCGTTCACCTGCCAGACGCCGTCCTCACCGAGGCTGGCCAGATACGGGTACCAGCCTCCGTTGAGAGTCATCTCGTCCTCGAAGTGACCGAAGGAGCCGAAGCGATACGGCACGACCGTATGGAAACGCAACGTCAGGGTGCGTGTCTCGCCTGGGGCAAGCGGCGCAATCGGGAGCCGTACCGCACAGCCGTCCGGAACCTCCGCAATGTGCAGCGGCTCGACCGACGTCGGTTGCTCCCCATCACGCGCCTCCAGCAGCGCCATCGAACCGGGATCGAAGTCCTGTTGCGGGTACACGAACGGCCGGTTGAAGTCGTTGATGCCAGTATCCGGCTGGGAGAAGCGGTTGGGGAACAAGAAGACGACCGCGTCCGTAAGCGTCCGCGCGCTGTGGTTGGTGAACGACACGTCGACGGTGCCGCTGACCTGCGCTGGGCTCAACTGCAGTGCGGCTTGCACGCGATATGCCGGCAGGCCATCCGCCTGCGCCCGCATCACCACCGCCGGGACCATCAGCAGAACGACCAGCAGCACCCCGGCGGCCAGCGACGCGGAGCGTTCACTCATTTTTCACAGGACCGGCATCTCTCGCCCCGGCTGTGTGGCTATCACGGCGGTTCCGGGCGCGGCAATACGCGACGGCGCACCTGTCGCGGCGAAGTCCTTCGCAGGGCTCAGGATGACGCGACGAAGCCGGACGACGACCATTGCCTAGTTTCTCGACCGCCTGCTGCCCAAGAGAGCAGCAACTCGCTGTGCGGGTTCGACCAGCGGGACGCTACCAGAGACGCAGAGACGCGGCGCCGGCGTGGCACAGGCATTGCCTTTGCCAAACCTGCTGTCGCTAGGAGTTCGTATGCTTGCTACTGTCCCTACGGGCAACCAGACGGGTAACCAAGGTCATATGCCGTACCACGAGTTCTATAAGGACGACTTCGAGCCGCGCGAGCACTACCGGCCGCTGTGGGAGCACATCCGCAAGACCGGGCAGAGCACGCTGGGCGCCAAGGCTCATGAGTCACACTTGGCGCTGCGAACCGAGGGCGTCACATTCACCGTTTACAGCGACAACGACGAGGGTATCGAGCGGGTTTGGCCGTTCGACCTGTTGCCACGCATCATCCCACCCGCCGAGTGGGCGGTCATTGAAGGCGGCCTCAAGCAACGCGTGCGGGCACTCAACCTGTTTCTCAAGGACATCTACCACAACCAGCGCATTCTCAAGGACGGTGTCATCCCGGTGCACCTGATCTTCCAAGGCAAAGACTTCCGCCGTGAGATCATGGACATTGATCCGCCCCAGGACATCTACACGCACATCAGTGGGATTGACCTGATCCGGGATGAGGCCGGACGCTACCTCGTCCTGGAAGACAACCTGCGCACGCCGTCGGGCGTATCGTACATGATCGAGAACCGCGTCATCGAACGCCGCATTCTGCCGGAGTTCTTTGCGCACTATCGGGTGCGGCGGGTCGAGCACTACCCTGCCCTCTTGTTGCAGGCGTTGCGCCATCTGTCGCCGCGCGGCAAGGACGAGGCGGAGATCGTCCTGCTGACCCCGGGCGTCTACAACTCGGCGTACTTCGAGCACACATTCCTTGCCAAGGAGATGGGGATCGAGTTGGTGGAGAGCGGCGACCTCGTGGTGACCAACAACATCGTCTACATGAAGACCACGCACGGCCTGCGGCGCGTCGACGTCGTCTACCGCCGCATCGACGACATCTTCCTCGATCCGCTGGTGTTCCGGCCGGATTCCGTCGTCGGGGTGGCCGGCATCATCAACGCATGGCGCGCCGGCAACGTCGCCATCGTCAACGCCCCGGGCAACGGCATCGCTGACGACAAGGCCATCTGCCCGTTCGTCCCCGACATCATCCGCTACTACCTCGGCGAGCCACCGATCCTCGACAACGTGCCGACGTATCTCATGACACGCCCCGACGACATGGCGTACGCCCTCGACAACCTCGAGCAGCTGGTGGTCAAGGCCGTGAGCGAATCGGGCGGGTACGGCATGCTGATGGGACCGACGTCGACGCCGGCGTTACGCGCCGAGTTCGCCACGCGCATCCGCGAGAACCCGCGCAACTACATCGCCCAACCGGTGGTACCGCTGTCGCGCCACGTCTGCTACCTCGATGGTGAGTTGGAGTCGCGCCACATCGATCTGCGCCCCTATGTCATCTACGGCGAAGACATCGAGGTGGTGCCCGGCGGTTTGACCCGCGTCGCGCTCACCAAGGGCTCACTGGTGGTCAACTCGTCGCAGGGGGGCGGCAGCAAGGACACCTGGGTGCTCGCCGAGTAATCCCGAGTCGAAGGTTCGAAGTAGGAAGCTGTGCTAAGCCGGATCGCTGATTCGCTGTATTGGATGTCACGGTATCTCGAACGTGCTGGCAATACGGCGCGCTTGATCGAGATCAACCTGCTCTACCTTCTCGAGGCCGAGGATGCTCTGTCCCCGGCGGCGCAATGGCGGCCGCTGCTCAGCATCAACGGCAGCGAAGACGCGTTCGCGCAGTGCTACCCCGGGGCCGAGATCACGGCGCACAAGATGATTCAGTTCATGACGCAGGAGCGCACCAACCCCAACGCCATCCGCACCAGCTTGCGCTTGGCGCGCGAGAACGCCCGCGTGGTGCGCGATCGGATCTCGAAGGAGATGTGGGAGGCGCTGAATGAGCTGTGGCTGCAGATGGATCGACAGCTGCAATCGCCGCTGCTGCCCGAACGCGCCGCTGCCGTCTACGCCCAGGTGCGCAACGGGGTCGCCCGCTTCGATGGCGTCACGTCCAACACGATGATGCGGGGCGAAGGGTGGGGCTTCTATCTGCTCGGCACGTTCCTCGAACGCGCCGACATGACCGCGCGCATCTTGGACGTCAAGTACCACCTGCTGCTCCCGGATCTCACCATGGTGGGATCGCCGCTCGACTACTATCAGTGGGCGGCACTCCTCAGGTCGCTGGCCGGTTTCGAAGCGTTCCGGCGCAAGTATCACGCCGGGCTCCGGCCGATCGATGTCGGCGAGTTCGTCATCTTCGAGCGCGACTTCCCGCGTTCGCTGCGCTTCTCGGTCGACCGCATGCACGGCGCGCTGCAAGACATCGGCGCGCCGGCCCCCGATAGCCCGAGCACGCCGGCGATCGCTGCGTTGGTCGACCGTCTCGATCACACCACACCGGAGCACGTCTTCAAGCAGGGTTTGCACGAATTTCTGCAGGACTTTTTGGAACTGGTCTCCAACCTGCATGCGGCGCTGGCGATGGATTACTTCGAAGCGCAAGTCACGGAGCGGCCGTGCGCTACCTAATCGAACACGAGACGCGCCTGACGTTTGCGGAGCCGGTGCGCGAGCACCAGTGCGAGCTGCGTCTCGCACCGTCTGACAGCAGCACGCAGCGGGTGCATGCCGTGACGATCGCAGTGGAGCCGCCCGCAGAGCTCGACCGCTACGTCGATTACTTCGGCAATCAAGTGCACCATTTCAGCATTTCCAGCGCGCATGCTCGGCTGGTGACGCGGCTGCATGCGGAGGTCGAGACGCTGCTCAGCAATCCGTTCAACTACCCGCTGGTGCCGGCGCAACGCGAGCGCGACTGGATCGCCGACACGCTGAAGGCGCAACCCCGCCTCTGGGACTATGCGCTCGCGTACAGCCCGCTGACGCCCGACCTCACCCGTGTCGTGCTGCCCGAGCTCGATGTGCCAACGCACTCGCCGGCCCGACACGTCGCCGACTCGGTCATCGCCGCCACCGAATGGATCGCCAACACGCTGGAGTACAAACCAGGCGTCACCCGTGCGCACTCAACCCTCGAGGAGGTGTGGAAGGCGCGCGCTGGCGTGTGTCAGGACTTCGCGCATCTGCTCATCGCCGTCGTCCGCTCGTGGGGCGTACCGGCACGCTACGTCATGGGCTATCAGGATCCCGAGTGCGCCGATGACGACGCGGCGATCGCGCCGCATGCTTGGGCCGAAGTATTGATCCCCGGCGCCGGATGGCGCGGCTTCGATCCCACCGCGCGCCTGGTAGCAAATGACGGATACATCGTCGTCGCCGCAGGACGCGACTCCCTCGACGCCGCGCCGCAGCGTGGCAGTTTCAAGGGCGAGCACTCGGACGAGGGACCCGAAGTGACACTGCGGATCGCGCGCCAACAGCAAGAGGCGGCACAGTGACCAGTAACCAGCAACCCGGGACCAGTAATCAGTAATCAGTGTCAGATATGGCCATTCGCGTTGCCCTCCGGCACACCACGTCGTACCGCTACGAGCGACCGATCGTGCTTTCACCACATGTCGTGCGACTGCGGCCGGCGCCGCATTGCCGCACGCCGATTGAAGCCTATTCGCTGAAGATCACGCCCGAGCAACACTTCATCAACTGGCAGCAGGACCCGTTTGGGAACTATCTGGCGCGGCTCGTCTTTCTCGAGCGCACGCCGGAGCTCTCCATCGATGTCGGTTTGGTCGCCGACATGACAGTGATCAACCCGTTCGACTTCTTTCTCGAAGAGGAAGCAGAGCACTACCCGTTCAAGTACTCCGAACAGGTGGCGCAGGAGCTGGCGCCGTACTTCGAGATCAAGGAGCGCGCGCCCCGCCTCATGGACTGGCTCGGGGGCGTCGACCGCACCAGGCGGCGG
>Ga0209048_10005460_pt1 | contig 11992 bp, 12 predicted proteins | sample FrelakmetCRP12CR_FD_187146 | JGI IMG/M metagenome (GOLD analysis project Ga0209048, IMG submission 187146) | Freshwater lake sediment microbial communities from the University of Notre Dame, USA, for methane emissions studies - CRP12 CR (SPAdes)... | ecosystem: Environmental > Aquatic >... | reverse complement strand
CCAGCTAACTCAGATAAGTGCTTATTCCGAAAGGAGTTGCGGCGAATTCCGGGTTGTAACCCCCCGAAATCCAGGAAGAGCCACTCTCGAGCCGCTCTTTCAGCCCTGGGAATTGCGGCCAGTAGGCGTCCAGGCCGATGCCGAACAGGCCGATCTTCAGCGGGTTCATGGCGGAAGGGTCCAGGCACACCGCCGTGCAGCAAGGCCGGGACGAGGATGCCGCGAGGGACCGACCCAGAGTCGCCCCGGAAGTGGGACCCATCCTATCCAGGTTGAGTCGTCGATGATAGGAGCGAGCGGGGCGATGTACAAATGCCACGCTGGGCACGGTTTGACCCACGTCCCTGGTAGAATGGAATCCAGCCGTGGCCGCGGTCTGGATCGCGGCCAACCGAGTGCTCCCCATTGACGGGGAAGGAGAATCCGATGAGTGCAATGCCAGCCTTTCCGTCGATCCACGTCGGTGATCCGATCCATCACGAGAACTTGACCATTTTTCCGCTCTTTCGATCCGGCGCGGCGACCGAAGAGGTGGATTATCTGTTGTCCGACGAGGCGGTCAGCGCCGGCAGCGTCACCGTCGAGGAGATCAACGAGTCCGGCTCGGTGCCGACTCTTCTGGTCACGAATCGCGGCGATCACGGGGTTCTCTTCCTCGAAGGCGAGGAGTTGCGGGGTGCGAAGCAGAACCGGGTGCTGAACACCACGGTGCTCATCGGCGCCAGGACCAAGGCAACCATCCCGGTGAGCTGTGTCGAGATGGGAAGATGGCGATTCCGATCCCGCCAGTTCACTCCCAGCGCCAACTACTCGTCGCCCAAGCTGCGACACCAGCTCAAACGGTCGGTCACCGCGTCACTGCGCGAAGGCCAAGGCCACCGATCCGACCAGGGGTCCGTCTGGACCGAGGTGGACCGGCAAATGCAGGCCCTGAAATCCAGCTCCGAGACCCACGCCATGGCCGACACGTACGAGAGCAATCGCCAACGATTTCAAGAGTTCCAAAGGCGGTTGGGCTACACCGAGGAGGCGACTGGCCTGGCCGTGGCGATCGGACCGACCATCGTCGCGCTCGACATCTTCGACAAGCCGTCAACCTGCCGAAAGGTCTGGGACCGCCTCCTTTCCGGGTTCGTGATGGATGCTCTCGAGGAGGGCCGGACCGCGCAGCCCCCGGCGCCGGCCGAGGTCGACGGGCTCTTGAAACGGCTGGAAGCCGCCGCCTGGCAGGAGTCGCCCGCGGTGGGTGAGGGTCGCGAGTTCCGCACCGACACCGCACCCGACATTCATGCCTCTGCCTTGATGTTTGCGACCAGCCTGCTGCACGGCAGCGCCGTGGTGAGCGCAGGGGTGTAGGGCAAGACCGATCCTGGCGGAGTTGAAAGACCCTGGCCCCTTCGCCCAGGTTCGATGGAGGGGCCAGTGAAAAGACATCCATCCTGACGCATCAAACCGGGCGGAGAGACCGATGATCGGGCGGAGAGAGTGGCTTCGGAAGGCAACTGCGCAAGCTTTGGCGGCCTGGGCCGCGGGCAGGGCAGGGGGGATCTCGAGTCCGACCCCGGGCCAGAGTGCGCCCACCAAGAAAAGCACCGCGACCAATCGCTACACGGTCCGGAAGCCCGCACTCTCCAAGAGCAATGGCTCGACCCGAACCTCGCCCGATGACGGATCGCTGTCGATCCGGGCTGATGAGCAACTGGACCGGCTGCTCGCGCCGATCCGCGGGGTGTGACGTGATCATGATTCCTTCAGGCGACGTGAACATCGAAGCCGTACCGCTGCCTGGGAAAGCCGGCCGGGTCGAGGATCCGCGGGTCTATCTCGCGGCCGAGCGCACGTTCCTGGCCTGGGTTCGAACCTCGCTGGCTCTGATGGGTTTTGGGTTTCTGATCGCTCGATTTGGACTCCTGATCCGCGAGACCGAGGTTCTCGTTCAAATGCCGGAACGACCGCATCGACCGACGATTTCACCCTGGCTGGGGTTCGCAATGGTCTGCCTGGGCGTGATCGTGTGCCTGGTATCCGCCGTGCGGTACCGGGCGTACATTCGGGCGCTGGAGACCGGCGTGGCCAACCCGTCCGTGAGTACGAGAGCCCCCCTGGCCATGGCCGCGATCCTGGTGCTGGTCGGCCTGGCGATGGCGGCTCACATACTCGCGCTCTAGTCCTACCTTCCTTTTTGTGAGTCTACAACCATGATCGCCCAAGACCTCTGGAATCGCTTCAAGGACCATCTCTGCCAGGTACCCGCGGTCGGCCTTGTCCTGGACATCAGCCGGGTGCACTTCGATGACGGGTTCTTCACCCGCATGAGACCGGCGATGGAGAAGGCGTATGCCGCGATGGACGCCCTGGAGAAGGGAGCGATCGCCAACCCCGACGAGAATCGGATGGTTGGCCACTACTGGCTTCGCGCGCCCGAACTGGCGCCCGAGCCGGGTCTGGCCACGGAGATCCGCCAGACCGTGGCCGCCGTCAAGGCGTTCGCGGCCAGGGTCCACTCGGGGGAAATCAAGCCACAGCAGGCCGCCCGGTTCACGCACCTGCTGTCGATTGGCATCGGCGGCTCGGCGCTCGGGCCGATGTTCGTCGCCGACGCGCTGGGGCATTCCGGCACGGACAGGATGCAGGCCTGCTTTATCGACAACACCGATCCCGACGGCATCGCCCGCGAGCTGGCGCGTCTGGGCGACGCACTCAGCGAAACCCTGGTCCTGGTCATGAGCAAGAGTGGAACAACGCCGGAGACCCGGAACGGGATGCTGGTCCTGGCCGAAGCCTATCGCCGGCTGGGTCTCGATTTCGCCCGGCACGCGGTCGCCGTGACCGGAGAGGGATCAAGCCTCGACCGGCAAGTCCAGCAGCAAGGATGGCTGGCACGGTTCCCCATGTGGGACTGGGTCGGCGGTCGAACCAGCGAGATGTCGGCCGTGGGGCTGGTTCCTGGCTTTCTGCAGGGACTCGACATGGACGCCCTGCTTGCCGGCGCGGCGGCGATGGACAAGGCGACCCGCCAGCACGACACGGCCACGAACCCCGCCGCGCTCCTGGCCCTGATGTGGCATGTCCTTACCAACGGCAAGGGCGAAAAGGACATGGTCGTCCTCCCCTACAAGGACCGGTTGCTGCTGTTTTCACGCTATCTCCAGCAACTGGTCATGGAGTCACTGGGCAAGCGGAACGACCTCGACGGCGTTCGCGTCGATCAGGGCATCAGCGTCTACGGCAACAAGGGATCGACCGACCAGCACGCCTACGTGCAGCAACTGCGCGACGGGGTGAACAACTTCTTCGTCACTTTCATCCGGGTGCTCGAAGACGGAGGAACTCCCTTCGAAGTCGAGCCTGGCGCGACCCCGGGAGATTATCTCCACGGTTTCCTGCTGGGAACCCGCGAGGCCCTCTTCGCCAACGACCGCCAATCGGTGACGATCACCGTATCCCGGGTCGATGCCCGCACTGTAGGCGCGCTGATCGCGCTGTTCGAGCGCGCAGTCGGCTTCTATGCCACGCTCATGAACATCAACGCCTATCATCAGCCGGGCGTCGAGGCGGGCAAGAAGGCGGCGGCCGCGGTGCTCGCCCTCCAGGGAAAGGTCCTGGCTTCGCTCTCCGCCACGCCCCAGACGGCCGACCAGCTCGCCGCGGCCGTGGGCGCGGTCGATGCCGCCGAGACGATTTACCTGGTGCTCGAGCATCTGGCCGCCAATGGTCGCGTGAAGGCGGTCACGGCCGATCAACCGGGTGCAACGACGTTTGCCGCGGTGTGAGCACCATCGGCGACGGCCTGCACATTTTCATTGTCGCCGAATGTGGAATTCAACGCGCGGGTCGCGCATAATAACGCCCCAAGTCAACATCCCTTTGTGCATGGACCGTACGAGGTACTGCCATGACCGCGACCACGACAACTTCGAGCGTCCCCGTTGAAGAGACCGAAGCCTTTGCCACGCTGGTGGGCCGGGTGGGCCGGAATGCCTCCAGGATCCCCGCCGAGATCCTGGCGCGGCACGTGATGGACATCGTGCCTGCCCATGAATGGCCGGTGCGGGTCGAGGCCATGGACGCCCTCCTGCGGCGACTGGAGTCGGCTCGCAAGGATGAGCTGCGAATCGAGAGCCGGCCCGAGGGAGGCAAGGTGCTTGGTCTCTACGCCACCCGGAGACGGGGCTCGGAGGCTCGCCCCTACCGCACGATCGTCTCGGGCGTCGCTCCCATGAAAGGGCGGTGTGATTGTCCGGACTACCTGAGGAACTCGCTGGGGCTTTGCAAGCACATCCTGGTCGTCCTCGAACACCTGCACGCGCGGCCGGGACTGCTCAAGCAGGCGACCAAGGAGCAGCAGCGGCTCGCGGAGACGCCCTTCACCGGACCGGTCTGGGACCCGGTCCGACCCCTGCTGGGCCTGGGCGACTGGCTCGAGCGGGTCGCCTGGATTGGCGCCAGCGGGATGGCGGGGCAGGGGACCCGGGCAGCGCAGGCGATGGCGTGGTTCCGACCCGGTCGGAATGGGGCCTGGACGCTGAAGAAGAGCTATCACAATGATCCAGTTCGTCGCCTCGAGCTGGTCGAATCGCTGCTCAAGGTCGTTCCCGCCAGGTCGACCAGCTCAGGTCACGACCCGGCCCTCCGCGCCCTGCTCGTGCACGGGCGCGAGGAGCTCAAGCGAGTGGTCGAGAAGACCCTCTGGCCCTCCGAGCAGAAGGCCGTGATGAAGGGACTGAAGTGCCCACTGTACCCCTACCAGCGCGACGGGGTGAAACGGTTCCTCGAAACCGGTCATCTCTTGCTGGCCGACGACATGGGGCTGGGTAAGACCGCCCAGGCGATCGTCTGCTGCGACATCCTCTGGCGCACCGGCAGGGTCCGCCGCGGCTTGATCATCGCGCCCGCGTCGCTCAAGCCCCAGTGGGCCCGCGAGTGGGCCCATTTCTCCGAGCTGCCGATCGAGATCATCGATGGCCCGCCCAGCGAGCGTGAGAAGCTGTACTCGACGCGCAAGGAAGGTTTTTTCATCATCAACTACGAGCAGCTTCTCCGGGACCTCGAAACCGTCCGCAAGTGGCATCCCGACCTGGTCGTGCTCGACGAGGCCCAGCGGATCAAGAACTGGGCGACCAAGACGGCCCTTTCGGTCAAGGGGCTCACTCCCCCCTACCGCCTGGTCCTCACCGGCACGCCGATGGAGAACCGGATCGAGGAGCTGGCCTCGATCGTCGAATGGGTCGATGACATGGCACTCGAGCCCAAGTGGCGGCTGCCGGCCCTGCACGCGATGCGATCTGACGGCCGCCGCGAGATCACGGGCGTGCGGCATCTGGACACGCTCCGCGAACGGCTGCGGCCCTGCATGGTCAGGCGTATTCGCCAGGAGGTGCTCGATCAGCTTCCGCCGCGCACCGATGTCCGCGTACCGATCGAGATGACCCCGGCCCAGTTGGAGGAGCATGACGCCCTGATCCAGCCAATCGCTCAGCTCATGCGAATCGCCGAGGTTCGCCCCCTGACCCAGGCCGAGTTCCTCCGCCTGATGAGCTTGCTGACCACCCAGCGGATCATCTCCAATGGACTGGCCCAGCTTCAATTCGAGCACGTCTGGCCGGCGTTGCGCGGTTGCTCTCCCGACGAGAGCGTGCTCAAGGGCCTGTCCGCGCCCAAGCTCCTGGAGCTGCGCCAGCTTGTCCGCCAGGTCGTGATCGACCAGGGGCGCAAGATCGTCATCTTCAGCCAGTGGCGGCGGATGCTTCACCTGGCCCACTGGGCGGTGACCGACATCCTGGCCGAGCGGAACTTGCGCGCCGGCTTCTTCACCGGAGCCGAGAAGCAGCGGCGGCGGACACAGAACATCGTCGAGTTCCATGACGACCCCGCGTTTTCCATCCTTTTCGCCAGCGATGCCGGGGGCGTCGGGCTCAACCTGCAACACGCCGCCAATTGCGTGATCAACCTCGAGCTCCCCTGGAACCCGGCCGTCCTCGAGCAGCGGATCGGCCGCATTTACCGGCTGGGGCAGAAGCAGCCGATCGACGTCTACAATCTCGTTTGCGAGCAGGGAATCGAGTCGCGGATCGCCGACCTTGTGGGCAACAAGCAGGCATTCTTCAAGGGGCTCTTCGACGGCGACAGTGATACCGTGAAGTTCGACCAGTCCGGGTCGTTCCTCTCCCGGGTCAGGAAGCTCTACGACCCTGCCACTCTGGCCGCGGCCACGGCGGGCGGTGGCAGCGAGGAGATCGAGTTGACCGACCTTGCCGACGTTGGACTGGATGATGAGGTCGCTGACCCGTTCGAAGAGATGATCGAGGCCGGTGACGAGTCGCAGGACCAGGTGGAACCTTCGGCGGAGTCTTTCGCCGAACCGCCCCCTGTCCCCGCGATCGCTTCAGCAGACTCCGGCGCGGCACCATCTCCTGCCGAGCCTCCGCCAGCCCACCGCGAGCCAGCAACACTGCCCAGCCTGGGCGAGGTCCGCCAGCTCTTCTCACAACTTCAGGTCCGTCGGGAGCAGAACGGTCGAGTGGTGATCGAAGCTCCGTCCGAGGCCGCCTCGACATTGAGCGCCCTCTTCGAGGGCATGGCCGCCCTGCTACAGGCCGCCTCGCGACCCGGGGATTGAGACTTGGTTCGGCGGATCCCAAGAAATCCCGAATGCTGTCCCCAGATCCACGCGAGAGCTCAGCTCCAGCGTGGCCTCTTCGCTTTCTTCGCCGCCGCCTTCCGTCGCGCTTTGGACTTGTGACGAACCGTGTTCGCGGGTCTTGGGATTTGGCGGATTACCGCTTCCTCGGCCTCGGCTTGGGTCATGAGGCCGGCCTTGACCAAGAGCCGGAAACGGTCCGCGGTCGGCATCCGTTTGACGGCGGCGAGAACACGCCTCATCCGGATGGACATGGAAACGACCTGTGCCTTCTCCGTCATCATCGCCATTAGGTCAGTCCTCGATTGGCTTCACGAGCCACGTCCCCAATATACAGTCGGTGTTCCGGACACACAACTGGATGTGAGCCTGACGGTGCATGCCGCTACGGGTCCAGAGGCGCTCATCCGAGGGGACGAACACGGCCCGACAGGTGTCGACCGGATCCTCCTCGACTTGTAACCTTCGAGACCCTGGACGACCCGGAGAGCGGCAGACTTCCGCGTACCGTGATATCCGATGACGGTTCGGTGATAGTCGGCGAAACGAGGCATGACTTCGGCCTTGGGCAACTTTAACCAGGGGGCAGCCCGGATCGGTGCCTTCCGGCAAGAATCTCCATATCGGCCATCATTCGGACGATCGGGCCATCGGACTGAAAAGGATCCGGGTCGCCGGGGGAATGGTTCCCGTTGCCCGCTTCGGGTACGTCGTCGGCAGAATCACCCTGAAAAGGGCGAGGTATTTCTCCACATCGCGGCTGGGGTGGGCCAGCACGGCTTCGCCACCGGCGCGGCGGATCTCGCGGGTGATCGTCATGAGCACGCCGAGAAAGCTGGACCCGGTTTCCTTGACCCCGGCCAGCTCGAGGACGTAATTCCGCATTCCTTGATCGAGCATGTCGTGGACGTCGCGAGCGGCATCGACGTATCTTGGGTCGTTCATGAGCCGTGCGAAATTGCTGAGGATCGCGACATTGCCTTCCACGCGAATGTTCATGGCCATGAGGATTCTCCCCCTCGTCGTGGTTCCCGCCCGATCACCGGACGGGCGGCCGCCGCGCCGCGCGTCACCGCCTCTTGACCGCGTAGCCGTACTGGATCGGCCAGAGTGGCGGCTCGCCGAGTTGTTGCTGGGCCTTGATGACCCAGTAAGGCTCGCGAAGCAGCTCGCGTCCCAGGAGCACCAGGTCCGCATCGCCGCCGTTGATGATGGACCGGGCCTGCCCGGGATCGGTGATCATGCCGACCGCTCCGGTCTTGATCCCAGCTTCGTCGCGGATCCGCCGCGCGAAAGGAACCTGGAACCCTGGCCCGATCGGGATCTTCGCGTCGGGCACGATCGCTCCCGAGGAAACGTCGATCAGGTCAACCCCGATGTCGCGGAGGAAGCCCGCCAGCACGACCGACTGATCAATGTCCCAGCCGCCGTCCACCCAGTCGGTCGCGGAGATCCGCACGAAGAGCGGCATCGTGTCCGGCATGATGGAACGCAGCCGGTGGGCAACGCGGAGCAGCAGCCGCAGCCGATTCTCGAGCGAGCCGCCATAGCGGTCGGTCCTGTGGTTGGCGAGTGGCGAGAGGAACTCGTGAAGTAGGTAACCGTGCGCCGAGTGGATCTCGATGAGCTGGAATCCGGCGGCCAAGGCCCGTCGGGCGGCCGCCTCGAAGGCCGCGACGACGCCGTCGATGCCGGCCTCATCGAGCGCGACGGGCACGGGGTCACCCGCGGCGAACGGGATCGGACTGGGGCCGATGACGGTCCAGCCGCCTTCCGCCGGAGTCTTCAGGCTCTTGCCGCCCTTCCAGGGCAGATCGCAACTGGCCTTGCGACCGGCATGCGCGAGCTGAATACCCGGGACGGCCCCCTGAGACTGGACGAACCGGACGATTCGCGCCAGGGCTTCGATGTGGTGATCGTCCCAGATCCCCATGTCGCCAGGGGTAATCCGCCCCTCACGGGTCACGGCCGTCGCCTCGACCATCGCCAGGGCTACGCCGCCGGCGGCCCGGCTTCCCAGGTGCACCAGGTGCCAGTCGTTGGCCCGTCCCTCCTGGGACGAATACTGGCACATCGGCGACATCGCAACGCGATTGCGAAAGGTCAATCCCCGGATCGTCAGCGGGCTGAACAGGTCGGCCGGAGCCGAGCGTTCGAAACCCTCGACCGCTGCGCGGCCTGTACTTGTCGTCTCGTCGCTCATCGTGAATCCCTGCAGTCGCCGGATCCTGGGGCATTCCATGATGGCGGCCGGAAGCCAGGGTCCCGACCACCTCTTCAAACCATTTGAAGATCCGCCCTGAACACCGTTCGCTACATTGTAAGCGATGGAAGAACCGCGTGGAGACAATTTGTCGGGCGGCCGGCCCAGACTCGGCGCTGCTCTCACGGGGTCTTGCCCTTGCCGTGAATTCACCCTACAACTTGCTACCTGGGACAGCGCACGACAGCGACATTCTCTTGAGACCGATCGGGAGCCAGACATGGCCACTGCGACGTTTGGGGCAGGCTGCTTCTGGGGAGTCGAGGAAGCGTTCCGTAGGACGCCCGGAGTGACCGAGACGGCGGTCGGCTACATGGGCGGCCACGTGGAGAACCCGACCTACCAGGCGGTCTGCACGGACCGGACCGGCCACGCCGAGGTCGTTCAAGTTCATTTTGATCCGTCCCAGATCGATTACGAGCGGTTGCTCGAGATCTTCTGGGAAGTCCACGATCCGACGACAATGAATCGGCAGGGGCCCGACGTCGGAACTCAATACCGCTCGGCCGTCTTCTATCACGACGAGGCCCAACAAGCCGCGGCGGCCGACTTCAAAGAGCGACTCCAGGCCAGCGGCCGGTTCCGTCGCCCCATCGTCACCGAGATCACGCCCGCTTCGACGTTCTGGCGCGCCGAAGAGTATCACCAGAACTATTTCCAGAAAAACGGCGGCGCGAGCTGCCATCTATAAGAAAACGGCAGTCAAAGACATGCAATCCCTCAAGGGTCATCTCCTCATCGCGACCCCGCAGCTCGACACCCCGATGTTCGCTCAGGCCGTGATCCTGATGCTCGAGCACACCACGGAAAGAGCCATGGGGGTGATCTTGAACCAACCGATCAGTACCCTGATCACGGATCTCGCCGGCAGAATCTTCGAGGAAGATTTTGAGTGGGACAAACCGCTTCATCTGGGGGGGCCGGTGCCCGGCTCGCTCATTGTGCTCCACACCCTGGAAGACCTGGGGGACCAGGAGATTCTTCCGGGCGTGTTTGTCACGCTCGAGCCATCAACGGTTCAGCAGATCATTCGCCAGCGGCCCGAACCCTCGCTGGTCATCGCCAATTATTCCGGCTGGGGCCCGGGGCAGCTCGAAGGGGAGTTTCACTGGGATTCCTGGATCACCTTGCCCGCGACCAGCGATCGCGTCTTCTGGACCGGTGAAAAAGATCTCTGGAAAGTAGTGGTCGGCGAGGTCAACGCCAAGAAACTCTCCGAATTCCTCGGACTGAAGACGCGGCCGACCGACCCCAGGCTGAATTGACGCGGTGAAATCGTGCCGCTGCCACGGTCCCTGCCAATAGCCGATCAAGCGCGATCCGAGTGCACTCCGATCGCACTCACGTCCCCGCCGCGCGAAGCTGCTCGCTGCCCTGCGTCAGGATCTGGGCGGCGACCTGGTTCGGGCTGTAGCCTCCCGGCAGACGAACCAGCGGCTTGTTGTGCCGTTCGCAGAGATGGCGGACCTCGCCGAAACCATGACTTGACCAGCGGATGGCCAGGAGAACCAAGGCGACATCGGGGCGCGCGATGACCGGAACGAATGTCTCGACCGATTGGTGCTCCTTGGTCTCGATCCAGAGTAGCGAATCGAGTCCGAACGCTCTTCTGAGAGTCTCCTGGGAATCACGCCGGCGGATACCGCCGATCAGGACGACGCTCTTGCCGCTCAGGAGTCGCGCAACCTCCTTCACCGCGGCGACTGGCTCGTGGTGGGCTGGAGTCTCGACCGGGAGGGAACGCGCCGCCAGGAACCGATCGATCTCCCGGAGAACCAGTCGGAAGCCCCGCGGCAAGTCGTCCTGTTCCGGCACGTCTTCGATGATCGGCAGTAACAGTTCCCGGAGTTCGCGTGAGCTGGGGGGCACTCCCTCCCCAACCAATCCAGTGACGGTCTCGATGATCGCCGACCAGTCCTGTTCGCTTCGCTTGCCTTCTTTGATCCGATCGCGATGATGGCGGACGCGATCGAGCCGGGAAATCTGAAGTGGTGTCTTGCGGCCGCTTGTCCGTGCCTCCTCGACGCGCGCCAGCAGCCTTGACCATCCGGCCGGGTCGGCCAGGTCGTCGGCTCGCATGTGGCGGCCGAGATAGATTCGTCGCCGCGCGGCCGTGGTTCGTATCCACTTGTGAACGTTCTCCTGATCCGGATCGTCCGCGACGTCCACTCTCTGGAGAGCCCGCCGCAATGCAGACTGCGCCTCGGCGAGATACTGAAGCGCTCGCTCGAAGACCTTCCCCCGGCCTTGAGTCTGTTGCACCAAGGCCAGGCTCTCGGCGACAGTGTCGAAGCAGCCGGCAATCTCGTCGAGGATCGAGAACTCGGTCGAACCCGACGCCGTCTGTGAGCTCATCCAGTAAAATCCATCAGTCAGCTTCTGTGCCCAGCCGGCCATTTCCTGATCCAACGGGTCACCCGCGCCATGGAAGTCGGCTCCCTCACGGATCCTCCGCTGGCATTCCGCAACCCACCGGGCAGCCTCGGCCTTCCGCAGACAGCGAGCCTCGAGGGAAGCGGGATTGGTTTCGACAGCTTCCTGCCTGGCCGAGAAGATCGGGGCGGTCGAATCGCCCGGGGAAGACGGCCGGGACCGTCCCAGCGTCAGTTCGTGCAGCGGTTCGTCGGCGTCAGCGCGTGCCTGGGGAGCCCCGGCCTCAATTTCCACAGCCAGGTCCTCATCGATGGAATGCCCTGCCCCTGGCGAGGGTCGTTGGAAGTCGTGCTCGGGTTCGAGACCGTGCGAGCATACGTCGGTCGCGGCCAGAATTTCCTCGGCCAGTGCCCGGAGGTCCGCGCGAAGCTCGCCGTCGTCCGCCGCCAGTTCAAGCAGACGCTGAGCTTCCGCTCGTATCGTTTTCATCAGCCAGTCCGACATCCGGTCCCTCCGACCGTTCGCGATCCGTATCGACATCGACCTCATGCCCCGCAGCGCGGAGGACTTCCACAGCGTGCTCGAAATCCCTTGCCTTCACCAGCAGATAGTCCGTGTTGTAGATTCTACCTCCGTAACTTCTCTGCGCCGTGCGCGCATCTTGTGGAATTCGATTCGACATCTGGGTAGACTAACGGATGTTGCCAGAGCCCCTG
>Ga0209048_10005459_pt1 | contig 11992 bp, 13 predicted proteins | sample FrelakmetCRP12CR_FD_187146 | JGI IMG/M metagenome (GOLD analysis project Ga0209048, IMG submission 187146) | Freshwater lake sediment microbial communities from the University of Notre Dame, USA, for methane emissions studies - CRP12 CR (SPAdes)... | ecosystem: Environmental > Aquatic >... | reverse complement strand
CCTGCAGAGCACCCGCCACAATCTCGGAAGCCGAGGCGGATCCGCCATTGACCAGGACTACCATCGGCACGGTCTTCAGCGCCGCCGGCAGCTTCTTCATGTAATCGTCCTTGTTCCCGCGCAGGTAGTACTCGGGGCTCGCATACAGACGCATCTTCGAATCGTCGGTGCGCCCGTCGGTATATACGACCAGTGCGTTTTGCGGCAGGTAGGCGGCTGCAACGGCGACGGCCGCATTCAGCAGACCGCCTGGGTCGTTACGCAAGTCCAGAATTACACCCTTGATGTTGCCCTGGCTGTCCTTGTACATCTTGTCCAGCGCGGCGGCCATCTTCTCGGGGGTATGTTCCTGGAACTGTGTCACACGCACGTACGCGTAACCATCGTCCAGCAGTTTGGATTTGACGCTCTGAATCTGAATCACTGCGCGCGTCAAAGTAATGACGCGAGGTTTGGCTTCACCCTTACGCACCACTGTCAGCGTGATGTCAGTGTTGGGCTTGCCGCGCATACGCTTGACCGCGTCGTTGAGCGACATGCCTTTTACGTTGGTATCGTCCAGCTTGATGATGAGATCGCCGGTCTTGATGCCTGCCCTGTATGCAGGGGTGTCCTCGATCGGGGAGATCACTTTGACGAAACCGTCCTCCATACCGACCTCGATACCCAGCCCACCGAATTCCCCTTGCGTGCCCACCTGCAGTTCGCGGAACGCCTCGGCGTCCAGATAGGCCGAATGCGGGTCGAGACCGGTGAGCATGCCATTGATGGCCTCGGTGATCAGTTTCTTGTCGTCGACGGATTCGACGTAATCCGACTTGATGCGGCCGAAGACTTCCGTGAACGCGCGCAGATCCTCGACAGGCAGCGGCCCGGGGTTACGCTGTGCAACCGCCGAGAAATTCAGGCTGATGAGTACGCCGAGCACCGCCCCGAGGGCAATGAGTGCGACTTGCTGCAGTTTGGTGCGCATGGCTTTCTCCTGATTTACTGCCTGTTGCCGAGTCTGGTTCTAAGGTGGACCTGTCGGTCCAAGGTCTGGTGCCCGGCTGTGCTCTTCTGGCCGAGGATGGCCGCCTGCTCGATGCTGACTATTTGAGGCTGACCCAGCCCAAGGGATCTATGGGTTTTCCCTGAAAACGCAACTCGAAGTATAAACCGGATTGCGTGTTCCCGCCGCTGCTGCCTACTGCCGCAACGGAGTCGGCGGTTTTAACAGAGTCGCCGACTTGACGATACAAGGATTCATTATTGCCATAGAGGCTCATGTATCCGCCACCATGGTCAAGAATAAGCAAATTGCCAAAACCACGTAACCAATCGGCGAACACCACCCGCCCGGGGGCCACAGCGCGTACCTCCACGCCAGGGCGGGCGAGGATGAACAAGCCTTTCCAGGATAGTCCGCTGTCCTCACGTGGACTGCCGAAACGGTTGGTGAGTTCCCCGATTACCGGCAATTTCAGCTTTCCCTTGAGCTCTCGGAAAGCAGCAGCCTCGGCATTTGCTTCGGGCAACGCCTCGTTGCGCAGCGGTCCGGGCCGCTTTGCAGCTCGCGCGCGCCGGCGTTCCTCGAGCTCTTTGGCGAGTTTTTCCACCAATTGGGTCAGGCGTTCTTCGTTACGTTTGTAATTCGTGATCTCGCGGCGCTGCTTTTCGATCGCGCTGGATACCTTGGCCAGAACCGCCTGCCGCGCGCGCTTGTCCCTCTCGAGTTGCGCGCGTTGCTGCGCTTGCTCCGCCTGAAGTCTTGCGAGTTGGTTCAGCTTGGCTTCGGTTTCTTTGGACAGGGTCTCCACGCTGGCCAGATCCTGCCGCAAGGCTTCGATGAGTTGCGCACGCGCCTTCGATACATAGCTGAGGTAGTGCATCTGGCGCCCAAGCTCGTTGGGGTCCTGGCGGTTGAGCAGCAGACGCAGCGGTTCAGGTTGCCCGGCCAGGTATTGGCGATAGAGGAGATTGGCGAGCAGTCGTTGATGGCTTTCCACGCTGCCTGCGAGCTGCGCTTTGCGGCTACCGATATCCTGTAAAGCGGCGCGCACATCTCGATTCTCGCCGGCCAGCTCGAACAGGCGGCGATTTGTCCCACTGATCGCGCGCTCCGATTCCTTGAGCGCGTCTGCCGCAAAGGATCTGGACTCTTCCGACTCGGCGAGCTGCTTTTGCAAGGCCTCGATGCGGGCGCGCAGTTCCTTCAGTTCATCCGCCGGACCCGCGCGAGGCGTGCCCGGTGCTGCCAGCAGCACGAACAGCAACAAACATCGCAGCGTCGATTCCCGCATTCAGACGCAACAGGACACTTAGCCCGCCGCCTTACCCTGTGAGGATACCGCCTGCACCGCAGCCTCCAGGCGAGCCTGGTCCCCGAGGTAATAGTGGCGCAGCGGTTTCAAGTCTGCATCCAGTTCGTAGACCTGCGGGATGCCGGTCGGAATGTTGAGCTCCACGATGTCCTGGTCGGAAATGTTGTCGAGGTATTTGATCAGGGCGCGCAATGAGTTTCCATGCGCGGCGATGATGACGCGCTTTCCGCTCTTTACCTCCGGCGCGATACTGTTGTTCCACAGCGGCAGGAACCTCGCCACGGTGTCCTTCAGGCACTCGGTAAGCGGTCGTTCCGCGGGATTCAAGTCCTGATAGCGCGGGTCGTTGCCGGGAGCGCGCGGATCGGACGCCTCCAGCACCGGCGGTGGGATATCGTAGCTGCGTCGCCATACCTTGACTTGCTGGTCGCCGAACTTGGCGGCGGTTTCCGCCTTGTTCAGCCCCTGCAGCGCACCGTAGTGCCGTTCGTTCAACCTCCAGGAGTTGCGTACTGGAATCCACATCCGGTCCATCTCATCCAGTGTGATCCAGAGAGTGCGGATGGCGCGCTTGAGTACCGAGGTGAACGCCATGTCGAAGGTGAAACCCTCTTGTTTCAACAGGCGGCCTGCCTCTTGTGCCTCTTCACGCCCGCGATCGGACAGATCGACGTCGGTCCAGCCGGTAAAGCGGTTCTCTTTGTTCCAGACGCTCTCGCCGTGACGGAGCAGTACGATCTTGTACATGCGGCCTCACCATTTCCGGGGTGGAAGTACCGTATTCTAGTGGCACCGTCCTTGCTGTTTCCAGTGACATCAATTTTACCCCGCTCATCCAAGCTGCCGGCTGCGCAATCTCGTGCATCCTGATTCGGTCACTGCACCCAAGAACGCCGGTGAAGCGCCGGTAGTCCCGCAAACAACGGTGTTGGCCGGCGCGCGCGGTCCCTCCGCGCGGATGCTGAGCGTGAGCCTGTGGGCGGTGGGATGCATGTGGGTCCTGCCTTTCCTGCTTCCGTTCAAGGCGCTGCCCGTGCCCAGTTTTTGGGCGGAAGCGGCGGCGGCTGGGCTGGGCCTCGTGGCGCTGACTGTATGGGCACCTTGGGCTCGAAGTTTGGCGTTTCCTCGCGTGGCATGGCTGCCGCTGGGCTTTGTGGCGCTGCTGGTGTTGCAGCTGTCTCTCGGTCGCGTGGCGTACTATCAGCAGGCAATTCTGGCTGTTCTTTATCTGCTGTGGGCTTGCGCGCTCATCATCCTCGGCGGGACGTTTCGGCGAGAGCTGGGTCTCACACGCGTGGCCATCACGCTGGCCTGGTTCCTGTGTGCCGGGGGGGTGCTCAGCGCAATTATCGGGCTGGCGCAGCTCCTGGAAAGCTATGACGTGTTGGGCCGCTTCATAACCGTGGCCTCGGGTAACCGCGTCTGGGGAAATCTCGCCCAGGCCAACCACCTTGCCGATTACCTCAGTCTGGGTCTCGCGTCGACCGCCTTCCTTTATGCGATCGGCCGTTTGCGCCCTGTTTATACGGTGTTCGTGGCCTGCCTCGTCGTCTACATCCTCGCATTGACGGGCTCTCGCGGAACCTGGTTCTATCTCGCGGCGATGCTGGTATTGTCGGCAGGCTTTTATGTGAAAGAGCGCAACTCGACGAATCGGCGTCTAGTCGTGTTCTGCGTCACCGCACTGCTTGCACTGTATCTTCTGCCCGTGCTCGTGAACGCGTTGCAGTTCGCGTCCGGTTCCACGGGGATCACGGCGGCGATGCGGATGACCTCCGGGCAGTTCGCCGAAGAGCGTCCAAGGCTGTGGTACGCGGCGTGGCTGATGTTTCGCGAAGCGCCATGGCTGGGGTTGGGGTATCGGCATTTCGGTCTGGAGTATTTCATCCTCAACGAAACCTTGCCGCTGCCGCGGGTGATTGGATTCAACGACCACGCGCACAACCTGTTCCTGAATGTGATTGCGGAATTTGGCTTGGTCGGCCTGGCCGTGTTATTGGCTGGCACGATCCCCTGGCTGCTGAGTCTGTGGCGTCAGCCACGCACGCCGGCCATGTGGTGGCTCCTCGCACTGATAGCCGTGCTGACGATCCACAGCTTGTTGGAGTATCCGCTGTGGTACACGTTCTTCCTGGGAGTTACCGCCATTGTCCTTGGTGCCTGCGAGGTCCGCACGCTAGAATTGTCAGACGTGGCAGGGCGGTTTGGCAGATTGCGTTTAACGCTGGTGGCGATCCTGCTGCTGGGTTGGTTCGTATTGCTGCAGGTCGTTCGCGATTACAGCGTCCTCGAAAGTTTCCAGGCTTTTCGTTACCGCTACATCCACGCTACCGAAGAGGTCGCTGATCGGACGCAAGAAATGCTGACGGAAGTCTCTCCCGGTTCGTTGTTGTTACCTTGGGTCGAACTGGGGCTGGCCCGGACAATCCATATCAGCAGTGATAAGTTGTCCGATAAGCTGGCAGTGAACGGGCGCGCGATGCGCGTTTTTCCGATCGATGACGTGGTGTATCGCCAGGCCATGCTGCTGGCCCTGGCGGGCGACGATGAAGCGGCGCGCCTGCAGTGGGAGCAGGCGGTGGCCGCGTTCCCGGAACAACGCGATAGTGCCTTGCGGGTGCTGCGCCGAAGGGTCGAGGACGGTTTGGCTGCCCTGCAGCCGTTGTTGGAGTATGCACAGAAAGGATCTCGAGACAGTGCCCATTGAATTTATTCAGAAGAACATATGGCTGGTCATGATCGCCGTCGCGAGTGGCGCAATGTTGATCTGGCCCCTGATCTCCAAGCGTTTCTTGCGCGGCAAGGAGGTGGGCGTCGTCGAAGCTGTCCAGCTCATCAATCGCCAGGATGCCGTGATCGTCGACGTGCGCGAAGCGGCCGAGTTCAAAACCGGACATATCCCGCACGCGCGCAACATCCCCCAGGGGCAGATCGGTGACCGGCTCAAAGAGCTCGAGAAATTCAAATCCAAACCCATTCTACTGAGTTGTGCGACCGGACAGCGTTCTGCGTCGGCCTGCAGCGTGTTGCAGAAGGCGGGATTCGCCAATGTGTACAGCCTGAGCGGGGGAATGAACGCCTGGCTGCAAGCCTCCATGCCAGTGGAAAAGGACTGAGCATGGCCGCGCGGGTGATCATGTATTCGACCGGCTATTGCCCTTACTGCGTCATGGCCGAGCGATTGCTCGAACGCAAAGGCGTGCAGCAGATCGAGAAGATTCGCGTGGATCTGGAGCCGGAGCGTCGCGCGGAAATGATGGAGCGGACTCAACGTCGCACGGTGCCGCAGATATATATCGGCGAGGTGCACGTGGGCGGCTTCGACGATCTGTCGGCGCTGGAACGGGCGGGCAAACTCGATTCTCTGTTGACGGGGGAAGCGGCTGCGTGAGCGATGGCGTGCATGTGGTGTGCGGTGATTGCGGGGGAGTCAACCGGGTACCGGGCTCGCGCATCGAGGAAGATCCCAAGTGCGGCAAGTGCAAGGCATCGCTGCTGAAGGGTGCACCCACTGAGCTGACGGAGCAGACCTTCGATGTGTTCATTGGACGCAACGAACTTCCCGTGGTCGTCGATTTCTGGGCGGACTGGTGCGCGCCCTGCAAGATGATGGCGCCGGTCTTCGCGCAAGCCGCTCGAGCGCAAGGCACTCGCCTGCGTTTCGCGAAAATCGATACCGACGCTGCGCCGGGCATCTCGCAGCGATACGCCATTCGCAGCATTCCCAGTCTGCTCCTGTTTCGCGGCGGCGCTGAGGCGGATCGGGTCGTCGGCGCTCTGGATGCCGCCCGTTTGCGCGCCTGGTTGGCCGATCGCACGCTTTAGTTTCATAGAGACGCTGCTAGAATCCTCCCTTTTCCCGTGAGGCGACCATGGCAGAAGATCAGCAAGCACCACAACCGGTATTTACGATCGAGAAGATCTATGTGAAGGATCTCTCGCTCGAAGTGCCTGGTGCGCCCAAGGTATTCCTCGAACGCGACACGCCCAAAGTGGACGTGTCGCTCAGCACGCAGGCGAGCTCGGTGGACGACGCCCACTACGACGTCGTGCTGTCGGTTACCGTCACCGCCACGCTGAACGATAAGACGGTTTTTCTGGTGGAGGCACACCAGGCCGGTATCTTCCAGGTACGCAATCTGCCGAAGGAAAGCGTCGACCCGGTGCTGAGCATCACCTGCCCCAACATCCTGTTCCCCTATGCCCGGGAGACGATCTCGGATGCGATTACGCGTGCGGGCTTCCCGCCGTTCCTGCTTGCCCCGGTGAACTTCGAACTCCTGTACCAGCAGCGCGTCCAGCAGCAGGGGCAAGGACAGCCGGCGCCGACGACGCACTGATAACCTCCATGCAGCCGGGTCGGACCGCGTTCGGCAGTCTGGTGCACGGCCTGCGCCGCGTTACCGCCATGATTGTTACGCTGGTGGTAGCGATCGTGCTGACACTGTCTTCGCCAATCGCCTCGGCGCTCGACTTTCGCTCTGTCGGAACCGATGCCGCCGTTGCCTACGACTCGCCATCCACAAAGGGACGCAAGCTCTCGATCCTTGGACGCGGCTATCCGGTGGAAGTATTGGTCGTGCTCGAAGGTTGGGTGAAGGTGCGTGACGCGACCGGCGAATTGGCGTGGGTGGAGGCGAAGGATCTGTCGCCTGTGCGCATGCTGATGATCAAGGTGCCGCGAGCGGAAGTGCGCCAGTCTCCCGACGAAAAAGCCCCGCTGGCTTACGAAGTGGAACAGGACGTTGTACTGGAGCTGCTGGACATGGTGGGCAACTTCGCCAAGGTGCGCCATGCAGACGGCGCAATCGGCTATGTGCGCGTAACCCAGGTCTGGGGGCTATGAAGGTCACCGTCCTCGGCGCGGGCGCGTGGGGCACCGCACTTGCCGTTACGCTGGCTGCACGCCACGAAACGCGCTTGTGGGTCCGCGACGCTCAGCAATTGGCACAGATGCAGCGCGAGCGTGTCAACCAACGGTATCTGCGGGACATACCGCTGCCCGAAACCTTGCGCTTGATAGGTGAGCCCGCTACTGCCCTTGGTGGCTGCGACGTAGCTATCCTGGGCGTGACCGTTGCGGGTCTGCGCGCCACGCTGAGGATCGTTGCTGCCGGCGGTGAGCGGCCCGCCGTGATCTGGTTGTGCAAAGGCTTCGAGGCGGGAAGCTCGCGCCTGCCTCACCAGGTGGCAGCGGAAGAGTTACCCTCCGGCATCTCCCGGGGCGTGCTGTCCGGACCGAGCTTCGCTCAGGAAATCGCCCGCGGCGTGCCGGCCGCGGTGACGCTGGCCGCCACCGAGCCTGCTTTCGCGGCGACAATGGCGCGCGAACTGCATAGCCCCCGCCTGCGCATCTACTCCAGCGACGATTTGACCGGTGTCGAAGTCGGCGGCGCCGTCAAGAACGTGATTGCCATCGCGTCCGGTGTATCGGACGGGTTGGGGTTCGGGGAAAGCGCTCGGGCAGCGCTCATCACGCGCGGCCTGGCTGAGATCACGCGTTTGGGGGTGAAGCTCGGCGGGCGTCTCGAGACCTTCATGGGACTGGCAGGGCTGGGCGATCTCGTGCTGACGTGTACCAGCAGCCTTTCGCGCAACCGTCAGGTGGGCTTGCGCCTGGCAACCGGCAAACCGCTGGCGGCGATCCTGCATGAACTCGGTCACGTTGCGGAGGGCGTCCACACCGCCGCGGAAGTTCTCAAACTCGGCCAGAGGCTCGGCGTGGACACCCCCATCGTGGAGGCTGTGTGCAAGATGCTGCACGAGGGTCTCGCGCCGCAGGCCGCCGTCGAGTTGTTGCTCTCACGTGACCCTAAGCCTGAGCATCGGGCTTAGTCAGCATGTAAGGCGGTACACCCAACGCAGAGGCGCAGAGGACACAGAGGACGCGGAGAAATACGAAAGAGACCAACAGCGAGAGACATTGGACAGATTTCCTCGCCCTCTCGACCCCCACCGGATTGCATCGAGCCCTATACGTTCGATCTTCTCTGCCCCCTCTGTGTCCTCCGCGCCTCTGCGTTGGGTTTTGTCTTTCAGCTAGATCCTAAAAAACCAACCTGTCGCCAAGCCTCGTATACCACCACGGCAACCGTGTTCGACAAATTGAGGCTGCGGTTGCCCGGCATCATCGGCAGCCGCAAGCGTTGCGTTGGCGCCACTCCTTCGAGCAGGTCGGCGGGTAAGCCGCGCGTTTCGGGACCGAACACGAACACGTCCCCGGCCTCGAAGCCAGTCCGGTCGTAGCGCTGAGTGCCGCGGGTAGAAAATGCGAATATGCGTTGTCCCGATAGTGCCGACATGCACGCGGCCCAATCGCTATGCACCTTGAGGCTTGCGTACTCGTGGTAGTCCAAGCCCGCGCGCTTCAAGTCCCGATCGTCTAATCTGAAGCCCAAAGGCTCGACCAGATGGAGGCGGGAGCCGCTATTGGCGCACAGGCGGATGACATTGCCAGTATTAGGCGGAATCTCGGGTTGGAAGAGGACCACGTCGAACATTTGCTGGTCGGGCTTTTTGGTGAATTGTTTGGTTCGGAGCTTCCCTAGCCACGCGGCGTGCGAGCCAGCACCCAGCCGGTGACTTCGCGTGCCCCGGCACGGCGCAGGGCCTTCGCGAGTTCGTGGAGGGTTGCCCCCGTCGTGAGCACGTCGTCCACTACGGCCACGCGCAATCCTGCCACCGTCGATGATGCGGCGAAGGCGTTGCGAATGTTGCGTGCTCGTTCGTCGAACGGCAAGGAAGCCTGTGGTGCCGTCTCCCGCGTTCGCCTCGCCGCGTCCAGCGATAACCGCAGCCCCATCGAAGCTGTCAACCAGCGCGCCAGCTCCGCCGCCTGATTGAAGCCGCGTTCGCGCAAACGGGCCCTGGCCAAAGGCATCGGCACCACCAGATCCGGTCGGGCCTGGTCCGCCAATGCTCCGATGAGCAACGCCGCGAGCGGCGCGACCAGCGCAAGGTCGTGCCCATACTTCAGCCGCTGTATCGCCGCGTCCAGCGGGAACTGATAAGCGGCCGCCGTCAGCACCCCCCCGAACGCAGGCGGCTTGCGCAGGCACTCGCCGCATAACTCGGCGGCCGGCATCGGTATTGCGCAAACCGGACAGCGCTCATCGTTGCGACCCGGCAACTCTCCCAGGCAATCCAGGCAAGTTCCGTCGCGTGCTCCGGCTGCGCCACAAAAGATGCAGCGCGACCGGAACCCCCGGCGCAACCAGTCGCGGATATCTCCGAGCACGGGTGAGACCCTGGATAGAGTTTGCATGCGTTAAGCTACCTAGACCACTGGACGGCTGTCACTCCAACGATCTGAGATCTGACGCTTCCCTCAGGATGAACCCAACCCCGCTTCTGGACAAGCGCAGGATCCGGCGCAACTTCGATCGTGCCGCCCCCACCTATGAGGCTGCGTCTGCTCTGCAGCGGGAAGTGGCTGCGCGCATGCTCGAGCGACTCGATCTGATCAAATTGCAACCCGCTCGAATTCTGGACGCCGGCAGTGGCACCGGACTGGTCACGCGCATACTCGAGCGCCGTTATCCCGACGCCAGTGTCGTCCAACTCGATCTATCGTTGCGCATGCTCCGCGAAGCCGGTGCCGCCGGCTCCTTCTGGCGCAAGGTCATGCGAATGGCGCGAACGCCTGCACGCGTATGTGGCGATATGGAGAAACTGCCGCTGCGCGCTGCAACCGTCGATCTGGTGTGCTCCAACCTGGCCCTGGAGTGGTGCGAGCGGCCTGGAGAGGCGCTGCGCGAATTCAACCGCGTCCTGAGCCGCGGTGGATTGCTCATGTTTACGACGCTGGGGCCGGATACGCTCCGGGAGCTGCGTGCAGTTTTTTCCGCCTCGGGATCAGCGCCTGCCGTGCATCCGTTTGCCGATATGCACGACATCGGAGATCTTCTGGTGAACAGCGGTTTTGCCGATCCGGTCATGGACATGGAACGACTCACGCTGACTTACGCCGACCTGTCCGCGTTATTCGCCGATTTGCGCGCCAGCGGCTGTCAGTGTGCCCTCGCGTCGGCACATCGGGGTTTACGTGGCAGGGCCTGGCCCTCGCTGCTAGCTCAACACTACGCGGCATTCCTGCAAGACGCGCGTCTACCTGCCACGTTCGAGATCGTCTACGGGCATGCATGGAAGCCCGAGCAGGGCCCGCGGGTTACCGCGGATGGGCGCGCTGTCATTCAGTTTCAGCCCAAGCGTTAGTCGACGTCGGGAATGCTGACTGCGGTGGATCGACACCCGCGGCACACTCCACTGAGAGAATGATCCGCCACAGCCTTCATTTCTGCAGATGACCGCAGCCGGTCCGAGTGATTTACGCAGCCCGATTCCTTGCCTTGGCCGGCGGGCTCATGCTACATTTCAGCCCGGTTGGGCAGGGGGAGACCTCGTCGTTGGGAGCTGTCAGAGCCGTTTACCAATGGAATGCGTCGACGCGGGGGAATCGGGCGGCTTCGTGCTCATCGCACGTCGCAACAGTTCACTTACGCGTGGCGGCCGGAATTTTGTCGTAGGCTCACTCGTCTCCATATCCGCCATCATTTCCCTGGGCTTCGCTTGTCTTGGCGCATGGATGGTCCTGCCGTTCGCAGGGGCGGAAATGCTGGTGGTGTATTGGGCGTTTCGGTACATTGCGCGGCATGCGGGCGACTTCGAGAGCATTTCGATCGACGGCGGCAGCGTGACGATCGAGCGTTGGGAGATGGGCAAAGTCAGCCGCTTTGAATTCAATCGGTATTGGGCACGGCTCGTAATGCAGCCTGCGGCGGGTGACGGCCGAGATATGCTGGCGCTGCGTTCGCATGGACGGCAAGTCGAATTCGGGCGGCATCTGACTCAGGAGCAACGCCGCGAGGCAGCGCGTGCGATCAAGGCACGGCTGAATGTTCATTACGGATAGATGGTCAGGCACGTCATCGGGGGGAAGTGATCGTATGAAGACAGGCACCGTTCGCAGTTGGATAGGCGCCGCCCTGCTTTTTGGCTGGGTCCAATTGGTTCATGCAGAAATGAGGCTGAACCTGCAAACCCCGCAGACGGCTATCGGGCACGACATCTATGATCTGCATACATGGGTCTTGATCATCTGTCTGATCATCTTCGTGGCGGTGTTCGGGGCGATGTTCTACGCCATCTGGAAGCACCGAAAATCGGTTGGGCACAAGGCTTCGCACTTCCACGAAAATACAACCGTCGAAGTGATCTGGACGATCATCCCGTTCTTCATCCTCATCGGCATGGCCGTCCCGGCGACGAAGACCTTGCTGGCGCAACGCGACACTTCGGCACCGGACATGACCATCAAGGTCACGGGTTACCAGTGGAAGTGGCACTACGATTACCTCCAGGATGGCATCAGTTTTTACAGCCAGCTGAGCACGCCGCGTGATCAGATCGACAATCTCGCCCCGAAAGGCCCGAACTATCTGCTCGAAGTAGACAATCCAGTCGTGGTTCCGGTGGGCAAAAAAGTGCGGGTGCTCATAACGGCGGGCGACTCACTGCACGCGTGGTTCGTGCCTGCTCTGTACGTCAAACAAGACGCGGTGCCAGGATTTATCCGCGATACCTGGTTCAAGGTCGACAACACCGGCATCTACCGTGGCCAATGCGCGGAGTTGTGCGGGAAAGAGCACGGCTTCATGCCTATCGTCGTGCATGCCGTCAGCGAAGAAGAC
>Ga0209048_10005458_pt1 | contig 11993 bp, 10 predicted proteins | sample FrelakmetCRP12CR_FD_187146 | JGI IMG/M metagenome (GOLD analysis project Ga0209048, IMG submission 187146) | Freshwater lake sediment microbial communities from the University of Notre Dame, USA, for methane emissions studies - CRP12 CR (SPAdes)... | ecosystem: Environmental > Aquatic >... | reverse complement strand
CGAAGGCTTGCCCGCCGTCGATGCAACGAGGTCGATATACGCAGGAGAGTGGACCATCTCTATCTCCTCGCGGGTGGCGGGCCGGGGCTTCACCTTCCCCAGGGACCGCCCCCTCATCTCCTCCTCCTCGAGCATTTGATAAATCTCCCGGAGCCGCTCCGGACTCTCCGGATGACCAGGGTCCATCACATGCTCCAGATATCTTCGATCCTTAACAATCCCCGTCCGGTTCATCTAATCTCCCCATGCTTCAAACAAAAGATAATTTTCTCAAATGATTTAATTCAGCCTATCTTTTTTTGTCATCCCTTGTCAAGATGACTGATTTTATCGTTAGCCTCATTCTTACCGGCGGGATATCATCTTGTTCAACCTGGGGCGATCGCAGCCGGAAATGATCGGGGAAAGTCGTCCGATTTACTAAAGTCGGATGTTGGCCTTGCAAAACATTTCCGTGTCGAACCGTCCAGGGCTGGAACAGATAATAGCGTTTCTTGCACAATTGACTTGCCGGCAGGGTTAAGGGACAATGCATCTTCGAAGTTCAGTTTCAACAAACTTATGTAAATGGATTTCCATCGATTCAACGAGGCTCTTCCACAAGGGGGTGAAAGGACATGGCGAAAGTCGGAGGATTTTTCACGCTACTTACGGCAGTATTGATTCTTGGGTGCGCAGCCGTTTCTTCGGTTGAGCCGGTAGGGGAGCGTGCAAAAGAGACATCGCAGAATGAATGGGGTGGGACGTGGATACACAAGAGTCACCCAATAACGGTCAAAGTCTTAAATGAGCAGAAGGGATTGCTGCAGGTCGCATGGGTAGAAGAGAAGGAGGGCGGTCTCAAGATCGAATCCTATCAAGTTGCGATACGGGAATCGGGCGAATGGATCTTCGGAAACATTAAGGAAAAGGGGGACGCTGCTTCCCATTATTGGGCTCTGATTAAGAAGGACGTGGGCCAGATTATTGTTTGGACTCCGGACCCTGCACAGTTTCGGAAACTGGTTCAAAGAGGGGTACTTCGGGGAAAGGTGGAGAGGTATGACATCATTCTTGAGAAGCTCACGCCTGACGACCTGAAAGGTATCCTAATCTGGCGATAAAGGAGTCTATTTCGAGTGGGAGAATCCAGTGGTTTTTTTCCGCCTCGGAAAAGAGGGATGAAGCGATTCCTTAACAAAAACCGAAAACGGACCCCCCCACGGTTCATCAACTCGATAGCCAAACCAAACTATTGGCCCGCCTTGGGCGTTTGAGGGTTTAACGAAAAGTCTTTTATGCTGATGCTTTTACGTTGCAGAGGGACAACAGAAAACGAGTAAGGTAAGTTACAAGACTTGCATTAAAGTCGTCCCGACCATCCACACAGAAGAGGTGAGGCCAAGAGGAGGATCAAACTAACCCCTTCCGGCATTAGAAGGTTAGCCGAGGATGGGTTGGAAAATGGAGTAAGTAATCAAAAGGGTTGCGAAAATGTGGAACAGGAGTATACTCATGATAGAGTACTGAGCAAAAGATCATACTTCTACGAGCCATGCGATAGCTGGGAAAAGGTTTTGGGAGAGAATGCCATCGGGGTCATCCGCCGATTTTTCCCAATGGAGACTGATTTTGCTTTGGGGATTAAAGAAGAGGCAAAATGCGTTGAACCCTTATTCCCTGCGAAGCCCGTCAGTGTGTCAATAACGAAACGCCTAATGAAGTCTTGGGCTCATACGCTGCACTTCGCTGTTGAATGCAGCAAATCACAACTAGAAAGATGCCTGCCAATCTTACCCCCCAATACTTAGACGCAGAGCTTAAGTTTAAGCAGGCCAAAACCACCCCGGAGAAGATAAAAGCTCTCGAAGTCATGATGGCCATCATCCCAAAACATAAAGGGACGGAGAGACTTCGGGGACAGCTCAAGAGCCGAATGGCTAAGTTAAAGGAGGATCTCCAGAAGAGACCCACCGTCGGAAAGGCAGAACAGGCCTATAACATTAAAAGAGAGGGGGCCGCTCAAGTCGTTCTCTTGGGGCTTCCCAATTCCGGTAAATCAAACCTTCTTTCCCAGATCACTCATGCCTCTTCCGAGGTGGCCGACTACCCGTTCACCACACAGAAACCCATTCCCGGAATGATGAAGTTTGAGAATCTACAGATTCAATTGGTGGACACTCCACCGATCCAGTCGGATCATATTGAACCCGGATTTCCAAACCTCATTCGAAATGCGGATGGTCTCCTTCTTTTGGTTGACCTGACAGAAGATCCTATCTTCCAAATGGAGATCCTCTTGGAGGAGTTGAATGAAATGAGAATAAAGGTCGCTGGAAAAGGCCCCATGCCGTTCCTCGACGTGGGAACGGTTTCTCTGCAAGCACTCCTTGTCGGGAACAAATGCGAGGTTAAGAATGCCATGGAGGCTTACCGGAGATTCGAGAACCACTTCCGAGATGCCTTTCGCATCCTGCCTATCTCTGCCCAGGAAGGAATGAATCTTGATGAATTGAGAAAAGAGATTTATCAAATCCTCAACATCCTCCGAGTCTATACCAAAACCCCCGGGAAAGAACCAGATCTGACCGAACCTGTTATTCTGAAAAGGGGGAGCACGGTGGGAGATGTCGCCCTCTCCGTTCATAAGGATTTCGTAGCCAAACTTCGATACGCAAAGGTCTGGGGTTCTGGAAAATTCGACGGACAGATGGTCAAGCGGGATTATCCCGTCAACGAAGGAGATGTGATCGAACTGCATATCTGATGCTTCGCGGAATATTGGAATAATGGAACATTGGAATAGTGAATTAAAAGAAGTTAGGATTTAGTATCCATTATTCCAGTATTCCAACATTCCATCATTCCATGGTTAAGAAAACGATGAATTTTGTGACCCGGAGACTTTTTTTGAAATTTCTTTTGGGACTTCCTCTGCTCTCTTCTTTTCCCTTCCGCGTTCAGGACACATGGGCATCTCTTCCTGTCCTCCCAAGAAAAGAGAAAGGGGACTCTGTTGGCGAATTCTTCAAGGGAGAGGAACTTCACTACGAAATTGGGCTCTGGCTATTTAAGAAAGTGGCCATGGGGAAATTAAGTTTCGAGGAAATGAAAAAAAAAGGCCGTTATGTGGCCACCCTTCAAGGAGAGACGTTGGGCGTCCTGGGATTTGTGACACGTTATCGGGTGGACACCTATCGCTCCATCATGGAAGAAATCGATGGGGGGAGACGCCTTCGATCCATATCGTTCGAAGAAAACGTGAAAATCGGAAGCAAGTTGAAAAGACGAACCCACTTCCTCGATTATCAAAAGCGAAAGTGGACTAAAGTCAGGCAAAGAAAGGATGGTACCCAGGTGAGGGAAGAAGAGGAGATTCCTTCGGGAATGGTCTATGACGATTTCATCACCGCCTCTTATAATTTTCGTTACGGTGTTTATGGGGGGATTGAGAGGGGCAGGACCTATAGGGTGGCTACTTTCCCCAAGAAGGGGGCTTCCAGTTATGAAGTGAGAGTGGCTTCCAAAGAGGAGGAAGAGAAGAAAAGAAAATCTGAGAAATCTAAAGATAGAAAAGAGTTTTTTCTTAAATTTTTTTTGGATGCAGAAATGACGCATTCCAAAGAGGGTCTGATTGAAGGGTGGTTATCGAAAGAGCTTTATCCCATAGAGGGGACGATCAAAGATGTCATATACTTCGGGGATGTCAAGGGAACGCTGATCAAAAAGATTTAGTTGGAGATTTAGATTTTGGAATCTTAATTTGGGAGCAGCGAATTCAAACTTTTTGCTGTGGCACCGTTGGCTCGTTCGCCACGATCCTCACCTTTCCTCTCTTCAGTCTATAAAACTTAATCCATTTCAGAGAAAGTGGATAGGCAACGACACTGAGGAGGGTGCAGAGAATGAATGAACCGATCAGAAAAGAAAGGAGGAGACCCCCTTGGGAGGTAAGGCACCCCAAAAAATTCGAACTCATAAATCCTCGGTCCGTTCCCAATTGAAAGATCTCTTTGAGTGTCGCCCAGTCGATCCGAAACCCTGTCACCCACATCCCTATCCATGTGGCCATCATATAAAAGGGAACGATCCACCAGGGGGTGTTTGTCCAGACTCCTAAAAGAACAGCCACCCGGTTGAGACCGAATAGAAACGCAATGGCTAAACCCACGAGGGTGTGAAGACCGACAAAGGGTGAGAAACCCAGGAAGACGCCGATGGAATAGGCCAGGGCAGTTCTTTCAGGTGCGTCTTCGATATGGAGAAGTCTCTTAACGAGATCTTTCATAGAAGGCATTCTCTGTCATTCAACCTACCTCGTTACCTCTTAACTTCCTTTCGCCTCAGACGCAGCAGGGGCAGGTTATGATTGAAATAGAGACACTGACCCGAGAGAAAACAAATATCGCACGAAGGATTTTTCGCCTTACAGAGAGATCTTCCAAATCGGATGAGGTTGAGGTGCAGTGACAAGGACTTTTCCTTTGGGATGAGAGGACTCATCCATAAGTGAGCCTTTTCTGCATCCATCCATTGTGGAATGAAACCGAGACGCTTCCCGATCCGGAGGATATGAGTATCCACCGGGAAGGCCTCTCTCCTCAAACCGAATAGAAGGAGGCAGTAAAGCGTTTTAGGACCGATTCCTTTGAGGGCGCCGATCGTTTTCTTAATTTCCTCGGAATCCATCTTTCTCAAAAAGGAAAGGCTCAATTTCCCTTGCTGTCTTTTAATCCAATGAAGGATTTCGCGGATGCGCTTCGCCTTCTGTCGAGCCAATCCGCCCTGTCGGATGGCTGAAACGATCCCGTTCATGTTGGCTTCCAAGACATCCTCCCAATGGGGAAATCGTGTTTTCAATCTCTGATAAGCTTTGTCTCGATTTTGATCGTTGGTATTCTGTGAAAGAATGGTTTCGATGAGAATATCGAGAAGATTCCCCGGATCCGTTCTCCGGGGGATGCCGTAATGCTTTTCTAGAAGAAGAGTGATTTTTGCTAATGTCGCTTTTAAATGCTTAAGTTCCTGCCATTCCCCTTTTAATCTTCTCACTCAATTTTCCCTTAAGAAAATCCTTCATCCGCTCTTTTACCTTCGTCACAAAACCTTGATAGGTTTCTTTTCCCTCGAGTACCTGAATATAGATTTCTCCCAGTTCCGGATAGCGTTTCAGAGTTCGATAGGCCAACTTCGTAAAACGAAAAACGAAGTGAGAAAAAGTGAGCGCCCATTTCAGGTTCTCGCAGATATCAAAATAGACCGCCTTTTGATAAAAGTCAGAAGGGGGGGTCCCCTCCCTTTTCCACTCCAGGATCGCTTCAGCAGCCAGCATCCCGCTTCGAACGGCATAGTAAATCCCCTCTCCCTGCAGAGGATCCATCAGATGGGCCGCATCCCCCACGAGGAGAAACCTCCCCTGTGAGACCTTCTGTCTCTCATCGTAAAAAGGAGGAAGGAGATGGCCGATGACCTTCCCTGTCTTGCCTTCCGGGATGTAGGTCAGTCCCTTGAGGAAGGAATTGAAGTATTGGCGAGGGTTCATCTTCTTGGTCTCTCTGAACATTCCGCCAATACCGATGGAGAGACAGTTCTTTTTTGGAAAAACCCAAGCATATCCGTTGGGAACTCTCCCGAAATCCAAATGAACGAATTGAAGCTCCTCTTTCGGGAAAGGAACGGATGAGTCGAAAGGGGTCTCGGTTTCGACGGCAACCCCATATCCGTCGTTGTTCTGGGGCCCCAAGGATAAAGACTTGGCGACCATACTTTCTGATCCATCTGCTCCGATGAGAACCTGGCAGCGGAACTTCTTCCCCTTGGCCAATTCCACTTCCACCCCATCGCCCCCCTCTTCTACCTTCGTCACCTTCTCACCATCCAGTATCTCCGTGCCAACCTCCAAAGCCTTGTCGATGAGAAACTGATCAAAGCGATCCCTCATGACCAAGAATGCCATTGGGTTTTTAGATTCGATGAAGAAGGGATCTTTGGAACAGTAGGTAAATTTTGCTCCAAAGATGGTGTTCTCAATGACCGGACTGAGATCAAAGTCAAGCAAACGGACAGTTTTAGCGGAAAGGCAGCCCCCGCAGGGTTTGTATCTGGGCAACCGTTCCTTCTCAATAATGAGTGTTTTCAACCCAGCCTTGGCACAAAACCTCGCCACCGTTGATCCCCCCGGCCCTCCACCCACGACAATGACATCATAATCCCAATTCATTTCCATCATTCTAAACTGGTTTAAGAAAAATTACAACGACATCCAGATTTATCAATAGATAAGAACGAGACGAACTTAAATCGTGGGACACGATCAGGATGAAAGATCATTTTCCAAACGGATACGGGCTTCGCCGACGATAGAAGAGGGACCTCACCCATGCAACAAGAGAATATCGGGTGGGCCCTTACTTTATTATTTGAGCAACATATTCGGCGATGGCAGGCGCCGCAGTCAACCCCGGAGACTCCATTCCCAGTAGATGCACCCTTCCCCTTTCTTGCTTTTGTATCACAAAATCTGATCGTAGCTTACCTTGGTAGTAGACTTTGGGACGATTGCCTGAATAACCTGGGTAGATTTTGTGGATATTAAAGTCAGGAATTAAGGCGAGGGCCCCCTTCTCAAACTCTTCACGCGGCGTCTTAATCTCGTAATCCTCTTTATCGGATGCCTCGCCAGCAGAGGGACCGATGAGGGTCTCTTCTCCGAGCGTCCGGGTCAAATGGATTCCCAGGGTGTGGGGGGAATCCGGAACGGGGTAGACCAGTCCTCTGATGACCTCTTCGGTCGTATTGTAATAATCCCCCTTGTGAGGAACGATCTCGTATCCCTCAAGGCCGCACATCTTTGCGATACTGTCGCTATAAAGTCCTGCTGCATTGATGATCATCTCAGCCTCCATCGTACCGCGGGTCGTTGTCAACGCGTTATGATCGTCAACGGACAGAGCCTTGCATTGTTTCACGACCGTTACTCCCGATCCTTTCAGGACCCTTTCCATTATTCTCATATAGGCAGCCATGTCAAGGATCCCTGTTTCAGGAGAGCAGAGGGCGGCCAAACACCTGACCCTGGGCTCGATCTTTCGAGCTTCGGCCTCATCGATGAGTCTCAAGTTTTCCACACCGTTTTCATCGCCTTGTTTCTTAAGGTCTTCCAGTGCTTTCAATTCGGCATTGACCAGGGCCACGATGATCTTGCCGCATTTCCAATGGGGGATGTTGTGGTTCTGCAGGAATTCATAAGTCAAATGGCGACCTCGAACGCATAATCTGGCCTTGAGGGAGCCTTGAGGATAGTAAATTCCTCCATGAATGACACCACTGTTTCGTGTGCTTGTGTGCTCTCCTAATGCCTTCTCCTTTTCCAAGAGGAAAACCTCCTTCCCCTCTTGCGCCAAACGATAAGCAATGTGACATCCTACGATGCCACCGCCGATCACAACAATTTCCATGGATGGTTCCTTTCAAGAGATGAGATCAATAAAAATTTATATCACATTCGTTTACATCATTTAAGTCAATTTTTTTCTCCTCGTTTCATGTTGAGAAAGATCTCTCCATCTCGCATTGGAAAAGCGCCATCCGTCGGGTATAATGGGAGTGGAATGAAAGAAACGGCCTGCCTTGTCAGTCTGGGATGTCCGAAGAACTTAGTCGATTCCGAAGTGATCCTTGGCCTTCTTTCAAGAGAGGGTTATCTTCTGACGGCGGATCCTTTAAAGGCTGAAGTTCTCATCGTCAACACGTGCTCCTTTATTGAGGAGGCGACGAAGGAGGCCGTCGAGACGATTCTTCAACTCTCCCGGTTCAAGAAAGAAGGTCGCTGCCGTCTTCTGATTGTTTCCGGGTGTCTTCCTCAGCGATATGGAAAAATCTTAGAAAAAGAACTGCCCGAGGTGGATCTCTTCGTCGGCACCGGAGCGTTTCAAAACCTTCCTAAATTAATGTCTCAAAAACAAAAGCGAAAGAGTTTCGTTCCAAATTCCACTTTCCTGTATAATGAAAGGACACCTCGAATTCTCTCCACCCCTCCTTTCATCGCTTACCTGAAGATTGCGGAGGGCTGTTCGAATGCCTGTACCTTTTGCACCGTTCCAAAGATCAGAGGGGGATACCGAAGTAGAAAACTTCGATCCATCCTGGAAGAAGCCCGAAGGCTTGCGGATCAAGGAGTTCAGGAACTTATCCTGATCGCCCAGGACACCACGGGTTATGGAAGAGACCTCCGGGATGGAACCGATTTGGAAAAACTCCTGAAATATTTAGTCAAGGTGGAAGGACTTCGTTGGATTCGGATCCTCTATTCCTACCCCAAGACAGACCAGTTCACTAACGGACTTCTTGAGCTCATCGCCCAGGAAGGAAAGATCTGCCCTTATCTTGACCTCCCCATCCAGCACATCGATGATGAAATCCTTAAACGGATGGGCCGAAGATCAAAGGGTGCAGAAATTCGGAGTCTCTTAAGGAAGATTAGAACCTTTCTCCCGGAGGTCAGCTTGCGTTCCTCGTTGATTGTAGGCTTCCCCGGGGAAAAGGAAAGTCAATTCAAAGCACTCCTGGATTTTGTGGAAGAGATTCAGTTCGATCACCTCGGTGCCTTTAAATATTCTCCTGAAGAGGGAACGCCTGCCTTCCGACTTCCTCATCCCATTCCAGAGAGCGTGAGGGAGGAGCGTCTCAGAGCCCTGATGAAGATTCAGAAAAAGATCTCTCTCAAAAAATACAAGAAAATGGTCGGCCAGAAGAGGGTGGTTCTGGTAGAAGGTCCACAACGTGAACGGGGTATCCTAAGGGGGAGGCTTCAAACACAAGCCCCTGAGATCGATGGCTCCGTTTTTTTGAACGGAAAAGCTCGACCCGGCAACTGGGTAGAAGCCCGAATAACCCAAGCCCTACCTTATGACCTGGTTGCCCAGGTTGAGAAAGTCCTCTCCTAATTCCTTTGAAACGTCCCCTCGCTCCTCCCCTTCCTTCCCCCGTGCTTAGCAGCAGGCGGGCCCCAAGGGAGAGGGGGAAATAGTTTATGTGAACATCTGTTTTTGGAAAAGCCTTTTCCCTTGACGGATATGGCAAAATGGGTTAGTTTGAGAAGTCTTAAAAATTTATTAAATCTTAATGAGATTCATACCATAGAGAAGTTTATCACTCGGAGCAGAAGAGATGGATGAAACGAGTGAACTGATCCAGCAGAGGATCAAAAAACTGGAGGCCCTGAGAACGGAGGGAATCGATCCCTACCCAAATGATTTCAGGGTGACCCATACCTCCAGAGATCTTCATGGGACCTTCGACTCCCTCTCCGATGAGGAATTGAAATCGGTTGGAGAAACCTTCTGCCTTGCAGGTCGGATCATGGCGCTCCGTGACTTCGGGAAGGCCAGTTTTATCCAAATCCAAGATCGAAAGGGGAGAATCCAGGCTTACCTGCGAAGGGATATCATCGGCGATGCTGCCTTTCAACTCTTTAAGACATTCGATCTCGGAGATTTTATTGGATTGGAGGGAAAAATCTTTCGAACAAAGACTCGTGAGCTCACCCTCCAGGTTCAGAACTTCAAGCTTCTTGTGAAGTCTCTTCGGCCTCTTCCCGAGAAATGGCATGGCCTTACCGACATCGAAGCCCGCTATCGTCAACGTTATTTAGACCTCATTGTGAATCCCAAGGTCAAAGAAATTTTCCTCACACGATTCAAGGCCATTCAAAAGATTCGAGATTTTTTTACCCACCGGGATTTTATAGAGGTGGAGACTCCCATGCTTCACCCTATTCCCGGAGGCGCGACCGCCAAGCCTTTCAAGACCCATCACAATGCCCTCGACATGGAACTCTATATGAGAGTCGCTCCTGAACTCTTCCTAAAACGATTGGTGATCGGAGGGCTTGAAAGGATTTTTGAGATCAATCGCTGTTTTCGAAATGAAGGCATCTCTACTCTACACAATCCCGAATTCACTATGCTCGAGTTCTATCAGAGTTATGCGACGTACGAAGAGATGATAAAGATGACCGAGGAACTTCTCTCCTCCATCGTCAAAGAAATTCATGGTGGACTCCACCTCCATTACCAGGGAAAGGAGATCGATTTCACTCCCCCGTGGAGGAGGATCCTCTACAAAGAATCTCTTTTGGAATATGGAAAGGTTGATCCGGTGATCATGAGAGAGCCATCCCGCGCCATCGAATTAGCCAAGAACCTCGGCCTTGAACTAAAAAGGGGAACCTCCCATGGAAAGGTTCTCGACGATCTCTTTAAGGAACTCGTTGAGCCTCATCTCGTTCAACCGACGTTTGTCACCCATTACCCCACCGAGGTCTCCCCCCTCTCTCGCCGGAACGGGAAGGATTCCGAGGTGGTCGATCGATTTGAGCTCTTCATCGCCGGGCGGGAGATCGCCAATGGTTTCTCTGAACTGAATGACCCTGTAGATCAACGGGAACGCTTTGTCCGGCAGTTGAGGGAGAGAGCCGATGAAGCCGATGCGGTTCTCAACCTTGACGAGGATTTTCTTCGGGCTCTCGAATTCGGAATGCCTCCGACGGCAGGCGAAGGAATTGGGATTGATCGTTGGGTTATGCTCCTAACCGATGCACCATCTATCCGAGATGTCATCTTCTTCCCCTTACTTCGAATGGAGAAATAATCTTGATGTCACTCCTCCTTTAGGAAAGAGGGAAAGTGCAGGCATGGATGAAAAACAATGAAGAGGGACACCCTTCAAAACATAAGGGAATTGGCAAATGGGGGAATTCGGGTTATTCGAAATTCCTCAATTCCTAAATTTGGGCAACTATGAAATACGAATGGTTTATCGGTCTGAGATATCTCAAAGCCAAAAGAAAACAAACCTTCATCTCGATCATCTCCATCATCTCCATCTTTGGGGTCGCGGTGGGAGTGCTGACTTTGATTGTCGTGTTGGCCGTGATGAGCGGTTTTGAAAAGACCCTCAAGGAAAAAATCTTGGGCACCCAAGCCCACCTCGTCGTCCTCAAGGCCAGTCAACAAGGCATGGATCACTATGGAGAAGTGATCAAGGAGGTCGAGCAAGTCAAGGGGGTCGTCTCTGCGACCCCCTTTATTTACAGTGAGGTGATGCTCTCTTCTGAATCCAATGTCACCGGCGGAATGATCAAAGGCATCGATCCGGATCGAGTGGGAAAAGTCACCGAATTGGCCCAGAACATGAAGGCCGGCCGCCTTCAAGATCTGAAAGGAGAGAGTGACTCTCCAGGCATTATCCTCGGAGTCGAATTGGCGAAGAATCTCGGCGTCTCACTCAACGATGCGATCCAGGTGATCTCGCCCCTCGGCACCATGACACCCATGGGGATGATGCCCAAGATGAAGCGGTTCCGTGTTGGGGGAATCTTTTATTCAGGCATGTATGATTTCGACAGTAAATTTGCCTATATCTCCATCGAAAGCGCTCAGAAATTTCTCAATATGGATTCTCGTGTGACAGGAATCGAAGTCAAATCCAACAATATCTATCAAGTGAAAGAAATTGGAAAAGAGATCCGAAAGAAGCTGGGATTTCCTTTCTGGACGAAGGACTGGATGGAGATGAACAGAAATCTCTTCTCTGCCCTGAGATTGGAAAAGATCATCATGTTCATCATTCTTGTTCTGATTGTAGTGGTTGCTGCTTTCAATATCATTTCTACACTCATCATGGTGGTAATGGAGAAGCATAAGGATATTGCTATTCTAAAATCCATGGGGGCCTCTTCCATGGGGATCTTGAAAATCTTTATCATTGAAGGAGGCGTGGTTGGGATTGTGGGGACAGCTCTGGGAACAATCGTTGGCCTTGGAATGGCATTCAATTTAGATAAGATCGTTGCATTCTTAGAAAACCTTTTTGGCTTTAAGATTCTTTCACCGGACGTCTACTATATTGAAAAATTCCCTTCCCAGGTGAATCCTCTCGATATCGCACTGATCGTGATGACGGCGATTCTCATCAGTCTTCTGGCGACCCTTTATCCCTCCTGGAGGGCATCG
>Ga0209048_10005457_pt1 | contig 11994 bp, 10 predicted proteins | sample FrelakmetCRP12CR_FD_187146 | JGI IMG/M metagenome (GOLD analysis project Ga0209048, IMG submission 187146) | Freshwater lake sediment microbial communities from the University of Notre Dame, USA, for methane emissions studies - CRP12 CR (SPAdes)... | ecosystem: Environmental > Aquatic >... | reverse complement strand
GTATGGCCCCACCTGTCTCCTTACCCTGGTTCGCCGTACTTGCCCTCAGGTCTAGCGCCTCGGCGGCGGTTCAGCGGCTGGCAGGTGTCCATACCATCTCCTCGGATGGCAGCGGCGTACTCAGCGGGCGAATGCTATGCGCTCTTCGGTCGGCGTCCAACGGCCAGGCGATCGTTGTCCGCCGTGAGTCCGGCCCCGGGCAAGCGGATGTTGGCCCGTGCGGGTGCCGGCGCTGGTATTGCTGCATCTTCTGCCGTTTCGCTCGCGGCTTGCGCGGCTGTGCGACACGCAGTATCGTGCATCGAGTCGCCAATTGCGCGTTGGAAAGGGCCATGTCAAGCACTATAGTTCGTCCCGTCGAGCTTGCAGCGGACCGGGCGACGCGGTCGGCGCGAGCGCCGGCGCGGCCCGAGCCCCGCCCGGAAAAGAGAAACCCTGCGCTGCTGGCGCTCGGCGAACGGGTGCGTGACCTGCGGGCGCGGCGTGGAATGACGCGCAGGGCGGTGGCGCTCGCCGCCAATGTGTCGGAGCGCCACCTCGCGAACCTCGAATACGGCATCGGTAACGCGTCGTTCCTGGTGCTGCAGCAGGTGGCCGCGGCGCTGCAGTGCCCGCTTGCAGAGCTGATCGGCGATGTAACGACTTCGTCGCCGGAATGGTTGCTGATCCGCGAACTGCTCGAGCACTGCGACGAAGCGACCTTGCGGCGCGCGCGGGTGGCGATTGGCGCAATGCTGGGAACCGGTGGCGCCAAGGAAGCGCGCAACCCGCGCGTGGCGCTGATCGGACTGCGCGGCGCCGGCAAGTCTACGTTGGGGCAGATGCTGGCCGACGACCTTGAGGTGTCCTTCGTCGAGCTGAGCCGCGAAATCGAGAAATTCGCCGGCTGCAGCGTCGACGAAATCCAGGCGCTCTACGGAATGAACGCGTACCGGCGCTACGAGCGCCGCGCACTGGAGGAGGCGATCCAGATCTACCCCGAAGCGGTGCTCGCGATCCCCGGCGGGCTGGTGTCGGATGCCGCAACGTTCAACCTGCTGCTGACGCACTGCACGACGGTCTGGCTTCACGCCGATCCCGAGCATCACATGCAGCGCGTCACGGCGCAGGGTGATCTGCGCCCGATGGCGGCAAGCAGGGAGGCGATGAATGACCTACGCAAGATTCTTGCCGGCCGCGCAGCTTTCTACTCGAAGGCCGACATGGCACTCGACACCGGCGCGCAGGCGGTTGAGTCGACATTCCAGTTGCTGCGCAAGATGGTTCGAGAGGCGCTGAAGCGTCCTGTGTGATCCCATGGAAGCAAGGCCCGATGAAGCTGATTGACGGAACCTGAAGTATGCAGTATAGTGCCAGTCCTGCGCCGCGTTGTGTGCAGTATTGTGCTTTTTGTCGAACGGAGACCTGCTCATGAGCACCGCGCCTCGCGTCGAGTACCAGACCGATCCGTCGCAATACAAGCACTGGAAGCTGAAGTTCGATGGCGCGATCGCAACGCTGGTGCTCGACGTCGACGAGAACGTCGGCCTGCGTCCAGGCTACAAGCTCAAGCTCAACAGCTACGACCTGGGCGTGGACATCGAACTGAACGACGCCGTCAACCGCATCCGCTTCGAGCACCCCGAGGTGCGCACGGTGATCGTCACCAGCGAGAAGGACAAGGTGTTCTGCTCCGGCGCCAACATCTTCATGCTCGGCACCTCGAGTCACGCGTGGAAGGTGAACTTCTGCAAGTTCACCAACGAGACGCGCAACGGGCTTGAAGATGCGTCCAGGTACTCAGGCCTGAAGTTCCTCGCTGCGGTCAACGGCGCCTGCGCCGGTGGCGGCTACGAGATGGCACTCGCCTGCGACGAGATCATTCTCGTCGACGACCGTTCGTCGGCGGTCAGCCTGCCCGAGGTGCCGCTGCTCGGCGTGCTGCCAGGCACCGGCGGCCTCACCCGAGTGACCGACAAGCGCCACGTGCGGCACGACCTGGCAGACATCTTCTGCACCACGACCGAAGGCGTGCGTGGGCAAAAGGCGAAAGACTGGCGGCTCGTGGACGACATCGCCAAGCCGCAGGTCTTCGCGCAGAAGGTGCAGGAGCGTGCGCTGGCGCTTGCCGCACAAAGCGACCGCCCGGCCGCTGCGTCGGGCATCGCGCTGACACCGCTCGAACGCACGACCGAGGCCGATGCGCTGCGCTACGGCTTCGTCAGCGTCGAGATAGCCCGTGCGCAACGCACCGCAACGTTCACCGTGAAGGCGCCGAGAAACCCGCAACCGCAGGCGCCGGACGCCATCGTCCAGGCGGGCGCGAGTTGGTGGCCTCTGCAGATGGCACGCGAGCTCGACGACGCGATCCTACAGATGCGCACCCACGAACCCGAGGTCGGCACCTGGCTCGTCAGGACCGAGGGCGACGGCGCCGCGGTGCTGGCGTGCGACGCGGCGCTGATGGCCAACCCGAACCACTGGCTGGTGCGCGAGACCATCGGCCTGCTGCGGCGCACGTTCAGCCGACTCGACGTGTCGTCACGCAGCCTCTTCGCGCTGATCGAGCAGGGTTCGTGCTTCGTCGGCACGCTGCTCGAGCTCGCACTGGCCTGCGACCGCAGCTACCAGCTCGCGCTGCCCGACGCGCCGGAGCAGGCACCGAAGATCGTGGTGAACGACGCCAACTTCGGGCTCTATGCGATGGCGACCGGACAGTCGCGGCTCGGTCGCCGCTTCTACGACGAGGCGCTCACGCTTGACGCCGTGCGGGCGACGGCCGGCCAGGCGCTCGACGCCGACGCTGCATTCGCGCTCGGCCTCGTCACCGCCAACCCAGACGATATCGACTGGGCCGACGAGCTACGCATCGCCGTCGAGGAGCGTGTCGCGATGTCGCCCGACGCGCTGACGGGCATGGAAGCCAATCTGCGCTTCAACGGCAAAGAGACGATGGCGACGCGCATCTTCGGGCGCCTGACCGCGTGGCAGAACTGGATCTTCCAGCGCCCCAACGCCGTCGGCGAGAAGGGCGCGCTCAAGGTCTACGGCAAGGGCGAGAAAGCAGCATTCGACTGGAACCGGGTCTAGCGTGGAGCGAACGGCGAGGGACCCCGTTCACAGGGATCGACCAGCGCAGCGCTAGGCAATAGGTCGGGCTCGATGCCCGACCCCGCAGCATCAACCGAGGAACACCGTGAGCACGATCGACTACAGCGACAAGATCCCGAACAACGTCAACCTCGCCGAGGACCGCACGCTCAAGCGTGCGCTCGAGCAATGGCAACCGAACTACCTGAAGTGGTGGGGCGACATGGGGCCCGACGGTTCGCAGGACTTCGAGGTCTACCTGCGCACCGCGGTCAGCGTCGATCCGCAAGGCTGGGCGCAGTTCGGATACGTCAAGATGCCCGAATACCGCTGGGGCATCTTCCTCAACCCGGGCGAGAAGGACCGCAAGATCCACTTCGGCGACCACAAGGGCGAGGCCGCGTGGCAGGACGTTCCTGGCGAGCACCGCGCCAACCTGCGCCGCATCATCGTGACGCAGGGCGACACCGAGCCGGCGTCGGTAGAGCAGCAGCGCCACCTCGGCTTGACCTGCCCGAGCCAGTACGACCTGCGCAACCTGTTCCAGGTGAACGTCGAGGAAGGCCGCCACCTGTGGGCGATGGTCTACCTGCTGCACAAGTACTTCGGCCGCGACGGCCGCGAGGAAGGCGAGGCGCTGCTCCAGCGCCGTTCGGGCGATCACGACCACCCGCGCATCCTGCGGGCATTCAACGAGGAGACGCCGGACTGGCTCGCCTTCTTCATGTTCACCTATTTCACCGACCGCGACGGCAAGTTCCAGCTCTGCGCGCTCGCCGAGAGCAGCTTCGATCCGCTGGCGAGGACGACGAAGTTCATGCTGACCGAAGAAGCGCACCACATGTTCGTCGGCGAGAGCGGCGTCTCGCGCGTCATCAACCGCACCTGCCAAGCAATGAACGAACTCAAGACCGACGATGTCGCGACGCTGCGCTCCGCCGGGGTGATCGACCTGCCGACGATCCAGCGGTACCTGAACTTCCACTTCAGCGTCACGATCGACCTCTTCGGCGCCGACGAATCGAGCAACGCGGCGACCTTCTACAGCAGCGGTCTCAAGGGACGCTTCGAGGAAGGCAAGCGCGCCGACGACCACCTGCTCAAGGGCCAGACCTACAAGGTGCTCTCACTTCAGGGCGGGCAGTTCGTCGAGCGCGAGGTGCCGATGCTCAACGCACTGAACGAGGTGCTGCGCGACGACTACATCAAGGACAGCGTGGGCGGCGTCGAGCGCTGGAACAAGGTGGTCGAGAAGGCCGGCATCGCGTTCCGGTTGAAGGTGCCGCACAAGGCGTTCCACCGCAACATCGGTGCGCTCGCCGGGGCGAAGGTCTCGCCCGACGGACGCGTCGTGTCGGACGCCGAGTGGAACGCCAACGTCGAAATGTGGCTGCCTTCGGGCGCAGACCGCGCCTTCGTCGCTTCGCTGATGGGCCGCGTCGTCGAGCCCGGCCGCTTCGCCAACTGGATCGCGCCGCCGACGATAGGCATCAACCGCCAACCGGTGGACTTCGAGTACGTGCGGTTCAACTGAGGCTGGCGGTTGCAACACGGCGAACCCATGAACGCTGCGCTCGAAGCCATCGCCATCAGGCAGCACCTGATCGACCCCGAGATCTGCATTCGCTGCAACACCTGCGAGTCGATCTGCCCGGTGAAGGCGATCACGCACGATTCGCGCAACTACGTCGTCGACGCCGCGAAGTGCAACCTGTGCATGGATTGCATCTCGCCGTGCCCAACCGGTTCGATCGACAACTGGCGCACGGTGCCGCGCGTCAAGGCCTACTCGGTGGGCGAACAGTTCACCTGGGACGCGCTGCCGGTCGAGTGGACGGCCGAACAGCTCGCCGCCGAGGGCGTCGCTGCCGCGGAGGCGCCGGCGCTCGAACCCGTGGCGCCGCCGTTGCCAGCCGCCGCAGGCGGCGAGGCGGCGTTCAACGCCGCAGCGTATGGCGCCACCGTGCCGCCCTGGTCGGCGGCGCACCCGTACACGAATCTCTACGGTGCCAAGAACCCGACCGCGGCCACGGTGGTCGGCAACGTGCGCGTCACGGCCGTGGGCCGCGAGTACGACACCCACCACGTCATGCTCGACTTCGGCAGCATGCCGTTCCCGGTGCTCGAAGGGCAGTCGATCGGCATCCTGCCGCCCGGCACCGAAGCCGGCGGCCGGCCACACCACGCGCGCCAGTACTCGATCGCCAGCCCGCGCAACGGCGAGCGGCCGGGCTACAACAACCTGTCGCTCGCGGTCAAGCGTGTGCTCCAGGACCACCAGGGAAGGCCGGTGCGCGGCGTCGCGAGCAACTACCTGTGTGACCTGAAGGTCGGCGACAAGGTGCAGGTGATCGGCCCGTTCGGCGCCAGCTTCCTGATGCCCAACCACCCGCGATCGAACATCGTGATGATCTGCACCGGAACCGGCAGCGCGCCGATGCGCGCGATGACCGAGTGGCGGCGGCGCCTGCGCGCGACCGGCAAGTTCGAGGGCGGCAAACTGATGCTCTTCTTCGGCGCGCGAACGAAGGAGGAACTGCCCTACTTCGGGCCGTTGCAGAATTTGCCGAAGGATTTCATCGACATCAACTTCGCGTTCTCGCGCACGCCGGGACAGCCCCGGCGCTACGTGCAGGACGCGATGCGCGAACGCGCGGCCGACCTCGGCGCGCTGCTGAAGGACCCCGACACCTTCATCTACGTCTGCGGCCTGCGCAGCATGGAGGAAGGCGTCGTGCTCGCGCTGAGCGACGCGGCGGAGCAGGCCGCGCTCTCGTGGGACGTGCTCGGCGCGGCGCTGAAGGCGCAAGGCCGGCTGCATCTCGAGACGTATTGACGGACCCCAGGAACGCCGCTTTGCGGCGCCGCCCGGAGGGGATGCAAGGAAACGTGGGGCTTACCTCCTTCGCGGTCGCTGCGCTCAGCGCGTGTCGGGCACGCCGCCCCGCCGCAGCAACGACAGCGCGAGCAGCGCCGAGGCGAGCATCAGGAACAGGCTGACCGCGTTGAGCACCGGGCTCGCACCCTCGCGCATGCGGCCGTACATCAGCACCGTCAGCGGCGGGTCCGAGCCGACCAGCATCAGCGTCGTGTTGAAGTTCTCGAACGACATCAGGAACGAAATCGCCGCGGCGCCGACGAGGGCCGGCTTCAGGTACGGCAGCGTGATCGTCGCCAGCACGGCGGCGCGCGAAGCGCCCAGGTTGTAGGCGGCCTCCTCGAGCGTGGTGTCGAAGCGCCTCAGGCGCGCCGTGATCGTCAGCGTGGCGATGGCGACGATGTACGAGAACTGTCCGAGCACCACGAGCGGCAGGCCGGGCCGCAAGAAGTCGAGCTCCAGCCCCAGGCTGTCGTCGGCGAATTGCGCGACGCGGCTCGCGAAGGCGAGGATCGAGATGCCGAGGATCACGCCCGGGATCACGAGCGGCGCCAGCATCAGCAGCGACAGCGCCTGCTTGCCGCGAAAGCGCGTGCGCTCGATCAGGAACGCGTTGGCGGTGCCGAAGAGCACCGACAGCAGCGTGACCCACCCCGCCACGAGCGCGCTCGTCCAAACGCTGTGCAGCAGCGGTCCGTCGGCGAACAGGCCGGTACGACCGGCGGCCCCGCCGATGAACCAGTCGAGCGTGAAGCCGCGCCAGGGCGGCGCGGGGTAGGGCGCGTCGTTGAAGGCGAACACTGCAACGACCGCGAGCGGCAGGAAGAGGAAGGCGAAGAACAGCAGGGCATACGCCGCGGTTCCGGCTCGCAGCCAGGCGGGGCGGGGCAGCGACGGAATCATGATGGCCCGGTGGTCATGCGCGCTGCATCACTTCGCCGAACCTCTGGCCGGCGAGCTTGAGCCCGGCCCAGACGATCGCCGTCGACAGCACGAGCAGCAGGAAGCCGAACGCCGCACCCTGCTCCCAGTTGAAACGGGTGATGAACTGGGTGTAGATCTGCTCGGTGAACCAGAGCGAGTTCTTGCCGCCGAGCAGCGTGGGCGTCAGGTAGTTGCCGAGCGTGAGCATGAAGACGACGATGCACCCCGCGGTGATGCCTGGCGCTGCGTGGGGAATGACGATCTGGCGCATGATCGAGAGGCCCGAGCCGCCGAGGTCGTAAGCGGCCTCGATCAGCGAGTCGTCCAGCGTCTCGAGCGCCCCGATCAGCGGCACGACCATGAAGAGCAGCGACGTGTACACGAGGCCGACGAGGATCGTCGCGTCGCGGTACAGCATTTCGATCGGCACGGCCGTCAAACCCATCGCGACGAGCAGTCCCGGCAGCACGCCCGACTCGCGCAGCAGGATCATCCAGCCCAGCGTGCGCACCGTCTCGCTGACCCAGAACGGGATCAGGCAGAGCACGAACAACAGCGACCGGGTGCGCCCGCGCACGATCTTGGCGATCGTCCACGCGACGGGAAACGCGAGCAGCAGGGTCAGCGCCGTGGCCACGATCGACATCACCGCGGTGCGCACGAAGGTGTGCCAGTACAGCGGCTCCTCGAAGAACGTCCGGTACTGCGCCAGGCTCGCTTCGTACTGCCGCGGCGCGACGCGCGCGCGCAGCGACAGCACGCCGAGCTCGAGGTGCGGCAGCACGATCAGCCCGACCAGCCAGAGCAGCGCCGGTGCCAGCAGCAGCAGGAACAGCAGGCGGGTCCGCGCGGCGGCAACGCCGGGGCGATCAGTCTGCATGCACAGCAGCCTCGAAGCACACCGCGCGCTGCGGATCGAAACCGAACGCGACCGTTTCGCCGACGCGCAGGTCAGCGAGGCGCCCGGTCTGCGGCAGCGCGATGCGAAACTCGATCCGCGTGCTCGTCTCGCGCAGCAGCACGGCCGAATTGGCGCCGTCGAACAGCAGGCTCTCGACCTGTGCGATGTAGTGCGGGTACTGCGTCGACAGTTCCGCCGCGTCGCGCGCAAGGTGGGCCACTTCCGGGCGCACGAAGGCCTCGACCGCGGCGCCCGCCATGACCGGCCCGATGCGCCGCGCGTACATCACGAGGCCTTGCGCGGTGACCAGTTCCACCGCGTCGCCCCCGACGTCCTGCGCGTGCCCGGCGATGCGGTTGGCAGCGCCGACGAAGCCGGCGACGAACGGCGTCCGCGGCTCGTAGTAGAGCGCCTGCGGCGTGCCGAGCTGTTCGAAGCGCCCGGCATTCATCACCGCCACGTGGTCCGACAGCACCAGCGCTTCCGACTGGTCGTGCGTGATGTAGACGAAGGTGGTGCCGAACGCCGCCTGCAACTGCTTGAGCTCGATCTTCATGTGCTCGCGCAGCTTCAGGTCGAGCGCGCCGAGCGGTTCGTCCAGAAGCAGCAGCGTCGGCTCGAGCACCAGGCTGCGCGCGATCGCCACGCGCTGCTTCTGCCCGCCCGAGAGCTCGTCGACGCGCTTGCCCGCGGTGCCGGGCATCCCCACGCGCTCGAGCATCGCGCCGACGCGCCTGGCGATCTCGGCACGCGGCATCGCGCGCCGCGCCAGCCCGTAGCCGATGTTCTCGCCGACCGACATCATCGGGAACAGCGCCAGGTGCTGGAACACCATGTTGACCGGGCGCCGGTTCGGCGCGACACCGCTCATCGGCTGCCCGCCGATGCGGATCTCGCCGCTGTCGGGCCGCTGGAAGCCCGCGATCATGCGCAGCAGCGTCGTCTTGCCGCAGCCCGAAGGGCCAAGTATCGAGAAGAAGCTGCCGCGCGCAACGCTGAACGACAGCGCGTCCACGGCCAAATGCGCGCCGAAGCGCTTGGTGACGTTCAGCGCCTCGAGGTCGGGATGCGTCACTGCGGCCAGCGGCCCGGCACCGGGCCCTGCCAGGCGCGCCGCGCTCGGCTCGGGGTGCGACGCCAAATGCGTCTTGCGGATGACATCAGTTCGCCGCCTTCACGCGGTCGAGCACGCGGCCTTCGATCTCCTCGATGCCGGCGGGCACGGCGGGATACCACTTGACGTTCTTCAGCGCGCTCTCGGGGAAGCTGGCGGCGAACTGGGCTTTGAGCTTGGCGTCCATCAACAGGTCGGCGCCCTTGGACGCGGTGAAATTGCCCGCCGACGCCGCAACCTTGGCCGCGATCTCCGGGCGCATGTTGAAATTGATCCACGCATACGCGGCGGCGTCGTTGCGCCCCTTGGCCGGCAGCGCGAAGGTGTCGATCCAGCCCAGCGCACCGGACTTGGGGGCGATGAACTGGATGTCGGGGTTCTCGCCATTGAGCTTCCAGCCGCCGGTGTCCCACATCATCGCGCCGACGACTTCGCCCGCGCGCATGCCGTTGAGCAACTGGTCCTTGTTGTCCCAGAAGAACTTCAGGTTGCCCTTGCACGCCGCCATCGTCTTGCCGACTTCGTCCATCAGCGCGCCATAGGCCTTGGCGTCGCCGTAGAGCGCGAACGGGTCCTTGCCGGCGGCGAAGGCGAACGCGAGCAGTGTCGGGCGCTTCAGGCGCACGGCGGTCTTGCCCTTGTAGTCGGCCTTGCACAGGTCGGGGTAGTCGACCATCTTCGCCAGCTTGGTGTTGACCACGAGGCCGTCGGTGCCCCAGATGTGCGGCACGCCGTAAACCTTGCCGGCGAGCGTCGTGTTCTTCTTCGTCGCTTCGAGCATCGACGGGATGAACAGCTCGGACTTGAGCTTGGCCAGGTCCATCGGCTTGTAGATCCCGAACTCCTGCTGCGGGCCGGTGATCCGGTCCTGCGACGGCTGCACCAGATCGAAGCCCGCGCCGCCCGTGGCGCGCAGCTTGGAGATCATCTCCTCGTTGTTCGACAGCGTGATCTCGACCGCAATGCCGGTCTCCTTCGTGAACTGCTCGACCACTTCCTTGGGCGCATAGTCGGCCCAGGTCAGCAGGCGAAGCTTGTTATCCTGCGCGACCGCAGGCGCGGTGAAGGCGGCGGCGAACGCGAACGTGGCCGCGGCGGCGATGACAGGTCCAAGCTTCATGGGTGTTTCCTCGCGAACGGTGGGTGATGGGTGGCGGCCGTATTCTGGCTCAAGCCTTGTGTCACGGCATGGGGGCAAGCCCGTTCACGCGCGCGCCACGACCCGCGGCGCGAGGTCTGGCGGCCGTGTGGATTGATCGCCCTCGACAAGGGAACCGGCATGAAGTCGAACGAGTGGAAGCTGCGCGCGAAACTGTTTGCCCAACGCTTCTGGCAGCCGACGAGCGCATGCCTGGCCTGCATGCCGGGAAACCTGAGCAACGTGTGGAGCCAGGTTCACTGGGCGATTGCGCTGCGCACCGGCCTGGCCACCGGCATCCTCGCGCTGTTGCTCAGCTTCACTCCGGCGATGAAGCTCTACGGCAACCGCTACGGCAACGCACTGATGGTCGGCGTGCTGACCGCGCTCGGCGACGCCTACGCGCATCCCAGCCACTTCGGCTTTGCCCATGCCGAGGCGATCGTGACGGGGGCGGTATCGGGTCTGCTGGCGCTGGCGGGTTCGTTCCTGTTCGAAGACCGCGCGCGGCGCGTTCGGGCAGCGTGGTCGCGATTGTTCGGGTAGCGCATTTCGCGGCTGCGCCCCGTCCCCCGGCGTGACGATCGGCTTCCGTCACCGGCCCGTGCCGGACAATCGCTCGATGGCCGACGAAGCTGCACCCCACAAGCGCCGCGCACGCTATTCGGGCAAGCACCCGCGCCGGTTCGAGGACAAGTACAAGGAGCTCGACCCCTCGCATCACGAGGCTGAACTGCGCAAAGTGATCGAGCGCGGGCAAACCCCGGCGGGCATGCACCGGCCCATCTGTGTGCGCGAGATCCTGGGCGTCCTGCAACCCGGGCCGGGTGAGGTCGGGCTCGACGCGACGCTCGGCTTCGGCGGGCACGCGCAGGAGCTGTTGCCGCACTTGGCGCCGGGCGGGCGGCTGTTCGGCATCGACGTCGATCCGGTCGAATTGCCACGCACGCAAGCGCGCCTGCGCGCTCTGGGCTTCGACGAATCGGTGCTGGTGCTGCGCCACCTCAACTTCGCGGCGCTCGCGACGTTGTTGCCCGAGGCCGGGGGCGGCTTCGATTTCGTGCTTGCCGATCTGGGCGTGTCGTCGATGCAGATCGACAACCCGGCGCGGGGGTTCACGTTCAAGGCCGACGGGCCGCTGGACCTGCGGCTGGACCCCGGCAGCGGCCAGCCAGCATCGTCCTTGCTGCAGTCGGTCACGCGGCAGCGCTTGCGCGAGATCCTGGCGGACAACGCCGACGAGCCGCATGCCGCGGCCCTGGCCGCAGCGCTGCAGGGGCAGTACATCGAGACGACGACCGAGCTCGCGGCGCGGGTGCGGCTGGCGCTGCGCGCGGCACTCAAGCCCGGCATGCCGCCAGCCGAGCGCGAGGCAGAGACGAAGAAGGCGCTGCAGCGCACCTTCCAGGCGCTGCGCATCGAAGTGAACGACGAGTTCGCAGCGCTGGGCCGCTTCCTGTCGCAACTCCCGGCGTGCCTGAAGCCGGGCGGTCGGGTGGCCATCCTCAGCTTCCACTCGGGCGAAGACCGGCGAGTGAAGAAGGCATTCCAGGCGGGCGAGCGTGCCGGTGTCTATGCACGAGTCGCGCCCGACCCGATCCGGCCGTCGGCCGAGGAGCGCCGCGCCAACCCGCGTTCCAGCGCGGCCAAGCTGAGGTGGGCCGTGCGGGCGCCTCGATCCTGAGCGGCGCAGGGTATCGACGATCCGCGTCCATCTTCGGCGCATCGAATCGAACCTGACAGCCGGTCACCGGGAGTACGGCGACAATCGCGCATCGCCCGCTTTACTCCCCGCTCGCCGTGCCCGAAGACCCCTCGCCCGCAACACCGAACCCGGACACTGTAGCGCCCGCGGTGGACTCGCCGCCCGCAGTCGTCGATCTCTCGCCCGCCGCGTGCGCCGCAGAGCTGGCGAAGCGATTCCCCGCCGTCTTCGCACCGGGCACGCCGCAGCCATTGAAGTTGCGCAT
>Ga0209048_10005456_pt1 | contig 11995 bp, 12 predicted proteins | sample FrelakmetCRP12CR_FD_187146 | JGI IMG/M metagenome (GOLD analysis project Ga0209048, IMG submission 187146) | Freshwater lake sediment microbial communities from the University of Notre Dame, USA, for methane emissions studies - CRP12 CR (SPAdes)... | ecosystem: Environmental > Aquatic >... | reverse complement strand
TCGCTGCTGTGGGTGGGCTGGTTCGGGTTCAATGCCGGATCGGCACTCGAAGCCGGCGACACCGCCGCGCTCGCGTTCATCAATACGCTGGTCGCGACCGCTGCCGCCGTACTCTCGTGGATGTTCGGCGAGTGGATCATCAAGGGCAAGCCGTCGATGCTGGGCGCGGCGTCCGGCGCCGTCGCAGGGCTGGTCGCGATCACTCCGGCGTGCGGCTTCATCGGCGTGGGTGGCGCCCTGGTGCTGGGGCTGCTCGCGGGACTCGTCTGCCTGTGGGGCTGCAACGGCCTGAAGCGCCTGATGGGCGCGGACGATGCGCTGGACGTGTTCGGCGTGCACGCGACGGGCGGCATACTCGGCGCCATGATGACCGGCGTGCTCGCCGCGCCGAGCCTGGGCGGCCAGGGCATCTACGACTATGTGGCGAACAGGATCAGCGCCGACTACTCGATCACCGATCAATTGATCATCCAGGGCACCGGTGTGTTGACGACCATCGTCTGGTCCGGTGTCGTGGCGTTCATCGCGTACAAGATCGTCGACATGACGATCGGCCTGCGCGTGAACGAGGAACAGGAACGCGAAGGTCTCGACATCGCGTCCCACGGCGAACCGGCTTACCGGACGTAGCAGTCGGCCGGTGAAAGATTGTGCGCGGGCGGACCCTCTCCCCCGCCCGCGCATGAAGCGAGGACCGGAACCTCTCCTCGCGTAGTTGCAGTTTTCTCCTCGGTGGCTTTGCGGGGCGCGCCCAACACGCGCCCCACTTTTTTTGTCCCGGACAAAGACCGGGATAAATTTCGAGGAGCGCTTCATGCGACAAGGGCTCCGCTTTCGGCAAGGACCGAAGGCGCGCATCGTGCGACGACCGATCTGCGTCCGGCGCGGACTTCGCTACAATTGCGCGATGATCTCCGTCGAATATTGCCAGCTCCTCGCCCGCTACAACCACTGGATGAACGAACGGCTGTACGCGGTCGTGGCAGAATTCAGTGCAGAGGAGCGCACGCGGGATCGCGGCGCATTTTTCGGCTCGCTGCACCGCACGCTCAATCACATCCTGTGGGGGGATCGGATCTGGCTCGCGCGTTTCACCGGCCAGAAGTACGCCGTCGCGGCTTTCGGGGCCGACATGTACACCGACTTCGCGGAACTCACGCGCGAGCGCATCGGCACCGACACCGCCATCCTCGATTGGACCGGGCAACTTGCGTCCGACTGGCTCGCCGGAACGCTCGACTACCGGTCGGCCTCGGACGGACGCTTGCGTCATCTGCCCAAATGGGTTGCGACCACGCACCTGTTCCAGCACGCGACCCACCATCGCGGGCAGCTGTCGACGCTGATCAAGCAGGCGGGCAGGGACCCCGGCATCACCGACCTGCCCTGGATGCCGGGCGTCGTGACGATTACCGACTGACCGGCTGCTTCTTCTTCCGCGCCCGCGGATGCGCGGCATCGTAGACCTTCGCCAGCGCCTGGAAATCGAGGTGCGTGTAGACCTGCGTGCTGGCGATCGACGCATGACCGAGCATTTCCTGCACAGCGCGCAGATCGCCCGAAGATTGCAGCACATGCGAGGCGAACGAATGACGCAGCATGTGCGGATGGACATGGCGGTCGATGCCGCGCTGTATCGCGAGCGTGGCCAGCCGCCGCTGGATCTGGCGCGGCGCGATGCGCCGGCCGCGCACGTCCACGAACAGCGCGTCGTCTTCCACAGCCGGCAGCGCTGCGCGTTCGGCCAGCCATGCCTCGATCGCCGCCCGGGCCGCCGCGCCGACCGGCACGATCCGCTCCTTCGCGCCCTTGCCCCACACGCGGACTTCGCCGGTGACGAGATCGACGCGGTCGACATCGAGTCCGGCCAGTTCGGACAACCGCAGTCCCGACGAGTACGCGAGCTCGAACAACGCATGATCGCGCTTGCCCACGGCGTCGACGCCCGCGCCGTCGACTAGCCGCACCGCTTCGTCGGGAGTCAGCGCGGACGGCAGGTTCCTGGGTGACTTGGGCGCCTTCAATCCGATGCTGGGGTCGTCCCCGCGCGTACCGTCACGATCGGCGAGAAAGCGGTGGAACGAGCGCCACGCAGACAACATTCGCGCCAGACTGCGCCCGGAGAGCCCTTTGCCGTGAAGTGTGGCCAGAAAGCGCGCAAGCTGCGCCCGCGTCAGCGCCGGCAGCGGCGTCTCCCCCGCCAGCGCCGCCAACTGCCTCAGGTCGCGGGCATAGGCGTTACGGGTATGCGCAGGATGCGTGGCGAGGTGCGTTGCGAAGGCTTCGAGAAGCTCCGCGTTGCGGATTGCGGGGACAGTCCGGCCGGACACGGAAGCGAGGGCAGGCGCGGGTCGTTTCGGCACGGGAGGTGGCGACCGCGCGAACCTTCTAGGACTGTGGCAGGAAACGCGCCGTGGCGACGCTCGCCAGTTCCGCGAGGCGCGTCTGATACAGGGTTCCCATACCGGCATGAAATCGTTTTGGATCCGGGCTGCCCAGCGCCAGCAGACCGAACGTATGCACGGTCCGCAACGGCATGAACGCGAACGATTGCAGCGCTTCGCCATGGTCGAACCAGTCGCGGGACTCGAAGGCTGCCGACGGGCCGCAATACGGCTGCCCCAACTGGTTGGCGTACTCGCGGATTTCGGTCGAGGTCGCGGCAAGTTCCGGCAGATAGGACTGCTCGGGCACCTTGCCCCACAGTCTGGCCGCGACCGCCGGCACGGCAAAATCCTCCTTCAGGCTGTGGTAGAGCACCGCGAGCGTGGTTTCCAGGTCGTGCGCAGCGAACAGCGCCAAGGTCGAGCGATGCAGCTTCTCGCTGACCGTGTCATTTTCGGTGCCGTAGGCAACGAGTTCCCGGAACTTGGCCTCGAGTTCGTTGAACTTCTCGCGCAGCGTCAGGATCTGCCGCTCGGCAATCGGGATCGCGTGGCCTCCGTGCGGGTGCGGGACGAAGATCTCCGCCAGGACGTCGGCGTAGTCCTGAAAGAACTTCGGGTTCTGCTTCAGGTATTCCGCGACCTCATTGGCGTGCTCGTTTGCGTGATCGCTTGCGTTCATTCACCGCTTTCCAGGACTGATTGGTCGTTGCGCTCGTGCGTGGCCGCGCGTCATTGCACGTTCCACGTCCCTTCGTACACCGTCACCGCCGGACCGGTCATCTGCACCGGCCGGCCATCACCTGCCCATGCGATCAGCAACTCGCCGCCACGTGCCCGCACCCGCACGGGCGAATCGACGAGGTTCCGCCTGATACCCACGACGACTGCTGCACACGCGCCGGTTCCGCATGCCAGCGTTTCGCCGACACCGCGCTCCCACACACGCAGGCGAATGGTAGCGCGATCGACGACCTGCATATAGCCCGCGTTGGCGCGCTGCGGAAAGCGCGGATGATGTTCGATCAGCGGGCCCTGCGTCGCCACCGGCGCCAGATCCACATCGGTCACCACCTGAATCGCGTGGGGATTGCCCATCGACAATGCGGAAATCCGGACGGGCACGCCGTCCACCGCCAGCGATTCGTCGACCGCGCCCGTACCACCTGAGAACGGGACGTCTTCCGGCGCAAAGCGCGGCACGCCCATGTCCACCGTGACCCGCCCGTCGGCTTCGAGGCGCGGATTGATGAGTCCTCCTTCCGTTTCCACGCGCAACTCTCGCCTGGCTGTGAGGCCCTGGGCGCGGACGAAGACCATGAAGCAGCGCGCGCCGTTGCCGCACTGTTCGACCTCGCCGCCGTCGGCATTGAAGATGCGGTATCGGAAGTCGGCATCGCCGGTGGCCTTTTCGACCAGCAGCACCTGGTCGCAGCCGACGCCAAAGTGGCGATCCGCGAGCAGCCGCAACTGCGCGGGCGAGAGATCGACATGCTGCCGCACGCCATCGAGCACGACGAAGTCGTTGCCCAGGCCCTGCATCTTGGTGAACCTGAGTACGGTCATCTGGACGCGGGCGCGCCGATCCGGAACTCACCGCTGCGCGAGAACGGTATCGACCAGCCGCCGTCGAGCGTGGCCAAGCCCGAAACAACGTAGCGCACGCGCGTCGCCTGGCCCGTTCCCTTCTGCTCCTGCGCGCGCTGCGCAAAATCCGCGGCGATGCGCAGGGCAGCCGCCAGTGTGGCGCGCGCCTGGAGCACCGCCGTCGCATCGCCATTGGCCGGCAGTCGCAGCGGGCCTTTGAGCGTCGCGCTGCCGACCGGCACGTCGTCGATCGTCACGCTGGCGTCGATGGCATCGACCGCGAGTTCGCGGGCGTTGGGATTGCTGAGACTGAGCGACACGTCGAAGCGGGCTTCAGTTCCGGTAATCCGGTCCAGCCGCACGGATTCGACCGCGACGCGCGGGGCCAGGAGACGAGGCGTGTCGGCGCACGCGGCGAGCACCGCCAAGCCCACGATCACCCCTATCGGCCGCAGCCCTTCCATGTTCAGACGTTGAAGCGGAAATGCATGACGTCGCCATCCTTGACCACGTACTCCTTGCCTTCGAGCCGCATCTTTCCGGCCTCCTTGGCGCCGTGTTCGCCCTTGCACGCGATGAAGTCTTCGTAGCCCGTCACCTCGGCGCGGATGAAGCCCTTCTCGAAGTCGGTGTGGATCACGCCGGCCGCCTTCGGCGCCGTGTCGCCGTGGTGGATCGTCCATGCGCGGACTTCCTTCGGCCCGACGGTGAAGTACGTCTCGAGTCCCAACAGCTTGTACCCGGCGTGGATCACGCGGTCGAGTCCCGGCTCGGCGACGCCCATGTCTTCGAGAAACACGCGCTTGTCCTCGCCGGAAAGGTCGGCGATCTCGGCCTCCATCGCCGCGCACACCGACACGACGGGGGCGCCTTCCTTCGCCGCGTGCGCTTCGACGGCAGCGAGGAGCGGGTTGTCGTGGAAGCCATGCTCGGCGATGTTCGCCACGTACATCGTCGGCTTCATCGTGAGCAGGAAGAACGGGGCCAACATCGCCTTCTCCTCCGGATAAAGGTCGGCGGTCCGCGCCGGCCGGCCGGAATCGAGCACCGCCTCGACCTTTCGCAATGCGGCCAGAACGCGCTGCGCTTCCTTGTCGCCGGCGCGGGCGGGCTTCTCCGCCTTGGCGACCTGCTTCTCCACGGCGGCAAGGTCGGCTAACGCCAGCTCGGTATTGATCGTCTCGATGTCGGAGATCGGGTTGACACCCCCGGTCACATGGACGACGTTGTCGTCGAGAAAGCAGCGGACCACGTGCGCGATCGCATCGGTCTCGCGGATGTTGGCGAGGAACTTGTTGCCGAGGCCCTCGCCCTTCGACGCGCCGGCCACGAGGCCCGCGATGTCGACGAATTCGACGACCGCCGGAAGCACGCGCTCCGGCTTGGCGATGGCGGCCAGCGCCGCGAGCCGCGGGTCGGGAACCTCGACGATGCCGACATTGGGCTCGATCGTGCAGAACGGATAGTTCTCGGCGGCGATGCCGGCCTTGGTCAACGCGTTGAACAGCGTCGACTTGCCGACGTTGGGCAGTCCCACAATGCCACACTTTAAGCTCATGCCGTCATCCCGAAGTCGGGCCGGCTACGCCGGTCCGGGTCCACTAGAAGTTTTCGTATGCAGCGTCATCATCGCGGCCTCCATGTCGCCTTGCGCCATCGCAGGCCACGCTTGCAGCGCGCGCTGCATTGCCTCGTCAATCGCCGCCCGCTCTTCCCCGCGCGGCGGCTTCAGCACGTAATCCACGACATCCTGCTGCGTGAGTTCCGAATCGCGGGGATGGCCGATACCGATGCGCAGGCGCCAGAAATCAGGCGATCCCAACTGCGCCTGGATGTCGCGCAATCCATTGTGCCCGGCATGCCCGCCGCCGAATTTCAACTTCGCCTTGCCCGGCAGGAGGTCCAACTCGTCGTGAACCACCAGGATCTCGGCGGGCGCAATTCCGAAGTATTTCGCCAGCCCGGCGACGGCGCGGCCGGACAGGTTCATGAACGTCATCGGCTTCACCAGCCGCAGCGCGCCGGCCTTGGCCACGTCGCCGCCGAACCTCGCCTCGCTGGTGAAGGACACCGCGAGGCGGGATGCCAGCCGATCGACGAACCAGAACCCGGCGTTGTGCCGCGTGTCGGCATATTCGCGGCCCGGGTTGCCGAGTCCCGCGACGAGTCGGATGGGCGAATTCATGATCGGGTGCGCAATGGCCCTGCGAATCGGGCCGCACAAAAAAGAAGGCCCGCGTCGTTTTCGCGGGCCTGCCTCTCGCTGCGGCCGCAGCCGGCGATCACTTCTTCTTGTCGTCCTTCTTGTCGTCTTTCTTGACGTCCTTCTTGTCGCCGCCCTTGTCGTCGGCGGGCTTGGCTTCGCCTTCCGGCACCGCCACTGCCGCTGCCGCCGCGGTGGCTGCCGCCGCGGTTTCCTCTTCCGTCTCGACCTGCGCGCGCGGGACGATGGCCGCGGCAACGACCGGGTCGTTCTTGCCGCGGGTCACGACCGACACGCCCACCGGCAGCTTCACCGACGAGACGTGCAGCGCATGACCGACTTCCAGCGCCGACAGGTCGACCTCGATGAAGCCCGGAAGATCCTTGGGCAGGCACGCGATGTCGATGTCCGTCGTCACGTGGCTGATGATCGCGGCCGACAGCTTCACGGCAGGCGATTCCTCGCCCTTGATGAAGTGGAGCGGCACCTTCATGTGGATCTTCTTGTTCTCGTCGACGCGCTGGAAATCCACGTGGAGGATTTCGTTGCGGAACGGATGCATCTGCACGTCGCGCAGCAGCACTTTCGTCGCCGCGCCGTCGAGCTTCATCGTCAGGATCGACGAATGGAACGCCTCGCCGCGCAGCGCATGGAACAGCGCGTTGTGGTCGAGTTCGATCGGCGTCGGCGCAACCGTGCCGCCGTAGACGATGCCAGGGGCCTTGCCCGCGCGGCGCATGCGGCGCGACGCGCCTCGGCCTTCGGTGTTGCGCGCAAACGCGGTGAATTCGATGCTGTTCATGGACTGCTCCGGTTGTCTGCGGCCTTCCGTTGGCGCTTCCTCATTTTGGTGGAAGAAAGCGCGCCGGGTCGTCCGCCTCGTATCGAGTGGTTGGCGACAATACGCTTCCGGCCCCAGGGTGTCTTCCCTAAATTTCCTTGGGCAGGAGCGGGAAAGCCTTGAATTATAACCTTAAACCGCGGTCCGGCGCCAGTCGTTCGTTCGGCCCTGCCCGGCGCTGCCCGGGCCTTCAGTCGGTGAACAGCGAACTCACCGACTCCTCGTTCGAAATGCGGGTCATCGTCTCGGCCAGCAGCTGGGCACAGGAAAGCTGGCGGATCCGCGGACAGGCCTCCGCTTCCGCGGTCAGGGGAATGGTGTCCGTCACGACCACTTCGTCCAGATCGGACGTCGCGATGCGCTGGACCGCGCCGCCGGACAGCACCGGGTGCGTGCAGTAGGCCACCACCTTCTTCGCGCCCCGTTCCTTGAGCGCGGAAGCCGCCTTGCACAGCGTGTTCGCAGTGTCGGCCAGGTCGTCCATGATGACGCAGATGCGGCCCTCGACATCGCCGATGATGTTCATCACCTCGGACATATTGGCCTTCGGTCGGCGCTTGTCGATGATGGCCAGATCGGAGTCGAGGCGCTTGGCGATCGCGCGCGCGCGCACGACGCCGCCCACGTCAGGCGACACGATGATCAGGTCCTCGTAGTTGCGCTTCCACAGGTCGCCCAGCAGGATCGGCGTGGCGTAGATGTTGTCGACGGGGATGTTGAAGAAACCCTGGATCTGGTCGGCGTGCAGGTCCATCACCATCACGCGGTTGACCCCGACCGTGGACAGCATGTCCGCAACGACCTTGGCCGTGATGGCGACGCGCGCCGAACGCGGCCGGCGGTCCTGGCGCGCGTAGCCGAAATAGGGAATGGCCGCGGTGATCCGGGCGGCCGACGCGCGCTTCAGCGCATCGACCATCACCATGATCTCCATCAGGTTGTCGTTGGTCGGCGCGCACGTGGACTGCAGGATGAAAACATCGCGACCACGCACGTTTTCCATCAGCTCGACCATGACTTCACCATCGGAGAAGCGGCCGACCTGGCAGCGTCCGAGGCTCACGTTGAGGTGCTTGCAGACGGCCGCGGCGAGTTTGGGATTCGCGTTGCCGGTGAAGATGCGCATGCGTTCAAAGGCCATGGCTGCGATTGTCCCTCAGTTTTCCCCTCAAACCTGCACCGAAAAACGAAACAGGCAGGACGTCCGCGTGGAAGTCCTGCCTGTCCTGGGTATGGCTGGGGAGGTAGGGATCGAACCTACGAATGCCGGAATCAAAATCCGGTGCCTTACCACTTGGCGACTCCCCAGCGGAAACTAAGTATCGTCCGGAACCGCGAACCTTCGGGCGCTCTGGTCCACGCCCTGGTCCAAATTCTCCCGCGCCCGGCATTCATGCAAATGCCGCCAAGGGATGGCGCGCAAGTGTCCGAGCCACGCAACCGCCGACATTCTGCGGCAGGAACTTCAACGCGTCATGCGCCTCGCGCTCGGTGGGGAAGGCCGCGAACACGCATGCACCCGACCCTGTCATCCGTGCCTGCGGCGATGCACGCGATAATGCGTCAAGCGTCGCGGCCACGGCCGGGAATCGCGCTGCCGTGACCGGCACGAGATCATTCCGACCATAACCCTCGGAAAAGACGTCTATTTTCACCGACGGGGTTGCGCGTGTCAATTCCGGCGCTTTGAAAATATCCGCGGTCGGCACCGCCGCCTGCGGAAAGGCGAGCGCCAGGAAGCACGGTGGCAGGGACACGGGCGTCAGGACTTCGCCGATGCCCCGCGCGACCGTGTTTTCGCCCGCGACGAACAGCGGAACGTCGGCGCCCAAGTCCACCGCCAGCCGCAACAATTCGGCGCGCGGCAAGGCCAGTTCCCAAAGGCGATTCAGCGCGAGAAGGACGCTGGCGGCATCGGTGCTCCCACCGCCCAGGCCACTGCCCAGCGGAATGCGCTTGTCGAGTGCCAGGTCGACCCCGTATCGCGAGCCGCTGGCGGCCTGCAATGCCCGCGCCGCGCGCAACGAGAGGTCCGCGTTCTCCGGTACGCCCGCGACTTCGCCCGAACGCCGGATGGCGCCATCGTCGCGCCGGGCAAGATAAACGGTATCGGCAAGATCGATCAGCGCGATCAGCGATTCGAGCGTGTGGTAGCCGTCCGCGCGCCGGCCGGTGACGTGCAGGAACAAGTTGACCTTTGCCGGCGCGGGAACGGTGAGGCTCTTCATGACCGGCCGATTGTGCCGCAATCAGGGCAGCGCCTGCGCATCGTTCCAACGATCGACGACGATGCGAACCTCGACGGGCAGGGCGTCCGGACGCCGGAGTACCACGCGCGACGGCAACGCTCCCGGCGTATCGTCCGGATAGGTGTACACGATCTCCCACGCCTGTTGCCGCAGGACGAGCACACGACCTTGCGCATCGCGTTCAATGGAAGCGGCTGACCCTGCGCGCGCCGCGCCGCGAATCCAGAACGCGAGATCATCGATGGGAACCGGCGCGCCCAGCAGCGCTAGCATCAGCGAATTCCAATCCGGATAGGCGTCGGTATCGCCACCGGGCCGTTCGACCCGTATCCGGTCGGCGGTGCCGTCGATGCGCGCGTAGACCTGTCCGAACGGCGAGGCGAAATCGATGCGGTCGCGCCCGACTTCGTGGATCCATGTGAAGTTTGCGGCGGCGCCCTCCGATCCGCGCCTGGCCGACAACCGGCCGTCGATTGCGAACGGTTGATCGGCGGCCATGACGGCGATCTCCGCCTGGCGCGTCGGTGCCTGAGTGCACGCGCAGAGGACGAGCGTCGCGCAGGCCAGTGCGAAGCCCGCGAACCTCGAGGGAAAGATCACGTGGTCACGACTCGCGTCGTTCCGGGCGCAGCCTGCAAACGACGCCTACTTCGAATAGCGGCGCACCGTTTCGAGCAGCACCTCGTTCTGCGGCGACGTCTGGAGTTGCGACTGCCAGACTTCGTTCGCGCGCACAGGGTCGCCCTTCTTCCACAGCACCTCGCCCAAGTGCGCGGCGATCTCGGCATCGGGGCGCTGCGACATGGCGCGGCGAAGGTAGGATTCCGCGTCGTCCAGTTTGCCGAGCCGATAGAAAGCCCAGCCCATGCTGTCGAGGATAAACGGATCCTCCGGCGCGAGCTTGTAGGCCTTCTCGATGAGCGCCAGGCCCTCGCTCGTGCGGGGGGTGCGATCGACGAGCGTATAGCCCAGCGCATTGAGCGCCTGCGCATCCTCCGGCTTCAGTTCGACGACGCGGCGCAGTCTGGCTTCGGCCTCGTCGATCCGGTCCAGCTTTTCCGCGACCATCGCAGCGTCGTAGAGCAGGTCGGGCGTGTCGGGATGTTCGACGAGCGCCTGCTGCAACACCGCATAGGCGGCCGTATTGTCGTTCGCGTCACGCAGCAGCGAGGCCTCCGCCTGCCGCACCTGCACGCGCTGGTCGATTGTCACCGCGGGCAGGTCCGCCAGATAACGGCGCGCTTCCGGAATGTGCCCGAGCTTGGCCATCATGGCCGCGACCCGGAGCTTCGCGATCCACGCGCGTTCGCCTTCGGGCACCGCGAGATAGCGGTCGATGGCCTGCTGATAGCGCCCGGACTCCTCTGCAACCTGCGCCAGATAGAGTTCCACGACGCCATTTTCGCCATAGCCGGCGTTGTGCAGGTCCGTGAACAGCGCCTCCGCAGTGGTCCAATCCTTCATCTGCATCGAAATCGCGGCGACGCCGAATTCGAACTCGCGGGCGGAGCGATCCTTGTCCCACAGCGCCTGGAAAACCACGCGGGCGTCGGCATAGCGCTTTTGCTCGACGTAGATCTGCGCCAACGCTCCCGCGGCCGCCGTGGCGTCCGGATTGGCGGCGACGAACGGTTTCAGAAAGGCGACGGCCGCGTCACCGGAACCACGCGCGAGGATATCGGCCTTGAGCAGCGCCGCGCGCTCCCAGGCGGGTTTCAGTTCGAGCGCGCGATTGACCTCGGACAACGCCGGGTCGACTCCCTGGCTGACCGGGATTTCGGCGCTGAATGCCGCATACGCGACCGCGAAATGCGCCTCGGGACTGGCCGGATACGGCTTGGCGAGCGCACGCACGAGCTCGTACACCTGCTTCTGATCTTGCTGCTGCGCCAGGAATCGGTTGATCTGGAGGAACACTTCGCCGACACCCTGGCCGGAAACCGCGGCATCGCTCAGCAACTTTTCCAGCCGGCCACGTACTTCGTCATCGACGCCAGTTTCCGCGATGTCCTTGCCGGACGCGGCGCCTGCGAGCCCCGCCAGCACCTGCTTAGGGCGGGCAGCTTCGGGGTCGAGCGCGGCCCAGAGCGTGGCGGACTCCACGGCCAGCCCACGCTGGCGGGCCGCCAGCGCGATCTCCGTCGCGCGCCGCGCCACGCGCGGGTCCCGCGATTCGCGCGCGGCCTCGTAGTAAGCCCGGGCCGCAACGGGGATGTCGCCGCGTTGCAGCGCAACTTCCGCAACCAGCAATTTGTAGAAAAGCTCCGCGGAAAGTCCGGCGCCCGGCCCCGGCACGAGCTTCTCGGTTCGCCGCTCGGCGTTTTCCGGACCCGGCTGCTGCGCAGCTCCCGGCAGCGCCACCAGCAGCGTGCAGGCGGCCATGGCCGCGGTGACGAGCGGCGCCCGGAGCGGAAAACGTGAACGGCAAAGCGGCAAACGGATAGGCGCCATACGGACTCGAGAGGGACAAATAGACCGGCAGGCGGTCGATGTTAGGCTATATTTGGCGTCGCAACAAATACTTGGGCCTGTTCACACTATGGGCGCAAACGCGAACGGGTGGCATGGGGCGCCAATCGCGGCAGCCGACGAAGCCAAGACTGGCGGTCTTGGTGAGGAGAGCAACAAAGAGTGGCGCCCCAGGGCGCCCGTTCCCTTCGCGCAGTTGGGTCAACTGAGGTCGAAAACGCCCATCGCTGCGTTGCGAAGGCTCGCCGGGTACCCGACCCGC
>Ga0209048_10005455_pt1 | contig 11996 bp, 11 predicted proteins | sample FrelakmetCRP12CR_FD_187146 | JGI IMG/M metagenome (GOLD analysis project Ga0209048, IMG submission 187146) | Freshwater lake sediment microbial communities from the University of Notre Dame, USA, for methane emissions studies - CRP12 CR (SPAdes)... | ecosystem: Environmental > Aquatic >... | reverse complement strand
CCCGCTCGGCGTCAGGTGTGGTTTGCCGGCTATGGCCATCGCCCATAGCGGCGAGCGCGTGCTTCCGTCGAGATCTCGCTTTCTCAACGGGCTGCTAGGCGACAGCGCATGGTTCGCCTGGAGTCCGTTTCAACGGACTTTTTTCCACACCGTAGCCGGAGATTTCCAATCTCCGGCGGTGCGCTGGGCAGGCTGTTGCGTGTACACAACGTCCAAAACCGTGGGACCGGCTTCCAGCCGGTCGCGTGCGCTGGCCGAACACACCGGTGCCGCACCGGTTGGGTTCTCGGGACGAACGGAAGCAGCCACTGTCCCGCCGAGGGCGCACTACATGTCGTATTAGGCAGAACGGCCTGATGCGTCACATTGCCATGCGCCGTACTCAGCGAACTCGTTGGCATGCAAGCAGTTCACTCCGTTTGCGCCCGCAGCGGCGGGGCCGCGGCTTGATGTTCGCGACCTGGGCGGCCCCCTGATGGCGGGGGTGGTTCTCGGAACAAGCACCGGCGCCGCGTGGCGCAGGCGCAGGAGGTCCTGGACAAATGTCAGGTTCGGACTCAGAAGTGAACCGGAGGGGCCTGCGGGCGAGGTTTTCGAGAAGCGGGCTGAGGGCGGATAGAGGAACGAACTTCAACAGAGGAGGGTCAAATGAAACGTGCAGGAGTGAAAACGGCGATGGTGGTGGTGCTGTGGGGGTTCGGGGTGGCGTGGAGCCCACTGCGGGCGGTTGGTCAGTGTTGCGGCGACTGCAATGGGGACGGCACGGTGACCGTCAACGAGATCGTGTCCTCGGTGAATCGGGCGCTGACGCAGTGTTCGGACGATGGCATCTGCACCATGGAGAGCTGCCCGGCGAAGCTCACGCAGTGCCAGTCCGACCTGGCCAGCTGCCAGTCTCAACCGGGTGGGCAACGGTTTCCGGCCTCGGGGCAGACGACGTCGTACGGACCCGGCTCGGACGGGGACGTGCGGGCCGGGGCGGCGCTGTCGTACACGGACAACGGCGACGGGACGATCACCGACCACAACACGGGGCTGATGTGGGAGAAGAAGGACGACTCGGGCGGCATCCACGACAAGGACAACTATTACACGTGGGGCATGGATTCATCGCCGTACACGATGAACGGCACGATGGTGACGGGGTTTCTCGCCACATTGAACCGGGCACCGTGCTTCGCGGGCCACTGCGACTGGCGGATCCCCAACGTGAAGGAGCTGCAGAGCATCGTGGACTACGCGATCCCGTACCCCGGGCCCACGGTGAATGCTGCCTTCCACAACGCGGCGGGGTGTACGGGATGCACGGACGTCAGGCTGGCGAGTTGCAGCTGCACGGCTTCCGACTACTACTGGTCGTCCACTACCTTCCGGAGCAACCCGGGCAGCGAGTGGGGCGTCTACTTCAACTTCGGCTACGTGGACGACGGCAGTAAGAGCAGCGACGGCGCCGTTCGGGCAGAGCGAGGCGGCTTGTGATTCTGAGCTTGGTCATTTGGTGATTGGGCCTTTGATCATTTGTGCGGGGGCGTAGCCCAGGGCGTAGCCCCATAAGCGTTAACCTAACTGGTCGCTTCTCGAATTTACGCCGAAGGCGTTACGCAACATAGCCCAGGGTTGCCGCATCTTTTTGCGGCTACCCTGGGAAGCAATCGCGGATTCCCTCCTCTACCCCGCAGGGGTAGCGCTGGACATGCATGCCCGTGTGTGTTGCCATTGCCTCATGGCTCAGTCTCTATCAAATCTCTTGGTACACATCATTTTCTCAACCAAGGAACGGTGTCCCTTTCTTGGTAACGTAAACCATCGCGCGGCCATGCACCGCTATCTTGGCGCCGTCTCTGCACGCCTCGATTGCCCGGTGATCCGCGTTGGCGGCGCCGCCGACCATGTGCACTGTCTGGCACGGCAAAGCCGCACGATCACGGTAGCCGAGTGGGTCAAGGAACTAAAGCGCGCCTCATCGCAGTGGGCGAAGACCCAGAGCGCATCGCTGCACGCGTTTCAGTGGCAGGCGGGATATGGGGCATTCTCAGTGAGTCAGTCGCTGAGCCAAAAGGTGGAGCAGTACATCGAAGGGCAAGAGGAGCATCACCGCACGTTCAACTTTCAGGCGGAGTTCCGCAAACTGTGCGATGCCCACGGCGTGGCATATGACGAGCGGTACGTGTGGGATTGAGGCGGCGGGACGCAACCCTTTCAGGGTTGAAAAACTATTCCGACGAATGCCCCAGGGTAGCCGCCAAAAGACGCGGCAACCCTGGGCTATGTTGCGCAACGCCTTCGGCGTAGAGAACGTCGAAGCACCGGCGACCCTGGTTGGTACCCGACAAATTAGGTTAACGCTTATGGGGTGAAGCCCCCGCACGCGGGATTTTTTCGTGAGGCGACATGGCCCGAACCGAGCATTTACCCATCCTTCGATACGCGCGGTGCGCTACTCAGGACAGGTCTACAAACAGGCGTACGATCTGTGCCTGTACATCGAGCAGCTGGTGCGCAGCTTCGCCCGGTATCACAAGCCTGTCCTGAGTAGCGAGCAACGCGAGTGTATCGAAGGGTACACGATCGGGAAGGACCTGCGCGACACCGCCCGCCGGGTTCTGAAACTCATCGTGCGCGCCAATGCAGACCTGGGCGGCTCGATGACGTGGTCGACTGCAGTATTCGCAAGGTCGGGATGAGCGGAGGCAGCCAATGTCCCGAATCGCCCAGTGGAGTCAGTGGCTTCAGGCTGTCCGCAGCTGTCCGCTAGACCGATTGCTTGAGCTCGGGTATTGATGGGGCCATGAAACCCGCAGATCTCTCCGTCCGAATCCTGCAGGACATCCGAGAAGAAATTCACGGCCTTCGGGAGGAGCAACGCGAGTTCCGCGACGAGAGCTTCACCCGGTTCGAAGCCATCGAGACTACGCTGCGAGATCTGACCGAGCAGTTGGTCATGTTGGCGCGTGGTGTGAAGGTGGCGATCAATTAACGGAGCAAGACGGAGGATCGTCTCCGGAAACTTGAGCGTCGTGTCGCCGCCCTAGAAAAAACGCCGGAGCGCCTAACTCGAACTCGCCGCTCCACGGGACAGTCAAGAGCGGGCCGCGCCTGAGCCGCACGCCGTTGGGCTTGTCGCGCGGACATGTCGCGCGGACTTGGTTGACCCCACCGAGTACCTGCTCTACGTTGACCGCCATGGGCGTCACCTATGTGCACGCGCGGCTGCGAAGGGCTGACGGCCGTGGACCAACTCGTGATCTGCGGTTCCTCGTTGATTCGGGTGCAATCTACTCAGTGCTTCCCGAGGAAACCTGGCGGGCGCTGCGGCTTAAACCGGAACGCCAAGTGGAGTTCACGTTGGCCGACGGCACGCCAATCGAGCGCGGAGTGTCCGAGTGTCGTTTCGAGATCCGCGACAAAGCCGCCACATCGCCAGTCGTGTTGGGCGAAGAGCACGACGGCGCACTCCTCGGAGCCGTGACCCTCGAGACGCTCGGCTTGATGCTCAATCCGCTGACCCGGGAAATTCTGCCAATGCACATGGTCCTTTCCCGTCTGCGCCCCTGATGGATCTGGGCTTCCGTCGGATCGCCTACCTCGGCTACGGGCACCAACGCGGCATGATCCGCTACTGAATGTCCCATCGACTCAGCGTGACACTGGCGATCGCGGGATCGTTGGCCGCCCTCAGCTGCACCCCTAGCGCGCCGCCGCCACGGCAACCTTCGACGCCAGGCGCGCCGTTTCTCGCACCATGTCCCGTGTCACCGAACTGTGTCTCCAGCCAGGCCGCGGACGCCGAGCACCACGTCGAGCCGCTGCGCATCGCCGGCGATCCGTCGCAAGCAATGGATGAGCTGCGGCGCATCATCGAGTCGCTGCCGCGGACGCGCATTGTGGCAGCGAGCGACTCCGCCCTGCACGCCGAATTCACCAGCTTCGTCTTCCGTTTCATCGACGACGTCGATCTCCAACTCGACGCCGGTTCCCACGTCGTGCAGATCCGCTCAGCATCGCGCACCGGTTACTCCGACCTCGGCGCCAATCGCCGCAGGGTTGAAACCATCCGCGAGGCATTCGAACGTCGCCATTCGTAGCTGGTATGATTTGCGGCGCGTCATCTCCCCCCTCACTTGCCGCTTCTATGCCCCCGCCTCCTCACGGTACTGCATCAGATTGTTCAGAAACTCGGTCAGCAGCCGCTCACGCAGCGCCGCCGGCAGCGCGTTCAATACCTCGTTGATCTCCGCCATCCGCTGCGGGAGCTGCGCGCCTTGCACACCGGCCATGCCGAGCATCTGGCCGAGTGTCTCGTCATTCACGGTCGCCGGATCGATCGTGCCGAACGTCTCGCGGATCGTCGCCGCCAGATCGCCCGACTTCAACGTCTTCGCCTTCTCCACGGATACGCGCAAATCGGCGAGCAATGCATCCACCCATTTCACGCTCGCCGGGTTGATCGACAAATGGATGTTCTCCTTCGAGTCTTGAAAGCCGAGCTGCGGCTGGATGTACCAGCCGCGCTGCTTCATCTCGTCGATGACGTGGAAGACGCTCACCGTATCGGACGTAAACGCCACCAGATTCATCTCGGGCCGCCCCAGCAAACGGAGGCCGTCAATGCGCTCGATTCCTTCGGCGACGCGCCGTGTCGCCTCCAGCACTTGGCGGGCGATCTCCAGGTAGCCGTCGTCACCGATGAAGTTGAGCACGGCCCACGCCGCCGCCAGCGGGCCGCCGGACTTGGTGCTCTGCACCGTCGGGTTGATCACCGTGTAACCCGTCCAGTTCGAGCACGCGTAGATCTGGTACTTGCGCAGATCTTTGCTGCGATACAGCACGACCGACGCTCCCTTCGCAGCGAAGGCGTACTTGTGGAAGTCCATCGACATCGACGTCACGCCGGGAACGGAAAAGTCAAAGTCCGGCACCGGCGCACCGAGGCGGCGGAAGTACGGGAGCAGGAAGCCGCCCATGCAACCGTCGACGTGCAGCAACAGCTCGTGTTCGAGCGCCAGCTGTCCGAGCTCGCGGATCGGGTCGACTACACCGTGCGCATACGACACGGCCGAGCCGACCAATAAGATGGTGTTCGGCGTGATCGCACGGCGTATTGCCGCGATGTCCGCCTTGAAGCTGCACGCATCGACCGGAGCCAGGACCGGCTTGACGCAGAGGTAGTGCGCCGCCTTCTGAAACGCTGCGTGCGCGGTAGAGGGCAAGACGATCTCGGGTTCTGTGATTTGTGGATGCTTGGCGCGCGCGTAGTCGCGCGCCGTCTTTACCGCCAGGATGATACTTTCCGTTCCACCGCTCGTGAAGTTACCGGCGACGTCGGCGTCACCATTGAGATGCGTCGCCGCCATCGCCACCAGTTCATTCTCGAGCCGCAGCAGGCTGGGAAAGACGGTCGGGTCGAGAGCGTTCTCGGAGAGGTACATCATGTACGCCTGCTTGATCACCTCCTCCGCCTCGCGCCCCGGATCGTAGACGTACGCCCACGTGCGTCCATCGCGCCACGGCATGTCGTTGGCGCGAAAGGCTTCCAGCTTCTCGAGCACTGCTGCGCGAGAAAGACCGTGCTGCGGAATGTGCATTGCCCCCCCTATCAATCGTGTGTGCCGCGGGTCTCTTGCCGGCTTACGCCGCGCAGCGCCTGTACCACTCTCAGGAAGTTTCCACCCAGAATCTTCTGAATGCGCTCGGGCTGCCAGCCCCTTCGCAGCATGAGATCAACCAACCGTGGCAGTGCCAGCGGTGTCACCAAATCACGCGGGGGACAGACCGCACCGTCCCAGTCGCTACCGAACGACGCGTGATCCTCGCCGACGGTGTCGACGATGTGCGCCAGGTGCCGTACAAGGCTCTCGGCCGGACCACCCCAATAGCGATCACCGAGGAATCCCGAGTGACACATCACGCCGATCGTCCCGCCGGTGTCGGCGATCGCGCGCAACTGCGCGTCGTCGAGGTTGCGCCAGTGCTGGTGGACACCGGCGACACCGGTATGCGTTACCACCAAGGGTTGCGACCGATCATGCACCTCGACTGCATCGAAAAAGCCGGCGCGGTTGATGTGGGCAAGATCAACCAAGATACGCTTCTCATTCAGCCGGCGCACATAGTCACGACCGAAGCGCGACAGGCCCTCGCCGCGCCGCGCCCCGGTGGGCGCGCTGGTGACGCCGATCCGCGATGAGGACAGATGCACGATGGTGATGCGCACCACCAGATCGTCGGGGATGAGATCCAGCGCCGCGAGATTGGCGTCGAGTGCGTTGCCGCCCTGAATGCCCAGGAAAGCGCCGTGCTTTCCCGCCGCGCGCGCCCGGCGATACTCGTCGATGTTGCGCACGACCGCAAAGTCCGCCGGCACACTGTCGAAGATGCCCTGCAGGCGGCGCAGATTCTCCAGCAGGATCTGTGGCCGGCGCGCGGCCCTGCGCCACGGGTTTGTGGTGATCGCCCACGTCGCGCCGCTCAGCCTCGCCTCACGCACCCGCGGAAAGTCGACCTGGCTATAGAAGCGTCCACCGAATAGTCCGAGCCCATGCCGCTTGCGCAGATCGTAACGGAAGATGCGGTTCCAGATGAACGAGTCAAGATGCAGATCGATGACGTCGCTGGCGAGATACAGCTCCACCGCCTCGCGCGCCACGCCGAGTTCCAGCGCCCATGCCGCTGGGTCAGCGTCACCAAACTCCAGACCGTTCACCATTCCTCACTGATTACCGATCACTGATCACTGGTTACTGGTCCCTGGCTACTGGTTGCTGGTCACTCGTCATTGGTCATCGCAGCTTTTTCACAGGAACGGCATCATGCGCAAGCCCGGGGACACCTGGCTTGATTGACATAGCGGCGGCGCACTCGCTAAGGATCTGGCTGACACCTTCGACGTGGATTCCAAGGCAGGAGAGGTATGAACTTCGATTTCTCTGACGACCAGGCATTGTTGCGCAAGACGGCGCGCGAGTTTCTCACCGCGCATGCACCACTGAGCTTGTGCCGCGCGGTGCTGGAGTCCGATGCGGCATACTCCGACACGCTGTGGAAGGGCGTCGCTGAGCTGGGGTGGCTCGGCACCGCGATTCCGGAGGAGTATGGCGGCGCCGGTTTCGGCCGTTTGGAGCTGGCGGTGATGGCCGAGGAGTTGGGCCGCGCCCTGGCGCCGATCCCATTCGCCTCGAGCATTTACTTGGCGGCCGAGGCCATCCTGCTCGCCGGCTCACCGGCGCAGAAGCAGCAGTATCTGCCGAAGCTCGCGTCGGGTGAATCGATCGGCACCTTGGCGCACTCCGAGAAGCCGGGTGACGTCGGCCAGGTCACCACAACTTTTGCGAATGGCACACTCACTGGCTCCAAGGTCCCGGTTCCGGATGGCGACGTGGCGCATTGCGCGGTGGTCACCGCCAAGCAGGGAAAGGACCTCGTGCTGGTGCTCGTCGACCTGAGCGCACGCGGCGTCACCCGCCAGCCAGTGAAGTCCATCGACCCGAGCCGTTCGCTTGCGTCGATCCGCTTCGACGCCACGCCCGCGCAATTGCTCGGCGACGCCGCGGCCGGCGCCGCAGTGCTGCAAACGCTTTTGGATCGCGCTGCGATCCTCGTCGCCTTCGAGCAGATCGGCGGCGCCACCCGCGCCTTCGAGATGACTCGCGAGTATTGCCTCAGCCGCTACGCTTTCGGGCGACCGATTGCCTCCTTCCAGGCAATCAAGCACCGGCTCGCCGACCTCTACGTCGGAATTGAGTTGGCGCGCTCGAATGCGTACTACGGCGCCTGGGCGTTGAGCACGGACAGCCCGGAGCTGCCGGTCGCCGCATGCGGCGCACGCGCCAGCGCCACCGACGCGTTCGATCTGGCCAGCCAGGAAATGATCCAGCTCCACGGCGGCGTCGGCTACACGTGGGAATTCGACTGCCACCTCTTCTACCGCCGCGCCAAGTACCTCGGCGCGTTGCTCGGCAGCGCGCATCAGTGGCGTGAGCAGCTCATTCAACGACTCGAAGCGTGAGAAGAGCAGTGATCAGGGACCAGTAATCAGTGATCAGTGACAGGAGTGAGCGATGGATTTCAATGACACCTCTGAAGAAGCGGCATTCCGCGCGCAGGCGCGTGCTTGGCTCGATGCGAATGCCGAGCGCTTGCAGCCGGGCGAGCGGGCGCCCGGGCTTGAAGGGCGCACCGAGGCCGGCACCATCGAGCGGGCGCAGGAGTGGCAAGCCAAGAAGGCTGATGCCGGATGGGCGTGCATCACCTGGCCCAAAGAGTACGGTGGCCGCGGCGCCACGGCGATCCAGAGCGTGATCTGGAATCAGGAAGAGGCGAAATACAAGACGCCGCCCAACATCTTTGGCATCGGCCAGGGTATGCTCGGTCCGACGATCATGGTGCACGGCACCGACGAGCAGAAGCAGCGGTACATCCGACCGATGCTGCGCGGCGAGGAGATCTGGTGCCAACTCTTCAGCGAACCCGCTGCCGGCTCGGACCTGGCAGGTCTACGCACCAGCGCGGTGCGCGACGGCGACGATTGGGTGATCAACGGCCAGAAGATCTGGACGACCGGCGCACAGTACTGCAAATGGGGCATGATCGTGACGCGTACCGACCCGGCCGCGGAGAAGCACAAGGGCATCACCTACTTCATCGTCGACATGCAATCGCCGGGCATCGACATTCGGCCGATCAAGCAGATCAACGGCATGTCTGGATTCAACGAGGTCTTCTTCACCGACGTGCGCATTCCTGACAAGCAACGCGTCGGCGCGGTGAATGACGGTTGGCGCGGCGCCCTGACGACGTTGATGAATGAACGCCACTCGATCGGTGCCGGTGGCGCCGGAGGACCGGACTTCAAGGATCTCGTGCAGCTCACCAGGGAGCTCGAGGTGGAAGGCCGGCCCGCCTTCGAAGATGGCGCCGTCCGCCAACAATTGGCGCGCTTCTACATCCGCATGAAAGGGCTGCAATACACCGGCTACCGCACGCAGACAGCCTTATCGCGCGGCCAAACACCCGGCCCGGAGAGCTCGATCGGCAAGTTGGTCGGGGCGCCGCTGCGCCAGGAGATGGCCAGCTTCGCCGTCGACCTCCAAGGCGCCGCCGGCGCAATGATCGATCGCGATGCCGCATTGGACGAGGGCGTCTGGCAGCAGATGTATCTCGGGACGCCCGGCTTGCGCCTCGCCGGCGGCACCGACGAGATTCTGCGCAACATCGTCGCCGAGCGCGTCCTCGGCCTGCCGCCGGAAATCCGCGCCGACAAGGGTATCGCCTTCAAGGACGTGCCGACAGGCCCAAAGAACGGCTAGGAAGTCAGAAGGCAAAACGCAAAAGGCAAAGCTGAGAAGGGATTACTCAAGAGTTTTGCGTTAGCGTTGTGACTTTTGCATTTTGACTTTCCCGTCTCCCAATCCGCGCGTGGCTGCGAACCATAGCCGTGCGTTCGGCCTGCTGTTCGGCTGTCTCGTGTGCATCGGCATCGGGCAGTCGATGCTATTTTCCATCCTGCCGCCGGCGGCGCGAGCCATCGGAATCTCTCCGTTCCAAGTGTCGACCATCTTCGCCACCTCGGCGTCGATCTGGGTGTTCGTCAGCCCGATGTGGGGCCGGCGCAGCGACGTCAGCGGCCGGCGCATGGTCATGCTCATCGGCCTGCTCGGCTACGCCCTCTCTATGGCCTTGCTGGCAACGGTCATCAAGATCGGCACGCTCGGGCTGCTGCCGCCGATCATCATTTACCCGCTGATGATCGCCTCGCGCTCGGTCTTTGCCCTCATCGGCTCGGGCACCGGTCCAGCATCGCAGGCATACATCGCCGACCGGACCAGCCGCACCGAGCGCACGGCGGGCGTCGCCCTGGTCAGCGCGGCCATGGGTCTTGGTGAGACCGTTGGCCCCGGCCTTGGCGCGGCACTCGCGTCGATCGGGCTGCTGGCGCCGATCTACTTCTCCGCCGCGTTGGCCGTCGTCAGTGCGCTCACCATCTGGCGATTCCTCCCTGAGGAAGGGCCGCCGCACGCGCACGCGGCAGGGCGGCCGCCCAAGATGCGGGTCGGTGACCGCCGCGTCTTGCCGTTCCTGCTCGTCAGTACGGCGTTGCAGTCCGTGCGTGCCACCACAGTCATCACCCTCGCCTTCTTTCTGCAGGACACGTTGCAGCTGACGGCCCAGCAGACCGTGCGCTACTCGGGCGTCGGCTTCGTCACGCTGGCGGTCTCGGGTCTCTTCGCGCAACTGGTTGTGGTGCAGCGCTTTCGCCCGTCGGCCCGCTTGATGATGCGTGTTGGCGCCGTCCTCATGGTCGGTGCGTTCGTCCTGTTCGTCATCGGCGGCGGGTTCGCGCTGTACAGCGTGGCGCTCATGTGTCTCGGCTTGGGTCTGGGCCTGGTGCGACCCGGCTCGGCCGCCGCCGCCTCGTTATCCGTAGAGCCCAACGAGCAGGGTTCGGTTGCCGGCCTGCTCGGCGGCGTCGCCGTCATCGGCAACGTATTCGGACCCATGCTGGGCACGACGCTCTACACGTTTGCGCGCACCGGCCCGTATGTCCTCAACGCCGTGATCATGATCGGTGCAACAGCCCTGATCTTCAGGAGTCGCCGCGTGCGTTTGATCCGCGCCTAGCGGCTCATTCTCCTTGACACCTGCGCCAGCGGTCGCTAGCTTCGGCCGCACTTTCGACCCCAGCTGTGCTGTTCAACTCCTACACGTTCATCTTCGCTTTTCTGCCACTCGCAGTGCTGGGCTTTGCGCTGTGCACGCGCTTCCAGACCCGACAGCCGGCGATGGTGTTTCTCGTCGCTGCGTCGCTCTCCTTCTACGCGTGGTGGAACTGGCACTATCTTTTCCTCCTGCTGTTCTCGATCTTCTTCAACTACGCGTGGGGTCTGCTGCTGCATCGGCGCGCGGTCGCCGTTGCCGGCCGGGTGACGACGACACGCCGCATCCTGCTGTCGATTGGCGTGGCGGTCGACCTCGGCCTGCTGGGGTACTTCAAGTACACTGATTTTTTCATCGACACGGTGGACGTGGTGTTCGGTGCCCACTGGCAACTCCGCCACATCACGCTGCCGCTGGCGGTGTCGTTCTTCACATTCGAGCAGATCACTTACCTCGTTGACGCCTACTTCGGCGCGCCGCGCGAGCACACGTTCCTGGACTACGGCGTCTTCATTACCTTCTTCCCGCGCCTCCTCGCCGGCCCGATCACTCGCCCACGCGAGATCCTGCCGCAGATCACACGGGCCAGCACCTACACCATCTCTGTGCCGAACTTGAACAGCGGCTTGTTCATCTTCGCCATGGGGCTCTTCAAGAAGGTGATGATCGCCGATACCTTCAGCCCACTGGTTGGGCGCATCTTCGACCGCGTTGGGGCGGTGTCGTTCAGCGACGCCTGGGGCGCGACCTTGGCATTTGCGGCGCAAGTCTACTTTGACTTCTCCGGATACTCGGACATGGCGATCGGCCTGGCGTTGATGTTCAACATGCGTTTGCCGGAGAATTTCAATTCTCCCTACAAGGCGCGCAGCATCATCGACTTCTGGCGGCGTTGGCACATGACGCTCTCGACCTTCCTGCGCGACTACCTGTACATCCCACTCGGTGGCAATCGAAAGGGCCCGCGCCGCCGGTATGTGAATCTCATGATCACCATGAGCTTGAGCGGCCTGTGGCACGGGTCGACCTGGACGTTCGTCATTTTCGGCGCACTGCACGGCGTCTATCTGACCATCAATCACCTGTGGCAACGCACCGGCATCAAGTTGCCTGACCCGGTGGCCTGGGCGCTCACCTTTGTCGCCGTGCTGTTTAGCTGGGTGTTGTTTCGCGCCCAAACCCTCGGCGCGGCGCATCACATCTTCGCCGGCATGGTGGGCCTCAGCGGTTTCGCGTGGCACCCGTTCAGCTATTCGCTCGGAGGAAAAGAATACCGCCTGATCGTCGGCGCGCTCGGGGTGACGCTATTCTTCCCCAACCGGCAGGCCATCATGCAGTGGGAG
>Ga0209048_10005454_pt1 | contig 11998 bp, 7 predicted proteins | sample FrelakmetCRP12CR_FD_187146 | JGI IMG/M metagenome (GOLD analysis project Ga0209048, IMG submission 187146) | Freshwater lake sediment microbial communities from the University of Notre Dame, USA, for methane emissions studies - CRP12 CR (SPAdes)... | ecosystem: Environmental > Aquatic >... | reverse complement strand
CCGCGACCGGGCTCGCCGGCCCCCCGTTCCTGGCCTCTGCCACCGGGTGCCGCCGGGCGCTGAATGATGACGCGGATTGTAACCGCATGAATCTCCTCGTAACCATTCGAAAAGCGTTGGCGACGGGGTGGGCCCTGGCTATCGGCGTTTCACGCGATCCCCTTGGGTTTGGGTGGTCATTAGCCTGGGGGCAGGGCGGGCCCGATCCTTGCTTTATGTACGCTACTGAAATCGCCAACGGCTGGATGCCGCCGGCTTGCGGGGACGGATTCGGACCGCCAGATCCTGGGTCCGGCAGCCCCCCATAGCCCTCGCGCCCGGCCTTCCGTTAACGAGATCCCACCCGCGCCATGGCACTGCCGCGACCGCTGACCCGACTCGAAATGGCCCTAACGCAAACCATCGGCGTGCCGGCGGAGCGCGAGGTCCTGGCCGCGCTTTCGCAGCACAAGCTCAATGCGCTGGGCGTACCGCTCGCCTACGTGGACCGCAACCAGCGGTACCGATTTGCCAACAAGGCGCTGCTCGACTGGCTGGGCAAGCGTTCCCATGAGGTGCTGGGCCGCGAAGTAATCGAGGTGCTGGGCCGGGACGTCTACCAGCTCTACCACGCCTACATCGACGCCGCCCTCGCCGGAGAGCGGGTGGTTTTCGAGCGGCAGCTGATCACGCCGGGCCGGCCCGCGCTGTGGATCCGCGTCGATTACCACCCCGACCGGACCCCGCAGGGCCTCGTCCGCGGCTTTCTCGTCAGCTACAGCGACGTCGACAACCTGAAACGCCTGGAGCTCGAGGCGGGTCAGCGCGAACACCGTTTGCGTCTGGTCACCGACAGTGTGGGGCTCCCGATCCTGTATTTCGACCGCCAGCTGAAACTGCGGTTTGCCAACAAGCCGCTGGGCACCTGGCTCGGCGTGCCCGCCGAGGACGTCCTCGGGCATGCGTTGAAGGACGTCCTGCCGGCCGATGCGCTGGCCGAAATGCAGGGCTACATCGATCGCGCGTTTGCCGGCGCCACCGTGTCCTACGAGCGGCGGGAACGCCAGCTTACCGGCGAACCGCGCTGGATGCGCATCACGCTCTTCCCCGATAGGGAGGTCGGCGGCCGCGTGGGCGGCGCATTCGCCGTGATGAACGACATCGAGGAGGACGTCCGCATCCGCGACGCGCTGAAGTCGCAGGAAGCGCAGATGCGCCTGTTCGCGGACAACATCCCGGGGCCGATCGCCTACCTCGACCGCAGCCTCAAGTACACGTTCGTGAACCAGGCTTTCGCCAATGCCGTCTGCAAGCCGCAGGACGAAATCTACGGCAAGACGCCGGTCGAGGTCATGGCCTCCGACGTTGCGTCGTTCATCCGGCCGATCCTGAAGCGCGGGCAGGCTGGCGAGCACGTCGAATACGAGCGCAACGGGACGACACCTCAGGGCAAGAACCGCTGGATGCATGGCCGGATCGCACCCGACCTCGACGCGTCCGGCACCGTCCGCGGCCTGTATTGCACCGAATACGATATCCATGACCTGAAACTCACCGAGCAGGCGCTCGCGGCGCGCGAGGAACAGTTGCGCCTGTTCACGGACAACATCCCGGAACCCGTCGTCTACCTGGATGAGGGTCTCCGCTACGTATTCGTCAACGAGTCGTTCCTCCGCCTGACCGGCCTCGAGCGCAACAAGGTCATCGGTCGCACGTCCGCGGAAATCAACGGTCCCGGCGACTACTCCGCATTGGAGCCGTTCATCCAGCGCGCGGTTGCCGGCGAGGCGGTGACCTACGAGCAGACCATCGTCGATGCGATCGGCCGCACGCGCTGGCTGCGCGGCCGCATCGTCCCGGACACGAAGTTCGACGGCACGATGAAGGGTCTCTACATCGTCGGTCACGACATCACCGACTTGAAGCAAGCGCAGGACGCGCTGGCCGCGCGCGAGGGCCAGCTGCGCGCGATCATGGACGGCGTGCCGGCACCGGTCGCGTACATCGACCGCGAAGAGCGCTGCCATTACGTCAACCGCACGTTCCTGCAGTTCTTCGGCCTGACCGAGGCGCAGGCGGTCGAGATGCGCCTGCGCGACGTGGTGGGGCACGGCATCTACGAGAGTGCGCAGGCGATGCTGACCCGCGCGATGGAAGGCGAGTCCACCGCGTTCGATCGATTGGTACCGGGGGCGAACGGCGTGCGCCGCTGGATGACCATCCGGGTCGTGCCGGATGCTGCGTCGTCGGGCGAAGTGTATGGCGCGTTCGTGCTGATGAACGACATCCATGGGCTGAAACAGGCGCAGGAGGCATTGCGCGCATCCGAAGCCGAACTGCGGCTCATCATGGACAACGTGCCGGCGCGGGTTTCGTACATCGACCGCGACTACAAGTATCTGTTCCTGAATCGCCACAATGAAGACTGGCTCGGCGAGAACCGCAAGGAGCTGATGGGCCGCCAGATTGCCGAGGTCAACGGCGAGGAACGCGCGGCGCAGCTTTCGCCGCTGCTGGATCGAGTGCTGAAGGGCGAGACGGTGTCCACCGAAAAGCTGCTGGCGCAGCCCGAGGGCGAGCAGCGCTGGGAGGCGGTCCACTACGCGCCGAACCGCGACGCCGAGGGCAACGTGATCGGCATCTACGCCGTGCATACGGATATCCACGACCAGAAGCGCAACGAGGAGGAACTGCGGCGCGCGAACTGGATGCTGTCGTCGCACATCAACAACACGCCGCTCTCCGTGCTGGAGTGGGACCGCGATTTCCGACTCGTGCGCTGGTCGCCGCAGGCGGAACATATTTTCGGCTGGAGTTCCGACGAAATTCTCGGCATCCCGCTGTCCGACAGTCCGCTGGTGCACGAGGACGACCGCGAGGCGTTTGCCGGCCTGGTCGGCCGGCTGATGGGCGGGGAGGAGCCGCGGGCAACCGGTCTGACCCGCAACCATCGCAAGGACGGCGGCACGATCTGGTGCGAGTGGTACCACTCCGCGCTCCTCGACGCCGAGGGCCGCATCGTGTCGATCCTGTCGTTCGTGCAGGACGTGTCGTCGCGGATCCAGGCCGAAGAGCGCCTGCAATACCTGGCGACGCGGGACACGCTGACCGGCCTGCCCAACCGACTGCTGCTGCATGAGCGGCTGACGCAGGCGATCGCGCAGGCCAAGCGGAGCGGCCATCGCGTCGGGGTCCTGTTCATCGACCTCGACCGCTTCAAGAACGTCAACGACACGCTGGGGCACCGGATCGGCGACGAGCTGCTGAAGCGCGTCAGCGCGGCGCTGTCGGGTGCGCTGCGCGAGACCGACCTGCTCGCGCGACTCGGCGGCGACGAATTCATGGTGATCGTCGAGGACTTCGACGATCCGCCGGTGCTGGGCCGGATCGCGCAGAAGCTGCTCGATGCGATCGCCCAGCCCTTCGAAATCGAGGAGCACGACATTTTCGTCACGTCGTCGATCGGCATCGCGGTATATCCGGATGACTCGGACGACCCGGAGGAACTGCTGAAGCATGCCGACGTGGCGATGTACCGTTCGAAGGAACTCGGCCGCAACACGTTCCAGTTCCTGGACGCCAACCTCGCTGACCACCGGTTGCGGCAGCACACGCTCGAGGTCGCACTGCGCGCCGCGCTCGCGGACAACGCGCTGCGCCTGCATTATCAGCCCGTGGTGCGCATCCACGACCGCGCCATCGTCGGCGCCGAGGCCCTGCTGCGCTGGACGGATGACGAACACGGCAGTGTGTCGCCGCACGTGTTCATTCCGCTGGCCGAGGAATCCGGGCTGATCCACGCGCTGGGCGAATGGGTGCTCAAGACGGCTGCCGCGCAATGCGTGGCGTGGCGCAACGCGGGCATGGAGCTTAAGGTGTCGGTGAATCTCTCCGCGCGGCAGTTCTACCGGGAGGATCTGGCGCAACGGATTTCGGACATCGTCAGGACGGAACAATGCGATCCGTCGTGGATCGAGCTCGAGGTCACCGAAACGAGCCTGCTGCACGACCTCGACGCGATACGCAAGGTGCTGCACCAGCTGCGGGACGAGGGCTTCACGGTCGCGATCGACGACTTCGGCACCGGCTATTCCTCACTGACCCACCTCAAGCATTTCCCTATCGACACGCTCAAGATCGACATTTCGTTCATCGCCGACCTCGAGACGGACCCCCAGGACGCCGCCATCACCGAGGCGATCATCGGACTCGCGCGCGGGCTGGGGCTCAAGGTCGTCGCCGAGGGCGTGGGCACGCGCGAACAGCTCGAATTCCTCGACCGCCATGGCTGCGACAGCTTCCAGGGCTTCTGGATGAGCAAGCCGCTGCCGGCCGACGAGTTCGTCGCATTCGTGGCGAAGAAGCGCTGAGGCCGCCGCCGCGTGTCACGCCGGCGCCGCACGGGTCGGCCCGGATTCCCTGGTTCGGTGTTTTCCCTAGATCATTTGCGCGAGCCATTCGGCGAGCGCTTCGGCTGCCGTCTCCCACTGCGGTTCCAGCATCAGCATGTGCGCCATGCCGGGCAGAATGCTCGCGCTGACGCCGTGGTGGTGCGCGGTGGCGTTCGCGTCTGCGGGGGTGCAGATACGGTCGTCATCGGCGCCCAGCACCATGACCGGCGACGTCGGCCGCTCCGGCAGCGCCATGTGCAGCCGCAGCGACAGGTCGAGCAGCGCGCGCGGTGACTCGACGTTCATGTGCCGCTGCGCCTCCGCGAGAATGGACGCGGGGACCCCGGCGCTGAAATAGAACGGGCGCAGCGTATCGAGCAGGCCATCGGACAGTTGCGTGGGATCGAACCGGGCGAGTTGGGAAACGTAATCCGGATGTGTGGCGGCGAGCCTCGCGGCCACGGAGAAGAGGCCCGCAGGCGGCACCGGTGCCAGCAACGCGGCCGCCCGCACCGGACGGGTCGCCAGCATCCGCTCGATGACGGCGGCGCCCATCGAATGTCCGATGAGCAGCGGCGGTGCCGCAAGCTGTCCCGCGACATGTTCGACATCGGCGACGAAGTCGTCGAGACCGGCGACGAACAGCGAGGACAGCCCGCCGCTGCCGCCATGCCCGCGCAGGCTGAGCGCGTAGGCGGGCCAGCCGCGCGCCGCAAACCAGGGCAGGAAGTAGGGCGTCCAGCACCACGCATCGCAATATCCGCCGTGAACGAACAGCAATGGCGGCTTGCGGGTTGCCCGCCTGGGCAATTGCGAGAAGATTTCGAGTCGGGTTTCGGGGGGTAACATCAGGGATCAGGATTCAGGGATCAGAAATCAGACGTGAGATATATTCGACGAATCCGGGATTGGCGAGGGATTGCTGATCCCTGATTCCTGCTCCCCGACTTCTGAATCCTGCCCAATGCCTGCCGAACCAAAGGGGACGATTGTGCCAGATCGCGATGCCCAGGCCGCCTCCGCGACCTACGATCCGGCGTGCCGCCGCTGTCCGCGCCTCGCGGCGTTCCTGACCGGGGTCAAGCGCGAACATCCGGCATACTGGTGCAAACCGGTGCCACCTTTCGGCCCGCCGGCCGCGTCACTGCTGGTCGTCGGATTGGCGCCCGGCATGCATGGTGCCAACGCCTCGGGTCGGCCATTTACCGGCGATTACGCCGGGATTCTCCTGTACGAGACGCTGCATGCCTATGGATTCGCTACGCAGCCGGTCGCCACGTCCCGCGACGACAGGCAGGAACTCATTGCCTGCCGCATCACCAACGCGGTCAAGTGCCTGCCGCCGGGAAACAAGCCGACGCCTGCCGAAGTGCGTACCTGCAACGACTATCTCGCCGCTGACCTTGCGCAGGTTCCTGCGGGCGGCGCGATTCTGGCACTCGGTCGCGTCGCCCACGAAGCGACGTTGCGCGCGCTCTCGCTGAAGCCATCGATGTGGGCGTTCGCGCACGGGGCACGGCATGCGCTGGATCGCGAACGGTTGCTCGTCGACAGCTATCACTGCAGCCGCTACAACACCAACACCCGACGCCTGACGCCGGCGATGTTCCGCGAAGCGTTCGACACCGTGGCGGCGCACCTCGCACGCCACGCGGCAAAGGCGGCATGAGCGCCGCCGGGCCGTCCCAAGGCGCGAGTGGCTCCGCGGCCTCGAATCCGGGCGCCTTCGACGCGCGCGAACTGCTGGCGTCGCTGCCCCACCGACCCGGTGTCTACCGGATGTACAACGCTACGGGCGAAACGCTGTACGTGGGCAAGGCGCGCGATCTGAAGAAGCGCGTCTCGAGCTACTTCCAGAAGACCGGCCACGAGCCGCGCATCGCGACGATGGTGGCGCAGGTCGCGCATGTGGAGACCACGGTCACGCGTTCCGAAGGCGAGGCGCTGCTGCTCGAGAACAATCTCATCAAGTCCCACGAGCCGCGCTACAACATCCTGTTCCGCGACGACAAGAGCTATCCGTACGTCTGCCTGACGGGCGAGCCGTTCCCGCAGCTGCGGTTTCATCGCGGCGCGCTCGATCGCCGCAACCGCTATTTCGGGCCCTTTCCCGGCGCCGGCGCGGTGCGCGAAGGCATCGCGCTGCTCCAAAAAGTCTTCATGCTGCGCACCTGCGACGAGACCGTGTTCGCCAACCGCTCCCGTCCGTGCATGCTCTACCAGATTCAACGCTGCACGGCGCCATGCGTCGGGTTCATTGCCGAGGAGGAATACCGCGAGGACGTGCAGGGCGCCACGCTGTTCCTGCAGGGCAGGGCTGGGGAAGTGCTGACGCAGCTGCAGGCGCAGATGCAGGCGGCAGCCGTGGCACTGCAGTTCGAACGCGCAGCGCGGTTCCGGGACCGGATCAGCCGTCTGCAGCAGCTGCAGTCCCGCCAGTTCGTCGAAAGCGCCACCGCGGGCGACATCGACGTGGTCGCGGCCGCCACCGAAGGCGGCCTGGTCGCCGTCAACGTGGTCATGATCCGGGGCGGCCGGCATGTGGGCGACCGCACGATCTTTCCCCGCCATGCCGACGCCGTGATCGGGGCCGCCAGCGGAGACGTCGTATCCGCGTTTCTGGAGCAGCACTATGTCGAACGGCCGGTCCCGCCGACGATCATCGTGCCGGACGTGGAGGACCATGCCGCACTCGCCGAAGTCCTGTCGGCGCAGGTGTCGCGCAAGGTGGAGATCGTCGGCAATCCCGGCGGCGAACGCCGCGTGTGGCTGACGATGGCCCTGCAGAACGCAACGCTGGCCATCCGCCAGAAGCTGGCGCAGAAGGCCACGCAGGAGGATCGCCTCGCGGCGTTGCAGGAGGCCATCGGGCTGCCGGCTTCTGCGCAGCGGATCGAATGTTTCGACGTCTCGCACACGATGGGGGAGGCCGCGGTCGCCTCCTGCGTGATCTTCGACCGGCTTGCGATGCAGTCGTCGGAGTATCGCCGGTTCAACGTCACGCCGGAACAGGGCGGGGACGATTACGCGGCGTTGCGCGAGGCGCTGACGCGACGCTGCGGGCGCATCGTTGCCGGTGAGTTTCCGCCGCCGGACCTGCTCGTCATCGACGGCGGTCGTGGCCAGGTCGCCGCGGCTGCCAATGTGCTGGAGGAGCAGGGCATGCACGGCGTGCCGCTGATCGGGATTGCCAAGGGCCCCGAACGCAAGGCCGGGCTGGAGGACATCGTCTTTCCAGACCGCGAGCAGGTGCTGAATCTGCCCGCGGACCATCCCGGGCTGCACCTGCTGCAGCAGATCCGCGACGAGGCGCATCGCTTCGCCATCCAGGGCCATCGTGCGCGGCGCGGCAAGGCGCGCACGACCTCCGCGCTGGAGGACATCGCCGGGATCGGGGCGACGCGGCGCCGGGCGCTGCTGACGCATTTCGGCGGGTTGCGCGGCGTGCAGGCGGCGAGCGTCGACGACCTGACCCGGGTGCCGGGCATCTCCCGCGCGCTGGCGGAGCGCATATTTGCCGACCTGCATTGATTCGGTCCTTGGGGTGGCGGTACCCGCGGGTTAGAATTGCCGGAGCCGCCGCTGTGCCGTCGCCGCGGCGGGCCCGCGTGCTCCGATGCCGATCAATACCCCCATCCTGCTGACCTGGCTGCGGATCGTCGCGATTCCGATCTTTGTCGCGGTCTACTACCTGCCGGATACCTGGCTGTCGCCTGTGGCCAAGAACTGGACGGCCATGAGCATCTTCTCGGCCGCGGCGATCACCGATTGGCTGGATGGTTATCTCGCGCGCAAGTGGGGCGAAACCAGCGCGTTTGGCGCGTTCCTGGACCCGGTGGCCGACAAGCTGATGGTCGCCGCGGCCCTGATCCTGTTGGTGCAGCTGGGCCGCGCCGAGGCGTACCTCGCGATCATCATCATCGGGCGCGAGATCGCGATATCGGCGCTGCGCGAATGGATGGCGCAACTGGGCAAGACCAGGAACGTCGCGGTCGCCTTCATCGGCAAGGTCAAGACCGCGGCGCAGATGACGGCGATCATCGCGCTGTTGCTGTGGGAGCCGTTGATCCCGGGCATACCGACGCCCATCCTGGGGACGGTCGCGCTATGGGTCGCGGCCATCCTCACGCTATGGTCGATGTTCCACTATCTCCGGCTGGCGGCGCCGCACTTGGGCGGTGACGCGGTCGTGGGCACGCGCGCGGCGGGAATCGGCAACCGGGAACAACACACCGGGTCGGGCACCGAGTAATCGGCAGGACGTAAGCGGCCGGTCAGGGACGCACACCGGTCAGCAGAAAGGCCTCGACCGGTTGCGCGAAACCTTTGAGCGACAGGGGGCCGGCAGGTGCGGTCTCCACGGCGTCATCGAGCGTCGCACGCATGCGCCGGTTGATGAGGATCTGCCCGCCCTTCGCCTCGTCGCACAAGCGGGAGGCGAGATTGACCACGCTCCCTATTGCCGAATAGTCCCAGCGACCTTCGAACCCGAAGGCGCCGAGCGTGGCAAACCCCTGCGCCATGCCTATGCCGAGGTCCAGGTCGTGTCCGGACTTGAGCCAGCGGGCGCGCAGCGGCGCGAAGCGCGCCTGCATCTCCAACGTCATCCGCGCCGCGCGCAAGGCCGGATCGGGAATCGGCAGCGGATCGTTGAAGAAGATGAGGATGCCGTCTCCGGCGAAACGGTCGACCGTGCCTTCGTATTGCGTGACCAACGTCCCCATGGCGTCGTGAAACTCGCGCAGCACGCCTTCGACCTCTTCCGGCTCGGCGACATCGGTGAAGGCCGTGAATCCGCGCAGGTCGAGGAACATGTAGCAGATTTCCCGGCGATGGGGCGCAAGGATCGACTTCTCGCTGCCGGAGGTGATCGCATCGGCGACGCTCGGCGAAAAGAAGCGCCGCAGCTGCCCCAGCCTGTCGATTTGCGCGACCTGCTCGTTCACGCGCTCCGTGAGTTTCGCGTTCCACTCCTGCAGCTCCATAGCCTGGTGCCGGACTTCGTCCTGGAGCGCCTTCACTCGCAGCAGCGAGCGCACGCGCGCGAACAGTTCGCCCTGGTTGATCGGCTTGGTCAGGAAGTCGTCTGCGCCGGCCTCGATGCCCTTCACCCGTTCCTTGTCAGGGTCCAGCGCCGTGACCAGCACGACCGGCAGCAGCGCGGTGAGCGCATCGGCGCGAATGCGGCGGCATACGTCGTAGCCCGACAGCCCCGGCATCATCACGTCGAGCAGCACCAGGTCCGGCGGGTCCGACGCGATCCTGGCCAGGGCCTCCTCGCCGGAGGCGGCGGTTGTCACGGCGTAACCTCGGACGGCCAGCACGTCCGACAGCAGCTTGACGTTGTTCGGCGTGTCGTCGACGACCAGCACCTTGGCCGGCGCGCTCATTGCGAACCGCTCTCCAGCAGGGTGCGCACGGTGTCCAGGAATTCCTTCAGGTTGATCGGTTTGCCCACATACGCGTTGAACCCCGCTTCGGTGATCTTGTTGCGATCCTGCGGCATGACCGACGCGGTCACCGCGACGACGGGAATGGCGGCGGTCGACGGATCGGCGCGCAGTACGCCGATTGCTGCGATGCCGTTCATGCCCGGCAACTGGATGTCCATCAGGATGAGATCGGGCCCGCGCTCGCGCGCGAGCACGATGCCGTCCTCCGCGGTGCCCGCCTCGATCGTCGCGTAGCCTTTCACCTGCAGCACATCGCGGACGAGTTTCAGGTTCTTGTCGTTGTCTTCGACGATCAGGATGAGACTCACTGAACTACCCTCCGCGCTGCGCGCTGCGTGGCAATTCGCGCTTGGGAACGGCCCTGCGCGCTCATGGCTTTATCGGCAGTGTAAAGGTAAAGGTCGAGCCCTTCCCGGGCTCGCTGTGGACGCTGATCCGCCCGCCATGGAGTTCGACGAAGCGGCGAGTGAGGGCAAGTCCGAGACCGGTGCCCTCCTGCTTGCTGGTGTAGTTGCTCCCGACCTGGCGGAATTCCTCGAACACCGCTTCCTGATCCTCCGGGGCGATGCCGATGCCGGTATCGTGCACGGCCACGATGATATTGCCTCCCGTGCTCTTTGCGCTGACGTCGATGCGCCCACCGTCGGGGGTGAATTTCACCGCATTCGACAGCAGGTTGAGCAGTATCTGCTTGAACTTGCGCTCGTCGGCGACCACATTGCCCAAGTCCGGCGCCACCTCCTGCGCCATCGCAATCCCATGCCGTTGCGCGCGCTCCCGGATCAGCGTCATGGCGTTGGCAATGGCCGTGGGCAGGTCGAACGTCGACAGGTCGAGTTCCATGCGCCCGGCCTCGACCTTGGACAGGTCGAGGATGTCGTTGATCAGGTTGAGCAGATGCCGGCCGGATGAGTGGATGTCCTTCAGGTAATCGTCCTGCTTGGCATTGAGTTCGCCGAAGAGCCGTTCGAGCAGCACTTCGGAAAAGCCGATAATCGCATTGAGCGGCGTGCGCAGCTCGTGCGACATGTTGGCCAGGAACTCCGACTTGTGCTGGTTGGCGATCTCCAGCTGGCGGCTTTTGTCCTGGATTTCGCGGAACAGCCGCGCGTTCTGAATCGCGATCACCGCCTGGTCGGCGAAGGTGCGCAGCAGTGCGATGTCCTTGTCGGAGAACGGGTCGGCATGCTCGCGGCCCACGCTGATGCAGCCGATGCCGTTGCCCTCCCAGAGCATGGGCGCAACGATCACCGCGCGCACGCCGACCGATTGGTAGCCAAGACGGCTGTTGGTCGGGACGGCGCTGCCCGTCAGGACGTCCGGCACGTGCTGCACGCTTCGTGTCAGTATTGCGTTGGCACTGATGGACGCGCCTGCGGCGATCGGACCGACGACATAGTCTTTCATCAGATCCGCGTCGGGGCCGCGGAACGCCCCGATGGCGATCGTTCCGCTGTCGTCGACGACCTCGATGGCGATGACCTTGCCGGCGAACAGGTGCTCGCAGCTCGTCAGGATCCGCTCGAACACCGGTGATGTGTCGGCGATCGAGCTGCTGATCGCCGCAAGCACCTCGCCGGACGCGCGCTGCTGGTCGAGCGCCTCGCGGGTCTCGTTGACCAGCCGCGCATTCTGGATGGCGATGACCGCCTGGTCGGCGAAGGTCTTTAGCAGCGCGATGTCCTTGTCGGAGAACGGACCTGCATGTTCCCGGGCCACCCAGATCGCGCCGATGCCTTTGCCTTCCCACATCATCGGCGCGCCGATGGCCGCCTTGATGCCGAAGACCTGGAAAGCCGCGCGCGCGGTGTCGGGGGCGGTGTCGAGATTTGCGAAATGCACGACACCGCGGGTCGCGATCGCGGTGCCGGTGGCGCTGGTCGCGTCGACCGCGTGCGGATAGACGCGTTTCACGTCGTGCTGGTTAGGGCCGTGATAGGCGCCCAGATGAACGAGTCCATCGTCGCCGACCAGGTCGATGACCGCCATTTTGCCGGCGAACAGCCTCTCACAGCTGCTGAGTATCGTTTCGAAGACGGGTGACGTGTCGGCGATCGAATTGCTGATCGCAGCCAACACTTCGCCGGAAGCACGCTGCTGGTCGAGCGCTTCCTTGGTTTCATTGAAGAGCCGGACGTTCTCGATCGCGATGGCCGCCTGATCGCCGAAAGTCTT
>Ga0209048_10005452_pt1 | contig 11999 bp, 9 predicted proteins | sample FrelakmetCRP12CR_FD_187146 | JGI IMG/M metagenome (GOLD analysis project Ga0209048, IMG submission 187146) | Freshwater lake sediment microbial communities from the University of Notre Dame, USA, for methane emissions studies - CRP12 CR (SPAdes)... | ecosystem: Environmental > Aquatic >... | reverse complement strand
CTTGAACGGCCAGACGGACTACAGGGAAACTTGACTCATTCGCAACGACTTTGGCCGTTCAAGACGTCTAGCGAGGCGGGCCTCGGACCGCCAAGCATGTCCGGCGACAACGCCCGCCTCGCTGGGCGGATGACTGCGGTGGGGCAGGGCTTCAGCCCTGCCCTTCGCCTACGGCACGATTCGGAACTGCACTTCGCGGCTCACCGCGACGTTCTTCCCGAGCCGCGACCGCGCCTCCACTTTCAGGACGTACAACCCCGGCGCCATCCCTCCCAGCGGTAGCCTCGCGGTGTGGCCGTAGCCGCCGCTCGCCCCGCCGAGTTCGCTGCTCGCCCGCTCGTCCTCGTGCCGGTAGACCTCGCGCCCGTCGTCCGCCCGGACCGACGTGATGATATCCACCTTGTGCGGCGTCTTCCCCTCGTTGTCGTAGACCTCGGCCATCAACGCCAGTTCCTCCCCCGCACGGAACTCCCGCGAAACGGTCGGGGGTCCCGGGAGGGCCTTCCGCACCACCTCGTCCGGGTTGCCGATCGCCGTCCGAACCTGGCCGGCAAGCGACGAGCTCAGCAGCACGCCGCTCATGGTCAGCGGGCCCGACGTGAAGTCGGGCACCTCCAGATCGTAGTGCACCGAACCCGTGCGCTGGCCGTTGGTCTCCGCCGCGCCGATCCGGAGCTGGTAGCGGCCCGGCGGCAGGTCGAACCGCGACGTGATTCGGAGACCGCTGCGCAGCACCTGCTGGTAGGTGGCGGGCAGGAGGGGCATGTTCAGCGTGTGATGGAGCCCGCCTCTCGATTTCCCGGCCTGAGCGTCCACCGCGATTACGGCCAGATCGAACCTGTCCTCGTACTTGCCGTCCTTCTCCTTGAACGCGAAGTCGTGGCCATTCACCTCGACGACGAGGCTGATCGCCGCGTTCTTCCCGGTGCCCTTGAACGCGGCGGCGCCCGCGGTGAGCCGCAGCCCCGGAATGGGCATGGGGCTGTCGAGCAGTTCACGCAACACGGGCGGCGTCGCGTCCTTCGTCTCGGCCGCGGCCGCCGGCCCGGCGGGCGCCTTTCCCCTGGGCGCGACGTAGCCCTTTCGGAATCGCACCTCGACACCCGGGCGGTTCACCTTGACGTCGATCTTCCGGAAGCGACCGTCGCGCCGCTCGTTCGCCGGGTAGTAGCCGAGCACGTAGTACGAACTGTTCTCCCGCTGTATGCGATCGAAGGCGGCCGCGAAGTCGTTCGAGTTGACCGCCGCAACCCCCCCGGTCTCGTCGGACAGGACGCGGAGGCTGTCGACCTCCCGCCTCAGCTCGTCCTGCATCGCCGTCGCGTCGAGCCTGAGGCTCGGGTCGGCGTCGATCGGCGGGCCCATCGTCGAGGCGTCCATCCCGGCGAGCCCCGACAGGCCGCGCGGATCGACCGCGTAGATGTTCACGTTGGCCCGGGTCGCCGCCGCAATCGTGTCCATCGATTCCTGGATCACCTGGGACGCCCCCGGGTTGTTGATGACGTCGGTGATGTCGTAGTCGATCCCTTCGCTGAACAACACCATGGCCTTGCGCCGGCCCCGGATGCCCGACATGTAGTCGGACAGCAGCCGGATCGACCTGAGCGTTGCGGACGCGTTGTAGGAACGCTGGAAATCCTCGATGTCCCGCGGCGTGTCCGAGCCGACACCGCCCGGCCGCTGGCGCAACACGTTGTAGTCGTCGATCTTGTTGAGCGTCGCCGACTGGAGTCCGGTCGCCATGAACTTGCCCACCGCGGCGAGCAGCAGCCGCTTGTTGCCGGTGAACTCCTGGTTGGCCGATCCCTGCGTGCTGACGACCGCCGCAACGTCGTTCGCGCCCATCGCGGTCTCGATGAACTTCGTCGCCGCCGAGCGGACCCACGGCGTGTGCATCGGGCTCGTGTGCAGTTCATCCAGGACAATGAGATAGACCCGGCCGTTGAACGGCCTGACGTTGCTCTGCACGTCCGGCTCGATCGGCTGCTTGACGAACAGCGGCGCGTCGGGCCGCTCGACGGGGATCCGAACCAGGCCGAAGCTGGTGACCACCTGCGGTTTGCCGTCCTCGAACACCTGGAAGTCGCCCTGCTGCAGGTCGGACTGGAACTCGCCGCGCTTGTCGAGGACGATCGCATCCACCTCGACGTAGTTGACTTCGAGGCGGAATGTCACTGGCGGCATTTGCCGGTCCGGGACGACGGCCTGAGGGGGCACGGCCTGGCGACCCGACAGGCCGGCGACGGCCAGGACACCGGCGACGAGGGTGCATACGAGGAAACCCGGACGAGCCGATCGCATGGGCGTTTGCATAGTCGAGAACCTGGCTGTCGGAAGGCAGTCGCGGCGTCTACAAGTATAGACGGTCGGGGGCTGACGAGCGTCGGCGGGTTGTGGGGCGGACCTGCGGTCCCGCCGGAGGGTGGGGCCGGCGCCACGGGCCATCGGGCTCGCGGCGCCAGCCTTGGATCACGGCCTACTGGCCGACGCCAGCGTCCTTCCGATCCAAGCCGCCGCGCGTGGAGCTGAACGAGACGGTGGCCTTCCCGGCGCCTTTGACCTGCCAGGTCACGCTCTTCGTCTCGCCCGCCTTGAGCGAGCCGACCTCGATGGCCCGCTGCTGTGGCGGCTTTCCGGCCGCCGGCTTGACGAGCTCCTGACCCTGCGCCAGCGCGATCGTGAACGTGTCGGGCCTGACGATCTTCACGCGCTTGGCCATCTCGAGCGCCGTCGGCATCAGGCCCTGGTTGACCACCGTGGCCTGGACGTCGAAGACGTTGTCCGCCGCGGGAACGCCCTTGGCCGGCGTCACGGTCACGGCGGTCAGCCGCACCTGTGGAAGCTGGAGCGCGAGGAAGAGGTTGAACATCGCCTCGTTCTTCGCCCACGTTTCCAGCAGATCGGGAGGCGGGTTCTGGCTCCAGAACTTCGGGTTCCAGCCCCCGATCTCGACGTCGCCGAGCTGCGGGTGCTTGTACGCCGTCCAGTCCTTGAAGTCGTCCTTGTCGGCCCGGTGCTCGTCGTGCCACTTCATGGCCTCGATCTCGTCGACACGGCCGTCCTTGTTGGTGTCCGCCTCCGGGAATCGCCCGCCGTTCCAGATCTCGTCGCCGTACCAGATCGCGCCGAAGTACAGGTACCCGAAGTCGGGGCCGTGGCCGAAGATCGGTGAGTCGCGCGCCGGCTCGCCCGTCATCGGGTTGCCGCCCCCGCGCGTCGCGTAGACGTGATAGGTGTCGCCCGCCCACGGATAGCCCGTGATCTTCAGGCCCTCCTTGTCGAACTTGTTGAAGAGCGCCGCGTCCTCGGGGAACATCGCTTCTTCCGTCGTGGCGGTGGACGGCCCCCGCAGCAGCATCGGCACCGCGGTGTCGAGCGACTGCACGATCCCGACGTTCGGGTGGGTCATCAGGAACGAGAACACCGCTCTCGTCTCGGGCTCGGACAGCGGGAACTCGCCCGATCCGCCCTGGGACCAGCCGCGGCCGGTTTCTTCCTTCATCGGGCGCCAGTTGCCCGGGTAGTTCCGGTGGAGATCGAGGCCGCCAATCCCGTCCTCGTTGTAGCGGCCGTCGTTGTCGTTGTCGATACCCTCGGAGTACGTCATGTAGTCACCCTCGCCCTGGGGGACTCTCTTCATCACGCGGCCCTTCGGATCGGCCGGATCCTTCACGGCGTTCCCGTTGCCCGGCCCGACGAGTTTCCTCATCTGCCTGATGAACCCGTCGCCGTCGAGGTCCTCGGGCGGATCCTCGTCGAGCAACCCGTCGCCGTCATCGTCGAACGGGCGGACGGTGCTGCGGCTGGCCTGCGCGGTGTGCTGGTAGAGCGAGTTGCCGTCGGGGTCGTTGTTGGGCTTGCAGTAGAGCGCCTTGGTGTCCACGAGCTTCGTGACCGAGGCGTCTTTCCCGTAATTGGTCAGGACGTGGTTGATGAAATAGAGGACCGTCTCGACGCCGGTGATCTCTCCGGCGTGGCGGCCGCCCTCGAGGAAGAAGGCCGGCTTGTCGGTGTCCTTGCCGGTCTTCTTGTTCGTGATGGTGATCTGCCAGATGTCCCGACCCTCGAACGACTTGCCGACCGAGTAGAGATCAACCAGGTCGGGATACGTCTTCGCCCACATCTGCAGGAGCGACGCCGCTTCCTCGATCGTGTGGTAGTGCTGGAAATCGACCTCGCCGGCCTTCAGCGGCCGCGTCTGAGGCAGGTCGACCAGGGGAAAGGCCGAGACCCCGTCGCGCTGGCCGCCGACGCGGTACATGGCCGGGCCCTTCGACGGCGGCTGCAGGCCGCGCCCGCCCCGCCCCTGCGGGACGGCGAGGAGGATCGCGCTGCCGAGGACGAATCCACAACAGATGATGAGCGGGAGTGGCGGACGACGCATGCCGGAATCCTCCAGATTGAGGGCAGACCTTCGGCGAGGGTACGGCGTCAAAGTATAGAAGCGGTAGTGCTTTGTCAATTCGACGGGGTATACTTTCTGTATCCCGGATTGGGGGCCTTCGAGCCCCCGCTGATGCGCCGCACGCGCTGTGCCCCGACCGGCCACCGGACGCCGGCGGGCGCAGATTCGCTGGAAGAGAGTCGGAGGATGTGAATGTCAAGCCGCAAGATCACAGTGTTCTATGCCGGGCTGATCGCGGTCGCGTCGCTCGCGGTCGGAATGGTCCTCGCGTCCCGCCTCGACCTCACGCCGCAGTCGGCGGCGCAGTCGATGTCGGCGCCCGCGATGAACAGCGCGCCGCTCACCGGGCCGGTCGACGCCGCCACGTTCCGGAACATCGCCAAGGCTTCGTCACCCTTCGTCGTCAACATCAGGGTGAGGTCGAAGCGGAAGGCCCAGGACATGTCGGAGTTCTTCGGCGGCGACGACCCGCTCGGCCGGTTCTTCGGCAACCCGCAGGCTCCCGGGCGCGGGAACGCCAAGCCGAAGGAACAGATCGTCGAGGCGGCGGGCACGGGCTTCATCATCAGCAAGGACGGCCTGATTCTCACCAACAACCACGTGGTCGAAGGCGCGACCGACATCTTCGTGGCGTTCGGCGAGAACCAGACCGATCTCGAGGAGTTCAAGGCCAGGCTGGTTGGCAGGGACCAGCTGACCGACAGCGCCCTCGTCCAACTCGACGAGAAGCCGAGCACGCCGCTCGTCGAGGCCCGGTTCGGCGATTCGAGCCAGATGCAGACGGGCGACTGGGTGATGGCGATCGGCAACCCGTTCGGCCTCGCCCATACCGTCACGGTCGGCGTCATCAGCGCGACGAAGCGTCCGTTCGCCGTCGCCGAGCAGCGGTCCCAGGACGTGCTGCAGACGGACGCCGCCATCAACCCCGGGAACTCCGGCGGCCCGCTGCTGAACATCAGGGGCGAAGTCATCGGGATCAACACGGCCATCCTGGCGAACAGCCGGAGCGAGGGCAACATCGGCATCGGTTTCGCGATCCCGATCAACATCGTCCGCGACCTGCTGCCGCAGCTGCGCGCGGGCAAGGTCATCCGGGGACGGATCGGCGTGAGCGTGATGGATGTGCCCAGGGAATCGGTGTCGTACCTCGGGTTGAAGCAGAGGGTCGGCGCGCTGGTCGCGCAGGTGCCGAAGGACACGCCGGCGTCAAAGGCCGGCCTCGAGCCTGGCGACGTCATCGTCGAGTTCAACGGGAAGCCGGTCGTGAATCGCGACGACCTGATCCGGATGGTGACGAGCACCAAGCCGGGCACGACCGTGCCGCTGAAGTTGCTCCGCGACAAGAAGGAGAGGAGCGTCACCATCACGGTCGAGGAGCTCGATCTCGAGGCGGAGAGCGGGCCGGCGGCGACAGCGGAAGGTGGCAACGAGGATACGAGCGCCGGGTTCGGCGTGACGCTCGGCAACATCACCCCGTCGATTGCCCGCCAGCTGCGGCTGCCGGCGGCGACGACCGGGGCGGTCGTCACCGACGTCGATCCCGGCAGCCCGGCAGACAGCGGCGGCCTCGCCCAGTACGACGTCATCCTCAAGGTGAACGGCACGTCGGTGTCGAGCGCGGCGGAGGCGAGCAGGCTGCTTCAGAAGATCCCGTCGGGCGGCCGCGCGATGCTGCTGGTGTGGAAGACGCGCCAGAACCAGGAGCTGTTCCTGACGATCAAGAAGGAGTAGCCGGGCAGTAGCAGGCAGTATGCGGCAGGCAGTGGGTCACTCATGATCTGCTGCCCGCTGCCTACTGCCTACTGCCTGCTCTCCCGATGTCCCCTTCCCTCCTCACCCTCATCCTCGAACGCATCCGGAACGCCGGCCCCTTGACCGTCGCACAGTTCGTCGCGGAAGCCCTCTATCACGAAGGCCTGGGATACTACGCGCGGGCGGATCAGCGGTCGGGGCGGAACGGCGACTTCTTCACCAGCGTGGACCTCGGGCCGACGTTCGGCGAATCGCTGGCGGTGCAGTTCGCCGAGATGCGGCAGATCCTGGCGGACCAGGCGGAGGCGGCCGCGCCGGGCCGGGTGGTCGGTTTCGACCTGGTCGAGGCGGCCGCCGGCAACGGACGCCTCGCACGCGACATCCTCGATTGCGCCGAGCGGCGCGACCCCGGGTTCTACCAGGCGGTGCGGCTGCACCTGGTGGAACGGAGCGCCAGTGCGCGAGCCGGGCAGCCGGACGTGCTCGGCCCTCACGCTCGCGTGCTCGCGTCGTCAACGGCCGATCTGCCGGACGGGGTGACGGGGGTCATCTACTCCAACGAACTGCTCGACGCGCTGCCACCCCACCTCGTCGTCATGCGCGATCACGGCCTGCGCGAAGTCTACGTCGACGCGGCTCACGGACGGCTGGTTACCAGGGAGGGGCCGCTGTCGTCACCGCGCATCGCCGCGTACCTCGAGGCTGTCGGTGCGCGCCTTGAGCCCGGCTGGTTCGCGGAGGTCAACCTCGCGGCGGCGGACTGGATTCGGCAGGCGGGCGCTCGCCTGGTACGGGGGTTCGTGGTGGTCATCGACTACGGACACGACGCCTCGACGATCTACTCCGCGTCCCATGCCGCGGGCACGCTGACCACCTACCGGAAGCACGCGAGCGAGCGCCGGGAAGATGGGCCCGGCTGGCTGCTGGATCCCGGCGAGCGCGACATCACCTCGCACGTGGACCTCACCGGCGTGGCCCTGGCAGGCAAGGACGCCGGGCTCCATCTGCTCGGCACAGTGGATCAGACCTACTTCCTGCTCGGCCTCGGCCTTGCCGAGCGACTCGTCGGGCACGGCGGCGACTCGCGCTCGGAGGTGGCGCGTCGCCTTGCGCTGAAGACCCTGCTCCTCCCGGGAGGCATGGGCAGTACCCACAAGGTCATGATCTTCGCGAAATCTGTCGACTGCCCGCCGCTCGGGGGACTATCCTTCGGCGGCCGTGTCACGTAGCCAGGAGACACCATGAGCACCAGCACGCTCGAGCGCGAGATCAAGCTGCGGTTCGACAGCGCGGCGCAGGCGCGGGAGGCGATCATCCAGGCCGGTGCGACGCCGGTCCGCGGGCGGCGGCTCCAGGAAGACTGCCTGCTGGATACCGCCGAGGAACGCCTGCGCGCGCTGCGGTCGGTGCTGCGGGTCCGCATGGACCAGGGTCGCAGCGTCCTGACGTACAAAGGCCCGGTCCAGCCGTCGCCATGGAAGCTCCGCGAAGAACGCGAGACGATCGTCTCCGACGGCGAGACGATGCTGTACGTTCTCGAGCGGCTGGGCTACACCGTCTGGTTCCGGTATCAGAAGTACAGGGAGGAATTCGGATCCCTCGACGCGATCGTCGCGCTCGATGAAACCCCCATCGGCACGTTCGTCGAGATCGAAGGCAGCGAAAAGGCCATCACCGAGATCGCCGCTGCCCTCGGCCGCACCGAGCGCGACTACATCGTCGATTCTTACAGGGGCCTGTACGTGCACCACTGCGCGGCCGCCGGCTGCGCGATCGGGGACATGATGTTCGAAGAATAGAAGCCAGAAGGCAGAAGATAGAAGGCAGGAGATAGAAGACAGAAGCTAGAAGATAGAAGACAGAAGATAGAAGATAGAAGATAGAAGACAGAAGACAGAAGAAGGAACGCAGAGAGCTAGGAGGAGGAGGCGAGATGGACCGGCCGCCCGCGCAGCGATTCGAGGACCTGCTGGTGTGGCAGAAGAGTCATGCGCTGGCCCTCCGCGTCTACAAGGCGACCCGGACATTCCCTCGCGAAGAGACTTACGGTTTGACGGCCCAAATCCGGCGTGCGGTGGTTTCGGTCCCCGCAAATATCGCCGAGGGTTTCAAGAAGCGCGGAAGGGGCGACAAAGGACGGTTCATGAACATTGCGGAGGCCTCTCTCGAGGAGGCACGGTACTACGTTCTGCTGGCGGGGGACCTCGGCTACAAGATGGACCCGGACTTGACGGCCGAGTTTGGAGAGGTGGCCAGGGTGCTCTCGTCCTACACGGACTCCATCCTGCGTTCTACGCACCGACCGGTGTGACCGGGCTTGGTGTTCCGTATCCCGTAATTCGCACTCCGTGTTCAGTGTTCCGTGTTCTGTCTTTCGTCTCCTATCTTCTATCTTCTATCTTCTATCTTCTGGATTCTGAATTCTCCCCATGTATCCCGCCCTCCTGCTGACCGCCGGCCTCGGAACACGATTGCGGCCGCTCTCGTCGGTGCGGGCGAAGCCGGCACTGCCGGTCGCCGGTGAGACGCTGGTCCACCGCGTTCTCCGGTGGCTGGCTGCCAACGGCGTGACGGACGCCGTGCTGAACCTCCACCACCGGGCGGACACCGTGTGCGCGGCTGTCGGAGATGGTTCGGACCTCGACCTCCGGGTTCGCTACTCGTGGGAGGACCCGGTCCTCGGGTCCGCGGGCGGTCCGCGTCGCGCCTTGCCGCTGCTCGGGTCGGATCGCTTTCTGGTCGTCAACGGCGACACGCTGACCGGCCTCGACCCGGCGATCCTCGCGCAGGAGCATGACCGCTCAGGAGCCCTCGTGACCCTCGCCGTGGTGCCCAACCGTTCGCCCGAACGTTACGGCGGGGTGCTGGTGGACGACCGTGGTGTCGTGAGCGGCTTCGTCGGCCGCGGCTACGACAGGCCGTCCTGGCACTTCATCGGCGTGCAGGTGGCCGAACGCGAAGCGTTCGCCAGCCTGCCCGACGGCCAGCCGGCGGAGTCGATCGGAGCCGTGTATCCGGCGCTGATTCGGCAACGCCCCGGAAGTGTCCGAGCCGTCCCTGTTGACGCGTCGTTCGCGGACATCGGCACGCCAGCCGAGTATCTCGCCACCTGCCTGGCGTTCGCCGGCGCTGCCGAGGCCGAACGGGTCTCGCTGCCATCTCCGCTGGCCGGGGCACGCTCGACCGTGGCGCCGTCGGCGCGTGTCGTCCGGACGGTTCTGTGGGACGATGTGACCATCGGTGACGAGGCATCGCTGGTTGAGTGCGTTGTCACCGACGGCGTCCGGGTGCCACCCGGAATTCGATGGCGGCGTCGGGCGATCGTCCCCGCCAGCTGCTGCGCGGCGCGGCCGGGCGACGAACTGGTCGGCGACCTGCTGCTCACCCGGATCGACATGGAGCACTGACATGAGCCTCAACGCCCATCCGGCGGCCGGCCCCGTCCCCGATTCGATCGGCGCGTATCTCGCTCGCCGCGGTGATGATCGCCAGGCGGCGAGAGTGGTGCCGCTGACGGGTGACGCCTCGGACCGCCGTTACTACCGGCTGATCGAAGCCGACGGGTCGACCTCCGTCCTGGCCCTGTACACGTCACCGTTCGAGTACGACAAGCTGTCGTTCGTGAACGTCGCGGATCTGCTTCAGCAGGTCCCGCTCCCGGTGCCCGCCATCCTCGACCACGCGGGCGACCTGGGCGTGCTGCGCCAGCAGGATCTCGGCGACGTGACGATGCAGGCGCACCTTGGGGCCGCCACGCCAGGGGAGCACGCCGCGCTGTACCGGCAGGCCGTGGGATTCATCGAGCTCCTGCAGCGTCGGGGCCGCGAACTCGCGGCGCCCCGGTACACGCCGTACTCGCTCGCGTTCGATGTCGAGAAGCTCACGTGGGAGCTCGAGTTCTTCGTCAAGCATTTCATCGAAGCCTACCGGGGCGTCGAGGTGCCGACGGCGACCCGCGGGGCGATCCGGGAGGAGTGGGCGGCCATCGTCGGCGAACTGGCGGCCGAGCCTCGCGTGCTGTGCCACCGCGACTACCACAGCCGCAACCTCATGCCCAATCGCGGCGTGCTGTACATCATCGACTTCCAGGATGCGCGGCTTGGTCCCGACACCTACGACCTGGCGTCCCTGCTGAGAGACTCCTATGTGGACTTCGCCGAGGAGGCAGTGGACGAACTGATTGCGTTCTTCCTGGCGTTGCGCAGGCAGGACGACGCGCGCTCGGACATCGGCGCGGTCACTCCGTACCAGGCGGACTTCCGACGCCGCTTTGACCTGATGTCGCTGCAGCGCAACCTGAAGGCGCTCGGGACGTTCGGCTACCAGACGACGACGCGACAGAATCCCGTGTACATCCAGTACATGCCGCGGACACTGCGGAACGTGCGGAGGAACCTGCAGCGGTATCCCCGGTTCGGCCGCCTGCAGGGCCTCCTGGCGACGTTCATCGAGGCGTTACAGTAGGTGGGTTAGAATGGGTCCTTCAGACCTTTGAACACGAGGAGCGCTGCCACGCCGTGCGCTTCGGCATTTCGACGCATCTCTATCACGACCGGCCGCTCTGTCCCGGGCACCTCGAAGAACTGGCCGAGTTCGGTTTCCGCCAGGTCGAGTTGTTCGCGACAGTCGGCCACTTCGACTATCACGATCCGTCGGCCATCGACTCGCTCGCCGGCTGGCTGCGTGACGCGCGTCTCGAACTGCACTCGGTCCACGCGCCGATCGTCGAGCACCGGCTGAACGGATCGTGGGGCGCGCCGCTGTCCACCGCCGCGGTGGCGGAACAGATTCGTGCGCGGGCCGTGGCGGAATGCCTGGCCGCGCTTCAGATCGCCCGGAAGATTCCGTTCCGGTTCCTGGTGGTCCACCTTGGCGTTCCCGACGAGTTGAGCCCGCCGGCGGACGCGAACGCCCGGCAGGCCGCGCGGCGCAGCATCGAGGACATCGCCGCCGCCGCCGCGCCGTTCGGCGTGCAGGTGGCTGTCGAGGTGATCCCGAACGCGCTGTCGTCAGCGCGGGCGCTCGTACGTCTCGTCGAAGAGGATCTCGACGCGCCGCAGCCGGGAGTGGGAATCTGTCTCGACATGGGACACGCGTTCCTGATGGGCGACCTGGTGGACGCAATCGAAATTGTGTCCGGCGAGCTGGTGACCACGCACGTGCACGACAATCGCGGCAAGGGCGACGACCACCTGGCGCCATTCGACGGAAAGATCGACTGGCCGACGGTGCTGATGTCGCTGGAAAAGGTCGGCTACGAGGGCCTGATCCTGTTCGAGCTGGCGAACACCAGCACGCCCCGCGAGGTGCTCGAGAAAACCGTCGCCATCCGGCGACGTTTCGAGGCCATCGTCGCGCCGTAGGCGCGCTTCCCGAAACCTGCGCCCTGAGTCCTGAGCCTGCATGAAGATCGGTTTCGTCTCCCTCGGCTGCCCGAAGAACCTGGTTGACTCGGAGGTCATGCTCGGCCTTGCGCAGCGGGCAGGCCACACGCTGACGCCCGACGCCGCCGACGCGGACGTCCTCGTGGTCAACACCTGTTCGTTCATCGAGTCGGCCCGCCAGGAGTCGGTCAACGCCATCCTCGAGATGGCGGCGCACAAGACGAACGGGCGGTGTCGGCGGCTCGTTGTCACCGGCTGCCTGCCCGAGCGCTACCGGGACGAACTGCAGAAGGAGATCCCGGAGATCGACGCGGTGCTCGGCACAGGCGACGTGCCGAAGATCGTCGAGGCGATCGGGGGCAGGGCTTCAGCCGCGCCGCAGCCTGAAAACACCGGTGGCAGCAGGGCTTCAGCCGCGCCGCAGCCTGAAAACACCGGTGGCAGCAGGGCTTCAGCCG
>Ga0209048_10005450_pt1 | contig 11999 bp, 13 predicted proteins | sample FrelakmetCRP12CR_FD_187146 | JGI IMG/M metagenome (GOLD analysis project Ga0209048, IMG submission 187146) | Freshwater lake sediment microbial communities from the University of Notre Dame, USA, for methane emissions studies - CRP12 CR (SPAdes)... | ecosystem: Environmental > Aquatic >... | reverse complement strand
CTCTGCCTTGATCTCCTGGCCGTCCCCGAAGGCGATCACCTTTTTCTCTTCAAGCATCTCTCTATCCCTCCGCGTGTTTCGGATTCTTCCCCAAGACGAAGGACAGACCGTCCGACAAGTTCGTCATACGGGTCAGGAACGGGCTCCCCTTGGCCACGATCATGATACGCTTCTTCTTTCCCTCCAGGATTTCCCGGATCCCGTGCGCGATGTAGGGGACCCCGGCGGGGATATGCCCCTGCGTCGGGGCAAAACCGACCAGCCCCCGTTTCTCGATGAATTCGTTCATCTGGGACTTTTCGATTTCCTTCTGCTGGACGGCCAAGGCCGCGATGAGCCGGTAGTTCTTCAGGGGGATATCATCCTGGCCGATCGGCAGCGTGATCTCCGGATTCTGCAGTTCGGTCGCATAGCGATCGATGTCCGTCAATTTCAATCCGTGGGCTTTCAGCGGCTCCAGAATCAGGCTCTCCTGGATGCGCTGCTGCGACCCTCCCGCGCCGATCGGGTATTTCCCCAGCAGATCCAGCCGAAGGACGGGTGAATAGCCGTCGTCTTCGGTCACCAGGAATGCCACTCCCCCGATCACGTCTTCCAGAACCGGCATGTCTTTCTCGAGGTGGCCCTGGAATTTCATCCCCAGCTTGGCGAGCGACCCTCCGGCGACGACGGCCACCTTCCGGAAGAGCCCCGCCTTGACCAGGGCCGCCGCATGGAGAATGCCGTAATGGGGGCCGACGCAGAACGATTTTACGTCACAGGAAATGGCGTTGCGGCACCCGGCCATTTCGCCGATGGCGCGGGCCAGATTGCCGCCGCCTCGCTGGTACCGGTCGCCGGCCGCCTCTTCCGAACAGCTGAGAATGAAATCGATCTCCGACGCCTCGCAGTTCGCGCCATCGAGCAGATGCCGGAGCGCCAGAAATGCCGAAGCCTTGGTCATGAGATTTTCCATCAGCACGAGCGCCTGCAGCGACTCGTCTTCGTCATGATGCCGCTGAAAACATCCGACCAGGACATCCTGATGGTAGAGAGGCACCGATCGGTCCTGGTCTATTTTCCTCCGGATCTCCTCCATCGTCTTTCCATGACGAAGTTTTTCAAGAAGATCGCCCGAATTGCACAGGCGATGCGTTGCGATCGCCGGCGACACGGTTTCGGCCAGGAACCGGCGTTCCAGCCAGACCAGGTCGAAGGAGGATTCGTCCGTCGCTGCCTTCAGGAGTGCGTAGAACTCCTCCTGGGGCATGATCTCTCCGAACGGCCCGGTTCGGCCGAACGCGCCGTCATGATTCAGGAGATGTCGGAACCACGGCTGTTTCAACGAACGGAGCGTGTCCGGCTCCATGTTTCCGATGAAGACCTGATTGGGAGCGTAACTCACGGCTTCCCGGTAGGTCCTCAAACGGCCTCGTATTTTTCCCTCGAGGTCCGGATGCTTTTTGATTTCCCGTGATGGCTTGGATCCGTGACGGACGAAATCGGGAAGATGGACGAGGATATTGGAACATTTCCGGATGATGACATGGCTTGTTTCCAGATCAGTTCTCCAGGATGCCGTTCAAGCCGTCTTCGATCCGGCGTTCGGTCGAGTCGTCGAACCCGTCGATTCGGAGAACGTTTTGTCCGGACTTGAAAAACAGGAGGGCCGGAACGCTCACGATCTTCCACCTTGCGCATAGGGTCGGGTTGTTCCAGGCATTGATCCTGACGACTTTGACGTTCGGATATTTCCTTGCGGCTTTCTCCAGGACGGGAACAAGGGCTTTGCAGGGGGCGCACGGAGGAGTGAAAAAGTCCACGAGGACGGGAATCCCCGACTCCATGACCTCCTTCTCGAAATCCCCCTCGTTTACTTCGACGAGATGCTCTGCCCGACTCATCTGTGCGGACCCCCGCCTTCCGTCGGCGTCATGAGAAAACGGTCTGCTCTTTGATGGGCGTCTGAAGGGCGGCAAGCGCCTTCCTCAACAGGTTCCGCCGCAGTTCTTTCTCTTCCTCCGGCGGCAGCCTGGGATTTCCCAGCGGATGGGGTATGGCGACGGCCGGAACGATCCGGTTGGCGCCCACGGTCTGGGATATGGTAATGATGGAACAGATGTGCGCCACCGGGATCCCGGCGCGCTCGATCTCTTTTGCCATCGTTGCCCCGCAACGAGTGCATGTCCCTCAAGTGGAAGTGAGGATGACGGCCTGGACTCCGTCCCGGATCAACTCGACCGCGATCTCCTTCGCGAATTTCTGCGCGTTGTCCACCGAGGTTCCGTTTCCCACCGTGGCGTAATACCACGGATGCCGCTTGAACCCCAGCTCCTTTTCAAGAACCCTCATCTCATCGATGGGAAGCACCCGGTTGGGATCGTCGTTGGCATAGGTGTTGTCGTATCCGCCATGAGCGGACTGATGGGTTCGGGCATCCAGTGTCTCCAGCCCTTCCAGGGAATATTTCCCGTATTTGGACGCACTCGAGCTTTCGATATGGTCCGGATTCCCCTTGGGAACGATGCCGCCGGAGGTGACCAGGGCAATGGTGATCCCTTTCAGGTCGGCAATGGCCGGCTGCGGATCGACACGATCGAAAAAGGGGATCGGGTATTCGGTTTCGAACGGATCCCCGTTGATTTTCCGAAGGAGCATGGCGATGGCGCGTCCACACGCCGGCTCGGAATGGAAATAATTTTTCCTGATGCCCTGTTCGAAGCACCCCTCGGCCTTGGGGAACTCGATCTCCTCGCCGCGCAGCCTTTTGATGCCGAGCCGGACCATTTTCCGGGCCGCCTCCTCCATCCCGGATACGTTGTTGGCGGTTTCGACGATCAAAGCCGTCTTTCTGTATTGATCCACGCCGGGGTTCTCTTTGAACATGGCCGTGATGGCAGGGATGCCCAGCGATTGCAGCGACGAGCAGATGGCGCCGCAGGCCATGCCGTATCGGCCTGCGTTGAACGCCGGCCCGGCAACGACCAGGTCCGGGTGGTATCCCCGGATCAAGGGGATCAGTTCACGAAGGACGTCTTCCTGGTGGTCGACGAAATAACTGTCGCCACAGACGACCGTGGCGACGATTTCGACATCCGCATTCCCTTCGCGAAACAGTTTCTCCAGGAGGCGGCCGGGCCCTTGCGGGCCCTGTATCGTGAAGGGTTCGCAGTCCGCCTTCTCTTCGCCGCCCACACCGCCGAAGAACTGGTTCACATAATGGACGATCCGGTAGTTCCCGTTCCGGGAGGCGTCGCTCATCTACTTGAACCTCGAGGAAATTCTTTCGAATCCCAGCTGGTTGGTGGACCCGATCAGCGCCTGCAGCTCGATGGCCACGCTCCCGTCCGGAAGACGGCATTTGCTGGAGCCGCCGGCCAGCTCCGTGATGACGCGGTCGTCGCCGATGACCTTTTCCATCGGCGGAAGAACGATCACTTCGTTCGCGTTTCCTGTGGAAACGATGGCGTCGGCTTTCGGGTGGGAATCGACCAGGGATTGCGAGGCGCCGTCCTGTCCCGCGAATTCGTCGGTGAGCAGAACCGTTTTGATGCCATGCGCCTCGATCTTCGAGCAGTTCATCATGAGATCGGCGTCGGGATTGCCGAAGCCCTCCTTGGAAACGATGACGCCGTCGGGATTCATGGAAACGATCAACTCGGCCGCCAGCGTGGACGACCGCTGTTTGTCGCCCAAGGTGACATTTTCGTTGGTGATGACGCAGCCGGCGAAGTCCCAGTCCTTCCCGTGTCCGCGCAGGAGATCGAGGATGATGGGGTTGTTCTGGTGATGATACGTCGTGTTCTTGTCGCACGCCGAGACGCAATTTCCGGAGACGATGGCGCCGAACAGCACTTCCGTGGGAACGATCCGTCTGGGCAGCATCTTCTTGACATCCACCCCGCAATAGTACGTGTCATGCAGAAGGCCCTGGGATTGGAGCATGTACAGGTAGGCGATCCTGGGCGCCCTTTTCCGTCCGTCGGATGTTTCCGAACCGTGGAACCCCGGATCCGTCGGATTGTTCAGGGTTTCGCGGCTGCCGGAGGAAAGCGGCCCGTCCAAGGAGGATCGGGCGATGTAATCGGATGCCTTGAAACCGGCCAACCGGACCGATTTTTCGTGTTCGTGCCGTTCCGTCCCCTCTTTTACGGAAATATCCAGAACCAGATGGTGTATGCCGGAAAAGAGCGAGTACCGGGCGCCCGGGCCGGACATGTCGATGAGCCCTTCCTGAAAGCCGACGATCGATCCCACGGTGGTCACGACCATTCCGCACAACGACACGATCTCCCCGGAAGGGATCCCGTCGGAATCCGGATCCCATGCGGAAAGCACCCCGGGAAAGATCGGATACCCCGGGATCCTGCTCAGGCGGGGTTCGATGACATCCTTTACGGGAATGATTCGAACCGAATCCCCGGGTCGGGCGATCGCCAATTGAACGTCTTCGATGTTGGGATCGGATCGTAACAGGGCGGTCAACTCACCCTTATCGATGAGCAACTTCCCGTTTTCCACCCGGGTGGCGGAGGAAAACCCCAGGTCCGTGACGGTGATTTTTCTCCAAAGATGCGTTACAGGATGCACACCCGCATGAGGTCTCGCGTAGGACATAAATCCCTCCCACAGAGCGGGCCGGTATCTCAAAGATTCGGTTGACGTAGTATACCATCGCCACCGCACGGTCAAGATGACCGATGGCGTTTTTCCCGGCGATCACCCCCCGAGATACGCTTTCTTGACCCGGGGGTCGGCGAGAAGCTCCCCGGACCTTCCCTCGAGCACGACCCTGCCGTTCTCCAGCACATACCCTCGACCGGCGAATTGAAGCGCCATGCGGGCATTCTGCTCGACGACCAGGATGGTGGTACCTTCCCGGTTGATTTCCGTAAGCGAGTCGAACACGTTCACCATGAGCAGCGGAGCCAACCCCATGGAGGGCTCATCCAGGAGCATGATCTTCCTGCCGCTCATGAATGCCCGCCCGACGGCCAGCATCTGCTGCTCGCCGCCGCTCAGCGTTCCGGCCTTCTGGTCCTGCCGCTCGGAAAGCCGCTGGAAGATCGAAAACACCCGCTCCAGATCGTTCCCGATCGCCTTGCCGTCCTTCCTGGCAAAGGTGGCAAGCCGAAGGTTTTCCATGACCGTCAGGTTATCGAACAGGCGTCTTCCTTCCGGGACATGGGAGATGCCGAGTTCGCTGACCACCTTGTCCGCAGGGTATCGGAGGAGGTCCCGTCCCAGAAACGTCATTTTCGTCCCCGTCTCGACCGCGACGAGGCGGGAAATCGCCCGCAAGGTGGTGCTCTTCCCCGCTCCGTTGGCGCCGATGATGCACACGATCTCCCCCTCGTCGATCCGGAAGCCGACCCCGTGAAGGGCCCGGATGTTGTCGTAGGAAACCCGCAGGTCCTCCACCGTCAACATCGTCAGCCTCCCCTCTCCTTGCCCAGATAGGCATCGATGACCCTGGGGTTGTTCTGAATCTCCTCGGGCGTCCCCTCCGCAATGATCGCACCGAAGTCGAGGGTCTGGATGATCTCGCACAGTTCCATGACCACCTTCATCCTGTGCTCGATGAGGAGAATCGACAGCCCGAACTCACCATGGACCCGGCGGATGATCTCCATGATCTGCACCAGCTCTTCCGGGTTCATCCCCGCCGTCGGTTCGTCCAGGAGCAGGATCCTGGGTTCCGTCGCCAGCGCCCGGGCCATCTCCACCCTCCTCTGGGCGCCGTACGGCAGGTTGAGAACGACCTGCTCCGCGAGGTGGCGAATGCCCATCCTGTCCAGGAGGCGAACCGCCTTCTCCTCGATCTCGGCCTCTTCCCTGTTGCGCCCAGGTGTTCCAAAGAAGGCCCCGAACAATCCGTACCGGATTTTCGAGTAGTGTGCCAACTTCACGTGCTCGAGGACGGTCATGTGTCTCCAAAGGAGAAGGTTCTGAAAGGTCCTGCTGATGCCCATGGAGGCGATCCGGTGAGCCTGAAGTCCGTTGATTCTCCTGCCATCCAGCAGGATTTCACCTTCCGTGGGCGTGTAGATGCCGGTAAGGAGGTTGAAGATGGTGGTCTTTCCTGCGCCATTCGGCCCGATCAACCCCCGGATCTGACCCATTTCGATCTCCAGGCGGTAGCCTTGTACGGCCCGCAATCCACCGAAGTCGTGAGACATGTCATGAACCCGAAGGATCGGCATGTCACACCTCTCCGCCCGGATTTTGTTTCGGCCGGAGAAGGCTCGTGACGTCGAGGTCTTTAAATGCGACCAGGCCCGTCGGGCGGAAAATCATCACGAGGATGAGCAGGAGCGGAATGATGATCCACTTGAAAATTTCCAGGGGTCGGAGGGCCTCACCGAGGAGACTGATGCTTACGGCGCCGACGATGGATCCGTAAACGGAGTTCAGCCCTCCGAAGTACACCATCGCCAGGACTTCGGCGAGGTTTTGGATGCCGAACGTCGACGGGTTTACGTATCTCAGCACGTGGGCAAAAAGCCCTCCCGCAACACCGGCCCAGAAGGCTGCAAAAAGAAACGCCACGATCTTGGTGCGTCTCGTGTCCACCGTCATGGCGCTGGCCGCCATTTCGTTGTCACGCACCGCATTGAGGGCCTTTCCGATCGTAGAGCGCACGAAATTGTTGATGCTCCATACGCAGAGGACGGTCCAGAGGAACACCGTGGGCAGGTCGGCCCAATCCGGCTGCCCGCTCAAGCCCCGTGGGCCCCGAACGAATTCGAGGTTCTCGATCAAGCTCTTTACGATGAACAGGAACGCCAGGGAAATAATGGCGAGGTAATCCCCTCTCGTCCGAAAGGAGGGGATCGCGACAAACAAGGCCCCGAAGGATGCCAGGAATCCTCCCAGGATCAGGGCAATCGGGAACAGGTACGGTCCCAGGGCCGGAGGGAGGAAAACGGCTCCAAAGAGTCGATCATCGACAAACAGGCCCACGGTGAACACCGATGCGCAGTATGCGCCCAGGGCCATGAACCCGGGGTGGGAACAGGAAAACTCGCCCATATAGCCGTTGATCACATTCAAGCTCAAGGTGAGCATGACGGCGATCAAGGTGAGCTTGAGAACGAGGGAGCGGTAGTCGCTGATTCCCGCCCACAGATGCAAGGTAGTGTAGAGCAATGCAAGGTGGACGGCCACCGTGATCGCGATCGGAAACCGGAAAAGCCAAGTGGCAAGCCTGTTTGTCAGGGAGATGCTTGAACGAGTCGTGACTCCCATCGGCAATCCGTATATCAGCAGCACGTAAAGGATCGCGTTGGGGATCAGGATGGGCTTCTTCAGCATGATGTCCAAACCGAACAGGACCGGTATTTTGGGTAATCCCAGGGCCAATGCGACAGGGGTGCCGGCGAACCGTTCCAGAGTCACTGCGATCAAAGCACCAAAAAGCCAGCCCAGCAGGGGGACCCGGGAATAGGAGGCCCAGAGATTCCGGGATGTCCGTACCATTACGGGCAAAACTTCAGAGCCTCAGCCGTGCACTGTACGGTTCACCGAAAAAGCCGTGAGGCCGAAACGTCAGGATCAGCAGAATGATGGAGTAGGCGATCAGGTCGCGCAGCGTCGATGGGAAGATCATGGCCACGAAGATTTCGGTGAACCCCAGCAGGAAGCCGGCGAGAGTGGCCCCCAGGATAGAACCTCTTCCTCCCAGGATTGCCGCCACGAACGCCTTCCAGCCAAATAAAATACCCATGTAAGGATCCAGCACGGGGTAGGCGACGCCGAAGAGGATCCCCGCGGCGGCGGCCAGGGCCGAACCGATCGCGAACGTGAGAGCGATCACGGTGTTGACCGGCACCCCCATCAAGGGTACGACGGCAAAGTCGAACGCCATCGCCCGCATGGCCATTCCCCACTTCGTCCTGCGTACAAACTGGTGCAGGGCAAGTGTAAGGAGCAACGACACGAGAACGATCATGATTTTCTTGTTGGTTACGAATACGCCACCCACGTTATACGTCGTGGTCTCGATCAGGGAAGGGAAGCTGATCCGACGTGCTCCCAGCAGCGCCAGGTTGCCGGTTTCCAATATGATGCCGATCATCAAGCCCGTGATGGCGGCCGAGGCTCGAGGGGCGTTTCGCAAGGGACGATACCCTATCCGCTCCACCAACATGCCCACGAAAGAGGTCAGGAACATGGAGAAGAGGATGGTCAACACCAGGATCAACCAGTTGGGCATTGCAAGGGCGCCCGAGGAGGAAATCGCAAGGAGGCCGATGGAAACGCCGAAGCCGATGTACGCACCGACCATGAAGATATCGCCATGCGCAAAGTTGAAGAGCATGAGGATGCTGTACACCATGGAGTATCCCAGTGCGATCAGAGCGTAAAAGCTCCCCCACTGGAGAGCGTTGACGAGGTTTTGAAGGAATATCACCATCGCTTCGGTGCCTGTCCTTTCAACAAAGGCGGGCTCGGAGCTCCCGCTCCGGCCCGCCTTTCCACAAAACGAATCCCGGCAGCAACCCTTACGGGCAGACCGACTTATGGAACGTGAATTCGCCCGCGTCGCTGATCTTGACGATGACCGCGCACTTGACCGGGTCGCCTCCACCGGTGAAGGTCATCTCTCCCGTTATGCCTTTGAATTTCTTGATCTGGGACATCGCGGCGCGGACATTTTCCCGGTCCTTTTTCAGATCTCCCGTGAGCCCGCCGGTGTTCTTGATCGCCTGTTGAACGAGCAGCATGGAGTCCCAGGTGAGCGCGGCCACGTCGTCGGGCACGTAGCCGTATTTTGCCTTATATCTGTCGATGAACGCCTTGGTCGCCCCGGTCGCCCCTGCGGCGGCGTAGTGGGTGCTGAAAAACGCCCCATAGCAATCTTTGCCGCAGAGTTTTACCGTTTCGGCCGATCCCCAGCTGTCGCTCCCCACGATGGGTTTTTTCCACCCCAACTGGTGGGCCTGCGGCACGATCAGGGCCACCTCGTTATAGTACTGGGGGGTGAACAGGACCTGGGCGCCGGAATTGATGATCTTCGTCAACTGGGAGCTGAAGTCGGTATCCTTGGTGGTGAAGCTCTCGTACGCCACGACGGAACCTTTGCCATGCAGGCCTTCCCATGCTTTCTTGAAGAACTCGGCAAGTCCCTTGGGGTAGTCACTCGCCACGTCGTACAGGACCGCAGCCTTGGTGAATTTGAACTCCGTCGAAATGAAATTGGCCACCACCGGACCCTGGAAGGGATCGAGGAAGCAGGCACGGAAAACGTAAGGACGGTCCTTGGTGGTATCGGGGTTTGTGGACCATGGGGTGATCATCACCGTCTTGTAGTTGTTCGCTATCCCGCCCGCGGGCACCGCCTGCTTGGAGGCCTGAGGTCCCACCATGACGAGCACGCCGTCCTCGGTAATCAACTTGGTCGCGACCTTCACGGCGGATTCCGCTTTGGACTCATTGTCCTCGAGAACCAGCTCTACCGTGTACTTCTTGCTCCCCACCGCAAGGCCCCCGGCGGCTTTCACGTCTTCGAGCCACATCTGGGCCGCGAACTTCGTGCCCTCGCCCACCTTGGGGATATCGCCGGTGAGCTCGGCGTTTATGCCGATCTTGATCGTCTCTGCCTGGGCCCAGCCGGAAAGTGAAAACGCCATGATCACCACGAGGAGACAAATACCGAACCGTGATTCTTTTCTCATCGCCAAATCCCTCCTTTGGGTTCCAGTGACGTGCGGTTGATTCCCGATACGACGAACGCCTCGGCTGATGCGTGCCCTCTCCTCCCTGATCGGAACGCCGGTACTCCGATTTCGGGTCCCACCGTTCATGGCGGTCCGGACCAAAGGATGGGATGGGATCAGGTTATTAATTAATATGAATCAAACGGATGGGCTGTCAAGACCTAAGGCCGTTCTCGAATCACCACGGGGGCAGGCCCGGAGGAGATCTCCGACGGCATGTAAGACGATCCCCGTCGTCTCCTCACGATCATGGGGGGCTTTCTTATCCTGCCACTTCCTCGCGTTCTGGGGGAATGTCGTGCGCCTGGGTTGTATCCGGGGGCCTCTTCCCGTCACAGCCATCGCGATACCCGCGCAAATTGGCGACGTGATAGGGATCACTGCGGGTCATGTCGGCAATTTTGCGGAGATGGTAATGATCGCGGACTGTTATCCTCCCGCCCCGATAATAAAACTTGATCCCCTGATCGTACCCTCGCCAATACTCCGCTTCCTTCGGTGTGCTCTTCTCGATCATCCGGCCTATCCAATCGAGCAGTTTCCCGAATTCTGTTCTGTCCATTCTCCACCCCCTACTGAATTCATTTCGGTAAGGGGCGACTGGATCTTTAGTCGGATGAAACCAAATTATTCATCCCCTGCCAGCTTCCGGCTGCGATAAACATAATACATCCAGATCACGCTTCTTATTGTCATGCGCAACGAGGGCGATTTTCCTATCATGTTCCATTGCGATTTTTTTATGAATCATGCGAATTATCCCCTTCCCCTGCAATTGTGATAATAACCCGAAGGTCCCGATGCCCCTTGAATCCTTTATCCTGATCTCAACGATCAGGCTATGCTGCGGGTACTCGGGAAGTTCGCCAGGTGAGCCGTAAGCTTCAGCCTGTTAGGCCGCAAACCGCAGCACTGCGATGAAATGACACGCGGTGCCCGCAATAACGAACAGGTGCCAGACGAAGTGGCTGTAACAGACCTGCTTGGCTGCATAGAACACCACACCCACCGTATATGCGATACCACCTGCAAATAGCCAGAACAGACCCCACGATGGCACACGGAGCCACAACGGCTTTACCGCGATAAGGATGAGCCAGCCCATGACGAGATACAGGCACGTCCTGAGTTTCGGATACCGTACCCCTCCTATCGCCGTAAGTACGACACCGGCAAGGGCCAAACCCCACACGAGCCCGAACAGCGTCCAGCCCCACGTACCGCGGAGCACGCCGAGGGTAAATGGCGTATACGTGCCGGCGATCATGAGGAAGATCGCTGCGTGGTCAAGAACCTGGAATACTTGCTTGGCACGATTCCTTGGCAACGCGTGGTAGAGCGTGGATGTGAGGTACAGCAGCACCATTGTCGCCGCGAAGACGCTCGCGCCTGCAATTCGCGCTGCGCCGTCCTGCTGGACTGCAGAAAGAACAAGAACAGGGGCGGCAGCTACTGCCGCCAGTAAGCCGACACCATGGCTGACGCTGTTTGCGATTTCCTCCCCGAGGGACTGCGTACGTTCTCGTGATGCGAGTGCTTTGATCATGACTTTTCATCCTATGCGGTCTAACAGTTGATTAACCAGCAGCATGGATAACAGTGAAATTACTGAAACTGTATAGTACCTTTGTTAGGCGGCGGCTATATAGCTTGACCGAGAGTGACCTGTCCCCCTCAAATCGGTCCGGGGTGTGTTTATGCTTTTCAGTCCGATTCTTGGTCCGTATATTATATGACGTCCATACTTAAATGGATGAGACCTGCACACCACTAGAGGGAGGTTCCGATGAGAAAGGTATTCCTGGCGATGCGTTGTCTCGCGATATCCTACACAACCGCACTGGCCGGAGAGTTCTACGGGACGATCAAGGAGGGAGGGAAACCGATCAAGGCGGCGATCGTCCTCCAGCCGGTCGGCGGGTTGCTGGCTGCCCTGGCTGTGGCCGGACTCGGATTCTTCGGTTCGCAATTCATCGATTCGCGGTCATCCTGAAAAACGTTGGAGGAGGAATCGCAAGGATCGCTGCCGTCTACTTCCCGGGGTCGTATGCGAGCCTGAAGGAAAAACCGTACGTCCAGGAGATGCTCAACAATCTCCTTCAGACCAATAAACCTGCTGAAGGAGTAAGACGGTAGACTTCACCTGTTCAGCATCGATACCCTACCCAAGCAACAACCCCTCTTCACTCGTGACAATATTTTCTTATCTTTGACGCCAGTTTTTCTTCAAGATCATGCTTCCATGTATTGGGCAAGTCCATCAGGACGGGAAAAGGAGAACTGGATCGTCTTTTTCTTTTT
>Ga0209048_10005449_pt1 | contig 12001 bp, 8 predicted proteins | sample FrelakmetCRP12CR_FD_187146 | JGI IMG/M metagenome (GOLD analysis project Ga0209048, IMG submission 187146) | Freshwater lake sediment microbial communities from the University of Notre Dame, USA, for methane emissions studies - CRP12 CR (SPAdes)... | ecosystem: Environmental > Aquatic >... | reverse complement strand
CTTTTGACCCTGCAAGAGGACATTTTTACGATGGGCAGAAGGTTCTGCTGGATCCTTATACGAAGGCAGTCGCCATAGGGAATAACTATGACAGGATTGCAGGGTGCAAGCCGGGTGACAACTGCTCCCATGCTGCGAAATCCATAGTGGTAGACCCTTTGGATTATGATTGGCAGGGAGATGAGCCTTTAAGGACCGATTACAGAACAAGCGTGATCTATGAGCTCCATGTAGGAGGTTTCACACGCAACCCGAATTCCGGGATCAGCGAAGAGAAAAGGGGCACCTATGCTGGCCTCATCGAGAAGATACCCTACCTCAAGGAACTAGGCATTACTGCCGTTGAACTCATGCCTGTCCAGCAATATGATGAGCAGGATACACCCCCTGGGTTGAGTAACTACTGGGGCTACAGCCCCATGGCTTTTTTTGCACCCCATGCCGGTTACTGCTCGATAGGCGGAAGTTTAAGCCCTTTAAAAGAATTCAGGGACATGGTCAAGGAACTTCACAATGCCGGTATTGAGGTGATCGTGGATGTGGTATTCAACCACACGGCAGAGGCAGGGCATGAAGGACCGACGTTTTGCATGCGAGGCATTGAAAATACAACCTATTACATCTATAACATCGAGCACCGGCGATATGAAAATTACTCAGGATGCGGTAATACGGTTAATACCAACCATTCCATAGTCCGCAGGATGATTACCGAGAGCCTGCGCTACTGGGTGGAGTATATGCATGTAGATGGTTTCCGGTTTGACCTTGCCTCGGTCATGGCACGGGGAGAATATGGGGAGCCTTTGGAAAAGCCACCAATCCTGTGGTCCATTGAATCAGACCCGGTGCTGGCAGGTACCAAGATCATTGCCGAGGCCTGGGACGCTGCAGGGCTCTTCCAGGTGGGGTCTTTCATCGGTGAGCGTTTTGCCGAATGGAACAGCCAGTTCAGGGATGATGTGCGGCGGTTCCTTAAGGGCGATGATTCGACGGTCACCCGCATTTCAAACCGACTTTTAGGGAGCCCGGACATCTATCCGCAGCCAGAGCGTGAAACGAACCGCAGTATCAATTTCTTTACCTGCCATGATGGCTTTACCCTCAATGACCTGGTGTCCTATGACCACAAGCACAACGAGATGAACAAAGAGCAAAACCGTGATGGTAATGATTACAACCTCAGCTGGAATTGCGGGGTTGAAGGCCCCACGAACAACAAGGTTATTGATGGACTCAGACTCAGGCAGATAAAGAATTTCATCACACTCCTGTTCGTATCACAGGGTACACCCATGCTCCTCATGGGCGATGAGGTGCGCAGGGCCCAACAGGGCAACAACAATGCATACTGCCAGGACAATGAAATATCCTGGTTTGACTGGGATACGGTAAAGAAAAATGAGGGCCTGTTGAGGTTTGTTCAAGGACTCATAAGGTTTTCCCGTTCAAATCCTGTTTTCAACCTGCGGCATGTCCCCAAACCACCCTATACGGACAGAGACGTAAGCATTACCTGGCATGGAGTTCGCCTGAACAAGCCGGACTTCGGTGACAACTCCCACAGCTTGGCGTTAGAGTTGAAATCCAGCCTTGAGGGAGAGCATGTCTTCATCATGCTCAATGCCTTTTGGAAGCCACTGACCTTTGAGTTACCCAAACCCGATGGAGATCATGCATGGTACAGGGTTGTGGATACATCTCTTGGCGAGGGTAAAGACTATTCTCAGCCTGGGAAATCCACCCATATCGATGGACCCAGGTACCGGATGAAAGACCGCAGCACTGCTGTTATGGTAACGCGCAGGATTAAAAACCGGTAGACTTAACCCAGATTTTGCGTTTAAGAAGAGTAAAAACTTGATCCGTTAAAAACCTCCACCAAAGCAGCCTTTGTGGAATGCTAATTTTCTCGGTCCTTTAAGGTTGCGAGATGGAAGTTTTTAACGGACCTATTTAATAACAATTTCATTATCGCTATGAGGCTATGTTTAAGGTCACCTTCAGATACATGAAGCAATTATGGGTACATCCAAACGCAAAATATAGGTTAAAGGCAGGGGAGACTTAAAATTAATTATTTCAGTTTACTTGGTTTACATCCTGAGGTATTGACTCGACCGGACAAGGTGATATTAATACGATATAAGTATAATTTCCATTGCCTATGGAGAACGAGGAGGAGCAGATGAGCGTTAAGAAACAGTATTTTAAGACCAAATCGGTGTGCAAGGTAACCTTTAACCTCCCTAAAGATATAGCCAAATCAGCAGGCTCTGTCTATCTTGTGGGGGATTTTAACGGCTGGGATGCAAGCTCGCACCCCATGAAGCTCCAGAAGGATAGATCGTTCAACCTTACGATCAACCTCGAGAAGGGAAGAGAATATCAATACCGCTACCTGCTCGACGGCTCTAGCTGGGAAAACGACGACTGTGCGGATAAATACGTAAAAAGCCCGTATGGAGATAGTGAAAATTCCGTAGTTGTCATCTAACAGTCTCCCATCTGGAAGCAGGCATTGATGGCTTTCCCTCCTTGAGCCATTACGTCTGCAATAGTGCTGATCCATAAGGGGTATTGCCTTAGGCAGGCTCTAAATTGACACTCGCCGGATAAGGACTTTCATGAGTTGATAGTACGTGCTCATGGAAATGTTCTGCAAAATTTTAAGTCCGTCAAGGTTGATTCCTTGAGCGAGCCGCATATATTGTTAACGAATGAATGGGGAGGAGAACGAGGGGACACTGGTGGGGGATATATGAGTGAAAAGAGATTCACTGCCCTGGAAACCATGGTGGCCTATCATGAAGACACAATTCAGAAGCTCAATGATGTGGTCTACAAACAGCAGGTGATGATCGATAGACTTATGGAGAAGATTGATTCTCTGGCGAGGCATTTTAAGAATGCCGACCAGCCTGCTGCTGACGAGTCGGATAAATAATCTCCGGCTGATGTAATGTGTTATTCAATAGGCCTGCGGGTTTCTTGCGTTCAGTCATTTCGCATTAACTAATATTTGTGTAAGCTCCTCATCCGTAAGTACGATGGGGTTGCCTTTCATGCTGCTGGCGCGCCTAGCCTTGGCCACAATATCCGGGAAGTACTCCTGCCTTATTCCAATCAATGAAAGCGGCTGCACCTTCATATGCGAGCAGAGCTCATGGATCCAGTCGATTGCATCATCGGCCCGGGCGGATGTTTTCCCTGTGATAATCCTTGCCACATCGTCGAAGCGCTTCAGCGCATAAGAATCAGGAGTGCGCTTTTTAAGGGCCTGTATATTCATTTCCACCACATGCGGCAGCAGGCTCGCACAGATAAGCCCGTGGGATACCTGGCATTGGCCGCCTGCTGCAGCAGCAAATCCATGGACTGCTCCAAGCCTGGAATTTGCCAGGGCAATACCGCTGAAGAGGCTTGCCATTGACATGTCTTCCCGGGCAGTCGCATTGCCGCCGTCCTTATACGCAATTATTAATGACCTGGCTGCCCGCTCGAGGCCCTCCCGACATATGCTGTCGGTCAGCGGATTTGCACTGTTTGAGACATAGGATTCCAGAAGCTGGGTCAGCGCGTCCAGGCCGGTGCTTGCAGTGACATCAGGGGGGAGTGAGTGGGTGAGCTCAGGATCCACGATAACAAGGCGTGGAAGCAGGAAGGTGGATCGTAAACTCACCTTGACGCCATGATCCTCACAGAGGATAACGGCATTACTTGTCACCTCGCTGCCGGTTCCGGCGGTTGTGGGTACGGCAATATAAGGAACCGGCGGTTTTGTGAGCGGCATGGCCTTACCCACGACCTCGAGATAGTCATAGAGGTCGAGCGTATTTGTAATGAGCGCAGCAATGGCCTTCCCGGTATCTATGACACTGCCACCTCCGATGGCTATGACGCAGTTGCATCCATGTTCACGTGCCACAGATACACCCTGGGTAACGCTCTGTGTGGTAGGTTCTTTGGAAACACAATAGAGGGTAGGGATTATATATTTGTTTCTCAGCCTATCGAGAAGCTGGGACCACCTGAGGCCTTTCTTTCCCGTGACGACCAGGCATTTATTTCCCAGAGAGGAGGCAACATCGATAATCTCATGAATGCTCCCCGGGCCGAAGATAATTCTCTCAGCAGTGGCAAACTCGAAACGCATGGCAGATCACCTCGAAGATAAGTTATTTTTTGTCATTCCTGCGCAGATGGGAATCCAGGGGTATAGTATATCTTGAATCCAATAGTGTGAGAATTAAACGCTCTTCAAGCATTACCAACCAGCATCCTCAGGAAAGACGTTTGTATATCTGATACTGTATCTTGGTTCAGCCATCATGGCCTCTACCGCTTCCTTCCACTGTTTATAATGCAATGTCTGCTTGTGCTCTAAGGTGGCTGCCTCGGAACGATAGACCTCTACAAGAACAAATCTCCCGGGCTCATCACTCTGCTGTATCACATCAAACCTTCTCACTCCAGGCTCAAGGATGCTGTTCCCGGCATTTTCTATTGAGGCATTTTTGAAGTCTTCAATTGATTCCTGTTTTACGTGGACAAATACATGGACAATTACCATGGGCACCCTCCTTTGTGTAGGCATCCAGTACTGCTCTTGCGGCATATTTATAGTAGCATTGGTTAGTGTCGCAAAGAAAAAAGGTTGAAAATACTCCTGACCACCACTATTTGGAAAAAAAGCAAGGCAATCAAAAAAAAGATTTTAGCCTTTTTTTACTGAACCCTTAGAAGTCTTCCACAGGCACACCTTGCTTATGAATACTATACATCAAGAGATTTCAGAAACTCCTCGCTCTCAAGATGAGTCACAGCGTCCCTGATGGTAGTTGGTTTCACGTTCGGGGCCTCGATTGTTTCCCTGATGTAGTCGTTATAGCATTTCATGATTTTGTGGGTGGAAGGAGATGTGAAGCAACGGGCGCTCTCTTCCAGTTCAATGCTCAAGGCGTGCCTGAGGTTGGTTTCGAAGCCCTGGTGAACAGCCTTCTTGATGCCGTTCACCGCAACCGGCGGGCGCTTGCTCATGGCCTCTGCAAACTCCTGGACCTTTGCATGGAATTCATCCTTTTTGAAACTTCCTGTTATCATGCCTAACCTTTCAGCTTCGTCAGGGGGGATAAGGTTTCCCCTGAGCATAAGCTCAAGGGCCTTTGCCTTGCCGATAATCCGGGGCCATCGCTGACTTCCACCGCCACCCGGCAGGATACCCAGCAGCACCTCCAGCTGCCCGATGGTGAAATCACGGTCATTGATCATGAACCTGAAGTCGAAGCAGGTCGACATCTCTGCACCACCGCCGTTGACGGAACCATTGATGGCAGCGATAGTGATTTTGTTCATCCGCTCAATGGCGAGATAGAGACGGTGCATCATGAACCACAGATAGAAGGCCGACGAGTAGCCGCTGGTGGCTTTTAGCAATTTCAGTATTATCCGCTCAAGCCCGGGGAACCAGTCCATAAACCAGTTGGTCATGGTCGTTGAATAAGCGAAAATCCTTCCTACGATCTTTGAAGCGAATACCCTGTCCAAAAAGAGCTTCCTGATATCCGGCGTGAGCTGGACAAGCTCCGGGATGGAGAAGTGCCTGATGTAGGTATCCTCGATGCCGCCGGTGAGGATGAACACCCGTATGGCCGGATCTTTCTCCACCTCCCTGATGAGGGAAAAGAGTTCCCCTACCAGGGACGTGGTGCTGAAATTTACCGGCGGGTTTATGATTTCAACCCACAGGGTTGCATTGACATGCCTCAATTTCAAAAATTTGTACCCCATACCGACCTCCTTTGCTGAATATCCTACCCATTTTGGACAAGAATTAAGGTTTGAATGAGCTCATTTATTGGATCAATCTATTAAGCTCATTGACCTTGGGAGAACCTTTCTCCCATGCACTAAAAAGTCTATTGATTGAACCAATAATATTAATGTATTGAGTCGTGCTTTGTCAACTCAATACAGGTCGAGCGCAGTTTGTGGTGAGATAGCTGTGGAAATTTCAGAACTCTGAAATTATAGATTAATATGGGAGATAAAAATAAAGGCCGAGTCGTCAGACCCCGTTTTTATTAAAAAAGTCTTTGATGATGAAATTTAATTCCACTAAAAAGAAAATCGATTCCTATATTGGATGTTTGTCGTACAACCCTTCCTTCTAGTTGATTGAAATATTGATAGATCATATTTGGCACAAATCTTGCGAATAAATGCATAAGATGTAAAGGGAGAAGACTGTTCCCTTAGAAGTGTTCATTTATAGAATGGATGCATATGCGGTCAATTTGAACTGGGCCGTTTTGTGGAGAATACTCGGTTGATTAATGCCGTAAAGTTTTATTATTATATAATATTAATATTATGTTCTGCTTTTCTGTTCACGGGAAAAGTATCTGCCGAAAAATGGGAATGGCAGAATCCACTTCCACAAGGTAACAGTCTGAATGCCGTCTTAAGCATCTCAAATAATGATGTTTATACTGTTGGGTACAATGGTACTATTATGCACTATGACGGCAGTATCTGGAAAAGCATGCCCAGTGGGACCACGAATAACCTTTGCTCTATCTGGGGTATCACAAGCAACGATCTCTTCGCTGTAGGATACAATGGAACAATACTGCATTATGATGGCAAAACCTGGGAAACCATGCCCAGCGGTACTACCAATTACCTCTGGGGAATATGGGGTTCTTCAAGCAATGATGTCTATGCTGTCGGATATAACGGTACTATCCTTCATTATAATGGCACTGCATGGACAAGTATGAACAGTGGGACAGATAAGACCTTGAGGAATATATGGGGAGCATCTGGCAATAATGTGTATGTGGTTGGATATAATGGTACAATCCTCCATTTTGACGGCACTACCTGGATTACCATGACCACCAACGCACATAAAGATCTGTTAGGGATCTGGGGAAGCTCTGAGAGAGATATCTTTGCTGTTGGTTATGACGGTACAATTATTCATTTTGATGGCAACTCATGGAACACCATGAATAGCGGGGTGAGGAAGGATCTTCTGTGTATCTGGGGAAACTCGGCAAACGATATCTATGCCGTAGGAGATGCGAGCATGATCCTGCACTATGACGGCAGCAAATGGAACACTATGAAGAGCGATAGGATATCAAATCTTTATAGTATTTCTGGCAATGCGGATAACAGTGTCTTTGCCGTAGGCGCTGGCGGCACGATTTTACGTTATAAGAATAGTACATGGGCCTCAATGACAAATGGCAAAAAACCTAATTTGTCAAGAGTGTTAGGTAATTCAAAAGATGTTATCCTTGCCGTTGGCGCTGAGGGTACGGTCTTGAAATATGATGGCAATACATGGAACTCTATGGATACAGGTTCAAATAGTGCTCTGAACAGTGCCTGGATCAGTCCTGAAAACGATATCTTTGCCGTTGGATATAATGGCACGATAATGCACTACTCACCCGGCATATGGAGCAGAATGGAAAGTGGAACGACCTCCACCCTCATGGGAATTTGGGGGACCTCATCGAATGATATTTTTGCAGTAGGCTCCAATGGTGTGATTTTACATTATGATGGCAGCATATGGAGCTCGATAAACAGCGATACGACATCTAACCTTAATAGCATTTGGGGAACATCGAGCAGCGACCTGTTTGCTGTTGGAGAACATGGGACCATTCTTCATTTTAACGGAACTGCTTGGATCAAGATATCAAAAAGTGTTGACAAAACTTTGACGGGAATCTGGGGTAGCTCAGCTTCTGATGTTTTTGTGGTAGGAGAATCAGGAACGATCCTCCACTATGACGGGAAATCCTGGAACGCCATGAACAGCGAGACATCCTCTCTCCTCAATGGAATATGGGGAACCTCAGGCAGTGATGTTTATATAGTTGGTGAATTGGGCACAGTCCTACACTATGATGGTAGTGCATGGAGTAACAAGAATAAGGGGACAAATAATTCTCTCAGCATGATCTGGGGAAGCTCACCAACTAATGTCTTTGCAGTAGGAGATGCAGGGACAATCCTTCACTATAATAAAAATGGTGGAGAAACATCGGCATTAGTACCTTCACCGCTTTCGACTCCTGATGTTTCCGTTTTTACAACACCCCTACCAAGCAAAACCACCCCCTTGTCACTTGCAGACAACTCGAAAGGGCCCTCTTTTTCTTTAGAGAAAAGCCCCGATGTTGGAGCACCACTAACTCCGGGTATACAGAACCAAGCACCCAGCAATCCTGAATCTAAAACCGAGACCTTACCCGTTATGGAGCAATCAGATCTTGGCGCTAAAAACAAACCTGCTTCTGCCTCAGTCTCGCTGCCTCACCAGGATTATGCAGACGACAATGACATGGCAAAAACTAATGGTCCAAAAGATATCAACACAGGTATTGAGCCGGTTACAACACAAGCCGCACAATCATCAAAAACCAGTAACACTATTGACCAGACTGCAACCAGCCAACTCATAATCCCTGCAGAAGCGGAAACATTACCTTCCAAAATGCCTATCTCCCAGTCACCAACAGCAGAAGCTGAAAATAACCATCAAGATATCAACCCGTTGAGAACTGGTACTGAAAATAATCAATCTGTCTTGGTTATCTCTCAATCAAATCAGGAGAGATCCGACGCCGTCCAGGTAGTAGATGCTGGAAGCAACATCACAACCGATATCTCATCATCTAAAAAAGCCCTTGACGTCTCTTTATCTTCACCGAAGCAGATTAAAGTGCCTATAGTTTCATCCATACTCGCAAGTAATGCCGGGAGTGCTCATCATGATGTCCTTGGAAATGCCATGTTCCCCCACAGCACAGGGACGATGAAGAAAGACAACGGATCATTGTCTAATAGTAATGTAGTAGAAAGGGAAGAAGGTGAAAAAGTAAGTTCTCAAGCTGCTTATACTTTGTATAATCATTTCTTCCATTTTATACCCCTCTTTGTTCTTGCGGGTATCGTGTTTATCTGGTTTATCGGCATTTTCAAACTGTACAGAAGACGCATGAGCGGCTGATTATCTCAATATTATTCTTGCACTAAGCATACCTTCAGTCTTTCTTGGTTCAAATCGTAACAATGATATAATTAATGTTACCCGCAGCCCACCCCAGACCTCATTATATCAATTCCTAGTTGATATGCAATTATCAGCCTTTCTGTAGATTCACTTCTTGCCAGGCTATGACAGTATAATGTTACAACTCATCTAGGATTTGATATTAGTAATATTTCACTTGATAAAGTCCTTTTAAAATAGTAACAACATAATAACAATAGTTACCTGTTTAGCATGAGATCATAAATGGATGATAAAATGATTAGAAAAAATATGTTACTACACTCCTTTTTGCAACAGTGTCTCAATGAATATTGGAACGAAATAGAAATGCATAGTAATTATTCTTGGAAAAAATATACTGCATGTCTGCTGATGATTACAAACATCAGCCTTAATGAGATATCTCGATTTACCGGTGTCTCTTATGGTCTCTTAAGAAAATGGAGAACAGAGACCCCTTTTAAACAAAGGATAAATAAACATAGAGAAGAATATCTAGCCCTATTTAATATATTCATAACGGACATGTTAAAAACACCCTATGTAAAAGAAAATGCCATCTTATCTTCATGGTATAATCAGCGGAAGTTTTCACTATCGGATCCCGAAAAATTAGCTTCAGCAGAAGAGATGCTAGCGAACTTGGAATCTCAAGTAGAATATGGGGTAAACCCTGAACTCAAGATACCCATGATGAATCTATTATTGGATAAATACAAAGACAATGAATATGTAGTCACGTTCTTTCGATATCCCATCATCTCCGACTTAATCGATGTCCATACAAAAGAAGAGTACGATCAAGTGTTAATGCCGTTCCTTCGGATGTGCATCGATTGGTGTCTTCATCGAACACCCAACAGCTTTAATGGCCATTCTGAAAAAAAGTTACTTACATTCACTTTAAATAAAATGAAGGAACATCTAAATACCGGTATAAAATATAATCATAATTAAGGATATAACCAGATTACAACTCTGCATCATGGGTGGCCATCCTTAAACCACTGTGGGTGGGAGAAGTAATACGCTTCCCCAAATTGCTTTGCCATATCGGCGTTGAACCCCATGACATTCTTACTGCTGGCCAAGACTGCGGTAGGCCACCACAACCAGGCATCCTCATAATTTTCATAGAGCGCCTTTTCCAGTTCAAAATAAATCCTGGTCCTTTTGGCTTCATTCACATTTTCTCTGCCTGCCTTGATTAGCGAAATGGCCTTCTCGTTATGGCTTCTGCCATTGTTAAGGGGACTGATCGGGTCATAGAGCAAGGTGGCGATGTGGTCGGGTTCCTGTATCCAGGGATGGAGACTCCCCACTATGTCGAAATCTCTTTTTTTGAAGGGTTCTATCATGCCTGATATACTCAGATAAACAGGCTTCCACGTTATGCCGACCTTTTCGAGCATGGCCATGACGGCCTTTGCAAAGGCCTGTGCCTCGGGTAAATTAAGGGTGAAACCCTTCAACGTTAGTCCGTTTGGATAACCGGCTTGCGCAAGGAGTTTTTTGGATAACGCCGGATCATAGCTGACAGGTGACAGGTTAGGATTATGGGCCCAGTGGTCGTCGGGGTACATGCAGCTGGCGACCCTGCCCAGGCCGAACTGTGTCCCCATGACCAATGCCTTCCTGTCAATGGCATGAGAAATGGCCTGACGCACCCTGATGTCGGCGCAGGGGCCTTTCGCATTATTCAGCATCAGGTATATCAGCCAATTCATGGGCATGGTGTTAACATTGAAATTGGGATCGTTTTTTACCAGCTTGTACTGGATGGCATCGGCAACGATAAAGTCGAGCTTTCCTGCCTTGAGGTTTGCCAATCTAACAGAAGGGTCAGGGATAACGGAGATCTTCATTCCATCGAAATAAGGCATGTCCGGCAGGCCTATGCTTTGACCGAACCACCAGGCAGGGTTGCGTTTCAACTGCAAGTAGTTATCCGTGCTGGCTTTCTCCAGCATATACGGCCCTGTACCGACCGGGTTGGTATCAAGTGGCTTGGCATCCTTTGCTATTGTGGAATAGTGCTTCAGCTGCGCTTCCAGATCAGCGAGTATTTGTTTTGCCTTGTCGGCCTTTGGCGCATCCTTTCCCATTGCAGCCTTTCGTTTGGCGCTTACGATCTCACGCTCAATCCTTTTAACCTTAGTAATGGCTGAATCTTTCTCAAGCGCCATGGCCGATATTACAAATCCCGGCACACTTGCCAGGGTGCCTAAAAAGGAGCCCCAGGGCCTTTTGAAATGCCACTTCACCGTATACTCATCCACCAACTCCACCGACTTCAGCGGCTCGATCCATACTCTTGTCCAGGCTGCATTGTCTTTGTCCATTATCCAGTCCATCTGGTATTTGAGGCCCTGGGCATTGAAAGGGGATCCGTCGTGGAAAAGAACACCCTTTTTGAGCTTCATGATCACGGTTACATCATCGAGATACTCCCATGACTCGGCAAGCCATGGTGTCGTGGGTTTCTGGCTGCTGTCCAGATTGATGAGCTTTTCATACATATAGCTCATGGACACCCAGTCCATGACAGGGAAGTGGTTGGGGTTCATCAGTCCTATGTAGACCGGCGATGCAGAGCGCATATAGCCGCCCCTGACCGGCTTGTCGGGACAATATTTCGCCCCCCATTCCATCCACCCCGGTTTTATCTTTGCATTTTCCTGGGCCCAGGCAGGGGCGGCATGAAACAGAGCCAGAAGCATAATCATAACAATTGCAATGCCGGATAATGCTAGCAGCCTTTTCTTCACAGTAACGACAACCTCCTTAAACATAATCTATTAGAGTCCCAGGTGGCAGGCCACCATATGATTGTTGCTCTGTATGTTTTTCAGCACAGGCTTGGATTCCATGCATATTTTTTGTGCAAGGAAACATCTGGGATGAAACCTGCATCCACAAGGG